>Ga0075429_100000616_pt1 | contig 27440 bp, 22 predicted proteins | sample RhiMetdeltSRZDD3_FD_75295 | JGI IMG/M metagenome (GOLD analysis project Ga0075429, IMG submission 75295) | Populus rhizosphere microbial communities from Tennessee, USA - Rhizosphere MetaG P. deltoides SRZDD3 | ecosystem: Host-associated > Plants > Roots > Rhizosphere > Soil | place: USA... | reverse complement strand
GCCATGGACGGCTCCTCGGAGATGGGCGGCTGGATCCCGGCGTCCCTGGCGAAGGCGGCGACCGCGTGGGTCCCTATCTGCTGGGCCAGGCGCACGGTCGGCACGTTCTTGGAACGCACCAGCGCCTCGCGCACCGTCACCTGCCCCTCGTACCGGTCGTCGAAGTTGTGCGGCTCCCAGAAGCGCCGCCCGCCCTGGTCCACGCGGAGCGGCTCGTCGGAGAGCGGGTCGCTGAGCGTGTGGCCGCCGTCCAGGGCCGCGGCGTAGACGAAAGGCTTGAAGGCGCTGCCCGCCTGCCGGCGCGCGCCCCGCACGCGGTCGAACCGCGACGCATTGAAGTCGCGGCCTCCCACCCAGGCCAGCACGTCGCCCTCCACCGCGCCCATCATCACCATCGCGCCCTGCAGGGGGGCGTCCCGCCCGCGGAAGCGGCCGAGCGCCCCGCCCTCGATCGCGTGGAGCTGCCGCTGCAGCTCCTGCTCGGCGGCGCGCTGCGCGCCGGAGTCGAGTGTCGTGCGGATCCGCAGCCGCTGGTCGTAGAGGTCCCCGCCCATCAGCTCCTCCAGCTGGCGGCGCACCTCCTCGATGAAGTAGCCCGCGAAGACCGGGCGGTCCCCGGCCACGCGCCGCCGCCTGACCCCCAGCGGCGCCGCGCGGGCGCGCTCGCCCGTCGCCGGCTCGATCCGGCCCTGCTCCACCATCAGCGACAGGACGAGGTCGCGCCGCTCCCGCGCCTCGCGGGGGTTGCGGCGCGGATCGTAATGGCCCGGGCCCTTGGGCAGGGCCGCGAGCAGCGCGGCCTGCGGGAGGCTCAGCTCCCGGGCGCGGACGCCGAAGTAGTGGCGGGCCGCCGCCTCGATGCCCCGCGCGCCGTTGCCGAAGTAGATGTGGTTCAGGTACAGCTCGAGGATCTCGTCCTTCTCGAACTCGTGCTCGATCTCGAAGGCGACGCGCACCTCCAGGAGCTTGCGGGCCAGCGTCCGCTCCTGGCCCGGGATCCGGTCCGGGAACACGTTGCGCGCCAGCTGCATGGTGATGGTGCTGCTGCCCTCCTCGACCTTGTGGGAGCGCACGTTCGCCCACAGCGCGCCGGCCACCCGCATCCAGTCCACCGCGCCGTGCTCGTAGAAGCGGCGGTCCTCCACCGCCAGGAAGGCCTGGGGCACGTGCTTGGGCAGGGACTCGAGCGTCACCAGCTCCCCCTCCACCGGAGCCAGGTCGCCGAAGGTTCGGCCGTCGCGGTCGAGGAGCACGGGAGCGCCGCCGGGCCGGTAGGAGGCGAGCCCCCTCACGTCGGGGCAGCCGCGGATGCCGCAGCGCGTCCAGCCGACGGCCAGGATCAATAGGATCGCGGCGGAGGCGGCGAGCGCTGCGCGCCAGGCGGGACTCCGGTCGCGCCAGAAGGAGCCGCGCCGTGGGGCCTGCGGGGTCGTCGGCGGCGTCGTCGGCGGCGTCGTCGGCGGCGTCCCCAGGGGAGGCGCCGTGCGACGGTCGGTCACTGGGGCGGGAGGACGGCCCGGCCCTCGACCTCCTGCAGTTTGCGCTGCGCCTTGGCCAGGTCGCGCTGGGCGGACTTCAGCTCGGAGAGCGCGTCCTCCAGCTCCTCCTGGAGGCCGTCGTCGTCGTTCTCGCGGGCCTCGCGCCGGATGTCGTCCACGCTGTGCTGCGCCTCTTCGACGCGACGCTGCGCCTCGCGCACCGCTTCGCGCCGGTCTTGCAGCCGCGAGTCGCGCTCCGGCACCGGCGCCGGCCGCCGAGCGGGGCCGGCCGAGACCTCGGGCCGCGCCTCGGGCGTCGAGGCGGGCTGCGCGGCCTCGTCGCGCGGGGCCTGGTTGCGCAGCCGCTCGAGGTCGGCGTCCGTGTAGGAGGCGGGCTTTCCCGCGCTCCCCGGGGCGGGCACCGTACCGGGCTCCGGCGCGGCAATGCTGATCGCGGGAGTGCGCGCGGGCGCCGAGGGCGATGGAGAGGGCGACGGGGACGCGGAGGGCGTCAGCAGCGCGACCTGGCTATAGGGGCTGGGGCCGGCGGGGTACTCGCCAGGGTTGGAATACGCCGGCACCGTCGAGTACGGGTTCGGCTGCCCGAGGCCCGCCGGAGCCACGGGGACCGCGGGAGCGAGCGGCGCCGGCCGCGGCTCGGCGGTGGCGGCCGGAGCGGGCGTGGCCGCGTCGGCGGCGGAGACCGGGGCATCCTGCAGCGACGGAGAGCGGAGCGTCCGGGCGACCAGCAGGCCCAGCACGGCCGCGCTGGCGATCCCGACGAGCAGCCCGCGCCTCACGCCGCTCCCCGCCGCCTGCCGGGCCTCTTGACGGCCCGGGATGATGTCGAACGTCGCCGCGGGGGCCTTGCCCACGGCCGGCAACGGCTGACCGCAGGACGCGCACGCGGCATCCTGGACGGTGTTGGGCGCCCGGCAGGCCGGGCAGAGGCGGAACTCGCTGTCCATGCCACCCCTATTTGCAGATCGCATGCCACCCGTAACCCGTTGATCCCCGGACTTCGTGGGGCCCGGGAGAACGCAGGTTAACATGGGTCCGAGGGCGCCATGGGCCTGCGCGAGTACCACCGCAAGCGCAACTTCGCGATCACACCCGAGCCGCGCGGCGAGGAGGCCCGGACCGAGGGCCGGAGCTTCTGCGTGCAGAAGCACGCCGCCACGCGCCTGCATTACGACTTCCGTCTCGAGATGGAGGGCGTCCTCCGGAGCTGGGCCGTCCCCAAGGGCCCCAGCTACGATCCCGCCGACAAGCGGCTGGCCATGCACACCGAGGACCATCCGCTCGATTACGGCGACTTCGAAGGCGTCATCCCGGAGGGCCAGTACGGCGGCGGCACGGTCCTGTTGTGGGACACGGGCACTTGGGAACCGCTCGAGGACCCGCACAAGGGCTACCGCGCGGGAAAGCTGAAGTTCCGGCTGCGCGGAGAGAAGCTCAACGGCGGCTGGACGCTGGTCAAGATCCGCGGCCGCGACGCCCGCGACGACGAGAAGAGCTGGCTCCTCATCAAGGAGACCGACGAGACGGCGCGGCCCGCCGCGACGTTCGACGTCACGGAGGAGATGCCGCTGAGCGTGGCCACGGGCCGGGACATGGAGACGATCGCCCGGGAGCGCGACGCCGTCTGGGAGTCCAAGGTCGTGGAGAAGCCCGCGCGCGGCGGCAAGTGGCAGCCGAAGACGGCGGCGCGCCGGAAGGCGGCCGTGAGCCCCGCCGCCGTCGCGGTTCCCGGCGCGCGCAAGGCGCCCCTGCCGCGGACCCTGCGCCCGCAGCTGGCCACGCTCGTGACCGACGCTCCCGCCGGAGACGACTGGCTCCACGAGCTGAAGTTCGACGGCTACCGGATCCTGGGCCGCGTGCAGGACGGGCGGGCCCGGCTCATCAGCCGTAACGGGAACGACTGGACGGACAACTTCCCCTCCCTGGCCGCGGCCCTGGAGGCCCTGCCCGTCTCCCAGGCCCTGATCGACGGCGAGGTGGCCGTGCTGCTGCCCGACGGCACCACCAGCTTCCAGGCCCTGCAGAACGCGCTCTCCAAGCGCGACCGCGGCGAGCTCGTGTACTTCGCGTTCGACCTTCCCTACCTCGACGGCTACGACTTGACCCGTGCCCGCCTCGAGGACCGCAAGGGCGCGCTGGCCGCGCTCGTCGAGGGCGCGGGGACGGCCGTGCGCTACAGCGCGCACGTGGTGGGCTCGGGCGACGCCTTCTTCGAGAAGGCCTGTGGGATGCGCCTGGAGGGGATCGTCTCGAAGAAACGCGACGCGCCGTACGTGCCGGGACGCGGAGGGAGCTGGCTGAAGGTGAAGTGCCTGCGCCGGCAGGAGGTCGTGATCGGCGGCTGGACCGAGCCCAGCGGCTCGCGCACGGGCCTGGGCGCGCTGCTGGTGGGCGTCCACGAGAAGGGCGGCGGCTTCGCGTTCGCGGGCAAGGTGGGGACGGGCTTCACGGACAAGGTTCTCCGTGACCTCCGGCGGCGGCTGGGTGCCTTGGAGCAGGAGGCGTCCCCGTTCTCACCCAAGCCGAAGGGCGTGGGCGCCGCGCACTGGGTGAAGCCGGAGCTGGTGGCGGAAGTGGCATTCACCGAGTGGACCGGGGACGGAAAGATGCGGCACCCATCCTTCCAGGGCCTGCGGATGGACAAGCCCGCCCGCGAGGTGGTGCGGGAGCGGGAGACACCGACGGAGAAGGTGGCGGAGCCGCCGCGGCCGCGCCGCTCCAACGAGCCCGCGCCCAGGACCCGCGCGAAGACGAACGCCCGTACGGCCGCGCATGCGAAGGGCGCCGCCGAGGCCACGGTCGCGGGGGTGCGCCTGACCCATCCCGACCGCGTGCTCTACCCCGCGCAGGGGCTGACCAAGCGGGACCTGGCCGAATTCTACGTGTCCATCGCGGACTGGATCCTGCCGCACGTCGTCGGGCGTCCGCTGACACTCGTGCGCTGTCCGGAGGGCCTGGAGGGTGACTGTTTCTACATGAAGCATTCGGGCGTCTGGGCCCCGCCCGCGCTGCGCCGGGTCAAGATCAAGGAGAAGACCAAGACCGGCGACTACCTGGTGGCGGACGACCTGGCCGGCGTCATCAGCCTCGTGCAGATGGGCATCCTGGAGGTCCACACCTGGAACTCGCTGGCCGACAGCGTGGAGGAGCCGAACCGGATCGTGTTCGACCTGGACCCGGGACCGGCCGTGCCGTTCGACAAGGTGATGGCGGGCGCGCGCCTCCTGCGCGAGTCGCTCCGCTCGGTGGGCCTGGAGAGCTTCGTCAAGACCACCGGCGGCAAGGGCCTCCACATCGTGGTCCCCCTGGCCCCGGGTCACGGCTGGGACGAGACCTTCGGCTTCTCGGAGCTTGTGGCCAGCCAGATCGTGAAGCAGGATCCGCGTACGTACACGGACTCCATGCCCAAGGCGGGACGGCAGGCCAAGATCCTGATCGACGTGCTCCGCAACAACCGCGGCAGCACGTCCGTGGCCGCGTACTCCACGCGCGCGCGGCCCGAGGCCCCGGTCTCGGTCCCCCTGGCCTGGGAGGAGCTGCAGCCCGACCTGCGCCCCGATCAATACACCGTGCAGAACCTGCCCCGCCGCCTGTCGTCGCTGAAAGCCGATCCCTGGGCCCGCTACTCCAAGCTGCGGCAGAAGCTGGCGGTGCCACGTACGCGCCGCCCGGCGGCCTCCCGTTGAAGGTCGACCTCGAGGCGATCGAGAAGCGCGCCGCGGCCCTGGGCCGCGGGCAGTGGCGCCGCGCCCGGCTGGGCAGCGCCGACGTGTTCGTCCAGCGCGAGGCCGGACAGGACGCGGCGCAGCTCCATGCCGCGGAAGACGTGGGCGAGGCCGTGATGAACGCGGGCGGCGACCTCAAGGCCCTGGCCGCCGAGGTCCGGCGCCTCCGGTCCGAGGTCGAGGACGCGCAGGCGCGGGCGGCCCGGACCGCGCCCGCGGTCAAGGCGGGCCCGCCGCCTCAACTGGACGAGGAAGCCTCCGCGCTGCTGGCCGCGCCGTTCCACGTGAGCGCGAAGGCCAGCAAGGCCGCACAGACGGATCCGTTGGTGGCCCTGGCGGTCCAGGCCTCCAAGGCCCTCCAGCCCGACGCCAAGGAGGTGGAGCGCGCGCGCCTCATCGCCATGAGCCTGGCCGCGAGCAACGGGGACATGGACGCGTTCTGGGCCGCCCGGCGCCAGCGCGGGAGCAAGACCTCGAAGAAGAAGTGAGCGCCGGTTTGTAAGAACCAGCGGTCAGGCGGGCAGCCACGCGATGATCGTGAGGTGGTAGCAGACGATGGCCGCGTAGAGCGCGGCCCCCGCCTTGATGGCCAGCCGGGACGCGGGGTTGGCGCGCTGAAGGCAGAGCACGACCAGGCCCAGCTGCACGATGGCCAGCTTGACGGTCATGAAGGAGAGCGGCGAGGCCTGGTACATCCAGCGCATCAAGGGATTGGCCTCGTGGACCAGCCGCAGCTGCAGCAGGGTCAGCGTGAAGACGCCGTCGAGGAGGTTGCCGAAGAGGACCACGACCGGAGAAAGGCTGAGGGCGAAGTCACCCCCGCACGACGTGCTGCGCGCACGACCCTCGTCCACTGCGGCCCCTCCCTGACTTCCATCGTCACGAAGGGACCTTCAAAATTCTTGCCAGCCGCCCGAAACGGACGCCGGGCGGGCCGGCGCGCTAGGGACGGTCGCCCTGCGATGAAGGATGCAAAGGGACGGGTACGGCGCGCGACGTCGCGCGCGCGCTCATCTCCTGCTCGCTGCACAGGAGGTGCTCCAGCGTGAGGCGGCTCAGCACCTCGTCCACCAGGTCCTGGACCTGCTTCCAGACGGGACGGATCGAGCAGTCCGACAGGTGCGTACAGGACCGGAGGGAACCCCCATGTCGCTGGCAGAAGCTGCCGTCGTAGAAGCGCCCGCCGAGCGCGGCCAGGGCCTCCCCCACGGCGATCTCGGGCGCGGGACGCGCCAGCGTGTACCCGCCGGACTGTCCGCGCGTGCTGCGGACGAACCCCGCCCGGCGCAGGACGCGCATGATCTTGGCCACGTGCGGCACCGAGATGCCCTCGAGACGGCTGAGCTCGGGGATGGTGAGCACGGGGCCCCCGGCGTGCCGGCCGAGCTGCACCATCAAGCGCAGCCCGTACTCTTCCTGCGCGCTGAGCTTCATTCTTCGACCCCCCACCCCACCCTCCCCACGAGGGGGGAGGGAGTTGTCGCTGCAGGGACGGCCCCGCGCCTTGTTGCGACTTCCCACGCCTTCACATGAGCCCCAATTGCAGCTTCGCCGCCTCCGACATGCGGCTCTGGTCCCAGGGCGGCTCGAGCTGAAGCTGGACGTCGGCCTCCTTCACCCCGGGCAGGGCCAGCATCTTGCGCTCGATGTCCTGGCGCAGGATGTCGCCCATTCCGCATCCGGGCGCGGTGAGCGTGAACCGCACGGCCACCTTGCTCCCGCCCTCGGGCAGGGGCGCGACCTCGCAGGAGTGGACGAGGCCCAGCTCCACGATGTTCACGGGGATCTCCGGGTCGTAGCAGCTCTTGAGCTGGTCCCACGCCAGCTCCTGGAGCGGCTTCTTCGCCGCATCCTCCGCGGTGGGCCCGGCCTCGGCCTCCTTGCCGATGGCGTCGGCGTCCTTGCTGTCCAGCCGCACCATGTAGCCCTGCATGGTGACGAGCGTGTACGCCCCGCCCAGCGACTGCGTGATGATCACCGGGCTCGCCGCCGGGAGCGTGATCTTGTCCCCGTAGGGAATGGCGGTCACCTCCACCTCGCGGGTCAGGACGGCTTCTTCCCTCACAGCGCGTGCCCTCCCCCGTCCCCGCTGCTCGACTCCGAGACCTCGGTGGAGACGGGGACCTTGTCCCCGGCCAGGGCGGCCTTCAGGGTGTGCCAGGCCAGGGCCGCGCACTTGACGCGCACCGGGAACTCGGAGACGCCCGCGAAAACGGCCAGCTTCCCGAGCTCCGGGGCCGCGCGGCGCGAGGCCTGCGAAGGATCGCTCGTGATCAGGGCGTGGAACCGCTCGAAGAGGGCCTCGGCCTGGGGCCGGGTCTTCCCCTTGACGCTCTCCGTCATCATGGATGCCGAGGCGGTGAAGATCGAGCAGCCGACGCCCTGGAAGCGGACGTCCTTGATGACGTCGCCATCGACGGCGAGGGCGATCTTCGCGCGGTCGCCGCAGAGCGGGTTGTAGCCGTCGGCCTGGCGGTTGGCCTCCGGCAGCGCGCCGAAGTTCCGCGGCTTGCGGCTGTGGTCGAGGATCGTCTCCTGGTACAGCTCGCGCAGCTCGGAGGTCACAGGAAGAGCTCCCGCACCCTGTGCAGGGCGGCCACCAGGAGGTCGATCTCCTCCCGGGTGTTGTAGACGGCCAGCGAAGCGCGGGCGGTGGCCGGGACGCAGTAGCGGTCCATCACGGGCTGCGCGCAGTGGTGGCCGGTGCGGACCGCGATCCCCTCGTAGTCGAGGACCGTGCCGATGTCGTGGGGGTGCACGCCCTCCAGCACGAAGGACAGGACGCCGGCCTTCTCGCGCGCGGTGCCGATGAGGCGCACGCCCGGCACCTCGAGCAGCCGCCGCGTCCCGTACTCCAGCAGGTCCCCCTCGTGGGCGGCGATGGCCTCGTGGCCGAGGCCCTCCACCCAGTCCAGGGCCGCGCCCAGGCCGATCACCCCCGCGATGTTCGGCGTCCCCGCCTCGAACTTGTAGGGCAGCTCGTTGTACGTCGTCTTCTCGAACGTGACGGACAGGATCATGTCGCCGCCGCCCTGGTAGGGAGGCATGGCCTGGAGCTGCGCGGCCTTTCCATAGAGGACGCCGACGCCCGACGGGCCGTAGATCTTGTGGCTGGAGAACGCGTAGAAGTCGCAGTCCAGCTCGCGCACGTCCACCTTCAGGTGCGGCGCGGCCTGCGCGCCGTCGATGAGCACGGGCACGCCGCGGGCGTGGGCCATCTCCACCATGCGCTTCACGGGGTTGACGGTCCCCAGCGCGTTCGAGACGTGGGCGAAGGCCACGATCCTGGTGCGGGGGCCGATGAGCCTCTCCATCTCTTCCAGGATCACGTCGCCGTGGTCGTCCAGGGGCGCCACGCGGAGGCGCGCGCCCTTCTCCTCGCACAGCATCTGCCAGGGCACGATGTTCGAGTGGTGCTCCAGGCCCGTGATGAGGACCTCGTCGTCCCGGCCGACGTGGCCCCGGCCGTAGCTGGACGCCACGAGGTTGATGGACTCCGTTGTGCCGCGCGTGAAGACGATCTCGCGGGTGTGGGTCGCCCCCACGAAGCGCCGGACCTTCTCCCGGGCCCCCTCGTAGGCGTCGGTGGCCCGCATGGACAGGGAGTGCACGCCGCGGTGGATGTTCGAGTAATAGGACTCGTAGACGGCGGCCTCGGCCTCGATGACCGGCCGGGGCTTCTGGGCCGAGGCGGCGTTGTCCAGGTAGACGAGCGGCTTGCCGTGGACGGTCTGGCGCAGGATCGGGAACTCTTCCCGCACCCGCTCCACGTCGAGCGCGCGGGCCGGGGCGCCCGCGGGGGCATGGTTGGTGGCGGCGCTCACGCCAGGGCCTCCTGGATCTCGGCCGCCTGCGGCAGCCGCGACTGGAGGAACGCGGTCACGCCCGTGCGGATGGGCTCCAGCCGGATGCGGCCCACCACGTCGCTGGCGAACGCGTAGGTCAGGAGCGCCCGCGCCGCCTCCTCGCCGATCCCCCGGGAGCGGAGGTAGAAGAGCGCCGCCGCGTCCAGCTGGCCGGTGGTCGATCCGTGCTTGCACTTCACGTCGTCCGCGAAGATCTGAAGCGCGGGCGTGCTCTGCACCAGCGCCTCGCCGGAGAGCAGCAGGTTCTTGTTGGTCTGCATGGCGTCGCTCTTCTGCGCGTCCTTGCGGACGAGGATCGTGCCGTGGAAGACCCCGCGCGCCTTGCCGTCGAGCACGCCCTTGTACAGCTCCCGGCTGGTGCAGCGGGGCCGCGCGTGGTCGATGCGGGTGTGGGTGTCCATGTGTTGGCTGCCCCCCGCCACGAAGAGCCCGTCGAGCGCGCACTCTCCGCCCTCGGCGGCGAAGACCGTGTCCACGTCGCGGCGATGGAGCGCCGCCCCCAGGGTCACCGACTGGTCGGAGAAGCGCGACGCGCGTCCCTGGCGCGCGGCCAGCGTGGCCACGTGGAGCGCGGCGCCGCCTTCACGCTGCAGGGCGTAGTGGTCCAGGATCGCGTCGTCCTCCACCACCGCCTCGGTCACGGCGTTCGTGAAGTAGGCCGAGCCGTCCGCGCCCGCGTAGGTCTCCACCACGGCAGCCTGGCTGCGCGCGCCGGCCAGGATCAGCGTCCGGGGCTGGGCGGCCGCCGGGGGCCCGTCGGCGGTCGAGACGTAGAGAAGGTGGATCGGCTCTTGCGCGAGGTGTCCCGCAGGTATCCGGACCAGCGATCCGTCCTCGAAGAGCGCGGTGTTCAGCGAGGCGAAGGCGGTCGCGCCGTCGCCCAGCTGGCCGCCCAGGTGCGGCTGCAGCCGGTCGGGCTCGCGCGCGAGGACCTCGTGGAGGCTCGAGACCTCCACGCCGTCCGCGTCTCCCCGGGACAGCTCGGGGACGTGGTGGCCGTTCACGAACACGAGCTCCCGCGACCCGCGCAGGCGGAACGGCGCCAGGGACCGGCCGTCGAAGCGGCCGCGCGCGGCCGGCTCGAACGCCGTCCGCGCGATGGGGGCCACCGACGTGTACTTCCAGGCCTCGTCGCGGGTGGTCGGGAAACCCATCGCCTCGAACCGCTCCATGGCCGCCGCGCGGAGCGAGCCGAGCCACGACGGCTCCGCCTTTCCCCGCGAGCGCTGGAGCTCGTCGAAGCGCGCGCGGTAGACGTCCGTCGCCGCGGCGGCGCTCATCGCGCCGGGGCCTCCTCGAGCCAGGTGTAGCCCTTGGCCTCCAGCTCGCGAGCCAGGTCCTTGCCCCCGGACTGGGCGATGCGCCCGTCCATGAGGACGTGGACGAAGTCGGGGACGATGTAGTCCAGGAGCCGCTGGTAGTGGGTCACCACGATCATGGACCGCTGCGGGCTGCGAAGCTGGTTCACGCCCGCGGCCACGCTCTTCAGCGCGTCGATGTCGAGCCCGGAGTCCGTCTCGTCCAGGATGGCCAGGGCCGGGTCCAGGATCGCCATCTGGAAGATCTCGTTGCGCTTCTTCTCGCCGCCCGAGAAGCCTTCGTTCACCGGCCGCTTCACCAGGGACTCGTCGATGTCCACGACCTTCGACTTCTCCTTGACCAGGGCCAGGAAGTCCATGGCGTCCAGCTCCGGCAGGCCGCGGTGCTTCCGGACGGCGTTGAGCGCGGCCTTCAGGAAGTAGACGTTGCTCACGCCCGGGATCTCCACCGGGTACTGGAAGGCCAGGAAGACGCCTTCGCGGGCGCGCTCCTCGGCGGCCATGGCCAGCAGGTCACGGCCCTTGTACAGCACCTGGCCCTGCGTGACCGTGTAGCCCGGGCGGCCGGCCAGCACGTGCGCCAGCGTGCTCTTGCCCGATCCGTTCGGCCCCATCACTGCATGGACCTCTCCGGCCTGGACCGAGAGGTCCACGCCCCGCAGGATCTCTTTCTCTCCCACGCTGGCGTGCAGGTCCCTTATCTCCAGCATTGCCTTGCCCATCAGAGCCAGTCTATCTGAAACTGTACTTTTCCGTCAAGATCGGCCGTCCCCGTCCCCGGAGGGCCAGCCACGCGGCCAGGTACACCGCGAGGGTCAGGAACGTCAGGCCGCGGAAACCGACCACCATGGTCAGCATGGACGCGATCCCTCCAAGCAGCGACCCGATGAGGTTGCTGCCGAGGGCGAGGTCGCGGCGGTCGCGCGCCGACCAGTCGGTGACGAACATGAGGCCCGAGAAGAACACGGGCAAGGCCAGGAAGCCGCCGCCCACCAGGATCCGCGCCGGGAGCGGCAGGGCGGTCAGGGCGGCGGTGGGGACCAGGGCCAGCGCCAGGATGCTGAGAACGAGGCCCACGGCCGGCCACCCGCTCGGGGGCACACGGAAGCGGCTGGCGACCAGGTTCGCGAGCAGGATCATCCCGAGGATGGCGCCCACCACGTAGGCGTTGACGGTCCAGGTCGTCCCGAACAGGAGCGCCGCCCGGCTCACGCCCGTGACCTCCAGCAGCATGAAGCCGGCGCCCAGCAGGACCATGACGACGTCCACCCGCTGTCCCGGAGCGCGCACCCGCCGCGCGAGCAGCGCCGCGACGGCGAGGGCGGCCGCCCCGACCACCAGGTGGTAGCGCGGCACCATCGGCCGCGGCAGGTAGAGATACGGCCAGTCGTCCGTGGTGAGCCGGATCGGCGCGCCCAGCGCGTCCGCGGGGATGAGGCGCGGCGCGACCTCGGGATCGGCCGCCGCGCGCCCGCGCACTCCGGCCAGGGCGTCCCGTGACCCGCCGACCAGCATCAAGCCGCCCCAACCGAGGCACGGCGCCTGGGTGCGGATCCACAGCGCCACCGGCGGCTCGCCGAAGGTCTCCCGCAGCAGGCCGGCCAGGCGGCTCGCGATCCACGGGGTCTCGGCCTCGAAGAGGAGGACCACCACCCCCGACGGCGCCAGCAGACGCTTCACCTCCGCCAGGCTCTCGCGCGTGTAGACGAAGTGATCGAGGCGCACGTTCGCATACGCGGAGGGGGTGGTGTGCGAGTCGAGGAGCCCGAACCAGACGAGGTCGTAGGGCCCCGCCGCGTGCCGGAAGTAGGCGCGCGCGTCGGTGACCGTCAGATGGACCGAGGGCGAAGAGTAGGGCTGGCTGGGATGTCGGCGCCGGCCGACGTCCGCGATCACGGGGTCGATCTCGACGGCGTCCACCGCCCAGGCCCCGGCGGCCAGGGCGCCCGCCACGTCGTTGCCGGCCCCCGAGCCGACCACGAGCACGCGCCCGCGTGGTCCGGCCAGGCGGAAAGGCAGGACGTAGTGGGAGCGCGGGATCTCGGCGGCGGGATAGAGGTCGGGACGCGCGGCCCGCCGGCCGGGATCGAAGTCGATCATCGCCTGGTAGGTCACGTTGTTCACGATCACGAGCTCGCCGCACCGGCCCACCACCGAGCCGTCGGCGCCCCGGACGTCCAGGGGGGCCAGGCCCAGCTTCTGGTAGGGCGACCACAGCGTGGTGATGGAGGGCCGGTAGGCCCAGGCCAGCAGCGGGACGACGACGACCAGCCCCGACGCGAGGAGCCGGGCGCGCAGGGTGGTCTCTCTCGCGCGCGCCGTGAGGAGAAGCAGGCCGGCGGCCGCGGGCAGCAGCCAGAGCCAGGGCGGGGTGGCCGCAGCGTTCAGTCCCACGAAGGCGGCGATGCCGAGGAGGCTGCCCGCGATGTTCGCGGTATAGGCGCGGATGGGCCGCGGGTCCGCGTCCATCCACCGGCCCAGCCACTGCCCCAGGGGCACGAACACCGCGCAGAGCGCGCCCAGCAGGACGAAGGTGACGGCCACCGCGAAGAATATGAGCGCGGTGCGCACGTGGGGTTGGGCCTCCGGCCGCGTCCACCACACCGGCGAGTCGTGGAAGGCCACCAGCCCCTGCGTCAGCGCCTCGCTCACGGCCCAGCGGAAGGGATCCGTGATCGCGAGGGCGATGAGGGTCAGCGCGGCCGCCGCGGGCACGAGGCGCGGGGGCTGGCGCGCGCGCCAGCATCCGAGCCCCAGGCCGAGGAACGTGGCCACCAGCACGCCGTTCTGGAGGTACGCGAAGATGCGCAGCTCGGTGCCCACCCAGCGCACGAGCAGCATCTCCAGGAACAGGATGAGCGCGGAAAGGAGGACGAGCCGGAGCGCCCCGCCGGGGGCGGCTGGCGGAGGGCTGGGCTCGGGAGTTACCCGACGCTCCCTTCGAGGCTCACGCCGAGGAGCTTCTGGGCCTCCACCGCGAACTCCATGGGCAGCTCCTTGAAGACCTCCTTGCAGAAGCCGTTGACGATCATGTTGACCGCGTCCTCGGCGGAGATCCCGCGCTGCTGGAAGTAGAAGACCTGGTCCTCGCCGATCTTCGAGGTGGAGGCCTCGTGCTCCATCTGGGCGGTGGAGTTCTGGACGTCGATGTAGGGGAAGGTGTGGGCCCCGCACTTGTCGCCCATGAGGAGCGAGTCGCACTGCGAGTAGTTGCGCGCGCCCTCCGCCGCCTTCCCGATCTTGACCAGGCCGCGGTAGGTGTTCTGCCCGTGGCCGGCGGAGATGCCCTTGGAGACGATCGTGCTGCGTGTGTTCTTCCCGATGTGGATCATCTTGGTGCCGGTGTCGGCCTGCTGGTAGTTGTTGGTCACGGCCACCGAGTAGAACTCCCCCACCGATCCGTCGCCCTGCAGGATGCAGCCCGGGTACTTCCAGGTGATGGCCGACCCCGTCTCCACCTGGGTCCAGGAGATCTTGGAGTTGCGGCCCAGGCACTTCCCTCGCTTGGTCACGAAGTTGTAGATCCCGCCCTTGCCTTCCTTGTCGCCCGGATACCAGTTCTGCACGGTGGAGTACTTGATCTGCGCGTCGTCCAGCGCCACGAGCTCCACCACCGCAGCGTGGAGCTGGTTCTCGTCACGGATGGGAGCGGTGCAGCCCTCGAGGTAGCTGACGTAGGAGCCGGGCTCGGCCACGATCAGCGTGCGCTCGAACTGCCCGGTGTTGGCGGCGTTGATCCGGAAGTAGGTCGACAGCTCCATGGGGCAGCGCACTCCCTTGGGGATGTAGCAGAACGACCCGTCGGAGAAGACCGCGGAGTTCAAGGTCGCGAAGTAGTTGTCGGTGTACGGCACGACCGAGCCCAGCCACTTCTCCACGAGGTCCGGGTGCTTCTGCACGGCCTCGGAGAAGGAGCAGAAGATGACCCCGACCTCCTCCAGCTTCTCGCGGAAGGTGGTGGCCACGGAGACGCTGTCGAAGACGGCATCCACGGCCACCCCCGCCAGCTTCTCGCGCTCGCGCAGCGGGATGCCCAGCTTCTCGTAGGTCTCGAGGAGCTTGGGATCCACCTCGTCCAGGCTCTTCGGGCCGTCCTTCTTCTGCTTGGGCGCCGAGTAGTAGACGATGGCCTGGTAGTCGATGGGCGGGTAGTGGACGTTCTGCCAGGTGGGCTCCTTCATGGTGAGCCAGTGGCGGAAGGCCTTGAGCCGCCACTGCAGCATGAAGTCCGGCTCGCCCTTCTTGGCCGAGATGAGGCGGATGACGCCCTCGTCGAGGCCGGCGGGGATCGTCTCGGACTCGATGTCGGTGACGAAGCCCGCGCGGTACTCGCGGTTCGCGATGTCCTGGACGGTCCATTCGGTCATCGAGGGTTCCCGCTCCATCATCTGATATAGCCAATATAGGCAATCTGTACCAAACAGTCAATGAAGCGCCTCCGCGGCGCCGTCAGCCCCGCGGGCGGAAGTGCCTGCTCCGCTTGTGGATCGAGCGGAGGCGGGCCTTCTCCGCGGACCGGGCGCGGCCGTCCTGGCGCGCGGCCAGGGACCGGAGCTCGGCCTGGAGCTTGCGGAAGCTCCGCAGCCGCTCCTCGCCCATTGCCGCCCGGACGGCGCAGCCCGGCTCCTCGCGATGGGCGCAGTCGCGAAAGCGGCAGCGCGCGGCCAGCTCGGCCACGTCCTCGAACGCCCGGTCCAGGCCCGTGCCCTCGGCCCAGAGCTGGAGCTCCCGCCAGCCCGGCGTGTCCACCAGCAAGGCGCCGCCGGGAAGGCGGACAAGCTCGCGCCGCGTGGTCGCGTGTTGGCCGCGGCCGTCCCGGGGCCTCACCTCGCGCGTGGCCTGGACGGCGCGGCCCAGGAGCCGGTTGATCAGCGTGGACTTCCCGACGCCTGACGATCCGAGCAGGGCCACCGTGCGTCCGCGACCGAAATAACACGCGAGGGCGTCGAGACCGGCACCCGTGAAAGCACTCACGACATGGACCGGCACTCTCGGCGCGGCTAGACGCGCTTCATCGAGCCGCGCCTCGTGATCCGCGCAGAGGTCGGCTTTGCTCAGCACGAGCACCGGCGCCGCCCCGCTCTCCCAGGCCAGGACCAGGCTCCGCTCGATGCGCCGCGGGTTGAAGTCCCGGTCCAGCCCGGAGACCAGGAACAGCGTGTCCACGTTCGCGGCCACCACCTGCTCGCGGGTCTCGTCCCCCGCGCGCTTGCGCGAGAAGGCGCTCCTGCGGGGCAAGACGTCCACGACGGTCGCGGCATCCCCCGACGGAGCGGCGCGCAGGGCCACCCAGTCTCCGACGGCGGGAAGCCCGCCCGATCCCGCCGTGCGATGACGCAGGCGGCCGGCCGGCTCCGCGCGCACCTCGCCGGCGGCCGTCCACACCACGTAGACCTCGCGCTCGGCCGAGGCCACGCGCCCCGCGACGCACCCTCGGCCTCCGTGCTCGAGGAAGGCTTCGGCGAAGGGCCTGTCCCATCCCACGTCCTTCAGATCCCACATGGCGGGTCTCCTCCGTTTCCATGACCGCCGCGCCTACGGCGGCGCGGGGGCGGCGTTGGCGTCCGTATGGAAAAAGGGCCGCGGGGAGACGAGGGGCGCCGCCGCTGGGGCGGCGCCGTCTCCGGCGGCCTAGAGGACCCGGACGGGATCGAGCGTGTTCGGAAGCACCCGCGCGGACTATAGCACGTCGGATAGAATGCGCCGCGTTCCGGTGGCGCCTCGAGGCGCCACTTCAACCAGAAACGGAGAGAACGAGGCATGACAGTCATCACCCGTACGGCCGCCGCGGCGGGACTCCTCGGCGCGGCCCTGACCCTCGGATGCGGCGGCGGCGAGAAGCCGGCGGCCCAGGCCCCGCCCGCCACCCTGGCCCCGGCCACGACGATGGCCGCGCCCCCCGCCACCCTGGGCGCGGTGGCCAGCGGCGACTTCGGCGTGGCCGAGTGCGACAACTACATGAAGAAGTACATCGCCTGCGTGGACAGCAAGGTGCCCGAGGCGGCGCGGGCGATGATGCGCCAGCAGCTCGACCAGACGAAGGCGGCCTGGAAGCAGGCGGCCGCCACTCCGCAGGGAAAGTCGGGCCTGGCCATGGGCTGCCAGCAGATGGACCAGCAGAGCGGCCCGGCCATGAAGGCCTACGGCTGCCAGTGGTAGCGCGGTAGCGGCGCGGACGTCAGCGGCCGGGCGGGAGGGGTACGGCTACGCCGCGCCCTTCCCGCTCATCACCGCGGGAACGGTGCCGGCCAGGATCTTGAAGTCCAGCCAGAGCGACCACTGATCGATGTACTGCATGTCCATCTCCATCCACTTCTCGAACGGGATGGAGTTCCGGCCGCCGATCTGCCACAGGCACGTCATGCCCGGGCGTACGCTGAACCGGCGGCGGTGCCAGTCGGAGTCGAAGGCCCGGTAGTCCCGCAGCGGCAGCGGCCGCGGCCCCACGAGGCTCATGTCGCCCATCAGCACGTTGATGAGCTGCGGGAGCTCGTCGATGCTCGTCCGGCGCAGGAAGGAGCCGAGCGGCGTCATCCGGGGGTCCTTCCAGATCTTGAAGACCGGCCCGTCCACCTGGTTCAGCCCCTCGAGCGCGGCCTGCTGCTTCTCCGCGTCCTGCACCATGGTCCTGAACTTCACGAAATTGAACGGCCGCTTGTGGAGGCCGACCCGCTCCTGCACGAAGAAGACGGGCCCCGGGGAGGTCAGCTTGATGAGGGCGGCCACCACCGCGAACAGGGGGGCCAGGATCGTCAGCATGGCCAGCGAGATCGCCACGTCCACGCTCCGCTTCACCAGCACCGGCCAGCCCTCCATGGCCCCCGTGCGCATGGTGATGACGGGCTGCTCCTCGAGGAACTCCAGCCGCATCCGGGCGTGGCTGACGTCGAAGAAGTCCGGGAGCATGTGGACCAGCACCCCCTGCTCCTCGCAGGCGCGGAGGATGTGCGCGAAGTGCGCGTAGTGCGAGGAGACGGGCAGGGCGATCACGACCTCGTCGACCACGTGCTCGCGGAGGTAGGTGCCGAACTCGCCCAGCCGGGCCAGCAGCGGCCGCCCCGTCTGGCGGAACGTGTCCACGCCCCTCCACTCCTCGTCCACGAACCCCTTGATCTGGTAGCCCAGGGTCGGCTTGTTCTCCACCAGCTCGGCGAAGCGGAGGGCCCGGCGGTTGGTCCCCACGATCACGAGGTTGCGCAGGTTGCGTCCCCGGACCCGGAGCCATTCGAGGACCAGGCGCAGCCCGACGCGGGCCAGGCTCGTGAAGCCCGTGGTGAGGGCCCAGAAGGCCACGAGGAACGGCGAGGTCACCAGGTCGATGTCGATGAGCAGGGTGTCCACGCCCAGGACGACCATGCTGCCCACGGACGTGGCCTTCACGACGTCGAGCGTCTCCTCGCCGACGGACGAGAGTCGGCGTGACCGGTACAGGCCGAAGGCGGCGAAGATCAGGTACCAGGCGGCCATGAGAAAGAGGAACAGCATCAGGTTCCCGGGCTTCAGGCGGACGGTGAGCAGGCGCGGCAGCGAGTGCCAGCTCGAGCCCAGGAGCACGATGGCGGCCGCCACGACGAAGGACCCGACCATCACCAGGAGGTCGGCCGCCTTGAAAGACAGGCTGAGCGCCTGGCGGTAGCCCGCGCTCACATGGTCCTCCCCGAGATGGGAATGCGGCACGCCCTGCGTTGGTTCATGTCTCCTAGGGTCTGGAGGGGTTTGCGGCACGCGATGTGTACTTCATAGCCACCGTCCTTGTCAAGGGTCCCTACGCGCACGGGCCTCGCATCGACTGCGCCAAGCGTCGCCGCGGTGCGTGACGCCGTCGTGACGGCGCAGCGGCGCGCGCCCACCTTTTCCGTCCCGCCGTTCTGGTAAGCTTGGCGCTCCCCGGAGGAACCTGAGAGGACATGACAGCAAGACCGCGAGCGATCGTCGTCGGCATCGACGGGGGATCCCCCCTGTTGATCGAGGCCTGGGTGAAGCAGGGCCTGCTGCCCGGCTTCGCCCGGCTCATGAAGGAGGGAGTCTTCGGCCCGCTCGCCTCCGTCCCCAACATGCGGAGCGCGGCGGCCTGGACGAGCTTCATGACCGGCCGCAACCCCGGTAAGCACGGCATCTACGAGTTCTACGAGTACGCCGCGGACCGCCAGAAGGTCCGCTTCCTCAAGGGAGGCGACCGGGACGGGGCGACCGTGTGGGGCCTGCTCAGCGCCGCGGGGCGCAAGGTGGGGGTCATCAACGTCCCCATGACGTACCCGGCGGAGAGGGTGAACGGCTTCCTCATCGCGGGCCTGGACGCTCCCGGCCGGAAGAGCCCCGGGTTCGTCCAGCCGCCCGAGCTGCTGGGCGAGCTGGAGGATCGCTTCGGCGAGTACATCCTGGAGCCCGGCCTGACCGGTCACATCGTGGCGGGGAACACGGACACCGCGGTGGAGACGCTCTGGCAGGAGCTGGACCAGAAGGTGAAGGTCTCGGACCACCTCGCCGCCGCGAAGCCCTGGGACCTCTTCGTCACCGTCTTCCGGAGCCTGGACGCGGTCCAGCACTGCTTCTGGAAGCACATGGACCCGGCGCACCCGTTCCACGACGCCGAGCAGGCGAAGAAATACGGGACCGTGATCCTCCAGGCCTACCAGCGGGTCGACCGGTACCTGGACGCGCTCGTCGACCGCATGGACGCGAACACCAGCCTCTTCGTGATCTCCGATCACGGCTTCGGCGCCAAGCACGTGGCCACCCAGCAGCTCAACCGCTGGCTGGCGGCCGAGGGGTTCCTGGCCTACCGCCGCCGCGGGATAATAGCCACGCTGCTGGGAAGCGTCTATCGCACGCTGGTAGGCCGCACATTCCGCAAGACGAAGGAGACCCTCACCCGCTTCTTCCCGTTCCTGCGCGGCATGGTGCAGTACCAGCTCTGCTTCGCCGAGATCGACTGGTCCAGGACCACGGCCTACAGCGACACGCTCTACCCCACCATCTGGATCAACCGCGGCGCGGATGGCCCGCTGGGCGGCTCGGTCACGGAGGAGAAATACCGTGAGCTGGTGGCCCGGCTGCGGGAGCGCCTGGCCGACTGCCGCGACTCCGTCACGGGGCAGCCCGTGGTGGGCCAGGTGTTCGAGAAGAGCGAGATCTACCACGGGCCCCACATCGACAGGGCACCGGACCTGCTCATCCGCTGGCGCGAGGACATCACCATCCACGGCCTGGCGGGGCTGAAACCGGACGCGGCCGGCGGCGACACGCGCGTGCCCGGCGAGGACCCGAGCGTCATCAGCGGCGACCACCGGGTCCACGGGATCCTCTTCGCGCGCGGCCCATTCGTCCGCCGCGGCGCCCGGGTCGAGGACGCGAACCTCGTGGACATCGCCCCCACGATCCTCTACGCCATGAAGGAGCCCGTGCCGCGGGACATGGACGGGCGCGTCGTCCAGGAGATCTTCGAGGACTCGTTCTCGCGGGAGAACGAGGTGCGGCTGACGGAGGCCGGCGGCAACGGCGCCGGCGGGCAGGACGGGGGCTACAGCGATCAGGACGAGGAGGTCATCGCCCGGCGCCTGAAGGCGCTCGGCTACCTGGAGTAGGCACCCGGATGTCCGGCCGCACCACCTTCGCCGCGATCCCCGCCCTTCCCTCCCTTGGCTACGGAGCCGGGCGTGTGTCCATGGCCGGCCTTCCCGGCACGTGCCGGCGCGTGCTCGCGCCGGCGGCCGTCCGACCGCGGCGCGGCGCGGCGGAGCTGATCGAGGCCGCCCTCGACGCGCCCATCGCCTCGCCGCCGCTGCTGGACCTCGCCCGTGGAGCGCGATCGGCGGCCATCCTGGTCTCCGGAAAGGACCGCGTGACGAGGGCCGACGTCTTCCTGCCCATCCTGCTCCGCCGGCTGCGCGAGGCCGGGATCGGCGCCGCGGACGTCACCGTGTTCATGGCCACCGGCACGCACGTCCGCTTCAACGCCGAGGATCGGGCCGCCGTGTTCGGCGAGGGGCTGCCGGCCGAGGTCCGCGTCGTCGCGCACGACTGCAAGGACCGGGAGGGGCTCGTCCCCATCGGCACCAGCCGCTTCGGCAGCGAGGTCTGGGTGAGCCGGGCGGCATACGAGGCGGACGTCAAGATCCTCACGGGACGGATCACGCACCACTACTTCGCGGGCTTCACCGCCGGGCGCAAGGCCGTGCTGCCCGGCGTCTCCGGCCTGGAGACCATCCAGCGCAACCACCGCCTGGTCCTCTCCGGCGAGGGGGAGGACCCGCGCCACCCGGACGCGCGCAGCGGCCGGCTCGCGGGCAACCCGGTCCACGAGGAGATGCTCGAGGCCGCGGCGATGTTCCGGCCGACCTTCCTCCTCAACACCGTGCTGAGCACCGACCACGAGCTGACGCACGTCTTCTGCGGCGATCCCGTGGCGGCCCACGAGGCGGGGTGCCGCGCGGTGCGCGAGATCTTCTCGATCGAGGTCACCGACCCGGCGCGGGCCGTGGTCGCCAGCCCGGGCGGGGATCCGTACGACTGCTCGTTCATGCAGGCGCTGAAGACGGTCATGCACGCCTCGCCGTGCGTGGCCGACGGCGGTGGCCTTCTGCTGCTGGCGCGCTGCCCGGAGGGGATCCTGCCGGCCTTCCTGCGCTGGGACCGCAACCTGTCCCTGCCGGAGCTGGCGCGGGAGGTCCTCCGCAACTACAACCTGACGGGGCACAACACCTACCTGCTGCGGTCCGTGCTGCAGAGGATCCACGTCGTGCTCGTGAGCGACTGCGCGCCCGCCCAGGTCGCGCAGCTGGGGCTCGTCCCCGCGCGCTCGATCGAGGAGGGCTGGCAGCTCCTGCGGGAGCGCATCGGCGAGGCCGCGCCGGCCTACGACGCGGTCCCCTACGGGAACGTGACCGCGCTCGACCGGCCCGCCTGACGGCACGCCACGCCATGAGCGACAAGCGCATCCGGCACTACTGCGTGGACTGCGGGGCGGAGTTCCCGCACGGCTTCACGCCCCGCTGCCCGCGCTGCCGCGGCATGGTGGAGGTCGAGTACGACCTGACGCGGGCGCGCATCCGGGACAGCGGCGTGCCGCTGGAGCGCTACTTCGACCTCCTCCCCGTCCGCGACCCGGAGAACCTGCTGCCCGTGGGAGAGGGCAACACGCCTTGCGTCCACGCGCGAGGCCTGGGGGAGGCCCTCGGCCTGCGCAACGTCTTCCTGAAGGTGGAGTCCCGCAACCCCACCGGGACCACCAAGGACCGGATGGCGGCCGTGGTGCTCTCCATGTTCCGCGAGCTCGGGATCCGCGAGTTCGTGACGTCCTCCACCGGGAACAGCTCCAACGCCCTGGCCCACGCCATCCACCACCATCCCGGCTTCAAGATGCACCTCTACATGGGCGAGGCCTTCCGATCGCGCTTCCGCTACGAGGGAAATGGCGTCGAGGTCCACGCCCTCGACGGGACGGACTTCAGCGGGGCCTTCTACTACGCCCGCGACCTGGCCAAGGCCCGCGGCCTGCCGTTCGAGGGAGGCTTCTTCAACCCGGCGCGGCGCGAGGGGCTCAAGCTGGCCTACTTCGAGGCCGTGGACCAGATCCCGGGCGAGATCGACTGGTACTTCCAGGCCGCGTCCAGCGCGATGGGCGTGAACGGGACCGCCAAGGGCGCGCGCGAGCTGCGGGCGCTGGGGCGCATCCGGAGGATCCCGCGCATGGTCTGCGTGCAGCAGGAGACCTGCTGCCCCATCGTGGACGCCTTCGAGGAGGGCTCGCCCACCATCAAGCCCCACCACATCGTGGAGCAGCCGCACGGCATCGCCGAGGCGATCCTCAGGGGCAACCCCACCGGCTGCTACCCGTACGTCTTCCGCATGCTGCGCGAGACGAACGGGCTGGCGGTGCGGGTCTCCGAGGCGGAGATCCGCGCCGGGCAGCGGGACCTCCAGGAGCTGGAAGGTGTCGCCTGCTGCCCGGACGGCGCCACCACCGTGGCCGCCTTGCGGAAGCTGGCCGCGAAGGGCGCGGTGGCGCCGGCGGACGTTGTGATGCTGAACGTGACGGGATGACGGGCACGGACGCGGAGGCCCTCGTGCGTCGGTTCCTGGCCGAGCAGGTCCTCGGGGAGGCCGAGGTCCGCCGGATCGGGCCGGACGATCACCTCTTGAAGATGGGCGTGCTCAACTCGCTGACGCTGACGCACCTCATCGTGTACCTCGAAGAGCAGCTCGGCATACAGGTCCTGCCCTCGGAGTTCGACCCGCAGAACTTCCGGAGCATCCGGGCCATCTGCGAGTACGTGGCGCGCAAGCGGCCGGGCGCCTCCTGACCGCGCGGAGCCGGATCCTCCATCCATGTGCGGCATCGTCGGGGCGCTGAACCTGGACGGCGCATCGCCCGTGAGCGCGGACCTCGTGGCCCGCATGAACGAGGCGCTGCGCTACCGCGGACCGGACGGCGGGGGCGTGGAGGTGCGGGGCCCGGTGGGGCTCGGCAACCGGCGCCTGGCCATCGTGGACCGGGCCCAGGGCGCCCAGCCGATGTCCAACCCGGAAGAGACGCACTGGATCACGTACAACGGCGAGGTCTACAACTACCGCGACCTGCGCGCCGAGCTGGAGGCCCACGGCTACCGCTTCCGCACCCGCTCCGACACCGAGGTCGTCCTGCGGGCCTACGAGGCCTGGGGCCCCGCCTGCGTCGAGCGGTTCAACGGACAGTTCGCCTTCGCCGTGTGGGACGGCCCCGCGGGCGAGCTGTTCCTGGCCCGCGACCACATGGGGATCGCCCCCCTCCACTACGCGCAGGCGGACGGGTTGTTCCTGTTCGCCTCCGAGGCGAAGGCCCTCTTCGCCCACCCCGGCGTGGACCGGCGGATCGACCCCGTGGCCGTCGCCGAGGCCCTGCTCTGCGGGACTCTCTTCGGCGGCCGCACGATGTTCCGCGCCGTGCGCGCCGTCCCGCCCGGCACGCGGCTCACCGTCTCCCGCCGCGGGGCCGCCGCCCAGACGTACTGGGACATCCCCCTGCGCGACACCCGCGGCGCGACGGAGGCGGAGTACGCCGAGCGGCTGCTGCCGCTGCTCGAGGACGCGCTGCGCATCCGCCTGGCCGACGAGGTGCCCTGGGGCCTCATGCTCAGCGGCGGCACGGACTCCAGCACGCTCGTGGACATGGCCTGCGGCCTGTCGCCGGACCCGGTCCAGACCTTCACCATCGACTTCGAGAGCCCGTGGAAGGGCCCGAACACGGACCTGGCCTGCGCCCGGCTCCTGGCGCAGCGGCTGCGGACCCGCCATCACGAGCTCCTCATCCGGCCCGACGACTACTACGACTTCCTGCGGGACGTGAGCTGGCACGTCGAGCGGCCCTTCAACAAGGGCGCGGTGACGATGTACCTGCTCTATCGCGAGATCAAGCAGCACGCCACGGTCGTCGTCACCGGAGAGGGAGCGGACGAGCTGTTCGCGGGCTACGTGGGGTCCACGGGCCTCGGCCTGGACGAGGTGGTCACGAGCGGCGCGATCACACGCTTCCCCTGGGCGGCCTACTGGGAAGACACTGCCCGGCTCTTCTCGGCGGACTTCCACCGCGAGGTCCGGCCGGCGGAGCTCTTCGCGGACCGGCTGGCCGACAGCCTGCGCGCGGCGGACGGGCCCGATCCCCTCAACAACGCGCTCTACCTGTACTCCAAGCACTTCCTGCTGGAGCTGCTCGAGCTGCACGACCGCACGTCGCTGGCCTTCGGCGTGGAGGCCCGCCTGCCGTTCATCGACCCGCGCTTCGTGGAGCTCCTGTCGCCGATGCCCTCGGACCTGAAGTACCGCGACGGGGAGACCAAGTACCTCTTCAAGCGGCTGATCCGCGGGCGGCTGCCCGCGGAGATCGTGGACCGGGCCAAGACCCCGATGCCCGTACCGCGCGACCCGCGCACGGTGCAGACGCAGCTGGCCCTGGCGCGGGAGCTGGTGCTGGGGCCGGAGGCCCGCACGCGCGGCTACTACGACCCGGAACGGGTCGAGGAGTTCCTGGGCGGGCGCGGCGCCTTCGAGGGCGTGGGGATGCTCACGGTGTGGAAGGTGTCGATGTACCTCATCACGCTGGAGCTGCTGCAGAGGTCCTATCCCTGAGGCTCCGCTATAATCCGGCTTTGGCGCGACGCCCGAGGCACGCGCAGGTGATGGCATGAGATGCGGGTGACCCGGAAGCCGGACGTCGCGTGGCGGCACTATCTCCGCACCGCGCCCTGCGCGCGCGCCGCCTCGCCCTTCGGGTTCTCCCACGGCCGCACCGCCTTGAAGTACGGGGTGCGCGCGCTCGGCCTGCCCGCGGGGGCGACGGTCCTCTGCCCGGACTTCATCTGCGAGACCGTCACGCAGTCCCTCCACGGCGCCGGGCTGCGGGTCCAGTTCCATCCCCTGCGCGAGGACCTGGGCCCGGACTGGTCCGCCCTCGACCGGGTGGCGCCAAAGGACACCGCGGCGCTGGTGATGGTGCACTACTTCGGCGTGCCGCAGGACGCGACGCGCTACCGGTCGTACTGCGACGAGCGCGGCTTCAAGCTGATCGAGGACAACGCCCACGGCCACGGGGCCGTGGTGGACGAGCACGAAGCGGGCACGTTCGGGGACATCGGCATCGCCTCGCCCTACAAGTCGTTCCCGATCCGGAACGGCGGTCTCCTGTACCTCCGGCCCGGGACCGGCTTCGCCTCGCCGCAACTGCCCTGCCAGCCCGTACGGCTGCCCGTGCGCCTGGCCCGCGCGGCGCTGCGGGCGGCGCTGGACGCCCACCTGCCGCTGCGCGCCGCTCTGCGGCCCTGCCCGCCGTACGGCTCGCAGGCGGCCTTCCGCGACCACCCGGTACGCGAGTGGGCGATGGACGCGTGGTCGTGCGACGAGCTGTTCCGCGCCGACCTGCCGGCCGTGCGCGCCCGGCGGCAGGCGCTCTACCGGATCTGGCAGGAATGGACGGCGCGGCACGGCCTCGTCCCCGTCTTCCCCGCGCTGCCCGCCGGCGCGATGCCGCTCGTCTATCCCGCGCGCAGCGCCTCGGCCGCGGCCAGCGCGCGCTGGTTCCGCTGGGGACATCGCCACGGCATCGACGTGCACTCCTGGCCCACGCTCCCGGATGCGGTGGTCCGCGAGGACGGCGCGGCCGTGCGGCGGTGGGAGCGCCTCCTCTGCTTCCCGCTGCACCAGGACCTCGACCCCGCGCGGCTCGAGGCGGCGCTCGTGGCCCTGTCCCCCTCCGCCGCCCTCCCGGCCAGCCCCGCGGGCGCCGACCTCATGGTCCGCACGTGACGGCGCGCTCCCTGCTCGCGCTCGCCGCCTGCGGCGCCCTCGCGGCCTGCGGCGGCTCCACGGCATCGCAGCCGTCCGCGCCTGCGCCTTCGGCGCGCCCGACCCCCGCGCCGGGGTCCACCGCGTGGGGCTTCTTCAACTACACGGGCGATTTCGCCTCCGGCCTGAGCAACGCCCGCCTGGCCCGCGCCACCGGGATCGTGTGGTCGGCCGTCGAGCGCCCGCCGGGCAGCGGGGCTTTCGACTGGGCCGACCTCGACGCGCGCGTGCGCAACGCCCAGGCGGGCGGTTTCAGCGGCGTCCTGGTCCTGAAGGCGGGCAACGGGTCCTCGTTCAGCGACCCGGAGTGCTTGGAGCGGGTCCAGTCCGCGCCCGACGACGCCTTCTCGAACGGGCGGGCGCTCTCATCGTGTCCGATCCGGCCCGAAATGGAAGGGGCCTGGGGCCGGATGGTGGGCGCCCTCGTCGAGCGCTACGACGGCGACGGGCAGGGCGACATGCCGGGCCTGACCGGGGCCGCCCGCGTGGACGTCCAGGTGGAGAACGAGGCCGCCAACTCGGAGCTGTGGGATTACGGCGAGACGGACCGCGTGGCCGCCGCCGACCGCTACCTGCGCCTGCTCGAGCTCTCCTATCAAGCCAAGCAGTCGGCCAACCCGGGCACGCAGGTCATCCTGGCCGGGCTCATCCAGCCGAACCTGCTCGCCCGGTGCGACGGCCAGCCCGGCGCGCCGGGATGCGGCGCCGTGACCGTGCAGCGGAACCTGGCCTTCACGCGGCGCATCCTGGCGCGGCCCGCGCTGTTCGACGCGGTCGACGTCCACGTGTTCGTCTACTACCACTTCGAGCCGGACTACATCGACGCGGGGTTGCAGTGGGTGGCGGGCCAGATGCAGCAGCTCGGCTACCAGCGGCCGGTCTACGCGCTCGAGTGGACGGGCGCGATGATGCTGCACGTCGCCGGCGAGGGCCACATCGGGGCGTTCGGCGGCTACTTCCCCTACTCGGGGGAGTTCCCGACCCCCGCCGCCTTCCAGGCCATGTACGCCGGCCTGGACCAGCCGCAGAACGCCGTCTACCGCGAGTGGTTCGAGGCCGAGCAGGCCAAGGAGCTGGGCAAGCTCTTCACGAACCTGCTCGCCCACGGAGTGGCCCGGCTCGTCCACGTCCAGTACGCCGACTTCCGGCCCGGCGCCCCCTGGGACAACGTCTGGTGGAACTGGCAGGGCGTGATCAAGTACGTGGGCGGCGCGCCCATCCGCAAGCCCGCCTACTACACGTACAACGTCCTGGCCGACCGGCTCAACGGCTTCACCGGCGCCCGGCGCGTCGGCCCGGGCGGCGACGTCCGCCTCTACGAGTTCACCTTCGCCAGCGGGGATCCGTCCTTCGTGCTCTGGACGGACGGGCCGGCGGCGGTGGTGGACCTCTCGTCCGTGCTGCCCCGCCGCAACGCGCGCATCACGCACATCGTGACCGAGCTGGACGCGGCCGACCAGCCCATCGTCCCGCCCGAGGAGACGGTGGGCGCGACCGCGGTCCCGGCGGGAGACGTCCCCGTCCTCCTGCGCCCCGTGGACTAGCGCGCTCTGCGCGTCAGCGAGCGGGCGTCAGGGCCACGACCGCGAGGACGTGCTGGCCCCGGCGGAAGGTCGCGGCCACCGCCTCGCCGCCGCCCTCCGGACGGATCGCCACCAGGCCCCGCGCGGCGTCCACGCCGCTCACGGCGAACCGCCTCGGGTCCAGGGAGACGCC
>Ga0075429_100000614_pt1 | contig 27463 bp, 28 predicted proteins | sample RhiMetdeltSRZDD3_FD_75295 | JGI IMG/M metagenome (GOLD analysis project Ga0075429, IMG submission 75295) | Populus rhizosphere microbial communities from Tennessee, USA - Rhizosphere MetaG P. deltoides SRZDD3 | ecosystem: Host-associated > Plants > Roots > Rhizosphere > Soil | place: USA... | reverse complement strand
ATGTCCTATGACCTCAGCTCGCTGTGGCGGCTGTGGCACATGGCTGCACCCTGCCCGGACTGGCTGAAACGGGCGTGGATCGAGCTCCTCGGGCCCGAGCGGGTGTTCGAGCTGTATGGGGGCACCGAGGCGCAGGCGGTCTGCATCATCGACGGCACCCAGTGGTTGGCCCACCCGGGCTCGGTCGGTCGGCCGGTGACCGGTGAGATGATCGTCCTCGGCGAGGACCACGAAGCCCTGCCGGCCGGCGAGATCGGCGAGATCTACATGCGCACCAAGAGCGGCAGCGCCACCTACCGCTACGTGGGCGCCGAGACCCGCCGCCACGGCACCTGGGAGTCGATCGGCGATCTGGGCTGGATGGACGACGACGGCTTCGTCTACCTCGCCGACCGCCGCAAGGACCTGATCCTCTCCGGCGGCGCCAACATCTACCCGGCCGAGGTCGAAGGCGCCCTGTTGGAGCACCCCGCCGTGGAGTCCTGCGCCGTCATCGGTCTGCCGGACGACGACCTCGGACAGGTGGTGCACGCCGTCGTCCACCTGGTCGGGCATGCGAGCCTCGGGGACCTGCGGGCCCACATGGCCGAACGCCTGGTTCGCTACAAGCAGCCGCGCTCATGGGAGCTCACCTCGGAGCCCGTGCGGGACGACGCGGGAAAGGTGCGCCGGTCGGCGCTCGCTGCCGACCCCGGGGGCGGCTGAGCGACGCTCACGGCGGCGCCCGGCCGCTCCTTCGGGCCGCGCGGCGCGCAGCCCCTGGGTCGACTGGCGCAGCCGGGCGGCGAGGCGGCTGCGCATGGACGGATGGGCGGACAGGGATCGGTTGCGACGTACCTGGTCGGCCGCAGCCTGCAGGCTCCTGCGCCGTTCCTCGGCGAGTTCGTGGGACATCAACGGGTTGAACATGGCTCTCACGGTAAGCCAGGATGAGGACAGGATCGGTCCGCATCTCGGAAAAGAATCACAATGGTGAAAGTTTCCGCCTCAGGTCGTCTCTTGGAGCTGCTGTCGCTCCTCCAGGCGCGCCCGCGCTGGACGGCGGAGGAGCTCGCCGAGCGCATGCAGGTCACCACACGGACCGTGCGCCGGGACGTCACCCGCCTCCGTGACCTGGGCTATCCGGTGGTCGCCGACCCCGGACCACTGGGCGGCTACGAGCTGGGATCGGGCGGTGCGCTGCCCCCGCTGCTGCTCAGCGACGACGAGGCCGTCGCCGTCGCCACCGGGCTGCGGGCCGCGGCCAGCGGCGGGCTCGGCGCGTCCGAAGACGCCGCCGTCGCGGCCATGGCCAAGCTCGAGCAGGTCCTCCCGGCCCGGCTCCGCGAGCAGGTCCGCTCGTTCGCCCGGGCGACCGTGCTGATCGGCAGCCGCACCGGGCCGATGGTCGATCCCGACCTCCTGCTCACGCTGGCCCAGGGCTGCCGCAACGCCGAGCGGCTCCGCTTCCGCTACACGAGCTACGCCGGCGACGTCACCAACCGCCGCACCGAGCCGTACCGCCTCGTCAGCACCAACCGCCGCTGGTACCTCGTCGCCTACGACCTCGACCGCGAGGCCTGGCGCACCTTCCGGGTCGACCGCCTCACCGAGCCCGAGCTGACCGGCCACCGCTTCAGCCGCACCGAGGAGCCCGACGCCGCGGCGCTGGTCTCCGAGGGCATCTCGGTCGCACCGTACGCCGTGTCGGCCGAGGTCGTGCTGGACGTGGGGCCCGACGTCGCTGCCGAGTACATCAGCCCGATGGCCGGCAAGATCGAACCGGCCGACGACGGCACCCGCAGCGTCGTGCGCATCGGCGGCGACGACCTCGACTGGATCGCCCGCTACCTCGCCGGCCTGCCCTTCGAGATCGAGATCGTGCGGCCGCCGGAGCTGCGCAGGGCGCTGCGCTCGATCGCCCGGCGGTTGATGCGGGTCCCGCTGCCCGACGGGCCCGACGGCGCCGACGGTACGGTCTGATCCATGGCAGCCAAGGCCGAGACGACCGTGATCGAGGCGTCCGGACGGGAGGTCCCGATCTCGAGCCCCGGCAAGGTCTTCTTCAACGCCACCGGCGAGACCAAGCTCGACCTCGTCCGCTACTACCTCGCGGTCGAGGGCCCCCTGATGAGCGCCATGCAGGGCCGACCGGTGCTCATGCAGCGGTTCCCCAGCGGCGCCACCGGGCCGAACTTCTTCCAGAAGCGGGTGCCGAAGAACGCCCCGGACTGGCTGCAGACCACCGAGGTACAGACGGTGAACGGCACGCCGTCCGACGCGCTCGTCGCCGCCGACCTGGCGCACATCGCGTGGGCTGTGAACCTCGGCTGCCTGGGGTTCCACGTGTGGCCGTTCCATGCCGACGACGACGCCCACGCCGACGAGCTGCGCCTCGACCTCGACCCGCAGCCGGGAACGGGGTTCCCCGAAGCTGTGAGGGCCGCGCACGAGCTGAAGACGATGCTCGACGAGCTGGGCATCGCGTCGCATCCCAAGACGACCGGCAACCGAGGCCTCCACGTCTACGCCCGCCTGCATCCCCGCTGGGACGCCTACCAGGTGCGGGCGGCCGCCGTGGCCGCGGCCCGCGAGCTGGAGCGCCGGCGGCCCGACCTCGTCACCGCGGCGTGGTGGAAGGAGGAGCGGGGCACCCGGATCTTCCTCGACTACAACCAGAACGCCCCGCACAAGACCGTGTTCGGCGCGTGGTCGGTGCGGGCCAAGGCCAACGGGCAGGTGTCGACCCCGCTGGCCTGGGACGAGCTGGACGACGTCGATCCCCGGGAGCTGCGGCTCGGCACCGTCCCGGCCCGGGTCGCCGAGCGAGGTGATCCCTGGGCGGGGATCGACGCTGCGCCGCAGTCGATCGAACCGCTGCTCGCCCTGTCGGAGCGCGACATGGCCAACGGCCTGCAGGATGCGCCTTGGCCGCCCGTCTACCCGAAGCAGCCCAACGAACCACCCCGGGTCGCGCCGAGCCGCGCCCGCCAGGAGTAGGCGCTCCGAACCCGGCGCCGCCTGGGTAGCGTCGGCGAGCAATGGCATCTGCACGATTCCCCATCACGTTCGGCGCGTTCGTACCTCAGGGCTGGAAGACCGAGCTGATCAGCATCGAGGGCGCCGAGGCCCAGTGGGCCAAGACCGTCGAGATCGCCAAGCTGGCCGAGGAGCTCGGCTACGACTCGATCTGGGTGTACGACCACTTCCACAACGTCCCGCGGCCGGCGCACGAGGCCGTATTCGAGTGCTGGACCACGCTGGCGGCGCTCAGCCAGCAGACCAGCCGGGTCCGCCTCGGCCAGATGGTGGGCTGTGCGACCTATCGGAACCCCGGCCTGCTGGCGAAGATCACGTCGAACATCGACGTCATCTCCGGTGGGCGCCTCGACTGGGGCGTCGGCGCCGGCTGGTACGACCACGAGTACCGGGGCTACGGCTACGAGTTCATGGCGCCCAAGGACCGCATCCGGGTCCTGCGGGAGACCGTCGAGATCGTCCGCTCGATGTGGACCGAGCCCGACACCAGCTACGACGGCCGGTTCTTCACGCTGCAGGGCGCGCAATGCGACCCGAAGCCGCTGCAGACGCCCCATCCGCCGATCCTCATCGGCGGCAGCGGCGAGCAGCTGACCCTCCGGGTGGTCGCCCGGCTGGCCGACCGGTCGAACTTCGGCGGCAACCCGACCGAGTTCGCCCACAAGGCCGAGGTGCTGGCCCGCCACTGCGAGTCGGTGGGTCGGGACTACGACAGCATCGAGAAGACCTGGTCACCGGAGGTGTTCGTGCGGGAGACCGAGGAAGAGGTGCGGGCGATCGGCGGCTCGACCTTCGGTGAGCCGTTCGACAGCTGGCAGGCGGGCAACCTCGTCGGGACACCGAAGCAGGTGGTCGACAAGATCGGCCAGTACGTCGAGCTGGGCGTCACCAGCTTCATCCCGTGGTGTCGCGACTATCCGTCGGCGGAGACGCTCAACCTCTTCGCCGAGCACGTGATCCCGGCGTTCCGCTGATCCCAGTGATCCCGGTGACCGGTGATCCCGGCACGAGCTCGTAAGTGAATGGAGAATCCAATGGTCAACCCCATCCCCGACAACTATCCCCGGGTGTCGCCCTACCTCGTGGTCGACGGCGCCAGCGACGCCATCGACTTCTACACCTCGGTCTTCGGCGCCACCGAGCGCGGGCGCATGCCCATGCCCGACGGGAAGGTCGGCCACGCCGAGCTCACCCTCGGCGACTCACTCGTCATGCTCGCCGACCCGTTCCCTGCGGTGGGCGCGGTGTCCCCCGCCGACGTGGGCGGCACGCCGGTGACGATCAGCATCTACGTCGAGGACGTCGACGGTGTGCTCGACGCCGCGGTTGCGGCCGGCGCAAAGGTCGTGCGCCCGGTCCAGGACCAGTTCTACGGCGACCGGACCGGCACCATCGAGGACCCGTGGGGCCACCGTTGGACGGTCGCCTCCCACATCGAGGACGTGCCCCCCGACGAGATGGCCAAGCGCGCCGCCGAAGCCGCCCAGAACGAGGCCTGACCCGCCGCCCAGACCTACTGCGCCCGCCGGGTTGTCGGCTCGGCAACCCGGCGGCCCCATCGTGGCGGGAATTGCCAGGATCTTGACATTGCCGCCAGAGGGTGGCGCGGGCACGATGGGGGCGTGCGCACGGTTGTCTTCGTCGTGGTCGATCGGTTTCAGTTCTTGGATCTGGCGGGGCCGGCCGATGTCATCCGGATGGCCACCCTCGTCGGGGCCGATCCGCCGTACCGGTCGCTGGTCGCCACTCCTGACGGCGGGCCGGTCCGGGCCGAGAACAACATCCAGATCGCCGCCGACGTCTCGCTCCGCGAGCTGGCGGCCGGCGACGAGGCGGTCGACACCGTCGTGGTCGTGGGCGGCATGGGCGCCCGGGAGGCGGTCAAGGAGCGGCAACTCGTCGACGATCTCCGCCAGGTGGCCGGTCGGGCCCGCCGGGTCACCGCGGTGTGCACCGGGGCCTTCCTCCTCGGCGCCGCCGGCCTGCTCGACGGCCACGAGGCGACCACCCACTGGGCCTACTGCGCCGACCTCGGCACGGCCTACCCGGCGGCCAAGGTCCTGCCCGACCGGATCTACGTGCAGGACGGGTGGTGCTGGACGTCGGCCGGGGTCACGGCAGGCATCGACCTCTTCCTGGCCCTGGTCGAGGAGGACCACGGGGCCGAGCTCGCGCACCAGATCGCGGGCTGGCTGGTCGTCTTCGTCCGCCGACCGGGAGGGCAGGCGCAGTTCAGCGCGCAGCTCCGGACCCAGCCGGCGCGGACGCCGTCGATCGAGGCGCTGCAGCGGTGGCTGCCCGACCACCTCCACGAGGACCTCAGCGTCGACGCCCTGGCGGAGCACGCCGGGATGAGCGCGCGGAGCTTCGCCCGGACCTTCGTGGCGGAGACCGGGGTCACGCCGGCGGCCTACGTCGAGGAGCTGCGGATCGAGGCTGCCCGGCGGCTCCTCGAGAGCAGCGACCTGACCGTCGAGACGGTCGCCAAGCGGGTCGGCTTCCGGCGCCCCGAGACCCTGTACCGAGCCTTCCGCCGGCGGGTCGCCACCACGCCCGATCGCTACCGCCAGCACTTCAGCCTCCGCGCCGCCCACGCCACCGCGTCCTGACCCGCCCTCGTTTCCCACGCTCAGAAAGAAGGACGAGCCATGCAGATCGCCATCGGGCTCTATCCCGGGTTCACCGTGCTCGACGCCATCGGGCCCTACCAGGTGCTGGTCGAGATGCCCGGCGCCGACGTCATCTTCTGCGCCGAGAAGACCGGCCGGCTCGACGACGAGAAGGGCCTGCTCCACATCGACATCGAGCACAGCTTCGCCGACGTGCCCCGTCCCGACGTCCTCCTCGTCCCCGGCGGCACCATCACGCGGCGCCTGGCCGTCCCCGGCGAACCGATCGTCGAGTGGATCCGCGAGGCCCACCCCCACACGACGTACACCACCTCGGTCTGCACCGGCGCTCTGCTCCTCGGCGCCGCGGGAGTGCTCGAGGGGCTCGACGCGACCACCCACTGGATCGCCTACGACCAGCTCCGGGAGTTCGGCGCCAACCCCACGGAGACCCGGGTCGTCGTCCGGGGCAAGGTCGTCACCGGCGCCGGGGTCTCGGCCGGCATCGACATGGCGTTGACGCTCGTCGCCGAGATCGCCGGCCCGGAGGTCGCCCAGGCCATCCAGCTCGGCATCGAGTACGACCCCCAGCCGCCGTTCGATGCCGGCGCGCCGTCGAAGGCCCCGGCCCCCATCTACGAGCTCGTCGAGGGCGTCATGCGCGCCGCCGAGGCCCAGGTCCGCCAGACGACCTGACCGCATTCCGCTCCACCCGGTCTCCGGGGCACCTTCGCCGAGACGCGGAGGTGCCCCGGACGCTGGGAAAGGGGGGCGTCCGGGGCACCGGGGAGGGGAACGTCAGCCGTCGTCGTCGGTGGGGGTTGCGACGACGGGAGGGTCATCGGTGGCAGCTGCGTCGTCGGCAGCGCCATCGGCTGGCGTCCCGTCCGGGGGATCGTTCGGGCAGTCGGCCGGGTCGACTGCCGCGTCGTCGGCATCGGAGTCGGCGGGAGCCGCCGGATCGGATGCATCGTCGTCGGGGCACTCGGCCCCCTCGAGGATGTCGACCACGACCTCTCGCATCGCCGGCGCCCAGCCGACAGCAGCCGGTGGCGTCGACGGGGCCGGAGGCACCGGCTCGGTCACCACGGTGGTCGTCGTCGTGCCGTCAGGTGCCGTGGTCGGCGGGACCGTCGTCGGCGGCACGGTGGTCGGCGGCACGGTGGTGCTCGTCGTCGGCGGCACGGTCGTCGACGTGGTCGGCGGGACCGTGGTCGGCGTCGGGTTCGACGGGGGCGGTGTCGGCCGAGTGGGGGCCGACGTCGGCGGGGTCGTCGGCTTGGGCCGCGGGGCCGACGGCGTCGACGCGGGCGGCGGGATCGGGATGTCGGGCAGCGGCCGGACCTCACCGGTCTCGTACATCGTCGCCAGGCGCAGCACGAGCCGGACGTAGCTGTCGGCGTTGTTGTACCGCCGCACCGCCGCTGCCTGGCCGACCATGCTGTTCAGGTCGGCGCTGCCTGCGCACAGGTAGGCGCCCGCACCCTGGGCGGCGTCGAAGATGTTGTTCGGGTCGGCGCGATCGTCGTCGTTGCCGTCCTGGCCCACCGACCGCCAGGTCGACGGGATGAATTGCATTGGCCCGACCGCCCGGTCGTAGGTCGTGTCGCCGTCCAGCTCACCGTTGTCGGTGTCCCTGATGAGCGCCACGTTGGGCCGGCCGTCGAGCGGGATGCCCCGGATCGGCTTGGTGCCGTACCCGTCGGACTTCAGCTTGGCGCCGCCGAAGCGCCCGTGGTTCGACTCGACCCGGCCGATCGCGGCCAGCAGGCTCCAGCGGACGCCGCAGGCCGGGTCGGCCTCGTCCTGGACGTCGGCTGCGTCGTTGTAGGCCTCCAGCGCCACCTCGGGGATGCCGCTGTCGCCGAGGGTCTCGACGACCTCGTCGCCGTCGAGCACCTCCTCGACGTCGTCGGAGACCTCCTCCTCGTTCACCGGGACGTCCTCGAGGAACTCCGGGTCCTCGAAGGCGGCCAGCTCCATGTCGGCCTCCTCCAGCTCGACCGGAAGGAAGCCGCCGAGCTCTGAGGTGTCGGCCACATCGTCGGCCTTCTTGTCGCTGCTCGACGCCCACATGCCGGAGCGGCCGGTGGTGATGCTGCCGGCCAGCGCCGCCGCGACCGCCAGCGCCACGGCCGAGGCCCGGCGTCCGAGGCCACCCGACAGCATGCCGAGCCGGCGCTGCGACGAGCCCGGGGCGTCGGTGGTGGCCTTGGTGGCGGCGGTGTCCAGGAGGCTCAGCTGCTCGGCGACCGGCGTGTCGCCCGCACCTCGTGATCGCCTGATGCGCATGTCGCTTCTCCCTCTGCGGACGGGCATCGCCCGTCGTCGTTGGCGTTCGAGGGGGTCTTCGGCGCAGCGCAGGCGGCCGGATGGCTCAGCGGGCGATGGCGCGGGCGGCCCGGTGCAGCTCGGCGTCGTCGAACAGCGCCCGGTCCGCCATGTAGCGACGGCCGTAGCGCTCGAAGTACACGAGCTGCTTGACGAGGAGGAACATCCCCCGGTCGAAGTCGGGGCCGGCGGGCGGCACCCGCCGCGTCGCGATCCGCAGCCGCGCCGCGGCCCAGCGGCCGGCGAGCACCGGCAGCGACGGCCACTCGTCCTCGACGAGGTCGGCCGGCAGCGGTGGTCCCTGCATGACCTCCGCCAGGCTCACCTCGCCGAACGGCCGGGTGAGGAACGCGTGGGCCCGCTCCCGCACCATCGCGCTCACATCATTGCGCGCAAGGTTGGCCGCGGATTGGTGCTCGATTGGTACAAAGCGGTCGACAATGTTGCGCGCAATCTCGGGCCACGCTGTCTCGTCGCCGAGCACGCCGTCGAGCATCCGGCGGAAGAACAGGTGGGTCTCCGGGCTCAGGCGGCCGACGATGCCCCAGTCGAGGAGGCCCGCCCGGCCGTCCCGCAGCAGCAGGACGTTGCCGGCGTGGACGTCACCGTGGAACACCCCGTCGCGGATCAGCCCGAGGAACCAGGCCCGCACCATCGCCTCGACCAGCGGGCGGGCGTCGATGCTGTTGGCGACGAGGCCGGCCTCGTCGTCGATCGCGACACCGTCGAGGAGCTCCATCGTCAACACCCGCCGGCCCGACAGGTCGGACAGCGGCTCCGGCACGACGAGGCGCGGCTCCTCGAGGTCGGCGAGCAACGCCCGCATGGTCACCATGGCCGCCAGCTCGTTGCGCAGGTCGAGCTCCTCGTCGAGCTGCTCGCCCAGGCCGTCGACCAAGCCCAGGAAGATCGCGGCCTGCCGCACCCCGCTGGCCGCCGCCAGCTGCTCGGCCATCGGGCGAACCAGGCCGAGGTCGGTGGCCACGAGCCGGTCGATGCCCGGCCGCAGCACCTTCACCGCCACCGGCCGGCCGCCCGGCAATGTGGCCCGGTGGACCACGGCCAGCGACGCCGCCGCCAGGGGCTGCTCGTCGAAGTCCGCGAACCGGCTCCCGAGCGGAGCACCGAGGTCCTCCTCCACCGCCCGGCGAACGGCCGGGAACGCAACCGGGTGGGCCTGGTCGAGCAGCGGGCGGAAGGCGGTCGCCACCTCCTCACCGACGAGGCCGGGCGCCGACGCCACCAGCTGGCCGAGCTTCACGAACGTCGCGCCCAGCTCCTGGCAGCCCGCCGCCAGCCGGTCGTAGGTCGCCGCCGTCGGCTCCCGCCGCCGCACCCGATCGACCACCAACGGCGCACCCCGCCGCGCCGCCACCCGCGCGACGTGACCCAGTCGACGAGCTCGCCCCACTCCCCCGGTGCTCCCCATTGCTGCAGGCCTCCCCCACATCGAAAGTAGTAGCTGCTACTTTTTAGCGGATGGGAAGGAAACCGGGGGTCTCGGCCGCCGAGACCCGTGCACAGCTGCTCGAGAGTGCCGCAAAGGTCTTCGCGGAGCACGGATATGCCGGGGCGCGGGTCAGCGAGATCGCGCGGGCGGCCGGGCTCACCACCGGCGCCATCTACGCCCACTACGCGACCAAGGCCGACCTCCTCTGCGACGCCCTCCGCGCCCACGGCGGCGCCAACCTCCTCACCGCCCTCGCCGAGCCGGGCCAACCGCTGGGCTCGATCCTCGACGTCATGCGCCAGGTCGGCCAGCGGATGGACCGGCGGCCGGCCGAGGACGGGTCGCTGGTCATCGAGGCCGCCGTCGCCGCCCGGAGGGACCCCGAGGTCGCCCGGGCGCTGCGCGACAACGTCCAGCAGCACGAGGCGCTCATGACCGAGCTCCTGCGCCGCGCCCAAGAGGCCGGCGAGATCGACCCGACGCTCCCCGCCGAGGCCGCGGCCCGCTACGGCCTGACGATGGCGATGGGCTCGCTGGTGATCCGGGCCCTCGACCTGCCCCGCGCCGACCCCGACGACTGGGCCACCGTCATCGATCGCCTCATCGAAGCCATCCAGCCCCGGCCCGAGTGATCACGACGGGGAGCAGGTGCTCGCACTGCTCCTCCGGCGTCTCCTCGAACCCGGTCCGGGGCTGCCCGACGTCGGAGAAGTCGTACCGCTCGTCCAGGAGGCACTGTCGGTAGGCCTCCTCGGCCTTCTCCCGCTCGTCGTCCTCGGCGGCCCTGCGCACGGCGACCACGCTCCAGACGATGCCGGAGCAAAGGAAGAGGACGGACGCCGCCAAGCTCTGACGCCTCGCCCGTCGGACGCCCTCCGGCGAGTCATCCCGCTTTGCCAGGCGGATCCCCGGGGCGTGCTCCGGATCGAGGAACCGCCAGAAGTGGACCAGCGCTGCCAGAAACGCCACCCCAGCCGCAAGCACCTGCATCGGCGCAATCATGGATCGCCGAGACCCGCGACCGACCGCGCCCTGCTCCGGCCGACGCCAACCGGCTGGGCTGCCGTCACCGACGGCCTCGTCAGACCTATCCGGCCCCGCGGCTGACAGCGACCGAGATCGACCTAGGCCACCTAGGTGTTCGCGCCGGCCGGGATTCCGTGGCGGGGCTCATGACCGGGCAGCGAGGTACGAGGATAAGTCGGTCTCAGCCGACGCCATCCAAGTCGTCCAGCTCGGCCGGGATTCCGTCGGAGGACCTGCGGCCGGAAAGCGAGGAAGGAGAACGGGTCGGCGAAGCCGACGCCACTTGCTGCCGCTCAGCTGAGGCAGAGCGTGTCGGCCAGGCCGGTCAGCTCGATGATGCGGTAGAGGTGCGACGACGCCGCGCTGACGCGGAAGTCACGCCCCGCGGCCTTGGCGGCAGCGCGGGCCGACAGGATGGCGTGCAGGCCGGCCGAGTCGACGAAGCTCAGGGCGGCGGCATCGATCTCGATGACCTGCGCCCCGCTGGCGAGCTGCTGGCGCACCTCGCTGAGGAGCATCGGTGCCCCGTCCAGGTCCAGCTCGCCCTCCAGGGCGACGATCGCATCCATGGCACGCCGCTGCGTGGCGACCGTCAGGACCGCCGGACGTCCGTCATCATCGACTGGCATAGAAGCCCTCCGCGGAGGCGAGATTATGTGCCTGCCTGTCACGCGACCGAAGCGGACGGGACCTTACTCGTCCCACCGACCCGTGCGGACGAACTCGCGCACCTTTCACGAAAACCCTTGTGATCCGGCCGTTCCGGGACGTCTGGGAGTCCCCCACGGTGGTTTGAGGGCCACCGCCGATGGCCGCAACGGCGTCGCCGGCGGACGCTGCGACCATGCTCCGACTCGACGCCGAACAGCTCGCCGAGGCGACTCCGGCAACCCGCGACCGCGTCGTGGACTTCCTCCGCGTCTTCGCCGTCGGCGTGGTCGTCGTCGGCCACTGGCTGATGGCCGCGGTCACCTGGGACAGCACCGGCGTGCACGGCCGCAACGTCCTGACCCTGGCCCCGTGGGCCCAGTGGCTCACCTGGCCGTTCCAGGTGATGCCGATCGTCTTCATCGCCGGGGGCGCCGCCAACGCCGCCAGCTGGGCCTCGGCCGAGCGCAACCGCACCCCGTACGGCGACTGGCTCCAGGCCCGCCTCGGCCGGCTGGTGCCACCGACCGCAGCGCTGGTCGCAGCCTGGGCCACCGGCCTCGCGGTGGCCCGCGGCCTCGGCGCGGACCCCGACGTCCTCGCCGGCGCGGGCCGGCTCATCGGCATGCCCCTCTGGTTCCTCGCCGTCTACGTCGCGGTGGTGGCCGCCACTCCCCTGGCGGCCGCCGCCCACCAGCGCTGGGGCATCAGGGCGACGGCGGGCCTCGTCGCCCTCGCCGGCCTGGCTGACGTCGCCGCGACCACCCGCTACCACGCGCTGGCCTGGACGTCGTTCGCCTGGGTCTGGCTGCTCGCCCACGACCTCGGCCTCTGGTGGCGGGAGGGCGTGAGCCGCCGCGCCGGCCGCTGGGCGGCGGCCGGCGGCCTGGCCGCGACGGCCGTGCTCACCACCGTCGGCGGCTACCCGAGGTCGATGATCGGCCTGCCCGGCCAGCGCTCGAACATGACACCCCCGACCCTGCCGATGGCCGGCATCGCGGTCATGCAGTTCGGCATCCTGGTGCTGTTGCGCCCGACCCTCGACCGCTGGCTCCGGCGCCCCCACGTGTGGCGTCGCGTCGTCGTCGCCAACGGCGTCGTCATGACCACCTACCTCTGGCACATGACCGCGCTGGCCTTCGGCGTCATCGCCCTGCTCCCCACCGGCGCCTTCCCCCAGCCCGAACCGGCGACCGGTGCCTGGTGGGCGCTCCGGCCGCTCTGGCTCCTGGCGCTCACCGCCCTCACCGTGCCGCTCGTCCTCCTCTGGGCTCCGGTCGAGGCCCGCCGTCCCCGCAAGCTCAGCCTGACGACGTCGACGGCCATCGCGCTCGTCGCCGGCCTGTCCGTCGCCCTCACCTACCTCGCCCTGGAAGGCGTGCCGGTCCTCCCGACGCGGTAAGCAGAGTGCTGTGCCTGACCGGATCGTGACAATCCGAGAGCTGAACCGTGCGACGCTGACCCGCCAGCTGCTGGCCGAGCGAACCGACGCCACCGGCCCCGAGGTGATCGAGCGCCTCGTCGGCCTCCAGGCCCAGGCGGCGATGGCGCCGTACGTCGGGCTCTGGACCCGGATCGACGGCTTCGCCCGAACGGACCTCGCCGACACGATCGCGGAGCGGACGGTGGTCAAGGCGGCATGGATCCGCGGCACGCTCCACCTCGTCACCGCCGACGACTACCGCCGCACCCGGGCGGCCCTGCAACCGATGCTGAGCGCCGGCTGGGCCGACATCACCAAGCGCCGGGGCGGGGAGGTCGACGTCGACGCAGTCGTCGCCGCCGCCCGGAAGCAGCTCGCCGCCGAGCCGATGACCTTCGCCGAGCTGAGCGACTGGATCGGCGAGACGTGGCCGGACGAGGACGTCGGCTCGATCCGCCACGCCGTCCGCATGCACCTGCCGATCGTCCAGGTGCCCGTCGACAAGGGTTGGGGCTACCCGGCCAAGCCGCAGTTCACGCTGGCCGACGAGTGGCTCGGCGCCAAGGTGCCGACGAAACCCGGCAAGCGGACCCTCAGCCCCGAGGACCTCGTGCGCCGCTACCTCGCAGCCTTCGGGCCGGCGGGCATGACCGACGTCCAGGCCTGGTTCGGGGGCAACCAGCTGAAGCCGACCGTCGAGGCGCTGCGCGAAGAGCTGGTGACCTACCGGGACGAGCAGCGCACCGAGCTGTTCGACCTGCCGGACGCCGAGCTGCCGCCGGCCGACCAGCCACTCCCCGTCCGCTTCCTGCCCGAGTACGACAACGTGCTCTTGTCACACCGCAAGCGGACCCGGGTCGTGGCCGACCAGCACCGCAAGCGGGTCTTCCTGCCGGGCCTCCGGGTGGCGGCGACCTTCCTGGTCGACGGCTTCGTCGCCGGCACGTGGAAGGTGACCAAGGCCCGGGGCGCAGCGACCCTCGAGCTGGAACCCTTCGGCAAGCTCCCCAAGGCCGATCGCGACGCGGTGGCCGAGGAGGGCGAAGCGCTCGCCCGCTTCGTCGAGCCCGACGCCAAGAGCCACACCGTCTCGTTCGTGAAGGCGTGAGGCTCTTCCGTCCATATTCCCTTTAGGAATACAATGGCGGGCATGCAGATCAAGCTCACCCAGCTGTTCGTCGACGACCAGGACGCCGCCCGCGACTTCTTCACCGAGAAGCTCGGGTTCCTGGTGAAGACCGACGCCGCCTACAGCCCCGAGTCCCGGTGGCTCACGGTCGTGTCGCCCGACGCACCCGACGGCGTCGAGCTGCTCCTCACCGTGCCGGACGACACCGCCCGGGCCTACCGCGACAACCTCTACGCCCGAGGGACCCCGGCGACGGCGTTCGTGACCACCGACATCGACAAGGACTACGCGACCCTCGTCGAGCGCGGCGTCACGTTCACGCTGGCGCCCACCCGGATGGACTACGGCGGCACCGACGCCATGTTCGAGGACGGCCAGGGCAACTTCCTCGCCCTCCACCAGGACTAGAGCCGGTCGGCCTCGATGATGCGTCGCAGGAACGACTGCGTGCGCGGGTGGGTGGGCTCCGAGAAGATCTGCTCGGGTGGGCCTTCCTCGGCCACCACCCCGCAGTCGAGGAAGCACACCTTGGTCGAGACCTCCCGGGCGAAGCCCATCTCGTGGGTGGCGAGCAGCATGGTCATGCCCTCCTCCGCGAGGCCTCGGACGATGTTGAGCACCTCCGCCACGAGCTCCGGGTCGAGCGCCGAGGTGATCTCGTCGAGCAACAGCAGCCGGGGGCCCATCGCCAGCGCCCGCACGATGGCCACCCGCTGTTGCTGACCGCCCGACAGGCGGTCGGGGTACTCGGTGGCCTTGTCCGCCAGCCCGATTTGGGCGAGCAACGTCATCGCCCGCTCCCTGGCCTCGGCCTTCGGCCGGCCGAGGACCTTCACCGGCGCCAGCGTCACGTTCTGGAGCACGGTCATGTGGGGGAACAGGTTGAAGCTCTGGAAGACGATGCCGACCTCCTGGCGGAGCCAGTTGACGTCGACACCGCGACCCGAGACCCGCTCGTCGTCGAGTCGGATCTCGCCGCCGTCGATCGGCTCGAGGCCGTTGATGCAGCGCAGCAGCGTCGATTTGCCGCTGCCCGAGGCCCCGATGAGGCACACGACTTGGTGCTCGTTCACGTGCAGATCGACGCCGCTCAAGACCTCGTTGGTACCGAAGGACTTGTGGACGGACTCGATCTCGAGGAATGAGCTCATGGCATCAGTTGGCCCGCATCCGGGCCTGGTCTCGCCGGATGAGGTAGTCGGTCAGGCGGGTCAGCGGGATGGTGAAGACCAGGAACACGAGCGCCGCGCCCGTGAGGTACGTCAGGTTGAAGTCCTGGCCCTTGAGGATCGTCGCCCGGTTCACGATGTCCAGGACACCCACGACCGACACGAGCGCGGTGTCCTTCTGCAGCCCGATGAAGTCGTTCAGCAGCGGGGGGACGATGCGTCGCACCGCCTGGGGCACGACGACGTGGCGGAGGGTCTGGGCCTGACTGAGCCCGAGCGAGCGGGCGGCTGCGGTCTGGCTCCAGTGGATGCTGTCCAGGCCGGCCCGGTACACCTCGGCGACGTAGGCGCCGTAGGTCAGCGAGAGGGCCAGCACCGCGAGCCAGAAGAGCTGCGCGTCGCGGCCCAGGCTCGTGAACAGCGGCACCTTCGCTAGCGGGAAGCCGAACACGACGAGGTAGATCACGAGCAGTGCCGGGATGCCCCGGAACAGGTCCGTGTAGGCCACGGCCAGCCAGCGCAACGGGGCACCGGCCCGGCCGGGGATCAGGCGCACGACCGCCACGAGGAGCCCCCAGACCAGCACGATGACCTCGGCCACCGTGAAGATCTTGACGTTGATCCAGAACCCGCGGAACAGATCGCTCATGTGGCCGAGCGGGAACTGCCAGTTGAACAGGACCTCGCGCACCTTGCCGTCGTTGGACCCGAAGAACCAGAAGAGGAAGGCGACGACGAGGGCGGTGAGCCCGAAGCCGACGACGTACCAAACCGCTTGGCGGAAGTCGTCGGCGGCCACCCGGGCGCTCGACAGGTCGCCTCCGCGCGCCAGGGCGGCCGAGCGCCGGGCGGCGACGAGCCCCCGGCCACCGTTGATCGGCACGGCGAGCGCCAGGACGGCGACCGCCACCTCGGCGACCCGGCCGAGCGCGAGCCCCCACCCGCTGGTGTTGAGCGTGCCGTCGAAGAACCAGATCGCCCACCACAGGAGTGCGAGGGCGACGACCGACAGCCCGAACCAGACGATCGCCTCGATGACGGGCGGACGGAACGGAGGGCGGGCTCGGGTATCCCCCGATGCCGCCGTCCGGTCCGTCAGCGCCCCTGTCATCAGATCCCTCAGGTCAGTTCGATCGTCGGGAGGTCGCCCGGATCCGCGCTCAGCTGGCTCTCGGCCAGGGCCTTGAGCACGCCGTCGTCGTCGAACTGCTGGAACGCAGTGTTGACCGCTTCGGTGTTCTCCGAGCCCTTGGGCAGGATCCCGCCGTACTCGTCGGGTCCGTCCGGCTGGGCGAACTGCGCGATGACCTTCTCCTTGCCGTCCGACGCAGCCGCCTGGCCGAGGTTGATCGCCGTGTCGATCAGCACGGCGTCGATCTGGCCGGCGTCGAGCGCCGCGTAGGCGTCGGCGAGGTTCTGGTACACCTGTGGCTCGCTGTCGGGCTTGATGAGGTCGTTGAGCATGTCGATGGCAGTGGTACCCGTCTGCACGCCCCACTTGACCGACTTGGCGTCATCGACGCTCTCGATCGTCAGATCGCTGTCGCCCTTCACGAGCACACCCTGCTGGCTCTCGAAGTACGGATCGGTGAAGTCGACGACCTGCTTGCGCTCGTCGGTGATCGACGCCTGGGTCAGCGCCAGGTCGTAGTCGGTGACCGTGCCCGCGACGATGGCGTCGAAGCTCTCGTTGCGGACCTCGAGGTCCTTCAGGCCGAACGCCTCCTGCAGCGCCTTGGCGATGCAGTACTCGTAGCCGGACTTGATCTGGTTCGGATCGGTGCTGCTGCCCACCCAGAAGCCCGGGCCTGGCAGCGAGGTCACGACCGTGAACGTGTCCGACTTGACCGGCTTGAAGCCGCTGACGTCCGACACCTTGAGGTCCCCGCAGGCCCCGCCATCATCAGCGCTCGTGGACTCGTCACTGCTGTCGTCGTCGTCACCACAGGCGACCAGGCTCATCACCAGCGTCGCCCCGAGCACCGCGCTGCACAATTTGCGTAGACGCACGGTTAGCCCCCTTTCACTTCGTTGATCGCGGGAGCATAACCCCTGCGTGTGTTACCAGGCGGTTTCATCTAATAGCACGGAAGACCCGACGCTTTGCCCACTCGTCCGGCGCGGTTGCGGGCGAGCGACGGCTAGCCCGGCCGGCGGGCCAGGTCGGCGTCGGAGGCGGCGGCGACCTCGGGGGTCTCGCCGCCGCGGGTGGTGAACCGGTAGAAGGGCACCAGGTAGCCGGGGCCGCCGTCGGACGGCTGCTGCACCTGCAGCACCACCTCGGCCGCGGTGATCGTGAGGTCCGCCGGCGGGCGGGGCGGCGCGGTGGAGCCCGTCGGGTCGGCGACGACGGTCGGGCCGGGCCACGGGTCGACCGACCAGCCGTACGACCGCCCATCGGCGTTCAACCGGTCGATGGCGGCGGCGGTGTCGATCAGGTCGTAGCCGGCCAGCTCGCGAGGCGTGCCGAGCCGGCCCGACGCCCACAGCACCGCGCCTTCGTCGCCGACCTCGACGAAGCTCACGAGCCCGGGTGCCGGCACGCCATCGAGGCGGGGTTCGACGGTGACCTGCAGCGTCATGGTCAGGTCCTGTACCTGGACCCGGGCGTCGTCGGTCGCCACCCCGGCCCGCCCGAGGAGGTCGACTGCGATGCGCTTCGCCTCGGCCTCGCTCGGGAGGTGGGCCGGCCGCACCGGGACCGTGGTCGCCGTGGTGTCGACGCCGGCGGCGCCCTGCGTGGAGTAGGTCCAGGCGCCGAAGCTGTCGAAGCGCAGCTCGGCGGGCCGGACGCCGAGCGCTCGGGCCAGTGCAGCGATCTCGGCCTCGCTCGGCGCACCGGCGAGCCGGTAGGCCGGCGCCGAGCCACCGAGCTCGGGCAGACCGTCGCCCGGCCGGTAGAGGTTGCCGTCGGGCTCTTCGTCGGCCGGGCCCCGGGTCGGAGCCGGGGTATCAGGCTCGCCCCGGGGCTCGGTCGTGTCGTCGTCGCCGTCGGAGCGCAGCGCCGCCCCCAGGCCCACCGCGCCGACCCCCAACCCCGCCACCACCGCCCACAGCGCGACGCGTCGTCCCATGCGGGATCAGACGACCTCGCCGACCGGGCCGGTTCCTGCCCGATCAAGGTGGGGTGTTGGGGCAGACCTGGGTGAGCCGCTCGAACGGGTTGACGGGGTCGCCGCCGTCGGGGTGGTACTGGAAGTGGAGGTGCGGAACCGACGCGTCGCCCGTGGACCCGACCAGGCCGATGGTCTCCCCCTGCGTGACGTGGCGGTCGCCACCGACGTACTGCGAGAGGTGGGCGTTGAGGTACTTGTTGCCGTCGTCGCCGTAGACGTAGAGGCCGTTGCCCGCGGTGCTGTTGTGGTAGGCGACCGCTCGCCCGCTGACCGGGGCGACGATCGCCGTGCCCGTGGCGGCGATCAGGTCGATGCCCTTGTGGGTCCGGCCACCCGGACGGGGCGCCCCCCACGTGTTGCGGAACCACATCGACCCCTTGAGGGGGCACTGGAAGCCGCCGGTCCGCTTGCGCTCGGCCGCCGCCGCCAGCTCCTGCTGGGCCCGGACCACGGCCAGCGCGTCCTGGCTCTGCTTGACCTTGGCGGCCAGCTGGGTCCGGGCCTCCTCCAGGTGCTGCATCTGCTCCGTGGTGAGCCCAGCCTCCTCGGCCGCGCGCTTGGGATCGTTGACCCAGGCCTGGATCTGGGTGACGAACTCGGCGCGCTGGCTGAACGCGGCCTTGAGGTCGTCGACCGCAGCCTCGGCTTCCTGGCGGGCCCGCTCGGCCGACGCCTTCGCCTTGACCTGCTTGCGCTTCTGCTCGCGCAGCTTGGCCCGGGCCTCGGTGAGCTTCTTCAGCTTGGCGGCGTCCTCGTCGGCCCGCATCTGCAGGATCGCCTGCTTCACCGTCGAGTCCTCGAGCGACTCCGACGTCATCGCCTCGACCGCCGACTCGAAGGGCGGGTTGGTGAACGTGCTGACCACCACCGAGTCGCTGGCGTTGGTGAGGCTCTCGATCTTGCCCTCGGTGGACTGGATGGCCAGGTCGGCGTTGGCCAGCGTCTTCATCCGCGCCTTGACGATGGCCTCGGCGTCGGAGAGCTGCTTCAGCTGCACGGTGACATTGGACTGGATCTTGTCGAGCTCGTCGGCGATGGCCTCGGCATCGCCGTCGGCCACGTCGACGTCGATGGCCACCGTCGCATCGTCGGTGCCGGGCTGCTCGCTGCCCCCCGGTCCCTCCTGCTGCGGGCGGGCATGGGCCCGGTCATGGGTGGCAGCAGCGACGGCCGACACGCTCACGGCCACCGCGGCCAGGGCCGCGACGACCCGACGATCGACGATCAGCTTGCGCACCACCCTGAGAAGCCCTCCCTCAACGCCGACAGCCACAGCCCAACGAGCCATCGACATCGAATCGTCATAGTAAACCCAACGGTGGGTCGTAGATGCGGAGCCCTCAGCCTTGCTTGCAGACCTGGACGAGCCGGCTGTAGGGGTTCACCGCGGCGCCGCCGTTGGGGTGGTACTCGAAGTGGAGGTGCGGCGCGCTCGCCGAGGCGTTGCCGCTGCTGCCGACCTTGCCGATGAGGGTGCCCGCGGGGACCCAGCGATCGCTGCCGACGTAGGCCGAGAGGTGGGCCCCGTAGAACATGTGGCCGTCGTCGGCGTACAACCGGTAGGTGAGCCCGCCGAGCGAGTTCGAGCTGTAGACGACCCGGCCGCTCGACGGCGCGATCGCCGGGGTGCCGGTGGGCGCCATCATGTCGGTCCCCTTGTGGGAGCGGCCACCGGACCGTGCGGCGCCCCACGTGTCGGTGAAGTGCATCGAGCCGTCGGGCAGCGGGCAGGAGAACCCACCGACCCGGGTGCGGGCCTGCTGTGCCGCCAGCTCCGCGGCCGCCCGCTTGGCGGCCTCGGCGTCCTGGATGGACTTGATCTTGCCGGCCAGCTGGGCCTTGACGTCCTCGAGGTGCTTGATCTCCTCCGGGGTGAGGCCCGCCCGCTTGGCCGCGCCCTCGGGGTCGATCATCCACTGCTGGATCTGCGTGATGAACTCGGTCTGCTGGCTGAACGCGGCCTTCAGGTCGTCGACCGCCGCCTCGGCGTCCTGCCGGGCCCGTTGGGCTTCGGCCCGGATCTTCACCTGCTTCGCCTTGAGGTCGCGCAGCTTGGCCCGGGCATCGGTGAGCTTCTTCAGCTTGGCGGCGTCCTTCTCGGCCCGCATCTCCAGGATCGCCGTCTTCACCGTCGAGTCCTCGAGCGACTCGGCGGTGATCGACTCGACCGCCGACTCGTAGGGCGGGTTGGTGAAGCTGGTGACCACCACCGAGTCGCTGGCGTTGGTCAGCCCGTCGATCTTCCCCTGGGTCGTCTGGATGGCCTGGTCGGCGGCCGCCAGCTTCTGCATGGCCTGCTTGACGACCTTCTCGGCCGCGGCGAGCTGGGACAGCTGCTTGCCGACGTTGGCGTTGATCTCGTCGAGCGCGCCGCTCAGCGCCTCCGCGTCGCCGTCAGCCACGTCGACGTCGATGGACACCAGTGCGTCGTCGGTGCCGGCCTGCTCGTCGGCGGGCCCCTCCTGGAGCGGCGAGGCGTTGCTCGATCCCGGCGCCCCGGCTGCGAAGGCCGGGACGCACACAGCCACCGCCGCAAGCAACGCGACGACCCGACGATCGGCAACCAGCTTCCGCACCACCTCAAGGCCCTCCCTCGGCGCCCAAACCCTCGCCCTAGCCCATGTCCTACGCCCTCGCCCCATCGAAGGCATCGACATCGAATCGTCATCGTAAGCGCGGCACTGGGGTCGGGGAAGCATCGCTGCTAGATCAATGTCGGTGAACGCGCCGATCCGACTGCCCGACCCGTGCCTGGTGGTGGTCGTCGGCGCGTCCGGCTCCGGCAAGAGCCACTGGGCAGCTTCGCACTTCGACGCCGGCCAGGTGGTGTCATCCGACGGGCTGCGGGCGGTCGTCGGCCTCGGGCCCGACGACCTGCGGGCGAGCAAGGATGCGTTCGACGTGCTCGACCTCGTGGTCGACCGGCGGCTGCGGCGGGGCCTGACCACGGTGGTCGACAGCCTGGGGCTCGACGCGGCACGGCGCGCGGCGTGGCTCTCGCTCGCCCGGCGGCACGGGGTGCCGGCGCACGTGGTCGTGTTCGCCACCGCGGAGAAGCTGTGCCGCGCCCGCAACCGGTCACGGGCGCGGCCGGTCCCCGCCAAGACCCTGACCGGGCAGCTCGCAGCCGTCGCCGCGGTCGGCGACACGCTGGCCGGCGAGGGCTGGGACGGTGTCCATGCCGCCGGGCCGGTCGTCGTCGTGCCGCCGGACTTCGTCTCGTCGCCGCTCAGCGCGGCTCGTCAGCAGGAGGACCCCATGCCGCTCGAGTTCGGGCTCCAGATCTCCCGGTTCACCTGGCCCGACGGGCCGGCGTCCACCGCGGCGCGGCTGGGCGCCATCGCCGCCGAAGCCGAGGCGGCCGGCTTCACGAGCCTGTGGGTCATGGACCACTTCCTCCAGATCCCGGTGGTCGGGCGGGAGTGGGAGGACATGCCGGAGAGCTACACCACGCTCGGGTTCCTGGCCGGGCGGACCACCACGGCCCGGCTCGGCACGTTGGTGACCGGGGTGACGTACCGGAACCTCGCCCACCTCGCGAAGATCGTCGCCACGCTGGACGTGCTGTCGGGCGGGCGGGCCATGTGCGGGCTGGGCGCCGCGTGGTTCGAGCGGGAGCACGAGCTGTACGGCTGGGAGTTCCCGCCCATCGCCCGCCGCTACGAACTGCTGGAGGACGCCCTCGAGCTGCTGCCGCTGATGTGGGGGCCGGGCAGCCCCTCGTTCTCCGGGCGCACCACCACCGTGCCGGCCGCGACCTGCTACCCCCGGCCGCTGCAGGAGCACGTGCCGATCTGGGTGGGCGGGTCGGGCGAGCGGCGCACGCTACGGCTGGTCGCCCAACACGCCGATGGCTGCAACCTGTTCGGCGACGCCGCCACTGTCGCCCACAAGGTGTCGGTGCTGCATCGGCACTGCTTGGACGTCGACCGGGACCCGGCGGAGGTGCGGGTGAGCAACCTGTCGTCGGCGTCGGTGGTGCTCTCGGGGTCGGAGCGCACCCATCCGGGCGCAGGCACTGTCGAGGAGCAGGTCGGCCGCTACCGGGACTACGCCGAAGCCGGGGTGCAGACGGCCATCCTCAGCCTCCCCGAGCTGGGCACCAACCCCGACCCGGCGGCGGTCGCCCGCTTCGGCGACGTCATCGCGGCGTTCCGATGACCCCGGCCGACGCTGTCCGCAACGCCCACACCTGGTTCGAGGTGAACTCGGGCTGGGCCCAGCCCGACGAGGACACCCTCGCCGACTGGCTCGCCGACGGCGTCTGCCGAGCCCCGGACCACTGCCTCGTGTCGCCCACGGGCTGGTGCCGTCACGGCCTGGCGTCGTGGCACCTCATCCTCGCCGCCGAGCGCTCAGACGACGGCCCAGGCGAGGGCGAGTAGGAGGCCGAGGGCCACCACCGCGAGCACCGGCAGGGCGAGGGCCCGGGCGGGCCGGCGCGGCCTCGGGGTGGCGCTGCCGGCGCTGCGGTCGCTGTCGGTCTGCAGGCTGTCGGCGAGGCGGCCGAGGGTCTCGAAGTCGCCGTCGAAGGCCACGCCCGACGGGTCGCTCGGCGGCGCGGGCGCCGCCCTTCGCACCCGCTTCTCCAGCTCAGGTCGTTCCGCGTCCCCCACGCTGACCACCCTTCTGTCCCAGCTCTTTGGGCTGCAGCCTAGGTTGCGACGGCCGCCCGCGCCGGGGCGTCCCAGCGCAGCGGCAGGCGCTCGGGGCCGAAGATCCCCATCGCCGTGCGCCACGTCGGCTCGCCGTCGAGGGCCAGGCCCGGCATCGCCGTGGTCAGGATCTTCAGGGCTTCCTGCAGCTCGGCCCGGGCGAGGCTGGCGCCGAGGCAGTAGTGCCGACCGCCGCCGAAGCTGTTGATCGGCTCGCGAGCCACGGTGATGTCGAAGGTGAAGGGCTCGGCGTAGACGGCAGGGTCGTGGTTGGCGCCGTTCAGCGACACCATGACGAGCGTCCCCTGCGGGATCAGGTAGCCGTCCAGCTCGACGGCCTCGACGGCGAGCCGGGGCGTCACGTTCACCGCGGCGGCGAACCGCACCACCTCCTCGACCGCCTGGGGCACCAGTTCAGGCCGGGCGCCGAGCGACCGCCACTGGTCGGGGTGCTCCGCGAAGAGCCACATCGCCAGGCCGAGCTGGTTGCGGGTGGTGTCGTGGCCGGCGAACAGGAGCGAGGCGATGAGCGTCTGGACCTCGTCCTCGGTCAGCCGGTCGTCGGCCTCCTCCGCCTGGACCAGTGCGGTGATCATGTCGTCGCGGGGTTGGCGCCGCCGGTCGGCCGCCAGCGCGGCGACGTACTCGCCCATGTTCCCGAAGCCCCACTCGATGTCCGCCATGTGGGCACCCACCTCGGCGGAAAGCGCCCACGTCATCGCCGCGTTCCAGCGGGCGAAGTCGTCCTGGTCCTCGCGGGGGATGCCCAGGATGTGGCACATGACCTGGATCGGGTAGTGGTCGCCGATCGCGGTCATGAGCTCGCAGTGGTCGCCGATGCCGCCGGACGTGGCGTCGTCGACGAGCTGCTGCATGATCGCCTGCATCGCCGGGCGATGGCGGTCGGCGGCCTTCGGGGTGAAGGCCCGGCTCGCGAGGCGGCGGATGCGGGTGTGGTCCTCCCCCTCGGCGCCCAGGACCGAGCGCTTGATCGCCTCGGCCAGCTCGCCGGTCCCGCCCTGGATGGCGACGACCTCGGGCACGGCGCTGCGGAACCGCCGGTCGGCCAGGATCGCCTGCACCTGCGATCGGTCGATGACCAGGACGCCGATGGCCGTGCGGGCCAGCCACGAGGTGCGCCGGATCGCCTCGAACCTCGCCTGCGGGTCCTCCCGGAACGACTCGCTGAAGATGTCGACGTACGGCGCCTGGTCGATGTCCGCTGCCATGTTGACAGAGTGAATGAACCTCATTCACTCTGTCAAGGTGCCTCGCACCCGCACCACGAAGCCCGCCGAGCAGGTCCGGTCCGACCTCCTGACGGCCGCGGCCCGGCTGCTCGCCAGCCGGGGCTTCTCCGACGTCTCGATCGCCGACATCGCCGGCGCGGCGGGGGTGGCGACCGGGACGTTCTACCGCTACTTCCCCAGCAAGGACGAGGTGATGGTCCGGCTGCGGTGCGACGTCCTCGACCAGCTGTTCGCCGTGCTGGCCACCGACGCCGCGCCGACGGCGACCACGGCGGAGGGTTGGTGGGCGGCCGCCGAGGCGACCATCGCGGCGACGATCGGCTTCTGGTTCGAGGACCTCGACCGCTCCCGGGTGGTCCTACGGGGCGGGTTCACCGACGACGCCGCCCTCATCGAGGCCGACATCGCTGCGGGCCTGGCCGAGGGGATGGCGGTCGGGCAGTCGCTGGGGGCGGTGCGGTCCGACATCGACGCCCCGCTGGCGGCCAGCTTCGTCATGCACGGCACCTTCGGCCTGGTGTACCACGCCATCGTGGGCGGCCTGACCGACGACCCGTCCCGCCTCGTCGCCAGCGTCACCACCCTCGCCCGCCACATGCTGCTCCCCCCGACGTAGCCCTGGCGGCCTAGCTCGCCGACTCCAGCGTCGCGAGGTCGCGGACCGCGTAGCGGTTGTGCCAGAACTCCTCCTCGAACACGGTGTAGATGCACTCCTTCAGTGGCTCCGGGCCGTTCTCGAGCACCTCGATCGGCTGGGTGAGGTCCGTCGTCGTCGCCCCGGATGCGAGGTAATCGCGGAAGCGTGTGGCGCGATCGGCCCGCACGGCGAGAGCTTCCTCGGCCGACGGGGTGAGGTCGTCGTCGAGGCCGGGCCACGGGAAGTCGACGGATCCGCTGTTCGGCAGCCCCATCGGGTGGAAGGGCTCCCCGAGGATCGGCGCCGTGAACCACTTGTCCATGGCGAACACGAGGTGGCGCAGCGTCTGGACGAACGACCACTCGCCGTCGACCGACTCGTGCAGCTTGGCTTCGGGCAGCGCGCTCGCCCGGGCGACCGTCTTCGCCCACTCGTCTTCGAGAGCCGCCCACGCGGCGCGCATGCCCTCCGGGTCCGATGGCCGGAGCATCGCGCGCAGCGGATGCCAGGGATCACGCTCGTTCACGTACGCCGTGACGTCGACGCCGTTGATGACGATCCGGTCGACCAGCGCGTCGATGTCGACGTTGACGAGCACTGCATGGGTGATCTTCGCGTCGGTGAGGTTGACGTAGCGGAAGCGTGCACCGCTGAGATCGGCGCCCCAGAACACGGCGCCCGCAAGGTCGCCCTCGAACTCCTCCGGCATCTGGCCTCCTCGATGTCGCTGCCGTTGGGTGCAGTCTTCAACAGCAACGTGCCCCCGAGGGGCGCAGGGTGATCCTGCGAGCCTCGGGGGCACGTTCCCGGCACTCGGGTGTCGGGCGCTTCATCAGGAAGCGGCGGGGCGCTGGGCCTTGGCGACCTTGCGGGCGATGCGGGCCAGGCGACGCTGCGAAGCGTTGGTGATCATCTCGTTGCGGTGCTGCTCGGCGATGGTGGCGGTGGTGAAGTTCATGGTGGGCTCCTCGTTCCGGTGACTCGCTTGCTTGATGAGCCCAGTGTCCGAAATCCCAGCTCCTGCCACATCCGTGCCCACCACGGAAGCACCACTGACCCGCCACTGATCCCCCACTGAGCGCTCCCCCACCAACCGTTACATCGCCGCGGCCACCGGCGGGAAGGTAGTCGTCAGGCGAGGGTGGCGGTGCCGGCGTTGGGGTCGCCGGTCAGGGTGTGGACGCCGGAGGTCAGGGTCGTCGGCGTCCAGCGATCGAGCAGGTCGGGGCATGTGGGTGGGGTGTTGGCAACCGCCTCGGCGTCGGACGACGTGCCGAGGCGGATCACTTCGTCCAGGAGCGCCCGGGACGATGCGTCGAGCAGCGCCAGGTCGTCGGACACGAGGGCCATGCCACCCGACACGCCGACCGCCTCCGCCCACGCCGAGACCTGTGCCGGCGTCAGCTTCGTCTGGGTGGTCCGCAGCATGAGGCAGTCGGGGTCGTTCAGCCACAGCTTGCGGTGCTCGAACGAGCGGGCCAGCGTGTTCCGCCAGGCGTTGAGCGTCGACGGCGCAGTGTCGACGTACGGCGAACCCGGCTCCGGCGCCCACCACGGCGCCACGTCCGGGCCGATCCGCATCCCGTCCACCACCCCGATGCACGGCCCCTGCGGCGCACCGCACCCGAGCAGGAAGGCCGTGTCGCCGGCCCCCCGCCGGATCGCCTCGTACCCCGCCCGCACCCGCTGCGCCGGCGTCAGCGACGGGTCGTGCCACTGCCCCTCGAACGACGGCGCATAGGTGAAGTCCAGCTTCAGGTACGTGAACCCCCACGACACCAGCGTTCGGGCCACCTCCTCCAGGTGGGCCTGCACCTCCGGATGGCTCGTGTCCAGCACCCCGGTCGCCCCGCCCCAGGCCGGGTTGATGGCGCCGATCAGCGGCCGGTCGGGCCGCCGCTGCACCAGCCACGACGGATGCGACTGCGCCACCGCCGAGGACGGCATGGCGAGGAACGGCGCCAGCCAGATGCCGGGCTGCAACCCCGCCCCGGCCACATCCCCCGCCAGCGGCGCCAATGCCGTCGGGAAGCGCGGGTTGGTCGTCAACCAGTCGCCGATGGCCGCCTGGTAGCCGTCGTCCAGCTGGAACACCCCGAACGGCCAGTCCCCCGCCCGGGCCAGGTTCGAACGGAACGCCGCCTCGGTCACGTCGTGGAAGTAGTGGTACCAGGTGCACCAGCCCACCTGGTACGGCGCGGTCGTCCGGGCGCCCGACCGGGCACCGGCCCAGTCGCCCCACGCCGCCAGACCGACCGCAGGGTCGCCGGGGAACACCCGCACGGAGTGCAGCGCTCGCCGCTCCCCCGCCGCCAACGTCGCCCCACCGAGGTAGGCCTCGGCCCGCAGCCACTCCCCCAGCACCCGGAACGTGCCGTCGTGGCGGTCGCCGCCCTCGAAGCCCGGCACGACGGCGTCCGAGTCGTCGGCCAGCGCCGTGACGAGCTCGCTCCGCAGCTCACCCGCGGCCGGTGCGGCAGGGTCGGCGTGCATCCCGGCCCGCAGGTACGACAGCGCATCGGGCCGGTTGGCCGGGTCCTCGTCCCGACCGACCACGCAGCTCCCCGTCGGCGACCACGACTGCCAGCCGTTCACGAGCATCCGCACCGGCCCGCCGGAGCCGATGTGCCACCGCAATGCCACCCGGTCGACGGTCAGCGGCGCCGCGGTGTCGTTGGCAACGCTCCAGTGCCACTCGTCCGGACCGGCCGAGGTCACCTCGACGACGACCCCCGGGGGCGCTTCGACGCCCTCGTACGAGAGCTTCACAACGCCAGCCACACCGCGGCGTCGGGCGGCAGCGATCCGCCGGCGACCACATCTGGCGAGCTTCCCAGCACCAGCGAGCCCGACGGCAGGGAGACCGGCTCGGACCCCATGTTCACCACGCAGGCGAAGCCGTCGCCCCGGGTGAAGTGGAGCACCTCGTCGTTCGGCTCCGACACCCAGCCGAACGGCAACCCGACCGGCCGCCGGGCGATCGCCGCCCGGTACAGGTGCAG
>Ga0075429_100000613_pt1 | contig 27487 bp, 21 predicted proteins | sample RhiMetdeltSRZDD3_FD_75295 | JGI IMG/M metagenome (GOLD analysis project Ga0075429, IMG submission 75295) | Populus rhizosphere microbial communities from Tennessee, USA - Rhizosphere MetaG P. deltoides SRZDD3 | ecosystem: Host-associated > Plants > Roots > Rhizosphere > Soil | place: USA... | reverse complement strand
TGCTCTTCCTGTATGCCGCCCCCTTCTCATTCGCCTACGTCAGTCTTCCGACTGGGACCGGCGCGCTGGTGCTTTTCGGTGCGGTGCAGCTCACGATGATCGGCGCCGCGCTCCGTGGCGGAGAGCGCCCGCGTCCCCGGGAGTGGATCGGTCTCCTGCTCGCGATGGTGGGTCTGGTGTATCTCAATCTGCCGGGGATCGGTGCTCCTGACCCCGCCGGGGTGGCGCTCATGGCGCTGGCCGGGGTGGCCTGGGGACTCTATTCGCTCCGGGGCCGCACTGCGGGGCCTCCGCTGCGGCGGACCGCCGAGAGTTTCATCTTCGCGATGCCGTTCGGAATCGTGCTCGCGGCGCTCGCGAGGTCCCAGGCGCACCTCAGCATGCCGGGGGTATGGTGTGCCGTCGCGTCCGGTGCCCTCGCGTCCGGCGGTGGCTATGCGGTATGGTATGCCGTGCTGCCGAGCCTGAGCGCCACGCGGGCCGGCACCATCCAGCTCGCCGTTCCGGTGGTCGCGGCGCTGGCGGGGACGGCAATTCTGGGCGAGAGGATTCCCCTCCGGCTGGTGATGTCGGGGACGGCAATTCTCGGCGGGGTGGCGCTGGCAATCTCGGCGCGCGCGGTCAGCGCTAACCGCTAACGGCGAACGGCTAACCGTCCAGCAGTTAGCCGTTAGCCGATAGCACTCATTCGTGTCGCTGGAACTCTCACCTCCACCACATGCTCCCGCCGGTCGTCCGAGAGTGGAATCGCTGCCCCCTCCATCTCGACGCCATCCATGGCCAGCGAGGCTTCTCCGTTGTCGGCCGCCCGCACCGTGATATGGTACGGAGTGTCGCGGTAGCGGTAATGCACCGTGAACGACTTCCAGTCCGGGGGCAACACCGGCGAAATGCGTAGCCGCTCTCCTTCCAGACTGATGCCCAGAAGGGATTCCACGATCAGCCGGTAGAGCCACCCCGCCGACCCGGTGTACCAGGTCCACCCACCGCGGCCGGTATGGGGCGCGACGCCGTAGACATCTGCCGCGACCACGTACGGCTCCACTTTATAGGTCGCGGCATCGGCCGGGGTGCCGGCGTGATCGAGGGGGTTGATCATGCCGAGGACTTCCCAGGCCCGCGCCCCGTCGCCGAGGGCGGCGAACGCCATCGCAGCCCAGATGGCCGCGTGGGTGTACTGCCCTCCGTTCTCGCGAACACCGGGCACGTAGCCCTTGATGTATCCGGGCTCCAGGGGCGACTTGTCGAAGGGAGGATCCAGCAGCTGCACCAGCGACATGTCGCGCCGCACCAGGTGCTTATCGAGTGAGTCCATCGCCTGCCGGGAGCGCTCCGGGTCTCCCGCGCCCGAGAGCACCGACCAGCTCTGCGAGATCGAATCGATCCGGCATTCGGCGTTCTCCGCCGACCCGAGCGGAGTGCCGTCGTCGAAGTAGGCGCGGCGATACCACTCTCCATCCCACCCGTGTTCCTCCAGCGCTGCGCGCAGCCGGGTCGACTCCTGCCTGCAGCGCGTCGCGAAGGCCGCGTCGGCGCGGGTCTCCGCGACCTCCGCGAACCGGACCAGAGTATCGTAGAGGAAGAATCCCAGCCAGACGCTCTCGCCCTTGCCCTTGTCGCCGACCAGGTTCATACCGTCGTTCCAGTCGCCCGATCCCATGAGCGGCAGACCATGCAGGCCGAAGCGCAATCCATGGGTGACGGCCCGGACACAGTGATCGTACAGAGACGCCGTTTCCATCGAGGGAATCGGCAGGTCGTAGTAGGAATCCTCGTCGGGGCTGATCGGCCGTCCCTCGACGAAGGGCACCAGCTCGTCGAGGACGCCGAGATCGCCGACGGCACGCAGGTAGCGGCATACGGCCACCGGGAGCCACAGGTAATCGTCCGAACACCGGGTGCGCACTCCGCGTCCCGTCGGCGGATGCCACCAGTGCTGCACATCTCCCTCGACGAACTGCCGCGCCGCCGCCCGCAGCAGATGCTCGCGCACCAGCCGGGGCTCGGTGTGCACCAGCGCCATGACGTCCTGCAGCTGATCCCGAAACCCGAAGGCGCCGCCCGATTGATAGAATCCGCTCCGCGCCCACAGCCGGCAGGCAAGGGTCTGATACACCAGCCAGCCGTTGGCGAGAATGTCGAGCGCCGGATCGGGGGTCTCGAGTCGCACAACGCCGAGCGTCGTGTTCCAGTACTTCCACACCGCTTCCAGCGCATTTCGCGCGGCGGCGGCGTCACCGTATTTCTGAAGCAGCCGGCGCGCGTCGTCGGTGTCCCGCCCGGCGCCGAGGACGAAGACCAGCTCGCGCTCGTCCCCGTCCGCCAGCTCGAAGGGAACCTGCAGCGCCGCGCAGGGATCCAGCGCCTCCCCGACCCGGCCCGAGAGCCGGATCCGGCTCAGCACGGCCGGCCGTGCCGGTGTGCCATTGCGCCCGAGGAATTCCGCCCGATCTCCCGTTACCGACCGGTTCGGCTCGCTGACATCGAAGAAGGCGACCCGCCCGCCGAATGCGGGGTTGTAGCGGTTCCGGGCGAAGAGTGCACTGGTGACCGGATCGACCTCGGTGATGACGTGCATGGCCGATGACCCGCGCAAATCACCCAGCACCCATTCGACATACCCGGTCGCGGAGAGCTGACGAGCCCGCCCCGAACGGTTGCGCACCCGGAGAACGCCGTACTTGACCGGCGCGTCGGGAGCCACATAGACCGTGAGCTCGCTCGCGATCCCTCCCTCGGTATGCTCGTAAACACTGTACCCGAATCCGTGTCGGGTGACATAGGGCGTCTGGCCTCTGGCGGGCAGCGGCGTCGGGGACCAGACGTAGCCGGACTCTTCATCACGGAGATAGAACGCTTCGCCGCTCGCGTCGGTGACCGGATCGTTGTGCCAGGGCGTGAGGCGCAGCTCGTGCGCGTTCTCAGCCCAGGTGTATGCGGACCCGCTTTCCGACACGACGGTACCGAAGCCGGCGTTGGCCAGCACGTTCACCCACGGCGCGGGGGTCGCCTGCCCGGGCGCAGTGTGGATGACGTATTCCCTCCCATCCGCGGTGAATCCTCCCAGGCCGTTGAAGTAGAGCAGCTCCGCAGCCGGAGCCGGCGCCGGCGACCGAGGGTCCCCGCGGTGGGTCCGGGTTGGCACCAGCCGGGGCACCGCCGCTTCGGTCCCGCGGCGCCGATTGATCTGGTCGGCCAAGGGTCCACGGGTATCGGTGAGAATCACCCGGGCGACGGCCTGCACCAGCACCCGATCCTCGTTCGAGATCTGGTCGGCGGGCCGCACGAAGAGACCACCGGAACGATCGGTCACATTCGCGTGCATGCCGGGAGCGATCAGCCCCAGGATCTGCTCGTGCAGCACCTGACGATATCCCGAATAATCCTCGTTCCAGATCACCAGGTCGACCGCAAGGCCCTTGAGCCGCCAGTACGCGTGCGCCTGCACCACACGGCGAACCAGGTCGAAGCTGGCCGGGTCGGCGATCTGCAGCAGGACGATGGGAAGATCGCCCGATATCGCATAGCTCCAGAGACCCGACTGCCCCTTCCGGTTGCGTGCCAGCACGCCGGCGTCGGCGCGAAGCGCGGGATGTGGAAACAGGACGGAGCCCACCAGGCGACCGTAGAGCTGGGCGTCGCCTTCCGTGGCATTGAGCTGGCGCAGCACGACCTGGCTGTGGGTCCAGGCGAGGTCGAACACCCGGTCCGCAAGCCGGCGATCCTGGTATTTGTCGACCAGCCCCAGGCACGCCTCACGGGTATCGGTGATGCCGGTGACCACATTGATCGTGACCGTCTGCTCCGGCTCCAGCGTGATCCGGGTCCGGATCGCGACGACCGGATCGAGCACCGACCCCTCCCCGCCCCCGAGCGGACCTGGAGCGCGCATCGCCTCCGGCGTCACCAGAGAGTTGCCCCGTCCGACAAACGAGAGCCGGCTGGTCTCGAACGAGGCGTCACGCACCTCGGCGCCATGAACCGCCATGAGATGACAGAGCCAGTGCACCGGATCGGAAGCGGAACGCGGCCGCCGGGTGCACAGAATCGCCTGGCGGGGGCGGAGAATCTCGGTCTGCACGAACAGGTTGCTGAAGGCGGGATGCAGCACGTCGGGCGCCGGCGGCGCGAGCACCACTTCGCTGTAGCTGGTGATTTCGAGGACGCGGCGTGAACGGCTTCGGTTGGTGAGGCTGAGGCGCCGGAGCTCGACGTCATCCTCCGGCGACACGGCGATCTCGGTGTGGGTCTCGATGTCGTCGTCACGGCGGCGGAACTCGACTCTCGCCTCGGAGAGGATCGCCTCGTAACTCTCGGCCCGCTGCAGCGTCGGTTGATAGGCCGATGACCACACCGCGCCGCTGATCACGTCACAGATGTAACAGAAGCTCCCCCAATTGTCCCGGGTGCCATCCTCGCGCCACCGCGTGACCGCGAGCTCCTTCCAGCGACTGTATCCTCCGCCGGCGTTGGTCACCATGACGTGGTAACGGCCGTTGGAGAGGAGCTGCACTTCGGGAATCGGAGTCGACGGGCTCGCGATCACCCGGATGGAGGATTCACTCGCGCCCGCGATGGGCGTAAGGTCGGCCGCTTCCGAGGTGTGCGGATGATAGGCGGTGGCCCGCGGCAGCCGCTCCTGCAGGAGCAGCATGGTGGCACGGAAGCGCGGATCGCTTTCGAAGCGCCGCTGCATCGGACGGTCGAGCAGGAGCCATCCGAAGGCCAGGAGGCTCATCCCCTGATGGTGCGCCATGTAGGAGCGCACCAGCGCGCGGGTCTGGCCGCGCGGGAGTCGGCTCGGCGTGTAGTCCACCGCCTCGTACATCCCGTAACCGCCGGAGAAGCCCTCCGCAGTCATCCGCTGGAGGTTTTCGCAGGCATCCTCCGGCCGAACCATGAGCGCCAGCGCGGTAGCGTATGGAGCGACGACCAGATCCTCCGCCAAGCCTCGCTTGAGCCCGAGTCCCGGCACTCCGAAAGCCCGGTACTGGTAGTTCAGCTGACCGTCTACGGCGTTGTAGCCCGATTCCGACATGCCCCAGGGCAACCCTCGCGCCGCGCCATACTCGATTTGCCGCTCCACCGCGGTCCGGCAGGTTTGTGCCAGCAGGGTGTTCTCGTAGCTCGGCATCACCAGCAGGGGCATCAGGTATTCGAACATCGACCCGCTCCAGGACATCAGGACCGGGGCACCGCCGACGCTGGCCAGCAACCGGCCCAGCGCAAACCAGGTCTCCTGCGGCAGGTGCCCTTCCGCAATGGCGAGAAAGCTGGTGAGCCTCGCTTCCGAGGCGAGGAGATCGTAATAGCTGCTGTCCCGCCGCCGCTCGGCGACATTGTAGCCGATGGCGAGCAGGTGGCGAGAGCGATCGTAGAGGAATTCGTATTCGACTTCGGCCAGACCGTCCACCCGGGCCGCCAGCTGATCGAGGGCCGCGATCCTCGCCCGCGCGCTGCGGGCGACGCTCGCCTCGCCGTCGCCCTGTGACCCGGCCAGGTCCCGCAGGGAGGGAATCGCCCGGTCGTTCTTTCCCGCTGGAATCCATTCCAGGGCCTGAAGCGCGCGACCGGCCTGGTCGGCGAGCCGCGCGGCCCAGAGCGCGATGGCATCGTCGGGTGCCGCGGAGGTCCCCAACAGAGTCGATGCCGTCGCCGCGACCTCCGCGAGGCTGGTGAGACGACGCCGGGCATCTTCGAGCAGGACCGGTGGCGCATCGAGCGTTTCGGCGAGCATTGCACCGAACCGGACAAGACCCTGCGGAATCCGGTCTCCCAGCAGCTCCGCCAGCACCAGCAGGGTATCCCGAAGTCCGCGAAAAACCCGGAAGCCGGTCACCGGATGATCCGGCAGTGCCAGCAGTCCGGCCTTCAGAGTCAGGAGGTGCGCCGAGAGGTTTCCGCTGTCCACGGTGGACACGTATCGGGGCAGGAGCGGAGTCAGGGAGCGGGTGTCATACCAGTTGTAGAAATGGCCGCGGTGCCGCTCCAGCAGATCCATGGTATCGAATGCCCGGCCGGTTCGCTCCACCAGCTGGTCGCTGTCGATGTAGCCGAAATCATAGGCAGAAAGACTGGCCAGCACGGAGAGACCGATGTTGGTGGGCGAGGTGCGGTGCGCCACCACGGGAGCGGGATGCTCCTGGAAGTTGTCGGGCGGAAGCCAGTGGCTCTCGGCGCCAACGAAGGTTTCGAAGAAGGCCCAGGTCTTCCGCGACAACCGGTGCAGAAACTCTCCCTGCTCCGCCGACAGCCGGGCGTCCCGGGTCGGAATCGGACGGCTGAGCCACCACGCCAGGAACGGTGAGGTCCCCCAGAGCAGGAGCAGCGGCCCCGCGGCCAGCAGGATCCCGGGCCGGAAGCTGGCAAGCCCTGCCAGACCGGCGGCGGCGATGACAGGGGCGCTCCACATCCGTCGTGCGGTGGAGGAGAGGTCCGCGTCCGTGATCCGCTCGATTTCGCTGGACGCATTCCACTCGAGGAGACGGCGCCGGCTGAAGACCATGCGCCAGAGTGTTCGCCCGATCGCATCGACGCTCACCAGCGCTTCGAAGGGCAGGCACGCGAGCGTAAACGCCGCCTGACCCAGATCCAGAACGGCGGTGTGCCAGACCGAGGCCACATGCTGGCGGAATGACATCTCCTCGGTTTTGCGAAACAGATCGAGGAGCGCCGCCAGGGCCCGAGGGAGCAGCAGGGAGCCGGCGATCGCGACGGTCCAGATCCAGGCCGCCTGGAAGACGCTCCACGCCAGGATCAGCAGCAGCAGCATCGCCGGCGCGACGAGGCTGCGGCGCAGATTGTCGAGCAGCTTCCACCGGGAAAGCCCGGAGAGCGTATTCCGGCGCCGCCGCCCCGAAGCCGACGGAACCCGGGGCAGCAGCCAGCCGAGCAGCTGCCAGTCGCCTCGGATCCAGCGGTGCCGCCGGCTGACGTCACTGGTGTACCGGCTGGGATACTCCTCGTAGAGGATGACGTCGGTGAGGAGGCCCGCCCGGGCGTGACAGCCCTCCAGCAGATCGTGGCTCAGGATCCGGTTGTCGGGCAGCCGGGATTCGAGCGCCTGCTCGAACGCTGCGACGTCGTAGATGCCCTTTCCGACGAAGGAGCCTTCCCGAAACAGATCCTGATATACATCGGAGACCAGTCGGGTGTAGGGATCGATCCCGGGATTGCTGCCGAACAGCGCGGCATAGCGGGAGCGGTTCGCGGCGGGCAGACTCACGCCCACCCGCGGCTGAAGAATCCCGTATCCCTCGCAGACCCGCTGCCGTTCCCGGTCGAACCGCGGGCGGTTGAGCGGATGGGCCATCGTTGCGGCAGCGAGGCGGGCCGAATCGCGGGGAAGCTGGGTATCGGTGTCCAGCGTCAGCACGTAGCGCACGCCCCGGAGCATCTCCGTTCGTCCCACGATGACCGTGAAGGGGTCGGCGATTCCGTGATGGAGGAGCGCATTGAGGTCGGCCAGCTTGCCGCGCTTCCGCTCGCGGCCCATCCACACCCGCTCTCGCGGATTCCAGCGGCGCGGACGATGAAGCAGGAAGAAGGGGTCGCCGTCCTCTCGCGGATAGCGCGCGTTGAGCTCCGCGATTCGGGCCCGGGCCAGGTCGACCAGGGCGGCATCGTCCGGCATATGCTCCGCCGGCGCGTCCCGAAGATCGGTGAGCAGCGCGAAATGCAGCTGGTCGTCCCGGTTGGCCAGGAAGCGCACTTCGAGCGACTCGCACAGCTCCTCCACCGAGGGCAGCGACGTGAGGATCGTGGGAACCACGACGAGCGTGCGGGCGCTCTCGGGAAGTCCCTCCGAGTAGTCCATGCGGGGGAGCAGCTGCGGTCGGGCGAGGAGCGAGGCGACCCAGTTGACCAGCGAGACCGCGAGCTGGCTCGACGCCACCAGGGCGAGCGCTCCGGTCAGCACCTGCATCCAGATGTTCCAGCCGTCCGCCCGGACGGCTGCGACCGCGAAGGCGGTCAGCAGCGCCGGGAGCAGGAGCACCGGGCCCAGGTACCGGACCAGGGGAACCGGTGATTCCAGCCCGGAGGGGCGGAGCCCGACCGTTCGCTCGAGCTGTGGGAGACCCTTTCCGACGAGGTAGTGCCCGACATGGGAGGTCCGCTCGTCGCTGCCTCCCCGGCCCCGAGCCTCCTCCGCGAATTCCACCGCCTGGCGCGCGATTTCCACTTCTGAAAAACGGCTTTTTCTCCCCAGCCGCTCCACCATGTGCCGGTAGCTGTCCCGGGTGCCGAAGTCCATCTGCGGGTAGACCCCCGCGGGATCCTCGCGCAGGATCTCTTCGACCGCGCTCATGGATTCGACGAATCCCCGCCAATCCATGGCCCCGAGGAACCGGAGGCTTCCGATGCTGTTGCTGATGGAGACCTGATCGGCAGCCTGCTGCTGGTTCTCGATCTGCACCAGCTGCTCGATGGTCTGGCCCGATTCGGAGAGCCGCTGCGCCACCCAGGTGATCGGAAGCGCCAGCGCCGGATTCTGGCCCTGAAGCCGGCGCGCGAGCTCCGCCACGAACGCACTCGACATCGGAGGATTCGAGCGTGCCATGTCCGCCACGACGAGGATAAGGCTCTTGGGGTCGGTCTCGACCGTGGAGGTCATCTCGTCCGCCCAGGTCTCCGCGCGATTCCGGTCGAGCCGCCCGGCAAGGACCCGCGCCGCGACGCGGCGGAGATTCTCGATCAGCGCGAGGCGGAGCATGATCGGGATGGCCCAGAGCTCTCCGAGCGTGAGCGCGGTGACAGTCTGGTAGGCCGCCACGAAGCTGTTGAGGCTCTCCGGATCCACCCGCCCGTCCCCATGCGAAATGGTCTCCAGCGCGAGGTCGTAGACCCGGGGGAGTCCCGCGGAAGCGCCGGTGACGAGGCGCGGCAGCTCCCGGCTGTATCCCTTCGGGAGATGGCGCTTCGCGGTGCGGATCTGTTCTTCGATGAGATAAAAATTGTCGAGCAGCCATTCAGCCGCGGGCGCGATCCGTCGCTCCGCCTTCGCGGCAGCGGTGAGCAGATCCAGCGCTTCGATCAGGACTGATTCGTTTTCGGCCAGCCGCGAGAGGAGCTGATCAGGAGTGGGTGCCGATGCGACCCGGTGCGATGCGGCAAGGCGGCGGCCGTGCTGCTCCATCTGATCCCGGCTGAAGAGCTCGGATCGAAGTGGCAGCTCGTTCCCCGGCGACTCCGGAGCCAACCCGGTGCCGCGAAGGATGGTATCGATGATTTGCTTGCCCGAAACCTTCACGCCCGGGATCCCGTTTTTTATCTAACGCAAGATAGGCGATGCGACATGCAACGGTATTCGCGCTGCCGGTATCTCATGGACTGATCCCTCAACCTCGAGCTCTCTGATGCTGGTCGCGATCGCCGCCCTGCTCATGTTTCAGCAGTCTGAAACAAAAGGCACCGCCCGCCCGGTTCCGTCGGGCACCGGAACGCCGCTGGTCACCGCTACGACTGCTCGTGCCGTCCTGGCGCCCCGCGCGCCGGCCATCGATGGCCGGGACGACGACGAGGTATGGCGGATGGCAGCGCCGATCACCGAGTTTCTGGAATTCGATCCCAACGAAGGGAAGCCGCCGCGTTATGCCACCGAGGCCCGGGTGGCGTACGACGCGAGAAACTTCTACGTCTTCGTGCGGGCCTTCGACGCCGAGCCGGAGCGGATTCTGAAGCTCCTGGCGCGCCGGGACGTCCGCACCGCGAGCGACCAGATCAAGATCATCATCGACTCGTACCATGATCGCCGCTCCGGCTATGAATTTGCCGTCAATCCTGCGGGAGTCAAACGCGACTACGCGGTGTTCGACGACGGCAACGAGGACGATGCGTGGGACGGCGTGTGGGAAGCGAAAACGACGGTGGATTCGCTGGGCTGGACCGCGGAATTCCGGATTCCATTGTCACAACTTCGTTACGGGCAGTCGGACTCCAATACCTTCGGCTTTGCGATCTGGCGCGACATCGACCGCCACAAGGAGCGGGTGAGCTGGCCGCTGTACAAGCGGAACGTGGCGGGATTGTCTTCTCAGCTCGGGGAGGTGTCCGGGCTGACCGGGCTCGCGGCCCCGCGCCGGCTGGAGCTTTCGCCCTATGTCGTCACCAAGAATGTGACGCTTCCCCGAGGAGAGAACGACTTCACCCATCAGCAGCGCCTCACCGGCGGCCTCAACTTCAAGTACGGGCTCTCGTCCAACGTCACGCTCGACGGCACGGTGAACCCCGATTTCGGCCAGGTGGAGGCGGACCCCGCGGTGCTCAACCTGTCGGCCTTCGAAACATTCTTCCAGGAGCGGCGGCCGTTCTTCATCGAAGGCGCGGGCCTGCTGAGCTTCCCGATCAATTGTTTCGCGGTCAATGACTGCGGATCGGAAAACCTCTTCTATTCCCGGCGCATCGGCCGCTCACCGCAGCTGGGCATTGCGTATGGCGACGCCGCGTCCGCGACCGGCACCACGATCCTCGGCGCCGCCAAAGTCACCGGACGGACACCCGGCGGATTCTCCGTGGGGGTGCTCGACGCGGTCACCGGCCGGGAAGAAGGCACCGACGACCGCACCATCGAGCCGCGATCGAACTACGCGGTGGTGCGGGTGACGAAGGACTTCCGCAAAGGCGAAACCGGCCTCGGATTCATCGGCACGATGGTGAATCGCTCCAACGACGAATGGACCGAGTCCTCGCTCCGGAGCAGCGCGATGGTCGGCGGGATCGACCTGAGACACCGGTTTCTCAACAGCCGCTTCGAGATCACCGCCAAGGTGGTCGGGTCCCGGGTGACCGGAACCGACGACGCGATCGCCGCGACCCAGCAGAGCTCGGTTCACTATTTCCAGCGTCCCGACGGCGAGCTCGACTACGATCCGGCCCGTACTTCGCTCGGCGGTCACTCGGAGCAGGTGACGTTCGGCAAAATCGGGGGAGGCAAGCTCCGCTTCCAGACCAGCTATCAGCGGGTCTCTCCAGGCTTCGAAACGAATGACATGGGGTTCCTCCGGCGCGCCGACTGGCAGAGCCAGGCAACCTGGGCGGCGCTCCAGCTCAACAAGCCGACCCGGTTCTACCGGCGGCTGTTCTGGAATTTCAACGAGTGGAACGACTGGACGACGACGGGATTGCCGCTGGACCATGCGGTGAACACCAACGTGCACACCGAGCTCCAGAACAGCTGGTGGCTGCACCTGGGCGGGACCCTGGGCGGGCTCGGCACCGTTTATTGCGACCGCTGCGCCCGCGGCGGGCCGGCGCTGCGCACCTCCACATACTTCGCACCCTGGGGGGGGATCCAGGGCGACACACGCTGGGCGGTGATTCCTGGATTGTGGTTCAACTTCAGCACCCGGGACGGCGGACGGTCGCGCTACTTCAACGTGAGTCCGAACGTGGATTTCCGCGTCGGGTCGGGATGGACCGCCAGCCTCGGCGCGAGCTACGACCATAACCGGGACGACCGGCAGTGGTACGGCAACTTCACCGATGCCGTTCAGGTGACGCATTACACCTTCGCCCATCTGGAGCAGCGGACCTACAGCCTGCAGGCCCGAATCAACTACACCGCGTCACCGACCTTGACGATTCAGGCGTACGCCCAGCCGTTCATCAGCAATGGCAAATACAGCAACGTGCGGGAGCTGGCCGATCCGCGGGCGCCGCGGTATGACGACCGCTTCATGCCGTATGGCGACGCGGCCGTGATCGCAAACCCGGGGGAATTCAACTTCAAGCAATTCAATTCAAACGTGGTGCTTCGGTGGGAGTATCGCCCGGGATCGGCGCTCTTCCTGGTCTGGCAGCAGGGGCGCTCGGACAGCGAGGTGTACGACAACCGTACCTTCGGGCGGGATATCGACAGGCTCTTCAGCGCCCACCCGGACAATACCTTCCTGGTGAAGCTGAGCTACTGGTTCGATCGCTGAAGTGAAGTTCGGCGGAACGCCGGCCGTTCGGCCGGCGCCAGCGCGGTCATCCAGCCCGGATTCCTCGCCAGTATACCCTCTGCCCAGCGCTGCTCCTTCGAGGCCAGGTCGTCCAGCCCGGAAACGAGCTGGTGGAATCGCGCCGCGTCGCTCCGGCTCAGAAAGACCGGGTGCCCGTCGCGGATCACGAACGACTGCTGGCGCGCCAGCGTGAACTCCGCCAGGGAATCGAGCGTTGCCGCGGTGGCACGCTGCACCTCGGCATACGTCGCCAGATCCTGCTCCCATCGCCGCAGGGCATCGCCCGCCGCGGCGAACAGACCCTCACGGGCTCCATCGGTTCCCTCCAGCGAATCCGCCCGGAGCACCAGCCGCGAGGCAAGCACCGAGGCACTCAATTGGAGGGTATCCACTCGCTTCGCGAAGTCGGCCGTCGCCACTCGAAGGGCACGGAGGGCAGCGGGTGACTGCAGGTCGCGGCCGCGCATCCCCTGATCGAGAAGCTCTGCCAGCCACATCTCGAGACGATGCTGCCGCCGGGCGACGGAATCACCGAATTCCGTGACCAGGCCCTCGAGGGCCGACCGCATCTCCCGGCTGGGCGTTGTGGTGGCCGACAATGCGCTGGAGCCCGCGTCGGGCGGGCGAGTCAGGAAGATCAGAAGCACCACGGTCGCCACCGCCACGAGCCCGAACGCGACGCGGCGACTCGGGGTCTTCGGTGGGGATCGCCGGGTTTTCGCCGACCGAGTCGTTCCGAGAAGGTTCCGCTCCAGCCCCACCACAACCTGCTGGTAAGCCACGACGTTCTCGGCTTTCCGGAACTGCTCCTCTTCGCCGAGGGCGAGCAGCGTCTCCGGATTGATGAGGCCGTCACGCACGGCCTGCGCCAGCTGGGTTACGCCATCGAGGATGACGGCCTTGCCGCGAGGGTCTTTATAGCGGAAGCGCATGTCGGGATTGAGCGCAAAGGGCATACCGATTGGAGAGCCCGAGGTCGATGCAAGTAACTCGCCGTGCGACAATGGGTTGGAGCGTTGCGCAGGTTCTTTCGCCGGACATCCGGCCGATGGCTCCTGGCGCAACCTGCGACACTGAACGAAAAGACGCCTGCCGGTGTGTATGCCGTCCGGCCAGGAGGCGTCACTCCTCCAGTCGTCTCACACAGAGGGGTGCGTGATGGCGAAACTGGTCGGCAGAAAACGTCTGTTGGTCGCGGGTCTCTCGGTCGCCGTCGCGGGGATTCTTGCAGCAGCGGTCGTCGGCGGCGGCGACGAGGGAGGATTATTTGGGTCCCGTCGCATCAAGGCAACGCTTGCAACCGGAACCACGCTGGTGGGATCACTGTCGAATCGGCTCTCGACCGAGGGGCTCAAGCCAGGGCATTCCGTGTCCCTCACGACTCGAGATCCGGTCCGGCTCGCCGACAATCGGGTGCTCCCGGCGGGCGTCGTCATCCGGGGAGAGGTCACTCACGCGAAGGGCGGCGGACGCATTGCCGGTGCACCCGAGCTGACCATCCGCTTCCGGGAAATGTCGGTGGGCGGGTCCAGTTATCCGATCGTCGCCGAGCCGTTCCGGCTCCGGGGAAAGGATGACCTGGTGGAGAGCGTGGCAGAGATCGGCGGCGGCGCGGTGGTGGGCGGCATCGTCGGCGCTGTGGCCGGCAGTACCGTGAAGGGCGCCGTGATCGGCGGGGTGCTCGGAACCGGCGTGGCGGTGGCCACCAAGGGGAATCAGATCGTGCTTCCCGAGGGTCAGAAGCTGCGGGTCCGCCTGACCGCTCCGATCACCGTGACCTATCGCGCCGCGGAGACGGAAGCGCACAAGGACAATTGATCAGGAGGTCCCGGTGACCCGACGAACAATACTCGCGGCTCTCGCGCTGATGACCGGAGCGGGGACGCCGCTCGCCGCGCAGAGCGCCTGGGGCGCTGAAGTAGGGATCAAGGGAGGTCTGTCATTCGGCAATATCTCGAATAAGGGAGTGCTCCCGGGCAATCTCAAGACCAGAACTGGAATCGCCGGCGGCTTGTACCTGGGCTACAGCGCTCCGGTCGTGGGCTTCGGTCTGGAAGGACTCTATGCGCAGCGGGGGTTGAGCTCCGACGAGAGCCTGGCCAGCTCGGAGACCCGGCTCGATTACATCGATGTCCCGGTCTATCTCAGAATCAACATTCCCACCTCCGGCGTGCGGCCCTTCGTCTATGCCGGTCCCCAGATTTCCTTCGAAGTGCGCTGCAAGACCGCCAGCGGGGCCGAGTGTGCCGATCCATCGACCCGGAAGAGCACCGACTACGCCGGCGTGATCGGCGCCGGGCTCCGGCTCGGCAAGGGAACCGCGGTGACCATCGAGGGGCGTTACGTCTACGGTCTCCAGGACCTCAAGCTCGCCACCATCACTTCGAGCGACAGCTACAAAAACCGCACCTTCATGATCTTGCTGGGAATCGGAAAGTAGCCGGAAACGCAGGTAGATTGGGAAATGGGGAGTTGGGGATTGGGGCTGCGACGCCGGGGCTTCCCCCCACCCCGACTCCCAACCCGATCTTCCTCTCCCTGGAAGCTGCCGCCCGAGAAGCCCTGACCGGAGCGCCCTAATGAGCAAACTGATCAAGACCCTCACCGGCAAGAGCCGGGAGGCGGCCCGAAAGGCCTACGAAAAGGCCGAGACCAAGATCCTGGTCGCGGAAGGACGCAAGTCGGTTCGGGGCAAGGTCCGCACCGTCAAGAAGGTCACCCGGAAGGCGATCAAGACCGGGTTGATCACCGGGGCGCTCGCGGCGGCGAGTGTGGTGGCGCGCGAGATCCGGAAGCGGAGGCGGAAGGACTGAGTTCGGAGGCAAGGAGGCAAGGAGGCAAGGACGATCACTTTGCCTCTTTGCCTCGTTGCCTCTTTGCCTCTTACAACAGCGGTCCCAGGACCGACGCCAGCCGCTCGATCAGCTTTTCCCGCCAGGGACGGGCGAGCCACTCGGCATGGGAGATCCGGCGTGACTTCGCCAGGTCGCGGGCAAAGTCAGCGGCGGACCGGCCGGCAAATTCGGCGTCATAGATATTGAGGCTGGCTTCATCGTTCAGGTGAAACGAACGCGGGTCGAAATTCGTGGAGCCCACCGAGGTCATCAGCCCGTCCACGATGAAGACCTTGGTGTGGTACATGGTGGGCTGGTACTCGTAGATCTCCGCCCCCGCTTCCAGCAGCGGCCCCCAGCGGGCCCGCGAGGCGCGGCGCACGGTCTCCGAGTCGGTGTATTTGCCCGGGGTGATGATCTGGACCCTGACCCCGCGGCCAAGGGCATCGATCAGCGCCTTGCTGGCCAGCGCATCCGGAACGAAGTAGGCGCTGGAGAGCTGAATCGTGTGCTCGGCAGCGGTGATGGAGAGCAGGTACATCAGGGACATGCTCTCGCTGCCACTGGAGGGAGCGCTGCTGAACAGCTGCGCCGAATCGGTGCCGATGGGCTCGAGCGCCGGGTAATAGCCCGGGCCGTGCAAAACGACGCCGGTGGTCTCGATCCAGTTGTCCATGAAGGCCGACTGCATCTGCGCGACCACCGGACCTTCGATCCGGAAGTGGGAGTCGCGCCAGTGATCGGGATCCTGGGCATTCCCGGTCCAGACATCCGCGATGCCGACGCCGCCGGTGAATCCGACCCGGCCGTCCACCACCAGGAGCTTCCGATGGGTCCGGTCGTTGAGTCGATGCAGATTGTACCAGCGCAGCGGCCGATATTTCCGAAACTCGACGCCCGCATCCTTCATCAGCGTGATGTAGGCCTCGTCCATCTTGTTCCCGCCGAGCCAGTCGACCAGCACGTGAACCTGGACGCCGGCCCGCGCGCGCTCGGCCAATGCCTCGGCGAACTGCCTCCCGATATCGGCGGTCCAGTAGACATACGTTTCGAAGGTGATCGTGAGGCGTGCGCCTCGAATGGCCTGAAGCATTGACGCGAAGATCTGATCCCCGTTGAGCAGGGTTTCGATCCGGTTGCCCCCAGTCACCGTCGGCCCCAACGCGATGCCCATGGCCCGGATGAAATCGGGGTCCCGCACCGAATAGAGCCGGGTGACCTGGCGCTGGATCTGTTTGTCCCCGCCGCTGAGGTTCCGCAGCACGACCACGGCCAGCAGGGTGGCGAGGACCGTCGCAACGACTACGAACACTCTACTTCTCGCCGCCACGGTCCGTCTCGCCGGGCTACCAGGGGCGCTTCTTCTTGGCCTTCCGAGCCTTTCCGGCGGCATAACCCGCAGCCATCACCGCGCTCGCGGCGAGGGCGCCGGCAGCGACCTGGGCGGCGCGGGTTCCCTTGACCCGGGCCACGGCCGCCCGAAGCGCCTTCGCGGCCTTGGCCGCCCGGGCGCGGAGAGTCGGTTCGATCTTCTTCGCCGCCGCTTTTCCCGCCGCGGTGGCGCGCTTTTGTACCTTTTTCGCGGACTTTCTCGGTGTCGTCGCCATGCATCGCTCCAGGTTGATCGGACGCCGGGATCGTATCGCCGGCCCGAACGATTCGCAAACACTCCCGTGTGAGTGCGACGTCTCCCATCCCGCTTCCCCACACATAAACGCCTGACAGCGCGCCGCTTGCGGCTTGGAGACGGGAACTGCCGGATTTTGCGTGTGTCGCGGTGCGGCGGCGTCGCGTCTCCCCCTGCGGTGCTACCCAACGCAATCCACGTGGAGATTCCCTCATGCAAAGCTCATCCTGGCTGCCGGCCCTCTTTCTCGTTGCTGCGGCGGCGGCCTGTTCCGATAATCCGTCGGGCCCGGAGGGCCAGGGTACCGTCAACTTCCAGCTGGCGACCTCCGGAACCGGCGCCGCGTCGGCGCCCTCGCTTGCGGTAACGGTCACCCGCGGCACCGATGTGATCGTCATTTCGGACGTGCAGCTCGTGGCGAGAAAGATCAAGCTCGACCGGGAGGATGGCAGCTGCCCCGCCGATATCGAGGAGGACCCGGAGGAGGAAGAGGAATGCCCCAGCCTCCAGCTGGGCCCCTTGCTGCTCGATCCTCCCGTTGAGGAGGGCGTCAATCCCTCGTTCACGGTGGACGTCCCGGCCGGGGTCTACGATGAGCTCATGCTGCAGATTCACAAACCCACCGGAAGCAACGATGCCGCATTCATCGCCGCCCATCCCGACTTCAATGGCGTGAGCATCCGGGTGACCGGGACCTGGAACGGGACCCCGTTCACCTTCACGACCGACCTGACCCAGGTGATCACGATCGAGCTGGAGGATCCGGTGACGGTCGAAGTCGATGGAGAAACCGGATTGACGCTGCTGCTCGACGTCCGGGGCTGGTTCCTCGACCAGGGCGGCCTCGCGCTGCTGAATCCGTCCAACCTGTCGCAGCAGGCGCGCTCTCGCGTCGAGGAGAACATTCGCCGGTCGTTCCACGCCTTCCAGGACGACGACGAAGACGGCGAAGCCGACGACTGATGGGACTGCGAAGGGCTAACTGCTAACGGCTACCTGCTGAGTGCGGTTAGCAGTTAGCAGTTAGCGGTTAGCCGTTAGCAGTTACTGGTTCCCCGGGGCTACATTCCCGCCCCATGCTCCTCCTCGCCGCACTGTCCCTGGCACTCGCCCAGGACACGACTCCCGGCTTCAGCGGCCGGGACAAACGCATTCGAGTTCAGGTTCCCCGCATCGAGGCCGCCGCTGCGCCGGCATCTTCCGTCACGATCGACGGCAGACTCGACGAGCCCGCCTGGAGCCGCGCCGCCCGACTGACCGGGTTTTCCCAGTATCAGCCGGTGGACGGTCGTCCGGCGGAGGAGCCGACCGAGGTCCTGGTATGGTACGGTCCGGACGCGATCTACTTCGGGATCCGCGCCGGCGAGCTGCACGGCGACGTGGTGCGGGCCACTCGGGCCAATCGCGACAACATCACCAGCGAAGACAACATTCAGATCCTCCTCGATACCTACAACGACCGCCGCCTCGCCTTCCTCTTCGGGGTGAACCCGCTGGGGGTGCAGCAGGACGGCACCCGGAGCGATCAGTTCGGCGGCGGCGCCGGCGGCCGCTCCGCGACCGGGGGCGGTAATCAGAACATGAACCCGCTCGAAGGCAACGTCGACCTCAACCCCGACTACATCTTCGAGTCGCGCGGCCGGCTGGTGACCGGGGGCTACGAAATCGAGATCCGAATCCCCTTCAAGAGTCTGCACTACCAGGACCGCTCCGAGCAGGTCTGGGGCATCAACGTGCTGCGACGGGTGCAGCACACCGGATTCCAGGATTCCTGGACTCCCGCCGTCCGCGCCAATGCCAGCTTTCTGGGACAGTCGGGGACGCTGGAGGGGATGCATGACCTGAAGCGGGGATTGGTGCTCGAAGTAACTCCGACGGCAACCGCCCGGCTCGACGGCGGTAGAATCCTCCCGGATCGATGGAAATACGAAGAGGCCGGAGAGCTGGGCGCCGATGTCCGCTGGGGAATCCGTCAAAATCTCACGATGAGCGGCACCTGGAATCCGGACTTCAGCCAGGTCGAGGCCGATGTCGGACAGGTGGTCCTCAACGAGCGGTTTGCGCTCTTCTATCCCGAGAAGCGGCCGTTTTTCCTCGACGGCCTCGAGCTGTTCGATACCCCGAACCAGCTCATCTACACCCGGAGCATCATCGCGCCGCGCGGCGGAGCCAAGCTCGCGGGCAAACTCGGAGGCACCAACCTCGCGACCATGCTGGTGGCGGACGATACGGCCTATTCCTGGAGCGGCGGCCATACCCCGCTCTTCGGCATTCTCCGGGCCCGTCACGATCTCCCGGGAAGCGGGACCGCGGGGGCGGTGCTGACCAGCCGTGAGGACGGGCCCGATCACTCGCGCCTCGGGGGAGTCGACCTTCGACTGTACCACTCGAGGCTCTATTACCTCGAATTCCAGGCAGCGCAATCGTGGACCAGTCTCGGGGGATCCGACCGGAAAGGCCCGTTGCTGCAGGCCGTGTGGGATCGAACCGGCCGGGGATGGGGATTTCATTACAGTCTCCAGGCCATTAGCCCCGAATTCGACGCGGCAGCGGGGTTCGTGAACCGCACCGGCATCGTGAACGCGTCGATCTTCAACCGGCTCAGCTTCTACGGCGGTCCGGGAGCGCTGGTGCAGACCTGGGGCGGGTTCATCGGGTTCACCCGAATCTGGGAGTACTCCGACCCGGGTATCGGTCCGATCGAAGGGGGCGAGTTCATCAGTCCGAGTGCGACGATCCGGGGCGGGTGGCAAGTCGGTGGATCGCTGGGGCGGAACTTTTTCAGCTATGAGCCATCACGATATGCCGGGCTCACGGTAGAAGCCGGACCTCCCGGTGCCGTCGATACCCTGCCCTTCGAGGTGCCCGGCCGCGAGGACAGCCAGTGGAGCGGGTCGCTCCGAGTGACCACGCCCACCTACCGTCAATTCACCGCCACCGCCAGCGTCAGCACCGGCCAGGTGCCGATCTTCCGGGAGGCGGCGCCGGGCACCAGCTTCCGGGTGGATGCATCGGTGGATCTGCGACCCACCTCGGCGCTCCGCACCACCCTCCAGTTCAGCCGCCTGGTGCTGACCCGGCGTCGCGACGGATCGCGCTTCTCGACCGAAACGATCCCGCGCATCAAGGTGGAATACCAGGTGAGCCGCGCCCTCTTCCTCCGATTGGTCGGCCAGTACGACGCCCTCAACACAGCGGCATTGGAAGACCGGCAGGGCCGGCCGATTCTGGTTGGTGGGGAAAGGGACCAGGGGATCCATTCCAACGAATTCCGGATGGACTGGCTCTTCAGCTATCGCCCCGCGCCGGGGACCCTGCTCTACTTCGGTTACGGCTCCACCATGCACGAGCCCAGACAGTTTCGTTTCGGCGATCTGAGCCGGACCACCGATGGGTTTTTCGCCAAGGTGAGCTACGTGTTTCGTCTCTGACAGTGAGCGAGGGTCCCTCACCAAGCCGAACCTCGGCCCTTGACCGATAATCGGTCTCTTCACACACTTAAGGGCCGGATGCTGTCCCCCCACCCTGCCCTGGAGGCTCCATGAGACGGTTCGCGGTTCCGATGGTTCTCGGCACGCTCGCGATGACGGCGATCTCCTCGCGGGCCGAAGCGCAGGCCTACGTCTTCTTCGGCGGGGGCGCGACGTTCCCCACCGGCGACTACGGGACCTACGCGAAGACCGGCTGGATGGCTCAAGCTGGGCTCGGGGTCGACATCGGCTCCAAAGGACTCTTTCTCGAGGGAGAGGGGTTTTTCGGAAGCAACAAGCATGAGGCCACCACCACCAACGACAAGACCAACATTATTGCCTTCCTGGGCGCGCTCGGATACAGCTTCGGTGCCGATGATGCCAAGATGAGCCCCTATGTGCTGGCGGGTGCCGGAGTGCTGGCGCATCAGTTCCGAACCGAAGGTCCCGGGCTCGAGGACACCGAGACCAAATTCGGGTACACCGGAGCGGCCGGTCTCAGCTTCCGGCTCAGCTCGACCGGGCGATTCTGGATCGAAGGCCGCTATATCGGCTCCGACGGGACGGCGGTTATTCCTCTGATGGTTGGGGTCACGATCAACTTTGGTGGCGGCGGCAACTGACCCGCAGGGTCATCGCGAGAGGCCGCAGCCTCGAAGCGCTCCAAACACCAAGGGCCGGCAAAATGCCGGCCCTTGGTCGTTTCGGCCCCACCGATCGCTCCGTTTCAGGGATTCCCCGACGTCTCCCGGACCAGGTTGAAGTCGTATTCGAGTTTGATGTCGTCGACCACGCTGAGCACCACCGCCACCCGCGGCTGCTCCATGCCGAACTGGCCGAACTGGATGCGCGTCACCGCTTTCCCGGTGATCGCCGTCCCGTTGGCCTGGGCAGTCACGTCCCAGGTGCTCGGCTTGGTCACGCCGTGAATGGTGAGCCAACCGGTGAGGACCAGCGTCATGGTGCCGGAGGTTGGGAGCATGGCCGGGAGACCCTGGATCCCGGTGACGACCAGTACCGCGGTGGGGAAGGAGTCGGTCACGATCGTCCGCCGCTTGAGGAACTGGTCCCGCCGGTCGCGATCGCTCTTGAGTGACGACAGATCCACCACGATTCGCGACGACGTGGAATCCACGCCACCCCGGCCGTCGAGCGTGATCCCGCCGGTGATCGACGTCGTCACCCCGACCGCATCGTTGGGCAATTCGGCCCGGACCAGCTGCTCCCGGACGACGAATCTCGCCTCATTTCCCTGAGGCGCCACCGACAAGCGCACCGGAACGGCGGCCCGGGACGCCCCCTGAGCCGCCAGGCCCGCAGGAACCAGAAGCGCGCAGGCTGCGACGTACGTCCGGAGCTTCATGAGATGGTCTCGCATTGATTGGTGGCGCTGATGCTACGCGTTCCATCGACCGCATGTTGAACGCCGGAATAGTTCTCGGTCACCATGGCCTCGGCCGTGTGGGTATCGCACCCAGCCGGTCGTCTACCACTGGAAGGGCGATCACCAGATTACTGGGAGGACGATCATGCTTCGAAAGCTCTGCGCCGGGGTGGTGACCTCGGTTCTGATCATGGGCGGGGCGGCCGCGTGCAGTGACGACGACGAAACCGGCCCCGAGCTCGAAACGAATTTCGTCGCCTCGTTGAGTGGCGCCGCCGAGCGGCCCACGCCGGTCACGACATCGGCCACCGGCAGTGCGACCGTCACGATCAATGATGCCACCTCCACCATTGCCTACAGCGTGACGGTGAACGGGCTGCTGAGCCCCATCATGGCCCACATCCACGTCGGGGGCGTGAACGACGCCGGCCCGATTGCGTTGAGTCTGCTCGCCACGGCACCGCCGGTCGGCACGTTCAATGGAGTCCTGACCAGCGGCACCGGTACTGCAGCCCAGATCGTCGGAGGCGAGACGTTCGCCACCCTCGCCGCCAAGATCCGTGCAGGAACCGCCTATATCAACGTCCACACGGTAGCGAACCAGAACGGGGAAATCCGAGGACAGCTGGTCGCGCAATAGGGCGGCAATCAACTCAGGAGACACGATGGCCAAGCTGATGAGCAAACTCAAGGCCGCCGCGGCCAAGCGGAAGCGGCAGAAGCAAGCGGGCACGGCGAAGGCGATCGGCAAGAAAGCCCTGAAGGCCGGGCTGGTGGCCGGTGGCATCGTCGCGGCCCAGGTCGCCGTGCGGGAGGTGGCCGTCCGTCGAGGCCTGGTCAAGCGGAAGGTCGTCTAAGCGAACGGCCCGTGTGGAGTTCCCCGTCGGTCGGTCGTCCACAGATAGGAAGGATCGACCACCAAGCTCACTCACGAGGGGACGCCATGCGGGTCAATCGCAAGAAGGTCGAAGCGGGAATCAAGACGGCGGCGGCAGCGCTCGCGGTCGCGGGCAAGAAGGCTGCCCGCAAGCTGGCGGTCGCCGGTGATGACACGCTCGTCAAGGCGGGCGACGCGGCGCGCCGACGCCAGCGGGCGCGTACCACCAAGTCGGTGCTCAAGGGTGTCGGGAAGGTCGCGCTGGTGACCGGCGCCGTCGTCGCCGGAAGAGCGGCCCTGAAGCGGCGCAAGAAGTAGTCGGAGGCAAAGTGGCAAGGAGGCAAGGTCGTTCACTTTGCCTCTTTGCCTCTTTGCCTCAGCTACCTACCATCGCCATCAGGTCCCTCACAAACGTCAGCTCATCCTCGTTGATCTGGTGGCCCATACCGGGGTAGATCCGTTCCGTCACCGTGGCCCCCATTTCGGAGAACACCGCCGCACTCTCATCCACCCGGGCCTTGGGGATGTGACTGTCGACATCGCTGCATCCCAGAAAGACCGGCGCCCCCTCGAAGCGCCCCGGATTTTCCCATACTGTGCCCGGCGGTCCTATCAGACCGCCTGACAGCGCGACCACCCCTCCGAATCGCCCGGCGTGACGCACGGCGTATTCGCAGCTCAAGCATGCCCCCTGGGAGAACCCCAGCAGGATGATGCGGCGTTTGGGGATTCCCGCTTTCTCGATCACGTGAATCAGGTGATCGATCACGTCGAGGCCCGACGACAGTCCAGGCTCATTCCGCTCGGTTTCCGCCAGGAAACTGAACGGGTACCAGGTTCCTCCCGCCGCCGCCGGGGCCAGGTAGGTGAACCCGGGATGACGAAGCGGACCCGCGAGCTCGAGAATGTTCTCCGGTCCTGCGTTCCGGCCGTGAATCATGATCATCGCCGCGCGGCTCGACTCGAGCCCCGGTCCGGCGCTCAGGACCGGCTGTCCCTCGTGAGGTTTCACGGCGGAGCCTCAGGAGTGGGAGACCGGAGGGAGCCCGGCTTCGATCGCTGCCCGGTTGGGCTCTTCCCAGGGAGGGAGCTTGAGCTCCTGGCCCAGCTGCTCCAGCTCCTCGTCGACCAGAAACCCGGGTGAGATCGTTGCGATCTCGAGCAGCACGCCTCCCGGCTCGCGAAAGTAGATCGACTGGAAATACTGGCGGTCGAGCACCTCGGTCACCGGGACGCCAAGACTCATCACAGCCTCCCGGTATGCCAGCTGCTCCTCCGGCGTGGCGACAGCCAGGGCCAGGTGGTGCACGGTGCCCAGTCCGTTGAGCGCCGCCGGTCTGTCGGGAGCTGCCAGAAGATCCAGTGAATGCCCCGGACCTCCCCCGTTCACGCCGAGCCGGGTGCGACTCCCCGCCTCGCTCAGCGGCGAAAATCCGAGTACTCCACTCAGGAAGGCGATCGACCGTTCCGGCGCGGCGATGGTGAGCTCGAGGGAATGAATTCCTCGAATAGCCAGTCCGGAATCCACCTCCGGGGTAACCCAGGGGTCCCGCCGATCGTGCTCGGTGCCGATGAGCTCGATCCGGAGACCCGACGGATCATCGAAGCCCAGGACTTCTTCGCCGAAGCGGGTCTCCTGCGCCCGGACCGGGACCTGATGCGCCGTCAGCCGCCGCCCCCAGTTCTCGAGCGAGCCGGCAGGCACTGAGAACGCCGTAGTGGTGATCTGCCCGGCGCCCTTGCGGCCCGCCGGCACACCCATTCCCCGATAGGGGAACGTCGTCATGATCGTCCCGGGGGTGCCTCGCGCATCGCCGTAGTAGAAATGATAGACCCGCCGGTTATCGAAGTTCACCGTCTTCTTGACCAGCCGAAGGCCGAGGACATGACGATAGAAATCGAGGTCTTCCTGCGCGTCGCTGACGGTCGCGGTGACGTGATGGAGGCTTCGGATCCGGGGCGGCATGCCCGGAGTCTAGCGCATCAACCACTCCGTCTCAATAAAAAGGCCGAAACGTCCGGTTTTCCGGCCGCTCTGCGGTTCAAAGAGGACGAAACCAACCCGGGCGGCGTCAGGGAATCCGCGCCGCCACCTGGCACAGTCGATGCGATGTCCGTCGGGAGATCGCGCAGCTCGAACGTGGAGCGTGTTATGAGTCGCGGCCGTCTCTGGGTTGTCTGTGGCTTTCGCCTCGCCATTTACGTTGCCGCGATGATCGTCGTGCGCCACGCCGCCGAGCCCGCCATGGCCGCGCGCCTCGTGCTCGCGGAAGACGGATCGCCATACGATTTCACCGGTCTGCTGCTGGCCGTGCTGCTCGTCGGTATTCTCCTGGAGTTCCTGAGCGGAGCGGCCCGATGGCGGTGACGAATGCCCCACCCAAGCCCGCCGTCTCCAAACGGATCTTTACCCTCGCGCTGGCCGAGCGGCTCAAGAGCATTCCCTTCGGCGGTGCGCTGGGTGTCGTGACCGCCGGCGGCGTCCTCTGGCTCGCGCCGGAAGTGCTGCCCGACGGCTGGAGCTCCCAGTCATTCCTGGCATTCGGCATGGGCGCCGGCATCGTGGTGGACCGGCTCGTCTCCGCGACGATCGGCTGGATCGTGAGCCCGGTGCTCCGGCACGTCTCGGCACGGTGGGAGGCCACCCTCCAGCTCCGGAAACTGGAACTCTATCGGAGACGCGGAGTCATCGGCGGAGCCGACGGCAAGCGAATCGCTACCCGCATCGCGAAGTCGGACGTGGACGGAGATCGCCCGCGAAGGTAAGTATATTTACGGGTCTCCGGTGAAGGGAGAAACGATTCATGACCGGCTCGCGTCGATTTCGAAGCCTATGCGCGATGTCTGCGCTGTTGCTGGCCGCCAGGGCTGAAATGTCCTCCGCTCAAGCGGCGAATCCCTGCGCCGGACACGCCGCCTGCACCGACCTGCCCGCCTTCGTGGTCGTGGTCACCAATTTTCGTCCCGGTGCGGCAGGGACCTCCCGGGTAGTCTCGCTGACGATCCGTTTTACCAACAAAACTCCGCGCGCGCTGGTGATGGGTTATGTGGATGCCTCCGGCATGGCCACGGACGATCGCGGCAACCGGTATCTGGTCGGACCCGGCGCCGTCGGTAGCATCGGAGTCATCAGCAGCGCCAGCTTCGACCCGAAGTTCACCCTGCAGCCGGGCGAGAGCGGGGAGGGCCGGATCGAATTTGCCTGGGCGCCGAGCTCGGCAAGCGAAGTGGGTGGGTCAGTCTGGGATGTCGGATTCACCATCCGAGAAATCGATCCGGTAGCCGAAAAGCAGTACAAGCTTGGGAAGGAGCATGTGCTGCAGTTTCGCGGGCTCCGTGCAACTGCCGTGTCACCCGACTGATTGGGTCAGGAGCAGGCCGGATCGGGGTGGACGGTGATGCTGAGGGCCAGGAGCGATTCGCCGCTGGCGGTCTTGGTCCGAAAGAGCAACACCTCGCGTCCGCGGTGCGGATCGGGGCACTCGCTCCAATTTCCCGGCCCGCGTTTTTGCCATGACGGTACGGTGGCGGAGATGAGTCCCTGGAAACTCATGAAGGTCGTGGAGTCGGCGGCCGGCCCGACGAGCGCGACTGGAAAGACGCCCACGATGGTCTTGCCTGGCCTCCCATCGGCGTGCTGCCGGGACAGCACTGAGATGCTGGTCGCACCAAAGGCCGTCACGCTGTCGAGCTCGGCGACCAGCCGGTAACGTCCCCGCCACGCATCGGGTCCGATCGAGTCGCCCCGGATCTCGGTAAAACCGCTGCTGGCCTGTGCGAGCAGGTAACCGAGCTGCTCCGGAAATCCGGTCCGCGCCAGGCCAGGGTTCTGGGCCGATACCTGCGTTGTAAGAAGGCCGGCCGAAATCACGACGCTCACGCGGCGAAGGAGTCTCATCATACCTGAGTGACGCACTCTGGTTCGATCAAAAACACACGCCGCTGGTGGCTTGTTCCCGCACACCCTTCCCCATTCCCGCCTCCCCGAAACTCCGCTGTGTCTCTTATTCATGATGGGCCGTCAAACTCTCTGGGACCGGAAGCGGTCTGTCTTCAGGACGAGTTACTCCTTCACGGAAGGTCGCACGATGAGAAAAGCCAATTTCGTACCGGCCGCACTGCTCGCGGGTCTCGTTGCTATCGGACCGTTGAGCGCGCAGGCTTTTGCGCAGACCGTTCGACAGCCGCAGCCCGGCTTCAATCTCTTTTCGGTGCAGCAGGACGTCGAAATCGGTCGTCAATCGGCTATCGAAGCCGAAAAGCAGCTGCAGCTGCTCAACGATCCCGTCACCAACAATTATCTGAACCGGATCATCACCCGGCTCGCGGCGCAGGCGCCCGGCGCACGATACCCCTATCGGATCAAGGCGGTGAACGCCGAGGAGATCAACGCATTCGCTCTGCCCGGCGGCCCGATGTATGTCAATCGCGGGCTGATCCAGGCGGCGCGGAGTGAGGCCGAGCTCGCCGGCGTGCTGGCTCACGAGATGGCGCACGTGGCGCTTCGGCACGGGACCCACCAGGCATCGAAGGCAACCCTGGCTCAGGGAGGGGTCGGGCTGCTCGGCGGACTGTTTGGGAAACCGACTGGTAGTACCGCGCAGATGCTCAACGCGATCGGTGGCGTCGGTCTCAATGCCGTGTTTCTGAAGTTCAGCCGGGATGACGAGTACCAGGCGGACCAGGTCGGCGCCCAGATGATGTTTCGAGCCGGCTACGACCCGCTCGCCATGGCGACACTCTTCGAGCTGCTGCAGGCGCAACAGGGACGTGAGCCCGGGAAACTGGCCCAGTTTTTCAGCAGCCACCCTCCCGCTTCCGACCGGGGACAGCGGATCCGGACCCTCGCGGGTACGCTCGGCACCGGTGCTCCGCAGCTCGTGGGCAATTTCAGCAACATCCAGTTTCGTCTCCAGCGATTGGGCAACGCACCGGCCCAGGTTATCACCCAGTCGAGCGGCGTGGTCGTGAACGATCCAACGACCCAGCCGGTCACGGTGACGGTAACGGCACCCTCGGCGCGACTGGCCCGGTACACCCAGCCGAACGGGTTTTTCACCATCGATTATCCCAATAACTGGCGCGCCTATTCTACATCGGGCCAGGCGACCACGATCGCACCCGAGGGTGGGGTGGTGACGGCCGCCAACGGCCGGCAGACGCTCCACTACGGGGTAATCATCAATCACTATGCGCCGTTCGAGGGAGACAATGACCGATGGGCGGCGAGCCTCCAGCGCAATTATGCCCCGTTCGAGAACCGGACCAATCCGCCCCGGGCCTATCTCGAAGATGCGACCGACGATCTGGTGCGCACTATTCTCAACACCAATACCCACCTGCGGGCCGAGCC
>Ga0075429_100000611_pt1 | contig 27523 bp, 29 predicted proteins | sample RhiMetdeltSRZDD3_FD_75295 | JGI IMG/M metagenome (GOLD analysis project Ga0075429, IMG submission 75295) | Populus rhizosphere microbial communities from Tennessee, USA - Rhizosphere MetaG P. deltoides SRZDD3 | ecosystem: Host-associated > Plants > Roots > Rhizosphere > Soil | place: USA... | reverse complement strand
CTACTTGAGGATCAGATGGTTCCCCACGTCTTCATTACGAAGGGCTTAAAAGTATAGAACAGAGGCCGTATCTCCTACTGGGATTAGTTCTAGAGGATCCGTCCTACAGGGAATTTACGCTTTTCCACTCGAAGACTGGAGACGTAGTGGCGAAGCCGGCTTGCACGATTTCGTAGTTGGACGCCAATGAAAAAATTTGATCTTGGCGAGAGTTCAGAAGTGTTGAACGGTAAGAGGAAGGCCCACGATTCACATGGACAGGGACGGTACAACAGCGGATGTGATGGATCAGTGCTTAGGACTGGCCGAGACAGATGCAAAGGCGGGCTTCGTTGAGCTTCTGATGGCTTCTATAATGGTGGGGTACAGCGCACTTAACAGATCTCCTTTGCTCAGCACGGCCGCTGCTCCAGCGTCCCGCATGGCAGTCACAGTGTGGTCTGGTACGCCGGCCGTCAGCCCGACGACGGTGGTGGATGGTCTTTGAAGCTTAATCAACCTCGTCGCCTCCATGCCGCTTATCGTCGGCAAATTGATGTCGATGATGACGACCGTAGGTTTGAGTTTTATGCTCTGGAGGATGGCATCTTCACCATTCTGTGCTTCACCGACCACGCTGATGTCTGGGTACCGCTGCAAAATGTCACGCAGCAGTTGCTGCATAATAGGATAGTCATCAACCAGCAGAACACTGATCATAAGAACCTCTGGGGAAGCAAGCATACCCGTCGGAACGATTGAAGCTCAATCCCCTCCGAAGGGTTAGAGGTTGGTCAGGTGCACCAACCACCTTTCTGAGCCGGCCTCTCATGGGTGTAGTCGTCACTGCGAAGCGCACCTCCGGTTTGGGAAGTTCCTTGATACCTGAACATTCTGTCACTGAGTGGCAGCAAAAGCCGCACGCCTGGGAAGTTTTAGTGCGCGGGTATTGTGTACACGATGGGTCGCTATTCGGCAGAGGAGGGTTGAAGCGCCTGCCTACCGGGGCATTCCGGACACAGGTGCATCGTGTCGACTTAACTGCGCGCGTAATTGTCGGGAGATTGAGGCAAACACATTTGTCAGTGGGCTTCCTTCCATTGCCCCTACAATGTAGCTGCCAAGTTCTTTACCTGATCCTATGGTGATAGACCCCGGATGGTATCTCCTAGAATAGGTAATTGCCGATCCGCCTAAGCGAGACAGCAGCTCGAGTAAGCCTAGTGCATCTTGTCGCTCCATTTCAGCAATTTCGAGACCCACTTGCCCGTTTTCACACCATTTCACAGTAGCGGTCTGAACATCTAAGTGGGTGTTGTCTGGCAGCACGAGGCGGGCATACAATTCAACGCCAGGTGCAATTTCTCGGTTTGTGATAACGCATAATCCGCCGGCTGACACATCCAGCGTCACGCCCTCGCCAGCGTATTCTGGATAGGCGAACTGAACCGTATAGTGGACGGGCAACCGCTCTGCCAAACGGGAATTGAGCGCATCGCGTGAATATGGTGAGCTCATCGATAGTCCCTCCAGCTAGCAGGCCGTTTCGATCAGCATTGGTCTTAACATCGATGGAACAACAGTTACTGTACGAATCATTCGCTGGTTGCTCAACCCCTCAAATTGGTGATTCCTCATGGCAAACACATTGGCCAATCTAGTACGAAGGATAAAGGATGACGCCACCTCAAGGATTTGCGTCCAGGTATTTGGGACAAAAGTGCACACCTCAGATAGGGCAATCGGTTTACGGATTTGACACTTCCCCGCAACCCTCAGCTACTGGAAACACATTTTATGGAAACCGCCAATTGTGTGCACGTGGAGACTGAGCTTGTCCGGCCGGGTAGTAGCCTCGTCACGAGTAAGAGCGCGGATTACCACGCACCTCATGAGGCCCTAAGGTGAACAGCGGCGCTTTTGTATAGCCGGAAGAATGCGTGTTAGCATATGCGCGTTCGCCCCAGGTTACCACGCCATGTTTAGACCCATTCCCAAAGCTGTTCTCTTCCGAACAATTCCCCATTGGCTTGTTGTGTCCTTTGTATTGTTTGTAGCAGTGTCCTGCGTGGCGCTTGCGCTCTTTAGTCTCGAGCCGGGCAAACTCCTTCTGGTTGTTCTCATCAGCGCCATCTCCGCTGGTTCATTGATCACTTTTTTGCACTACGACAGCACGAAGCGAACGCTTGAAGAAGTAAAGAATCTCGCCAGGAGTATTCTGCAGAGCATTCCGACAGGCGTGCTGACGATCAACCGCAACGGCGTCGTGACCGCCGTAAATCCCACGGCGGAAGCGGTGTTGAAGAGACGAGCGGGAGATTTGCTTGGACATTCTTATGAATCGGTGTTCGGCAATGGTGAAATCATTCGTGAAGTGCTCGATGAAGCACTCAGGAACAACAAGCACATGAGCCAGAAAGATGTACCGTATGGGGGCATCAACGGCCGGCCCCAAACGATTCGTGTCAGCACGGTGGAATTGCGAGGTGATGATGGCCGGCCGGCCGGTGTCCTCTTGCAAGCGCAGGATGTCACGGAGTGGCTTGGCCTCGAACAACGCGTACGAGTCGCCGAAAAGCTGGCGGCACTCCATACGCTATCCGCCGGAGTCGCACACGAGTTGCGCAATCCACTGAGCGCCATGGATTTGAACCTCCATCTTCTCCAAGAGGAACTACAGGACCAAGGCCCGCTTACGAGCCGGACCGCTCATTATGTACAAGTGTTGAACGCAGAATGCCGACGTCTCTCCGCAATCCTTGACAATTTCATGAAATTTGCGCGTCCCAGCTCCTTGTCCGCTCACGATGTGGACGTTCATCGGATCATCGAACATATTGCCGCACTTATGCAGCTTGAAGCGCAGGAGCACAAGATTCATCTTGAACATACGATCGAGGACGATTTGCCGCCGGTGCTGGGCGATGAGACACAGATCAGTCAGGCGTTAGTGAATGTGGTGGTCAACGCCTTCCATGCGATGGCGGGAGGCGGCCGCTGCCATATCGCGGCCACCACGTGCGTGTCCGAAGGAACACGATGGGTCGAACTGTCTGTGCGGGACACCGGCGTGGGTATCCCGGAGGAAGCCTTGCCTCGCTTGTTCGACCCTTTTTACACGACCAAGACAAGCGGTTCGGGACTCGGCCTCGCCATCGCCTACCGAATCATGCAGGATCACGGCGGAGGGATCAGTGTGTCGAGTGTCCCGGGGTCCGGGACCGCCGTCACCTTGAGATTCCCTGCCCTCGCCACTCATCCCCAGGAAATAGAGGCGCGATCGTGACAGCCGGAAGCCGAATTCTCGTCGTCGATGATGAGCTGAACATCCGCAGCGCCTTGGTGACGCTCCTCGAGAAAAAGCAGTATCAGGTGCGGGGTGCGGGAAGCGCGGAAGAAGCGTTGGAGCAAATGGAGACGACAGCGGCTGATCTCGTTCTGACCGATCTGAAAATGCCGGGCATGGGCGGCATGGAATTGCTTCACCGCCTCAAGCAGAAATGGCCTGATACCGAGGTCCTGGTCATGACCGCCTTCGGGTCCATCGACACCGCGGTCGAGGCCATACGACACGGGGCGTATGACTATCTCACGAAACCCATCGATCGTGATCGATTTGCCCTGGTGGTAGAAAAAGCGCTCGAACGCCACGCGCTGGCGTTTGAAAACAAGCAACTCAAGGATCGACTCGAAACCAGGACGCGTTTCGAGCAGATGATCGGTGAGAGCGAGCCGATGCAGCGGGTGTACGGCCTCGTAGAGATGGTAGCGGATAGTGACGTGACGGTCCTGCTCACGGGTGAGAGTGGAACCGGAAAAGAACTCGTGGCTCGCGCCATTCATCACAAAAGTCCGAGGGCGAACGGTCCATTCGTGACCTTGAATTGCGGAGCCCTCCCCGAAAATCTCTTCGAGAGCGAATTGTTCGGCTATGAAAAAGGCGCCTTCACCGGCGCCACGACCAACAAGTTGGGAAGATTTGAACTTGCCGACGGCGGAACATTGTTGCTGGATGAAGTAGGAGAGCTGTCGCTCAAGTCGCAGGTCGATTTTCTACGTGTGCTGGAGACGAAAGAGTTCCGGCGACTCGGAGGAACCAAGGTTGTGAGAGTCGATACGAGGATTGTGGCGGCCACCAACCGGAATCTGAATGAAGCGGTCAAAGAAGGAGAGTTCCGGGAAGATCTCTTCTATCGACTCAATGTCGTTCCGATCCCTCTCCCGCCGCTCCGCGAGCGAGGGAACGATATTCCGATGTTGGCCGAACGCTTTATGCACGAGTTCTCGGCTCTACATCACCGCGTGACGAAAGACATCTCCCGACCAGCCATGCGGCTGTTGCGACTGTATGCCTGGCCCGGCAACATTCGCCAACTGCGGAATCTTATTGAGCGGCTGGTGGTCACCGTAAAAGACTCGGTGATTGAACCAGCCCATCTTCCAGAGGAGATTCAGGCTAGTAGAGAAGATGCGCGCACCATGGTGGTCTCGCTGGGTTCACCGTTAAAGGACATCGAACGTGAGGCGATCCGGCGGACCCTCACCGAAGTCACCAATCATCGCGAGAAGGCGGCCAAACTGCTCGGCATCAGTCTCCGTGCCCTTCAATACAAGATCAAAGAGTACGGCATCCGCGAATAAAGCGGTGGCCGCCCCATGAATGCTCATCAGGCAATTGCCTCCTGCAAAACTTGCAGTGATTTGAGGCTCACGACGAAGTAGTCTGCAACTTTTGCAGAATGGAACCGGGAACGGCTCACGCACCGGTAGAACAGTGAACGCCTGACTCGCAAGTCCGCAACTTGTTTGCGTCCCCTCCCAATGCCCTTTCGATCACTCTCCGGCACCCTCCGTGCAAGTGGTCCTGTCGTCACTCCGCCCTGACGCAGGATAAAAGCATGAATCCACCTCCGAAACCGCAGTTCTTCCGATTGGAAATTCTCTGTTCGGTCGCGGCGTTGTGTCTCATCGTTGGGAGTGCCTGGGGTTGGGGGACGTTCGATCTGACGATCGGACTAGTGTTGCTGGCATTGCTGTACGGGGTTCTCCGTGACGTACGGTCTCTCAATCGGTTGAACCAGCAGATGACAACCCAACCTCACTCGAGGAATCCACATGCCGAACCCACGGACCGAGCGTCTCGCTGAGTTACAGAAACTGCTGGATATCTGCCCTGGCGATGTCCTGGCCCGTTGCGATTTAGCTGTGTTGCTTGAGGAGTTGGATTTGCCTGACGAAGCGTTATTTCATTGGAAGGCAGTGTTGGATTTCGATCCCAACAATCTCAAGGCCCGTGAAGGGGTAAACCGGTGCCGCCACCGGACGGGACGACCGCTTCAATCTCACATGTAATCCTCAATATCCGTTCGTAGACGACAGGAAGGAGACCGCCCGATGTATCATTTCATCTTGATTGTGTTCCTTGCAGCCGCTCTCCCCCTAGCGCCCGCCTGGGCTTATGAAGAAATAACCGTCTCCGACGGAGGGACGGTACTCGGTACCGTGAAACTGGAAGGCCAAGTCCCCAAACCCAAAGGTTATAACCTCACGACACTGCCGGACCAGATCTATTGCGGACGGATTTCAGACGGCCAGGGCTGGCGATTGTTGCAGCCGTTCAATGTCGGGCCGGCGGGGGAATTTCGAGACGTCGTGGTCTACATCGAAGGCCTCGAGAAAGGGAAGAGTTTTGCATCCACCTTCACGGATCCACGCATCGAAGCGCGTGATTGTCGCTTTATGCCCTTTACGACCATCGTTCGAGAAAAAGAGAACGTCGTCGTCGTAAATATGGATCCGGTCATGCACGACATCCAGGCCTACGAAAGCTCCCAACTCGGCGCACGGGTCCTCTTTAACGTGCCGCTGCCAATGAATCCCCAACACCCGCGAGATCTGAAGGACCGCAGCGACGCCGCCCTCTACCATAAACATTTGGCGGGCGATCCGATGAAGCAGCTCGTCGGGATGTCGAAAGGCCGACGGGTGTTCGTCATGCAGTGCGGATTCCATGCGTACATGGAAAGCTGGGGATTGGCGATGGACAATCCGTACTATGCGACCACCGATAAAGACGGACATTTCCAGATCACCGACATTCCGCCGGGGAACTACAAGCTGGTCGTGTGGCATCCCTATATTGGAGGCGCAAGAGAGCACCTGATTACGATCACGCCTAAGGGACAGACTGCTGTCGAGCTGAAGATTCCCGCACCGGTCGGACGGCTCTATGCCAATCAAATGGTCGACCACCCGTATACGCGTTTCGCCATCACGGATGAGGTCCAGAGCCAGATCGTTCCCACCCTCATTCGCCAGGAGCGGTAGGCCGTCCCCAGCCAATGGCCATTTCGCTTTGTTTCATGCTCGTCAGCTATGCGGCCGGACTGCTTTTTCCGCTCTGTGTTCCAGCCAGGCCGAAGGTCCAGAACCTCATGGCTCATGGGCTCGCGGCCTTTGGGAGTTTGGGAGGGATTGGCCTTGGGATCGTCGGCCTCCTCGCGCCCGACCCCTTGACCATGTCCATCCCCTCCACGCTCCCTCTTCTGACCTTCGCCGTCCGGCTTGATCCGCTCTCGTCTTTCTTTCTGCTGACGATTTCGTTGATCGGCCTTGCTGCCTCAATCTATGCGATGGGCTACGTGACCGAATTGTACGGACGCGTTTCGATTGCGCTGTTGGGTTCACTCTTCAACGGTTTTCTACTTTCGATGACGCTGGTGACGCTTGCCGACAATGGATTCTTTTTTCTCATTGGCTGGGAGCTGATGTCGTTGATTTCCTATTTTCTCGTGGTGAGCGAGCACGAGAAGGCCGACGTGCGCTATGCGGGGTTGTTTTATCTCATCATGACCCACGTGGGGACTGCCTTCATCGTCCTGACGTTTCTTCTTCTCTTTCAAGGCAGCGGATCGTTTTCGTTCGATGCCTTCCGTCATCCGGATCAGCCCTTGCCGGACGGCATCAGAACGATGGCCTTCGTTCTGGCACTGGTCGGGTTCGGCACCAAGGCCGGTATTGTGCCCCTACATGTGTGGTTACCTTACGCACATCCGGCAGCCCCCTCGCATATTTCAGCGCTCATGTCCGGCGTCATGATCAAAACCGCCATCTATGCGTTGCTCCGGGTGTACTTTGACTTTTTCGGCGGGCAGTTTCCCTGGTGGTGGGGGTTCGTCGTCCTTGTCATCGGTGCGGTGTCGGCCTTGCTCGGCGTGATGTACGCCCTGATGGAACACGATCTCAAGAGCCTGCTGGCCTACCATAGCGTCGAAAATATCGGAATCATTCTGCTGGGAATTGGAGCAGGCATGATTTTCCACAGCTACGACCTCGATGAGTTGGCCGCACTGGGCCTGATCGCCGGTCTCTACCATACGATCAATCATGCCGTCTTCAAGGCACTGTTGTTTTTCGGAGCCGGCTCACTGCTCTACGCCACACATACTCGCAATATGGAGGACTATGGCGGCCTCTTGCGTCGGATGCCCTGGACCGGCGCCTTTTTCCTCATCGGTGCCGTCTCCATCGCCGCCTTGCCGCCGACCAACGGATTCGTCAGTGAATGGCTCGTGTTCCAAAGTCTCTTCTTGAGCTACCAAATGCCTTCGCTGTTGATGAAACTCATGCTCCCGATCGCCGCAGCCATGCTCGCCCTCACCGGAGTACTGGCCCTGACGTGCTTCGCCAAGGCGTTCGGCATCTCATTTTTGGCGCTTCCCCGCACCTCCCACGCTAAACACGCCGAAGAAGTGCCATGGACCATGCGCATCGGAATGGGTGTCCTGTCAGCGGCCTGTATCGCACTTGGACTCGCGCCCATGCTGGTCGTCCCGATCATGGATCGGGTGACCGCTTCCATGATCGGGACCTCGATTGCGGACAAAATGCTGGCGCTTGACGGTTGGGCCTTGGCACCGGTCAACGTAGAATTTTCGAGCCTGTCGTCCCCTGCCTTGGGCCTGGTCCTGGCGGCAACGGCGGCGCTGGGGCTTGCGCTTGTCGCGTTCTACGGCGGCACTTCTCCACGCCGACACAGCAGGACCTGGGCATGCGGCGTAAATCTCACCCCTCGAATGGAATATACCGCGACGGGATTCGTGCAGCCCATCAAACGGGTGTTCAGCACGATCTATCAACCGACGGTAAAGCTTGAAACGGAGTTTCTGGAGGAATCGCGCTATTTCGCGAAGCGTCGCCGATTCGAATTCCACATTGAACCAATGTTCCAGACGTACTTCTACGACCCGGTCATCGCGTTCATGTCCGGATTGGCCGACCGGATGAGGATCGTCCAGGGAGGAAGTCTTCATCTCTATCTGGCTTATATGTTCGTGACATTAGTCATGCTGTTACTGGTGGCCTTGTAGGGACACGTCCATGATCACAGACCAGCCGATAGTGCAAGCGATCGCGCTCACACTGGCACAAGCCGCAGTCTTGATCTGCGTCTCGCCCGCGATCGTCGGTTTGATCAACAAGGTCAAGGCACGGCTGCAGTGCCGGCAGGGAGCCAGCATTTTCCAGCCCTATGCCGATCTGAAGAAGCTGTTCGGCAAACAGCCGGTGGTTTCCACGACGACGTCATGGATCTTCACGGCAACCCCCTACATCGTGTTTGCTTCGACGGTCACGGCCGGACTGCTCGTACCTGTCTTTGCCTCGCAAATGCCGCTGAATTTTGCCGGCAACATCATCGCCTTCGTCTACTTGCTTGCCCTGGGCACGTTTTTTCTCATTCTCGCAGGGCTCGACGCCGGCTCGTCATTCGGCGGCATGGGGAGCAGCCGGGAAGCCATCGTCGCCTCACTGACCGAGCCGGCCATGATCATGGCGATCTTCGCCATCGCCCTGACTGCCGGCTCCACGAACCTCAGTACCATTGTCCACAAGACGGCCTTGCTCGAAGGCATCGTAACGGATCCTTCGCCTCACCTGATGGCCCTTGCCGCCGTCTTCATCGTCGCTCTCGCAGAGACAGGGCGTGTACCGGTGGACAATCCGGCGACCCATCTGGAACTGACGATGATCCACGAGGCCATGGTGCTGGAATATTCAGGCCGCTATCTGGCGCTGCTTGAATGGGCTTCGGCCATTAAACTGCTCGTCTTCCTGACACTCATTGCCAATGTGTTCGCCCCATGGGGCATTGCGACGCGTTTGACACCGGTGACCTTATCCATTGGACTGGCGGTCTATCTGGTCAAGGTCGCCGGCCTGGCCTTGCTGATCGGGACGATCGAATGCATGTTCGCCAAATTGCGCCTCTTCCGTGTCACAGATCTCCTCGGCGTTGCTTTCATATTGGCATTGCTCGGATTGCTCTTTTTATACATGTTGCGAGGGTAAACGTGGCTTGGCTGACTCCTCACATCGCCACTCAAATCGTCGACTTTGGCTCCGCCATGCTGCTTCTGACTTGCTTCGCGATCGTGGCGCAGAGACGGCTTTCCGCCTGCGTGGACCTCTTTGCGTTACAGTCATTGTTTCTGGCGATGACGGCCGCCCTGGTGGCCTTTTTCACCGATACTCGCCACATTTATATCGCCGCAGCATTAACGGTCGTTGTGAAGGTGATTGTGATTCCACGCGTGCTGAAAGGCGTCATCGAACGGCTCAATGTCACGCGCGAACTGGTCATGAAGGTGAACGTGCCGGCGAGCCTGCTCATCTGTGGTGCGCTTGTTATGCTGGCCTTCTTCATCACCGAGCCGATCATTCCATTCGGACATCTCTTGACGCGCGACTCCTTGGCCATTGCCTTGGCCATTGTGCTGATCGGGTTCTTCACCATGATTGCACGCCAAAAGGCCGTCACACAGTTAATCGCATTCCTGATGATGGAAAACGGACTCTTCTTAGGCGCTACAGCAGCAACATACGGAATGCCGTTGATCGTTGAGTTGGGGGTGTTTTTTGATGTGCTGGTCGCGGCCTTGATCGCAGGAATCTACACCAACCGATTGCAAGACACCTTTGACAGCGTGGATACCACTCGCCTGAATGAGCTAAAGGCATGACGGGGCAGACCGTCATGCTCGCTGTGAGCTTGCTCCTGCTTGCCCCTCTAGTGGCCGGCTGCCTCAGTCTCCTCGTGTCGGGCTCACGCTGGCTGCATGTGACGAATTTGATCAGCATTGGAACGCTGGTTGGCGCAGAAATGGTCATCGCGCGAGCCGTCTTCGCCCAGGGGTCGGTGACGGCGTTTGCCGACCTCGTGTATATCGATGCCCTTTCGTCGGTCATTTTGTTCATCATCGGTACCGTCGGTCTCGCCTGTTCGCTCTATATACGCTCATATATGGACGAACAGGTGGCGCGTGGTGTGATCGCGCCGAAGCGGCTCAATCTCTTTTTCTTCCTGTTTCACATGTTCCTGTTTGCCATGGTCCTCGCCACCGTTGCGAATAGCTTGGGTGTGCAATGGGTGGCGATCGAAGCCACGACATTGGCGACGACGTTTCTCATCGCCTTCTGGCGCCGGCGCGAATCGTTGGAAGCGGGTTGGAAGTATTTGATCCTCTGCTCCGTCGGCATATCCCTGGCGTTGTTCGGCGTCGTGCTGATGTACTATTCGTCCCTGCGCGTGCTGGGAGATGTCAGCGCCGCCCTCAACATCACGCAACTGCAGCAGGTCGCGGCCCAGTTGGATCCACACATTGTCAAATTAGCCTTCATCTTTCTCTTTGTCGGCTACGGCACAAAGGTGGGTCTCGTGCCCATGCACAGCTGGCTGCCCGATGCGTACACGGAAGCGCCGGCACCGGTGGCGGCCATGCTGGCCGGCGTACTCGAAACGGTGGCGGTGTATGCGATCCTGCGATGCCGCGGGATCGCGGATCAGGCCGTGTCTCCCGAATTTACCGGGGGCCTGTTGGCCTTGTTCGGACTCATCTCATTCACGCTCGCGGCGTTTTTCATTCTCGTGCAACATAACTATAAGCGGCTGTTCGCCTATTCCAGCATCGAGCACATGGGATTGGCGATGGTGGGGTTCGGAGTCGGCGGGACCATCGGCAACTTCGGAGGATTCTTTCATCTCGTCAACCATGCCTTCGCGAAATCCCTCGCGTTCTTCGCCGCCGGCAATATCCATCGCCGGTTCAAAACGGTGGAAATCGACGAGGTTCGCGGCCTGACAACCGTGCTGCCCTGGACTGCCATGGCATTGCTGATTTCCGGACTGGCTCTCGCAGCGCTTCCGCCCTTTGCGCTGTTTAACAGCGAACTACAGATCCTTACGGCCCTCAGCTCGTCCGGTCTTCCCCGCGAGTGGACGCAGCCTGGCACCAGGTTTCCTGTGGTCCTCTTGCTGCTCTGTGGTGTCGTGGCGTTCGCCGGCTTACTGTATCGCATCACCGGCATGGTCTGGGGATCGGCTCCTAAGGGCATCGTCCATGGTGAGCAATGGTCAGTCGGCCATATCCCGATTGTGCTGTTGGGCAGTGTGCTCGTTGGATTCTGTCTGGCTCTCCCGGACTTCATGCGAGAACTCTTTGAAGCAGCCTCTGCTCTACTGGCAAGGCGGTAAAGGTGGGAGAACACGTGACCGATCGGCTCTCGCTTGAGCAACGGATGCAGACGGCCTTCGCCGGGGTGGTTGCGGCATATCCCCGCGACGGTGTCTTACAGTATTGCCTTGATGAGAGCCGACTTCCGGAGGTCGCACGGTTTCTTCACCAGAAGCTACAGGGCCGTCTGGCCTTGCTGTTTGCCATCGATTGTCGACCACGCACACAAAAATACGAAATCCACTATCTGTTTGCTTTGAGCTCTGGTCACCCCTGGGTCCTGCTCACCGTGGAGCTGGGTGGATCAGCCCGTCTCTTTACCTCCATTACACCCTCTGTCCACGCTGCGCAATGGTATGAGCGGGAAATCCGGGATCTCTTCGGCTTGATCCCGCATGGTCATCCAGACCAGCGTCGTCTCGTACGGCACGAGCACTGGCCGCAGGGACTTCATCCGCTACAAAAGACTTTTCCATGGGACAAGGTAATGGGACGGCAGCAGGGCGAATACCGTTTTCGTCACATCGAGGGCGAGGGTGTCTTCGAGGTTCCCGTAGGTCCGATCCATGCCGGCATCATCGAACCGGGACATTTCCGCTTCTCGGTCGCCGGAGAACCGATCATGCAACTCGAGGTGCGCCATTTTTATAAGCACCGTGGGATCGAAAAACTGTTTGAGCAATGCACGCTCAGCGGAGCGCTTCCCCTCGCAGAACGTGTATCTGGAGACACGACCATAGGACACAGCCTCGCCTACTGCCAGGCAGTAGAATCACTTCTGCATCTCCAGATTCCCAGACGCGCCCGCTACCTGCGCTCATTCCTTCTGGAATTGGAGCGGCTCCACAATCATATAGGAGATGTCGGCGCGATCTGCAACGATACGGCTTATACGCTGGCCCATGCTCATTGCAGCAGGATGAAAGAACAATTGATGCAGCTCAACGACCGGTTGGCCGGATCACGATTCCTCCGAGGCACGATGGCGATCGGTGGTCTCACACACGATGTGCCGGCCACCCAACAAACAGAAGTCATCGATACCTTGAATCGGATCGAGAAGGACTTTGCAGAACTCGAATCCATCATTTTCGCCAATGCCTCGCTCACCGACCGTTTAGAAACGACCGGCGTGCTCACAGAGCGTACGGCATGGGACCATGGAGCGGTCGGCGTGGTGGGGCGGGCGTCAGGGATCGATTACGATGTCCGAAGAGACCGCCCGTTCGCCGCCTACGATGAAGTGCCGGTCAACACCGTCCTCTACCGGTATGGGGATGTCCGTGCACGCTTACGCGTGCGCATGGACGAAATTCATGAATCCATCCGTCTGATTCGCGAGATCCGCCAACACATTCCGCAGGGCCCGATCATCGCAGCGGTTGATTATATGCCACAGCCCGGGGAATGGGGTCTCTCAGCCGTTGAGAGTTGGCGGGGCGAAGTGCTCTATTTTGTCATGGCCGGAGATGACGGTCACATTCATCGTTGCAAGGTACGCGACCCGTCGTTCGTCAATTGGCCTGCTATCCAATGGGCTGCCGTCGGAAACATCATTCCTGACTTTCCGCTGATCAATAAGAGCTTTAACTTGTCCTACGCCGGGAATGATTTGTAGCAGGGGAGAAGCACATGTTCCGTATTCTTAAGAAGAGCCTCAAGACTGGAACGGTGACGGGGCAATATCCTCACACCCAACCGTTGGTCATACGCACACCGGGGGCTCACAAGAAAGCCGCGCCGTTTAAGAGCTCCTTAACCATTCGCGAAGTGGACACAGGCTCCTGCAATGCCTGCGAGATGGAAATGAACGCCTTGACCAATCCGGTCTACGACGTCGAGCGGTTCGGGATTCATATAGCCGCATCCCCGCGCCACGCCGATGCATTGGTCGTCACCGGACCAGTCACGGTCAACATGGAGCACCCTTTGAAAGACGTTTATAAGCAGACACCGCATCCGAAACTCGTCATCGCCCTGGGAGACTGTGCCATCAATTGCGGAATCTTTAAAGGAAGTTATGCGGTGACTGGGCCCGTGGAACGTCACATTCCAGTCGATGTCCGCATTCCCGGTTGTCCCCCACGACCGGTTGATATCTTAGAGGCACTAGCCAGTATCCGGAGTTTACCATCTCCGTCTGAGGAGTGAGGAATTTCTTGGCTGGCCTGAGTCAGGAGGCCAGCCAGAGCCCGCCCAAATTGCTGATAAAGGAATGAGGAGGTTCTCTGCCTGGATGCCTGAGAGGACCCACGTAACAGAAGTGACAACCTGTCTTGCAGGAGGGAGCTTCAAGTGTCTACCTGGCACTTTTGACAGTGTCGCCGTGTTGCCCAGGCACCTAGAATGACAGCATACTTTCGGAGGCCGCTACCACCAAGACAGCCGGAGACCTGTATGCTCGTGTAAGGAATCATATTCATCTCTATTCCGGCTCTCTTTCCCGCGAGGCTGGACTGCCAGCTGTTATTCGTTTTCTGATGAAGGAGGAATCCATGCAGCTTAGGAGTTACCGGCGCATCGCATGGCACACGGTGATGGTTGTCGTGTTCATCGTTCCAACTGCTGTTGGCCTGGCGGGCAACACGGACGCTCTTCCCCAGTCCCATACCCAGTTCACCAGCATTGTCACGAAGAAAGCGGGCACGCTCGTCGTGACGACACCGAACGGCGCGACTCATCAGCTCAACGAGAACATGGCTCGGCGTCACGGGCAGAAGCCATTCAAAGCGGGCGATGAAGTGATCGTGGTGCTGGATGAAAACAACTACATCGTCGATATGCACCTCAAAGGGAAGGAAGGACAACATCAACTGCTGACCGGCAAGCTCGTCCACCTCGGCATGCTCAAGAAAGAGATCAAGATTCAAACCGCCGAAGGTGAGAAAGTCTTTCCGTTGACGGAGCAAGGGCAAAAGACAAAAGGAATTGCGGATGGCACCCTCGTGACGATCGAACTGAACGAAGCCGGTGCAGTGATCGACGTGCACCGGGCCGACATGGGCGGTGGAAAGCACTAGCCCTCACAGAGGAGCATACGATGAAGATCGCAATAATCGGCGCCACAGGATTTGTCGGCTCGGCGCTGTTGAAGGAAGCCTTGGATCGGGGTCATGAAGTCACGGCCATCGTACGGCATCCGGAGAAGTTGCACCCGCAATCGAAGCTTCATCCTCACAAGGCCGACGTGTACAACTCGGACGAGGTCGCTCGCGTAGTCGCGGGCCACGACGCCGTGATCAGCGCCTTTAATCCGGGTTGGGGAAACCCTGATATCTACAACCTTCAGGTCAAGGGAACCAGGGCCATTATTGAAGGCGTCAAGAAGGCCGGTATCAAACGAGTGTTGTTCGTGGGAGGCGCTGGCAGCCTGGAGGTGACACCAGGTGTTCAGGCCGTGGACCTGCCCGGCTTTCCGCCCGAGTACAAGCAAGGTGCGCTCGCCACTCGCGAGGCGTTGAATCTGTTGCGCCAAGAACCAAGCTTGGAGTGGTCCTTTCTCTCTCCGTCCGCTGATCTGGCTCCCGGGCAACGAACGGGAAAGTTCCGGCTTGGCAAGGATCAGATGTTGAACGATAAGAACGGCCAAAGCCGCATTTCGACCCAGGATTATGCCATGGCAATGATCGACGAAGTCGAGCGGCCGGCGCATGTCCGTGAACGGTTTACAGCGGGGTATTGATGATTTAACCGGAAGGAAGGTGGGAGCTACAGGGTCGAGCGCGCGTTCTATGGGCGATAACTTTCGCTGCTGAACTCCGTCTCAATTCCTGCAAGTGCCAGTGCGGCGGCGGCGGCGAGAAGTTCCACCCCTTTTCTCTCCTCTGTGGTGGGAGCGCGGCGCGATCGAAAATAAGTACCAAATGTTCCGAGCACGGGTCCGCCAGGAGCCAATATCGGCATGCTCCAAGCCCCAACATAGCCTAGTGAGCTGGGTAGGTGACGCAGCTCCGCCCACTTATCGTCGGCAAAAAAATCTGGGGTCATGACCACTGATCCCGTTGCTGCCGCCGCTGCGCACGTACCTACCTTGGCATCAGGTTTCAGACGATCGATCGCCTTCAGATAATCCGAAGGGAGATTTGGTGACGCCCCATTGCGCAGCAGACCATCCGCATCAAGGACCAGAATTGAAACCGATGCGTCTGGACCGGCCAGGACCTCACCAGCCCTTGCGAGGCGGGTGAGTATTTCACACCGCGACATCCCTGCCTTCAACATCCGCTCCACATGCTCTGATGCGTGACTGATGAATTCGTCAGTTGACCGAGGAATACTGGGATCGTGGTTTTGCAACATAGAAATTTTCATCCTCTCAGTGGAGTCTCATTCTATCGCCGATACACCCTGCCCGCAACATCGGCTTATTGATTCGATGTTGGAAGGGACTTCACCGGTGCCTACAAGGGGATGACCCCGTTGGATGGGATGTGAGTCACACGGCGGACTGCCAGCAACTGACAGTATATAGTGGGGTACTAATCAGAAAGATTGTTATTGAGCCAAGATCGAGACACTGTTGAGCGTGTGCACGGTCGTAATGGCATTACGAATAGTCTTGCCGAGTATATCCACGCTTACCCTTTTCTTATCAAACGCGCCTAGTGCACCGTTCTTTATGGCGAGTTCCAACAAGAAAGGATTGGAGAGCCGTGTTAGTACGATGACGGCTATCTCCGGATGATAGGTACGCGGAACTAACCTGGCCAGCACTTCAAAGCCGGACATGTCCGGCAGGTCGATTTCAAGAACGACACAACTCATCGGTTGCCTTGCGCAGAGGTCTAGGCCGGACCCACCACTTGCGGCTTGCACCACCTCATAAGTGGCTGATGCCGCATGGAGGTAGTCCGCATAGTATTCCCGCTCTCGGGTATTTCCGTCGACAAGAAGTATGGTAGTGGCGTCCGACATGACAACCACCCGTTTTGCAACATGTCGGCGGGCCTAACCTTCCATGAGGCCCCCGGCATCTGTGATGTGGGGGATGTTAGGCTAGGCCCCATAAAAACATTTGTCAATTGGCTGAAACTCCGCGTTGAGAGCCGGTTTGCGGTCATGATGGCGAAAGACGGCTCATGGGCAGTGAGGGAGCTGTTTCTTATGACAAACAGCTCCTCCACCGACTACGAATATGTATCAGCAGCCCGAACATGGGCCGGATTTATAATTACCCGGCTGCTGCTGTGCCGTAGTGAGGCCATTATTGACCCCATTTTGATTTGCCACAGTTTTTGCGTGATCGGTGCCCCTGCTGTCAGGCACGCAAAGCGGATTGCACACGACTGCACCACCGGATCCAATAGCGACCAATGAAATCGAGACGGCAGTTGCGACTGCGACAACCCAACGACTAACCATTGCGTACCTCCTTTGTTTTTTGAGATGTCCTGGTAAAAGTGACCGTCCTGAGCACACCTCGCTGCGCGATCACTCACATGTGTGTTTGAGCATGAGTAATGCCAGGAAGGACCTGCAAGAAAACAAAGGCTTCCGATAATTGGTTGGTTAGTTGGCACAAACCTGTACAAAATGTATAGCGATCCCACCACTAGCGCAGGAGCGCGACGCGCGAGGCAGCCGTGTGCAACAGGATTGTAGGGAAGGGCTCGTTTACGAATTACGCAGCATCTACGCCGCGCATACCTAACTCAGGTCCATCGTCGCACAAAAGGTTTTCGACCTCAGAGAGGTAATGCTCAACAAGATCGTATTCTTGGGCAGACAAGCTCTGTGCGGGGCCTAGTGCCAGCAGATGCTCGCAGCCGTCTACAAAACTCTTCACTTCCTGATGTAGAAACTGCATTGATACCTCACTCTCGTAAGGGCTGGGTTATAGGAACAACGTGGAGGCACTCACTTGCCAGCGTGACTACGAACCAGTATCAGACATACGGTTACCAAATCGGCGACAAAGGCGTCTATAGTTCTGAGGTCTACGAATAATGGACCTAGTAGCTGTGCCGTTTGTGGAAAGATGGGACGCTGATGCTGCCACACAGGCACAAATGAAGCGCTGACTTCGGATTTGTTCTGGGTAGAAGATTCAATAAATGGTCGGAATCGTTGAAGACTTGATGTTTTCGAGAAGATGGGCCGCGTACGTTTACGGCCATGTTGTTGGCCTTCGCGGTCACCCGCCTCAAACGCGTGAAGGCGAAGTCATTGTTTTTGGGCTCTCACCAATATCCGTAACCGGGCTTTATTCTTGCTGACTTGCTTCTCAACACCGCATTACGGAGGTCAGCATGTCACAAGAAACCTCGGGTGTCGATCACTATGAGCGAGGGCTGTTGCTGAAAAAAGTCCAGATTTTTGATTCGGCCCTTCAAGAATTCCAGCAAGCGACGAGAGACCAGCAACAAGCTGGCAAAGCATTTGCGCAAGTAGCCCTGTGTCTAAAAAGTCTGAAGCGTCACGATGAAGCGGTCACCGCTTTTCGTCAGGCATTGGAAACAGGTGCTTTCTCTACCAGAGAACGCGTGCACATCTTGTATATGCTCGGCCAAACTTTAGAATCGCTCAATCGGGATTTCGAGGCATTGGTAGTGTATCGTCGGATTCGACGTGAGAATCCGCATTTCCAGGACATCGATGCCAGAATTGAAGAATTGAGTTCGAGTCCGTTTGCTTCTGAAGCCCAACCGCAATCGCCGCTCGACCAGGACGGAGATGTAGCCAACCTATGGCGGCAACTGAAGCCGCAGCTGACTTCTTTGGTCAATCAGACATGGCAGAAGCTTGCTGCGTATCGAGAGACCATCGAGCTGCCTCGGTGGGGGACCAGTCCGTCCGCTCTTTTTCAAAAGTGGTCGAAACACGAGACCGTCGTAAACCGCGGAAGCTCGTCAAGGTCAGTCACCCGATCATGTCCTGGGGTGAATACTCGAAAAGAGAAACGCCGTCATGGTCGCGTGGCCGTCCAGATCTCGAGTCAATTTTCTTCGAAGAGCCAGATCGTCGGGGGTGAGGGTGAACTCCGGGACCTCTCGCCCTGGGGCTGCCGGATCTCGAGTCCCGTTGGAGTTCCTCTTGGCACCACACTCGAGTGCTGGATCTATCCACAGGAAGGCCATCCTTTCACCGTGGAAGAAGCCACGGTGCAGTGGAGTGGGCATCGCGAGTTTGGATTGGCTTTTACCAAGATGCGCCCGAGTGTTCAGCGTCAGATTGCCGATATGTGTAGAACGCTTTCCCCGCTGTAGGCGGCTCTATCAAACCCGGAAGTTAGAGACCATGGAGACTTCTGCGCCTACACTGATTGTGTACCATGCGGTCTCACGAACCGGTGGCCGCTGTGGGGATAAAATCGAGAATGCAGAAGAAGATGCCCTACGTGGTCAGGAAGTGAGAAAGGTCATCGCCTTCAGCTCTGTGATTCACTCGGATGCCGTAACCGCATGTCCTGTTGACCCTCTTCATTCGTAATTTCTGCTACCACCAGCACTTTTTTCCCTGAACCGTACTGGCACTGCCGATCACGGATTAGATAGGGCGCAGAAGACCATATGACCGAACTGATCAATTCTGAACAGTTTACCTCATAGCAATGATCTAAAATGTCAGATCTAATACGAGGTCTTTAGAATGTTCTTCAACGTTTTCTCTCGGAGCCGAACCAGTGAATAGCTCTGCCACAACATGAAACCGGATAACACCATCATTGACCACATCCTTAACGTCATAGCCCTCGCCCCCGGTACTCGCATTGAGGACGTGGCCAAACTCACTCCGGAGCTGACCTTAAAAGAGGTTTTTGACGCTTTGTGCTATCTAAGTCGAAGGGGTCAATTGCGCCTGATGGTAGATGGGCAAGGCGGCTTCGCGGTAACGACAACGTTGCGATCGTTCAACTAATCACAGGCCCTTCGCTTTGGAATTGGGAATCGTCCTCACACAGTAGATTGATGGAGAGGTCGGCAAGCGATGCCTCGAACGCGGACTTGAACTTTCGGTAGCGTATCTTGGCATAAGGCACCACGCCTCTCCATAATTCACTATTGCCCAGGGCTCGCAGAGCTTCGGGTGTAGCCTCCTTCAGATGCTCGAAATTGATGATGATGTCGAGTTTTGCACGCTTCGCCGCCTCCGTGATGCGCCTGACCAATTCTTTCGTAGTCGCCTGATCCAACGTTCCTTCAAGATCTACCACTAGAGCTGCAAATTGATCGTGCTGTTTTGCCTTCATGCTCAACCAGCGACCGCCGGTCCGCGAGGCTTCACTTTCCTTATTCTTCTCTTTCATCACGTGCAAGGCGTTGGGGATAAGATGTCCGGCCTGTAACGTCGGCAGCTTCGCCTGCAATATCTTGAGGGCTGTCGAGACCACCGATAAGGTCCCCGGCGGACATGATCGTTTCACTAGCTTGCGAAACTCTCGATTCATGAGCAGTCGTGGGATGAACCGCTGACTTGTCCCTGAGAGCCGCTTCCAAATGGAGGGCAGGGAATAGAACTGATGGTTCGCCCAATAAAATCCCTCCTGTAATCGCTCGGGCGTCATCCGGCTGGGACGGTACACAACATGCTTCCCGTCATAGTGGCTCCAGTCGTGATCGAAGATGCGGCCGGCTGCAGTGTAGCGATCGAAGAGCGCAGTTCCTGGCAGCGGTGTCAGCACGTTGAAATATGCCAATTCCACATGGTTCTTGGTAAGAAACTCCACGGATCGCTCAAATACCGATTCGTCGTCATGATCGAATCCAAAGACGATCCCCGGATTGACCATAATGCCGTGATCATGAAACATCTTGATCTCTTGCGCGAATTTCTCCACTCGGTTAAAGGGCTTGTTGGTTTCTTCCAAGGCGCCTTCGTCGAGTGATTCCATTCCGACGAACACCGACACGCAACCGCTCTCCGCTGCAAGCTTCACCATGTCCTCATCGTCGCCCAAAAATAATGTGGATTGACAGCCCCATTTAATATTCAAAGGTTTCAGAGCGGCCCACAGTTCACGACAGTAGGCCCGATTGCTGTTATGGAGATCATCCACAAAGGCCACGATGCTGCCGTCTTCGATGCCCAGCCGGATGCGCAACCCCGTGAGAAAGGCGTTCCAGAGTGTGTCATTCGACATGCGGTCTACCAACTCTCCGCAGACCCACCGCTTTACCTGGGTTAATTCTTTGATGACTTCCTCGACTGGCCGGCGCCGGGTGGTTTTGCCGTTAAACGGGGACACGCTACAAAACTCGCAATCGAAATGACAGCCACGTGTTGTAAAACTGCACTGGCGGGTCATGTAGGCATCGGGGCTCAATAATTCCACTCGTGGACTCTTGTAATTCTCCAGCGCGGGAAATGCGGTCATCTGGTATTTGCGCTGCAGCGCCCCTGCCATGAAGTCGGATATCACCTCAGGCCACAGGTCCTCCGCCTCACCACAGACTACTGCATCACAGAACCGCAACGCTTCGTCGGGGCAATAGGTGGGATGAACGCCGCCTAGCACAACTGTTTTCCCCCGCTTTCTGAACTCAGTTGCAATCTCATAGGCGCGAGGAGCGTAACACGTCATCACGGATATCCCCACCAGGTCACAGGGATAATCGAAATTGACCTCCTGGACAGCTTCGTCCACGAGATCGACAGACCAGGACTCAGGTGTATAGGCCGCGATGACTGGCAAACTCAGTTTTGGGAACCATACGGCTCGGCGTTCGGATGCCGTCAGGTGATAGGGATTGTTCAGCGGATAGGGGTCCACCAGGAGGAGGCGTCGTGGCGGACTTTCTGTTGATCGGGATGGTCGTACTGGGCGGATAAGATCCATTATCACTCTCCGTGGTCAACAGGAACGGACAAACTTCGCCTGGCGCGGATCGATCCGGCCTTTCGTCAGTGACGATCCTGGTTCCCCATAGCCACCGGCCCTGCACCCTTCAGGCTGGTACTGCGAGCGCCGGGAACTGCCTGTACGGGTTTGCGTTCATTTTCATCCCGCCAGCAACTTTGTTCCGCCATCATCACCTGACCGATACTCGCATCCTTGGGTATCCTGGCCTTGCACGCCTCGATGGTGTCTTCGACTGAACCAGCTGCGATGTCCGCCTCCGTAATCGCATTGGATCCCGGAGCAAGTGTTGCGGGCTCCCGGTCCTGAGCCTGAAGAGGCGCAGCAGCAAGGAAGCCGGTCAACAATATTGTGAGACTACAAATTGTCTGCTTGGTGAAGAGTGGCGTCATAATGTCCTCCACTAGAAAATTTAAGAGTGACGCTGTGAACCTTCGGCCGACTATATTTTTAAGTACCGCTTTGCTTTTCCTACGGATCGCGGACGACCTGGCCGGCGGAGCAACGACGTTACCGCTCCGACCGAGGCCGTCCGCTGGTCATGACAGTCAGTTACTCATCGCGGGTTTTACCTCCAGCGGATATACTCTACCTTCCAGGCGACTTAACATATCACCGCCAGTCCCCAGCGCTCCGCCCGTAAGGGATGCGCCAAGCGAAAGCAACGCCAAGACAAACAGCCACCAGGCTGCAGAGCCAACACCCGTCATCGTGGCATTACCGATATCCATGGATTTCTCTTTCAGTTCCTTCCCTGTCTCTTTGACGGAAGCCACCATGCCGATGGCCGTTTGGGCCACTTCTTGGGCCTGTTTCTCCGACATGCCTAGTTTGTTCACCATGATGTTCACGGCCGCATCGCGGTCCATGGCCACTAGCCTCTCCCGAACTTCACCGATAGTCGAATCGCTGACTTTTTGAACCGATTGGCCCTCTCGCGCCTGAGCACTCTTCTTGTCTATTTCCTTCTTCATTGTGCTGGGCTGCAATTCTGGCTTCTCGGTCGCTTTCAAAACAGACTCAATCTGATTGCGAAGGTCTGCCGCTGTGAGATTGGTGATGCCCGTACCGGGTATTTTTGCCGAGACCGCAGAGACGGCTGTGCCGACGCCTTGGCTCAACATCTGTAACCCACCACCCACCGTGGTAAAAAGCCCTCCGATCATGAATGACAGGGCCGTCGTGCCAAGCCAGGCGAAAACCACTGACGTGACGCCCCAGAGTACGCCGCCGTGATAGAGACCCTCTGTTCTGCTCGAGGATCCGGACAGACGCGAAGCGACATAGCCGCCGACGAAGGCGGACATCAACATGGACACGCCGGTCCAGAGACCGGTCGCCAATGGGATACCGCCTGTTGGTTGGGCTTCTCGTAAGTCGATTGACCATGCTCCGATGGCCAATCCGAGCAAGGTAAAGAGCATTTGCACGGCAAGGCCGACGGCCAGACCGGCAACGATGGCTCCCCACTGTATATGACTCCTGCCCTGCGACCACTGTTCATAAGTTGCCTGCATGTAAATCACCTCTTCCTTCCTAAGCGAATGGGCACATGTTTCTATACGTTCGATGACTGATATTATGGGCGGCCGCCTGATGGTAAGTTGGTCAAAACAGCTCACTGAATCTAATCGGAAAGAGGCATGAACGTTTGACATTCCCGCGTGCTGGCGATGGAGCAGAACACTCTGCACGGCTATGCTAGATAGCGATACGTGAGTGGATTCTTAAGCAGGGTCCCTAGGCTCGAAATAGGTATATAGCAAGACGCCGAGGATGCCTGCCGCGTACACCATTGTGGCCGCACCAAAGGGATGATGGGCGAACCATAGGTAGCCAGATGGGAGGAGAGTATCCACGCTAAACCTTTCGGAGGAGTACCACAGGGTTATTTGTGGCTCAACACGTACCAAAGCACTGCGGCATACGTACTCACGAAGACGAACTCAACGAAGGCGAGTGCAAGAACTTCGACCGGAATGGTATGTAGAGAGTATTTCATATACACGCCATGCAACGCCTGGTGTCACCATTACCTTGAGAGTCTGCTGGCCAAGCCGTTCGCCATATTTCCTCGATACACACCAGCTCGTCTCACGCGATCATCACGCTAGGACGAGATCGTGGTTGATCGTCGAATTCAAGGATGGGAAGGAGTATAGAGCCTAACAGGGAATGAGGAACTTAGATAGAAGGGGCGCTTAAGCCTCTGACACAGCTTTACAATCACAAACTCGTCTCGGTCATCGTGGGTCATGCCAAGGTCTCTCGATTCGAGTCACCGTGTCGCATCCCTGCCACCATCGATGCGCGTGATGACTCACCTGCTTTCCAGACCAGTACACCGTCTCGGTAGACTTCGACACCCGAGGCTGAGTATCGTCGCACGATAACGGTGATACTCTCGTTAATTCGCACCTCAGTATCCTGACTTATCACTCGTGCCTTTCAGGGCCTGTCGGCCGGATATCAGTTAAGATCCACGGGTCTCCCTGACCAACTTCTGCCGAAGCAGCTCCGTCCGCCTTCGGCGCACCGTACTTATCCAACAGCTCTTGAATGTAATACGCAACAAAGGCTTTCTCATCACCCGAGATCGGAGGTGAAGAAGGCAAAGACAGGAGATGCTCGCAGGCACGAATGAACGTCTGCACTTCTTTCGCGAAGACCAGGAAAGGCATGTCTTTCTCCATCAGCGAGTGAGTGAGCTTCCTCCGGTCCGTTGATACCGTGTGGTAGCCGTCACTTGCATCTCATCGGCCGTTCAGGAGTCGCGACATTAAACGAGCAGGCAACACCAATCTGGTCAAAATTGCTCAAGGTGACAACATGCGGGGTTTAAGGAGGTGCACGGTCATCGCATTGACACCAGTCTACGGCGAGGCGCTTCAGCCTTCGCAGAAGTGGGCAGTTGTGATTGCCAAAAGAAGTTCGTGTTACTGAGGAGCCGTGTGCAGCGATGACAGCGAGACGGCGGGTGCGGTCCTCTCAAACACTTTGACGAGAAGATTCCTCTGCTTCATCTTTTCTATAAGGCCCGCGTAGGAATCGTCCCGGATAATCCGAGTAAATTGCGCCTTGTAGCTGCTGATCAAGCTGGTGCCATCGATGACCACATCGTAGATGAGCCATTGGGCAGACTGGTTCCCTAACCGGAAATCTAGTGAAGTGTTCACCTTTGATCCGACGAGGTTGGTTCTCACTTCCGCAAAGCGACCATGGCGTCGTTCAGAGAGATAAAACATCTGTTCGTCGTAATACTGGTCGATGTTGTTTGCTAACGTGTCACGCAATAGCTGCATAAAGAGGCTCACAAACTCCTGCCGCTCCGAATCACTCAATCGATTCCAGCGAGGCCCCAAAGCACGTTGGGCGGCCTCCTCATAGCTGACCCGGTGTCTGACGATGTCTTCGATTAGATGACGCCGATCAGGGGAGCGCTCGGGCTGCTTCAGCACTTCATTTCCGAGGACGGTCAAGATATCGGCGACCGTATCCTTGACCGCATCAGTGGGGGAGTACTCGACTGTACTGGCGATGCTATTCCCGATGACTGGCGTCGACGGCTGTCGTTGCAGCCGAGCGTGAGTTGTGGCAGTCGTGCTCTTGTTGGCCGTCTCCAGCACGCCGCATCCACTTAACGCTGTTAAAATCCCTCCCGTCACAAGGCATGAGGCAATCTTCAATCGCATGAAGCGATTCTATCAATTTACAGGAGGACCCACTGGTCAAAATTGCTCACAGCGACAGAAATTAATGCGGTCAGAGAGCCGGTGCGGTGCACCGGTCTTCGAGTGTCAGTGGAGGTCCGCCGACTCGATGGCGGCTTGGATCTCGTCGAGGACGATCAATTTTTGTGTCATGTCCAATCCCTGCGATTGCGCGAGATCCTTGGCGCAGAATCTCAAGAGTGGAATCAACACGCGGCACTCGTCTCGCAAATGCTTATCGAAGGTGAAGCAGCGCAGGGTGGGTTCGACCATCTGACGTACCTCCCCTTCATACTGTGGATCTGAATGATCGAGTCGCCGCAGTGCCTTCACTTCCTTTTCTAACAAGTCCGCCAGTGTTTTGATTAGAGTCAAAACAGAGTCCAATCGAAGACGGCCTTCAGTCCATTCGCTGGCAATGTGTGCATTGAGAGACGTTTCCGCCACGGTATTTCTCCGGAAGATGCCTTTGCCGGACGGATGCCATCGCCTAAACCACTCACGTGCGAGCACGAAGGAATGGTACATAACCGCGATGCCGGCAGCAGCGCTCGCCCAGAACAAAATGGAGGTCAGGTCTAAATTTGGCATTATGGCTTGTCCGTTCTCGCTGCCATTGATCCGGCAGACTCGGTGCAGTTTTCGCTATGCCTAACAATTTCGACGTCTCGAGAGCCGCGAGAATACCCAAAAAGAAATAGCCTCACCACAGTGAGAGTTCGATGCTATGCCTTCGAGAAGGAGGAAGTTGGTCACAACGGCTCAGGACATTCCTTGATTCGATCGCCGGCGGGAGACTACGTGCGCTGTATCAGTATCCTCAGCCTCAAGTGGGCAACGAATGCCAACCCTGAGCGAACACGCCGTGATCTGTTTTGATCAGCCCGCCCCAGGCCTTTTTTGTATTGTTCAGGCTCGCTGTGTCGATTAACCCTAGAAATCCACTTCTTACCTTGAGCGGAAGGGCGCTTTGAATTATGTCCACATGCGATATCTGTCACGCCGATGATGTTGTTGCCCAACGTTCGTCCCGGGGAACAGACGCGCTACAGCGACTGGTCGTGCACCAGCAATGCATTCAAGGACACAGATGGCATCTAGCGTTCGAAGATGCCACTAACCCTCTGGGTGGCAGAGACGTCCTGGCCTGTGACTGTCAAGAAGAGTGACGCGACGTTCGGGAAAGTTCAGGAGTGAAACAATTCGACGGGCAATACCCTAGTCGTGCAAAATGACATTCAGCAGAGAACTGTGCACGTGCAGTTCGCCGTTGTACTCAATGAAACCCAGTTTGCGGAACTTGTTCATGAAAAAGCTGACACGCGAGCGTGTGGTGCCGATCATCTCGGCGAGCGTTTCCTGACTAATCTTCGCAATGACCGTCTCGGGCTTTCCTTCTTTGCCGAAATGAGCCAATAAGAGTAATACCCGCGCGAGCCGCTTTTCGCTGGAATTAAACAGGTGATCTACCAAATCCTCTTCGATTCGAATGGTGTGTGCCAGGAGGTAGGCCATAAATAGCTCGGCGAAGGCAGGCTCCTCATGCAGCACCGAGATCATGGCCTCCTTGTCAATGCGCACGATGCTGGAGTCGTCCACGGCTGTCGCGGTCGATGTCCGAATGGCCTGTCCGGCGAGGCATGATTCACCAAAAAATGCACCGCGTTCCAGAATCGCGATAACGGCCTCTTTGCCCTGCTGCGAAACCACCGTCAGCTTCACTTTACCGCCCTGGATATAGAATACGGCTTCAGCCACATCTCCTTGCGAGAAGATCGTATGTTTCTTCGGAGAGAGTATGGAGGTTTTCCCCTTGCCAACTTTGGCAAGAAAAAGCTGGGGATCGAAGGATGTACGCGCGCGGGCCATGTCTCTACCTCCGCTGACTATGGGTGATTCCCTCATAGAGGAATGCATCTATGGCACGCATCGAGTGACTATTCTTGCACCCTCACCTGGCAATAGCAAATAGGCCTTACACTAATCCCTGACCGCGTGTGACCACCCCTGTGCCGTTATCGAGAGCGGTTTAGTGAATACGACGCGCCCGGCGTCGGCACGAGTGTTTGCAAAGCATCCACGTGTTGTTGCAGTTCGGCCAGTGCGTGGTTGAGTTGTTGAAGTGAACAGTGACGCAAGGCATGAATGCTCTTACCTGTCCACAGTCGAAGGGCTTTTCGGGAGGGAGAATTGAGCGTCAACACATAGGTTTGGGGGGTCGGCTTCATCATGTCCTCCATTTACGTCTTTGCAAATAGCTTTTATCGCCAAACATGAGCGGCGGGCCTGCATTGTCACGCGGCCCGAAACACAGCAAGCAGATCACTCAGTGCCAGAGTCTTGTGCTTCAAAACCGCTCGCTCGGCCTTCAGTTCATCGAGGGCCTCTGCCTTCGCGGCTCCATCCTTCAGACATGTCATGACAAGCGATGCGATCCGATCGCATTCCTGCTCGACCTTTCCCTTCACCACCTGATTCACCGACAGCATGTCCAGAGCCGTGGCTTTGGTCGAGGCGAGACTGGCTTG
>Ga0075429_100000607_pt1 | contig 27561 bp, 22 predicted proteins | sample RhiMetdeltSRZDD3_FD_75295 | JGI IMG/M metagenome (GOLD analysis project Ga0075429, IMG submission 75295) | Populus rhizosphere microbial communities from Tennessee, USA - Rhizosphere MetaG P. deltoides SRZDD3 | ecosystem: Host-associated > Plants > Roots > Rhizosphere > Soil | place: USA... | reverse complement strand
GGCCGTGCCGCTGCCGGTGCGGACGCTCTTCACATACCGCGTCCCCGATGGGATGGCCGGCTGCGCGATGCCCGGCGCACGCGTGGCCGTGCCGGTGGGGCGGCGCATCCTCACGGGGGTCATCGCACGGGCGGCCGCCCTCACGCCGCTGCCGCAGGAGAAGATCCGTGACGTGACGCGCCTGCTCGACCAGGCTCCTGTCGTTCCCGCAGACCTGCTGGAGGCGGCGTTGTGGGCGGCGCGCTACTACGTGACACCGCCGGGCGCGATGGTGGCGTCCGTCCTGCCTCCCGGGACCAGGAGCCGCGGCGATCTGATGGTGAGGCGCACGAACGGCCCGGCGGCTGGCACGGCGTCCTTGACGCAGACCGACCTGGACGCGCTCGGGAGGATTCCCGAAGGCCCCGCGGTGACGGCGCGCGGCCTGGGCATTCCTCCCGCGAGGCTCAGGAAGCTCGAGTCGGCCGGGCGGATCGCGATCGAAACCGTGCTTAGGGGGCCGGCAGTCCGCGAAAAACTGGTTCGCGTGCTGCGAAGCACAACGCGGGATCTCGACGCGGCGCTGGCTTTGTGCGCGCGTTCGCCGAGACAACAGGCCTTGATGCGGCTGCTCGTGGCCGCTGGCCCGGACGGCATGGCCATCGACGAGGTGTACGACAGGCTCGGGCGCATCGCGGACGCCGTGGCGGCCCTTCGGAAAAAGAAGCTCGTCATGGTCTCGCGACGCGAGGTGCTGAGATCGCCCGACGTGCCCGAGGCGCTCGCCGGCAGCAGCCCGGCACACCGGCTCACCGCCGAGCAGGGCGAGGCGCTCGAGCAGGTCTCCGGGGCGCTGCGTGACGGCGCCGGCGGCGCGTTCCTGCTGATGGGAGTGACGGGCAGCGGCAAGACCGAAGTCTACCTGCGCGCGATCGAGCGCTGCCTGGCCGCCGGCCGCGGCGCGCTCTACCTGGTGCCCGAGATCACGCTCACGCCGCTGCTGGCCCGCAACCTGCGGGCGCGGCTGGGCAGCAAGCTGGCGATCCTCCATTCGAGCCTGGGGCGGGGCGAACGTTTCGACGAGTGGCGGCGCGTGCAGCGCGGAGAGGCGCGCATCGTGCTGGGCGCCCGGTCGGCCCTGCTGGCGCCGCTGCCGGGCCTCGGCCTCATCGTCGTGGACGAAGAGCAGGACGCCTCCTACAAACAGGAGGAGGATCCCCGGTACAACGCCCGCGATCTCGCGTTGCTGCGCGGCCGCGAGTCCAGAGCCGTGGTGATCCTCGGCTCGGCGACACCTTCGATCGAGTCGTATCACGCGGCGCGGCACGGCCGGTACAGGCTCCTGCGGCTCTCCTCGCGCATCCACGCCAGGCCCATGGCCAGCGTGCGCGTCGTCGACATGCGGGAGGAGTTCGCCCGCACAGGGCGAGAAGAGATCCTGTCCCAGCCTTTGCGCGACAAGGTCGCCGCCAGGCTCGCGAGAGGCGAGCAGGCGATCATCCTGCTGAACCGGCGAGGATACGCCCCCTTCGCCATGTGCCGCACCTGCGGCGCGGCGGAGACCTGCAAGCGATGCAGCGTGGCGCTCACCTACCATCGCGGCGATGAGCGGATGCGCTGCCACTACTGCGGCTACCACAAGGGCCGGCCCACCGTCTGCGGCACCTGCGGCTCGTCCAAGATCGTCCTGTCTGGCGCCGGCACCGAGAAGCTGGAGGAGCACGTGCGGGCGATCTTTCCCGAAGCCCGCATGACGAGGCTGGACCGGGATACCGCGCGGGGGCGCCGCGCGCCCGGTGAGATCTTGTCGGCTTTCGAGAAGGGTGAGTTCAACCTGCTGGTCGGCACGCAGATGGTGGCCAAAGGACACGACTTTCCGGGCGTGACCATCGTGGGTGTCATCGGCGCCGACAACGCCCTGGCCATGCCCGACTTCCGCGCGGCGGAGCGCACGTTCCAGCTCCTCACCCAGGTGGCGGGGCGCTCGGGCCGGGGAGCCGAGCCGGGAGAGGTGATCGTCCAGGCCTTCCACAGGGACCACTATGCCATCGAGACGGCGGCCCGGCAGGACTACGCCGCCTTCTACGAGAAGGAGAGCCGGTTCCGCAGGATCATGAAGTATCCTCCGTTTGTCGTGATGGCCAATCTGATCGTCCAGGCCTCCAGCACGGAGCGCGGTGTCCGCAAGGCGCGCATCGTCGGGGAGGTCCTGCGATCGATCGCCGGCGGCTCGATGCAGGTGATCGGACCCGCGGTGGCTCCCCTGGCCCGTTTGAAGGGGCGGTACAGATATCAGGTGCTGGTGAAGGCGTCCTCGCGCCGCAGCCTGTCCGATGCGCTGAACGAGGCCGCAGCAAAGCTCGCCGGCAGGGGGCTGTCGTCGGCGCGCGACCTCGTGATCGACATGGACCCTGTGACCTTGTCATGACGTAGGAGACCTCATGGAACCGGAATCGTTCCTGGCCAGCCGCTGGACCAGCGGCAACCTGATCTTTCCGACGAGCATCGTCGTATCGGATCACGCCGTGATGCGGAGGAAGCGATCGTGGCTCACGGTGCGGGAGGAGAGCATCAACATGCGCAACGTCGCCACCGTGAACATCAAGACCGGCATCCTCTGGTCGGATATCCGGATCGAGTCGAGCGGCGGCTCGGACGCGCTGAAGAGCCACGGCCATACGAAGGCCGATGCGCGGCGCATCAAGGAGCTCATCGAGACGCTCCAGGCGCGCATCGGCACGGCGCCGGCGCCATCCACCGAGGGCGGCAGGGTCTGCCCCCATTGCGCCGAGACCATCAAGCAGGCGGCCCGGGTCTGCAGGTACTGCGGCAAGGATGTCTGATGCGGCTCATGGAGCTCGCGGCAGGCTGCCTGCTCGTGTCCGGCATCGCGTTCGCGGAGTCGGCGCAGAAGACCGTCACGGGGATGGCCGAGGTTCCCGCGCCCGCGGTCTACTACGAGGTCGCCGGCCAGGGCAGCCCCGTGATTCTGATCCACGGCGGGCAGCTCGACTGCCGGATCTGGGACGATCAGTTTCCGGTGCTGGCACGGAGCCACCGCGTCGTGAGATACGACGTGCGGGGATTCGGCCGATCGCCGGCCGCCACGGCGCCGTGGTCCTGCACGCGGGATCTGCTGAGCCTGATGGACCAGCTCGGAATCGAGCGCGCGACGCTCGTCGGGCTGTCGCTTGGCGGCCGCATCGCCATCGATTTCGCGCTGGACCATCCCGGCAGGGTCGCCGCCCTCGTCGTGGCCGGGCCCGGCTTGAGCGGATTCGACTGGTCGGACGACGGCCGGGAGAATTACATGAAGATCCTCGCCGCGGCGCAGGCGGGTGATCTGGAGCAGGCGGCCGAGCTGTGGCTCCAGAGTCCCTACATGGCCCCCGCCATGGAGAACGCGGCCCTGGCGGCCAGACTGCGCGCGCTCGCGCGCGAGAACGCCAGGTGCTGGCTCGACAACCCGCTGCTGGAGCGCGACCTGGCGCCGCCGGCCGCCGGCAGGCTGGGTGAGATCAAGGCTCCGACCCTGGTGATCGTCGGCGAGCGTGACATCCCGGACATCCAGAGAATCGTGACACGGATCGCGTCTGACGTCCCCGGCGCAAGGAAGATCGTCGTGCGCGGGGCGGGCCACATGGTCAACATGGAGAAGCCCGAGGATTTCACGCGCGCGCTGGTCGACTTCCTGCAGGCCCGCTCAGGTTCGTGAGGCGATGAGCGTGTCGAGCTCCCGGAGCAGTCTCGGCAGGATCTCCTCGTAGGAGTAGGTGCCGAGCGACACCGGTCCCTTTTTCAGGTTCACGTGGTTGGGGGCGCACCAGAGGCCCAGGTCGGCGTCGTCGGTCTCACCGGGGCCGTTCACACGGCATCCCATGACGGCGATGGTGATGGCGTGCTCCTGGGCGAAGGCCGTCATCTCCTTCACCTTGATCGCCAGATCGACGAACGCCTCGTTCTCCACCCGCGAGCAGGATGGGCACGAGATGATGTTCAGCCGGTCGTTGTCGAAGTGCGGAACCGACCGGAAGCGGCCGTTCGCGACATCCTCGAGAATGCCGCGTCCCGCAGCGATCTCTTCCTTCTTGCGATCGTTGGGCACCGTGAGGGAGACGCGCACGGTGTCGCCGATGCCTGCCGCGAGCAGATGCTCGAAAGCGATGCGCGTCTTGATGACGCCATCGGGCGGCAGTCCGGCCTCCGTCACACCCAGGTGCAGCGGCACGTCGGGGCGCTGCATCGCGAATCGCTTGTTGCCCTCGATGACCTTGTTGGGGTCGGAATCCTTCAGCGACACGACGTAGCGGGTGAAGCCGAGCCCGTCGAGCATCGCGCAATGCTCCAGCGCCGACTCGACCATGGGCGCGATCGAGTCGTTAGCGAAGCTGCCTGCCTTGTCCGGGTCGACCGATCCGCAGTTCACGCCGATTCTCATGGCGCAGTCGTGGCTGCCGGCGACGTCGACGAGGTAGGCGAGTTTGTCGCGAACCGGTTTGTCGCGCTCGTGGTGGTACAGGTGGCCCGGGTTGTAGCGGATCTTGTCCACGTGCGGCGCCACGAGGCCGGCGAGCCGGTAGCTCTCCTGCAGGTCCACGGACAGGTTGGCGGTCGTCATGGCGCGGATGGAGCGCAGGGCTTCGGCGTCCTTGTTGGAGTCCACCGCGATGCGCACGACATCGGCGCCGGCCTCCTCGAGCTGCCGCACCTGCTCCACAGTCGCGTCGATGTCCTGCGTCCTGGTGGCCGTCATCGACTGGACCGCGATGGGGTGCGCCGCGCCGACGGACACGCGGCCGATGCGGACAGATCGCGTCGGATTGCGCGGATGCAGGTAACCGGGGGCGCGGGTCAGATCCATGGCTGCGTCATTGTAGCAGGGCGCTTGGAGCCTCGCGCGGCGCACGAGTCTCCTTCACGCTCCTACCGCACGACATCGAGCCGTGGGCCGCCGGGGCCCAGGACCTCGCCGACGACGGCGGCCTCGATCTCCCCACGGGCCTTGAGCGCTTCGACCAGGGATGCCGCGCTGCCGGCCGGCAGCGAGATGAACAGGCCGCCCGAGGTCTGCGGATCGAAGAAAAGGGTCCGCATCGGCTCGTCCAGCCCGTCGGCGAAGACGACCTCGCCGACCGCCATGGCCCGGTTCGAGTCGGTGACTCCCGTGGTCACGCCCTGCGCCACCAGGTCGAGGCACTCGGCGTACCGGGGCACCGCCGACCATGAGAGCCGCATGGAAACATCGCTGGCCCTCGCCATGCCCAGCGCATGGCCCGCCAGCCCGAACCCTGTGATGTCGGTGCATCCGCTCGCGCCGTGCGAGAGCGCCAGCTCGGAGGCCGCCGCATTGAGACGCGACATGTTGGCCAGCGCGGCGTCGAACCGCGCGCGGTCCACCAGATCCTTGCGCGCCCCGCCGATCATGAGACCGGTGCCGATCGGCTTGGTGAGCACCAGCGCGTCGCCGGCCCTCGCGCCCGAGTTGCGCAGGATTCGATCCGGCGCGACCGTGCCGGTCACCGAGAGGCCGAATTTCATCTCCTGGTCGCGCACCGTGTGGCCGCCCACCACGACCGCGCCGGCTTCCCGCGTCTTGTCCCATCCGCCCTTCAGGATCTCGTCGAGAATACCGTCCGGCACGCCGGAGCCGGGAAAACAGCAGATGTTCATGGCGGTGAGGGGGCGCCCTCCCATCGCATAGACGTCGGACAGGGAGTTGGCGGCGGCGATTTGCCCGTAGCGGTAGGGATCGTCGCAGACCGGAGTGATCAAGTCGACCGTCTGGACCAGCGCGAGGTTCTCCCCGACCCGGTAGACGCCCGCGTCGTCGGAGGTGTCGAATCCGACGAGCAGGTCCGGGTCGTCGACGGGCTTCAGCCCTGCCAGCAAGTGGCCCAGGTCCACCGGGCTCAGCTTGGCGGCTCAGCCACCCGACGTGGCGCAACGCGTGAGCCGGAACACCTGCTCGGCGCTCATCGTCATCTCCTTGTCATCTCCTTGCATGGAAAGCGCCTCTGGCGGGCATCGTACCTTTGGGCGGAGACACCCGTCAAACGGCGGGGAGCTTGAGCCGCCATGCTAGACTGCGCGGCGATGATTCGCCGACCCGCAGGCCTCGGACCGCCCTCGTGATCATCCTTTCCCTCGTGGAGCGCGACCTTGCCGCGATGCGGCGGGCGATCCTCTCGGCGCCCGAGAAGGCCGACGCGGTGGAGGTGAGGCTCGACGCGGTGCCCGGCGCCGACCCCGCGCTGCTCTTCGAAGGGGCGCCCCGCCCGATCCTGGCCACCTGCCGGCGCAAGGCCGACGGCGGCTTCTGGTCCGGCAGCGAGAAGAAAAGAGAGGAGATTCTCTGGTCCGCCGCGCGGGGCGGCGCGACGTGGATCGACATCGAGCTGGACGCGGTGAAGGGCTCGCTTTCCAGCCTGGTGGGCGCTCCCGGCATCGGCATCATCGTGTCGCACCACGACACGCGGGGCCTGCCCCGCGATCCCGACAGGCTCTTCGCCAGGATGTCGAGGATCTCGGGCATCAAGGCGGTGAAGATCGTCGGCACCGCGCGCGGACCGGCCGACGTCGTCATCATCCGGAACCTGCTGGCGCGATACCAGCGTTCCAGCCCGCCGCTGATCGCCTTCCTGATGGGTATGCCGGGGATCATGAGCCGGGTCCTCGCGCACGAATGGGGCTCGTGGGCGACCTACACGTCGTCCGGCGAGGGGCGCGAGGCGGCGCCGGGTCAGGTGAGTCTGCCCGACCTGGTGGGCGTCTACCGCGTCGAGGAGATCGACGATGAGACGCGGTTCACCGGAGTGATCGGCTCTCCGCTCGGCCACACGCTGTCGCCCGTGATGCACAACGCTGCCTACCACGCCGACGGGCTGAACTTCAGGTATCTCCCGCTGCAGATCGACCGCAAAGCCGACCTGAAGGATCTCCCGCGCATGACGCGCGAGCTGAGGATTCGGGGCCTTTCGGTTACCGCGCCGTGGAAGATCGATGTCATGAAGCACCTGCACGTCATCGAGCCGATGGCCGCCAGGATCGGGGCCGTGAACACGATCGTGAGCGACGGCCGGCGGCTGATCGGATTCAACACCGACGCCTCGGGCGGGCTCGAGGCGCTGCGCGGCGCGCTGGCGCGCCTGCGCATGTCACCCCAAGGGGCGACCATCGCCGTGGTGGGAGCCGGTGGCGCCGCCCGCGCGCTGGCCCACGCCTGCGCCAGCGCCGGGGCGCGCGTGATCGTCGCCAGCAGGGATCCACGGCCCGGCCGCAGGCTGGCCGCGGCCGTGCGGGGACGCCACGTGCCGCTGGGGCGCCTGTCGCGCGAGTCCTACGACGTGCTGGTCAACTGCACTCCGGTGGGCACGGGCAAGGCGGCGCTTCCCGTCACCGAGGCCGCGATCAAGGGCCGGCTGGTGTACGACGTCGTCTACAGCCCCGAGGCCACGCCGCTGCTCGTCCGCGCTCGAGAGCGCGGCATCGCGACGCTGGGAGGGCTCGAGATGCTGGTGCTGCAGGCCGCGGAACAGCACACGTTGTTCACGGGACGCACCCCGCCGATCGATGTCATGCGGCAGGCCGCGCGGCAGGCGCTGGCCGTCGCCTGAAGGGCCCGCGCGGCCGGGTGATATACTCGGCCCGATGCCCGAGAACGCAGCGTCCGAGCGATACTCCCGCCAGATCCTCGTCCCAGCCATCGGAGAAGAAGGACAGAAAAGGATCTCGGCCTCCACCGCCGTGGTCGTGGGCTGCGGCGCGCTGGGGTCCGTGACGGCCTCGCTTCTGGCGCGGGCGGGCGTGGGACGGCTGCGCATCATCGATCGGGACTTCGTCGAGACCAGCAACCTGCAGCGGCAGGTGCTGTTCGACGAGGAGGACGTCCGCGAGATGAAACCCAAGGCGCTCGCCGCGGCCGAGAAGCTGACCCGCGTGAACTCCGACATCGTGGTCGAGGGCGTCGTGTCCGACGTCAACCCGGACAACGCCGTGGAGCTGCTCTCAGGGTTCCATCTGATCCTGGACGGCACCGACAACTTCGAGACGCGCTTCCTCATCAACGACATCTCGGTACGCCACGACATCCCTTGGATCTACGCGGCCTGCCTCGGGACCTACGGGCTCGTGATGAACATCCTGCCGGGAGAGACGGCGTGTCTGCGATGCGTCATGGAATCGGCGCCGCCGCCCGGCAGCGTCCCGACGTGCGACACCGCCGGGATCCTCGGCCCCGTGGTTTCGATCGTCTCGGGCCTGCAGTCCACCGAGGCGCTCAAGCATCTCTCCGGCAACCACGAGGCCCTGAGCCGCGAGCTGATCAGCATCGATGGCTGGACGCAGATCATGACCCGCGTTGAAGTGCCGAAGGGCGGCGGCCGGCGGCGGTGCGAGACATGCGATGGCCTGGAGTTCGCGTGGCTCTCGGGGCGCGGGTCGCGCTCCACGACTCTCTGCGGGCGCAACGCGGTCCAGGTCGCGCCCGCCGGGGCCGCCGGTCTCGACCTCGATGAGCTCGCGTCGCGGCTGAAGGGCCTGGCTACCGTGGCCAGGACGAAGTTCCTGCTGCGCTTCGAGGTGGAGGACCTGAAAGTGTCGGTCTTTCCCGACGGCCGCGCCATCGTCACCGGCACCAAGGATCCGGCCACGGCGCGCGGCATCTACGCACGATACATCGGGTCCTGACCCGATGATCTACCTCGACAACGCGGCGACGTCCCACCCGAAGCCCGAAGCTGTCTACGCGAGGATGGATCGATTCGCACGCGACGTGGGGGCCAATCCCGGCAGGGGCGGCCACCGGATGGCGGTGGAGGCCGAGGCAGAGATCGCCGCCGTGAGGAGGGCGCTGGCCTCCATGTTCGGCGCCGCCGATCCGGCGCGCCTCATCCTGACGCTCAACGCCACCGACGCCCTGAACATGGCCTTCAGGGGCCTGCTGGAGAAAGGCGACCACGTGGTCACCTCCACCATCGAGCACAACTCGGTGTCGCGCCCGCTCACGCGGCTCGAGCGGGACGGCTTCATCCGGGTGACGCGCGTGACACCGGGACCGGAGGGTTTGCTCGACCCGGCGCGTGTCGCGCTCGCCTTGCGTGAAAAGACCCGCCTGGTCGCGGTGGCGCAGGCCAGCAACGTGCTGGGCACCGCGCAGCCGGTCGCCGAAATCGGCGCCCTGGCGAAGGAGCATGGCGCGCTCTTTCTGGTCGACGCGGCCCAGGGAGCGGGATTGCTGCGGATCGACGTGTCGAAGGATTCCATCGACCTGCTCGCGTTCACGGGTCACAAAGGGCTCCTGGGCCCGGTGGGCACGGGAGGTCTGTATGTCGGCGGAGGCGTCGAGCTGAAGGCCTGGAGAGAAGGGGGGACCGGCGGGGACTCCGCGGAGCCGGTTCAGCCCCGGGAGTACCCTCACCACCTGGAGGCGGGCACTCCCAACACCGTCGGGATTGCCGGACTGGCCGAGGCGCTGCGATTCGTGGCCGGCCGGGGGATCGCCGCGCTGGCTGCCCACGAGCTCTCGCTCGCCGCGCGTTTGTGGGAACGGCTGGAGCCGAACGATCGCATCACGCTCTATGGCCCCAGACCGGACCCCGGCCGGCCGCGCACGGGCGTGGTCTCCTTGAACGTGGCGGGGATCGGCGCCGACGAAGCGGGCGCTATCCTGGACAGCTCGTTCGGCATCGCCGTGCGGGCCGGGTTGCATTGCGCTCCCGGGGCTCACCGGCTCGTCGGGACGTTTCCCGAAGGAACCGTGCGCGTGAGTCCCGGCCCCTTCACCACGCCGGAGGAGATCGACACGCTGGCCGGCGCGCTCGAGGAGATCGCGTCGTAGGTCCGAGGGGGCCCCATGCTGCTGCGGCGCCGGCCGCCAGGTTCGCGGCGGCGGAGTCCCAGGATATCGTAATATCCATCCGGCACCGGCACCGCCAACCAGCAGGAGGCTGACCATGCGCCCTACATGCAGGCTCGCACTGACGTTCGTCCTGGCCCTCGTGGTTGCCGCGCCGGCAGCCGGCTGCAGGCGCCGCGGGGACAGGCCCGACCCGGGAATTCCCTACGCGACGGGCACGACCAGCCCCAAACTGGCCACGTTCATCTTCAAGGAGGAAGGCAAGCTCTACCTCATGACGGTCGGCGTGAACGCGACGCGGTTCCACGACAGGGACGCCTTCATCCCGCTGAGCGTCGTGCTGGTGAACAAGACCAAGACTCCATTGACGCTGGACCGCGAGTCGTTCACGTTGGTGGAGCCGATCTCAGGGAAGCGCTACGGGCTCGCCAGCATCGACGAGGTGCGCAGGCAGGGCAAGCAGGACTACGATAGAAAGCTGATGGATCTCGAGCACATTCTCGGCAAGCTCGACCCCTTTACCCGCGGCGAGAGCAATTTCTTTCCCCTCACGGGCCTGGTCATCGAGAGGGTCGAGCTGCACCAGTTCATGTACCTCCTCGAGACCCTCTATTTCCCGAGGCCCGAAGGAGAGCTGCTGGGCAAGACCTTCGAGCTTCACATCAACTCCAAAGGTCTGGAGCAGCCGCTGTTCGTGGTGTTCACCGTCCCGGAGTTCTGATTGGTCAAGGGTGGATTCGCTCGGGTCCGGGCGCTCTCAGGCCGGGGCAACGTCCTTCCTGTCTGCAGGGAGATCCCTGCGGACTGCCTCACCCCGGTGATGGCGTACCTCGCCGCCGCGGCCAAGAGCCCTCGATCGTTCCTGCTCGAATCGGTGGAGGGCGGAGAGCGGATTGCCCGCTATTCCTTCGTCGGCCGGAATCCCTGGCGGGTGCTCACGGCGCGCGGACGCAAGCTCAGCCAGGAGGAAGGACGCCGCGTCGCCGTCTCTCAGGGTGACTTCCTCGAGCGGCTTCGTGAGACGTTCGCCAACCTGCATCCGGCCGCCGAGCCGGGCCTCCCCCCATTCACGGGGGGTGCGGTGGGCTACATCTCCTACGATGCCGTGCGGCTCTTCGAGCCCTCGGCCGGCCGCGCGGCCGCGGCAGGCCGGCGGGCGGCCGGGCGCCTGCCCGACGCATGGTTCGCGTTCTACGACACCGCGCTGGCGTTCGATCATCTGCGACAATCGATCCTGTTGATCACGTCGATCATGACCGAACGCGACAAGACCCCGCTCCGCCGGCAGTACGCGGCCGCGGAAGCGCGGCTGGATCGACTCTCCGCCGACCTTTCGCGCCGGTTGCCGCGGCTGCGGAGCGCCCGCCACCACGCGGGCAGACCAGCGCCAGGGCGTCGCGCCGGCGGCGAGCCGCGGGCGGGCATGTCGCTCAAGGTCTACGAAAAGATGGTCGAGGCGGCCCGGGAGCACATCCGGGCGGGGGACATCTACCAGGTCGTGCTGTCGCAGCGCTTCCACAGGCGTCTCGGCGGCGACCCATTCTCCGTCTACCGCGCCCTCAGGAGAATCAATCCCTCTCCCTACATGTACTACCTGCGCGACGGCAGCACATCCCTGGCCGGGGCGTCGCCCGAGATGCTGGTGCGCGTGGAGTCGGGGCGCGCGGAGCTGCATCCCATCGCCGGCACGCGTCCAAGGGGCGAGGATCCCAACGACGACGCGCGGATGGAGGCCGAGCTGACGGCCAGCGAGAAGGAGCGGGCCGAGCACATCATGCTGGTGGACCTCGGCCGCAACGACCTCGGGCGCGTCTGCGAACCCGGGTCTGTCAGCGTGCCCGAGCTCATGAAAGTGGAGCGGTTTTCCCACGTCATGCACCTGGTATCCCGGGTCACGGGGCGCCTTGCGGCAGGCCGCGACGCGTTTGACGCGCTGAAGGCCGCTTTTCCCGCCGGCACCGTCTCGGGGGCGCCCAAGGTCCGCGCGATGGAGATCATCCGCGACCTGGAAGACGGTCCGCGCGGACCCTACGCGGGAGCCGTCTGTTACATCGATCACTCCGGCAACCTCGACTCGTGCATCATCATCCGGACCATGGTGTCGGTGGGGCGGCAGGCCTGGGTGCAAGCCGGCGGCGGCATCGTCGCCGATTCGGTGGCGGCCTCCGAGTACCGCGAGAGCGTCAACAAGGCACGGGCGGTTCTGGCGGCCATCGAGGGAGCGCGTGGATGGGCCCGCTGATCTTCGTGCTCGACAACTACGATTCGTTCACCTACAACCTCGTGCAGTACCTGCTCGAGCTCGGAGCTCGCGTCGACGTGCGCCGCAACGACGCGATCGGCGCGGCCGACGTCGTGGCCGGAGGCTGCGACGGCGTCCTGATTTCACCGGGGCCGGGCCGGCCCGAGTCGGCCGGGATCACGCTTGACCTGGTGGCGCGCGCGGCGGGGCGCGTGCCGCTGCTGGGCGTTTGCCTGGGGCACCAGGCGATAGGGCAGTCGTTCGGCGGCCGCGTCGTGCGGGCCGGGCGCCTGATGCACGGCAAGACGTCGATGATCGATCATGACGGGCTGGGCGTGTTCGAAGGCATGACCCGCCCGTTCGTGGCGACGCGGTATCACTCGCTCGTCGTGGAGCGCGAGAGCCTTCCCGCCGAGCTGACGGTGTCCGCCGTGACGCGCGACGGGGACGAGGAGGTGATCATGGGTTTGAGGCACCGCGACTACCCCAAGGTCTCCATCGAGGGGGTGCAGTTTCATCCCGAATCGATCCTGACCACAGAGGGCCGCCGTCTGCTCGCCAACTTCGTCAAGGTGGCATCATGAGAGCCATATGCTGAAGCCATGGCTGAAAAGGCTCACCTCGGGCGGCGACCTTTCCCGCCGCGATGCCGCCCGTGCGATGGACATCATCATGGATGGCGCGGCCGACGACGCCCAGATCGCCGCCTTCGCCGTCGCCCTCCGCATGAAGGGAGAGACGGCCGAGGAGATCACGGGATGCGCCCAGGCTCTTCGGCGCCGCGCGGAGAAGATCTCTCCGGGGTCGCGTCTGGCCGCCAAGCTCGTGGATACCTGCGGCACGGGCGGCGATTCGCTGGGAACCATCAACGTATCGACCTTGTCGGCCTTCGTCGCGGCCGGCGCGGGGCTGCCCGTGGCCAAGCACGGCAACCGCTCGGTGTCGAGCCGCTGCGGCAGCGCCGACCTTCTGGAGGCCCTCGGCGTGCCGATCGACCTTCCGCCGGCCGAAGTCCAGACCTGCCTGGAGCGCACGGGGCTCGCCTTTCTGTTCGCCCCGAGATTTCACCCGGCGCTGCGTCACGCGGTCGGCGCGAGGCGCTCGCTGGGAGTGAGAACCATCTTCAACCTGCTGGGTCCGCTGTGCAATCCGGCGGGTGCGCGCCTGCAGCTCATGGGAGTGTACGATGCTTCCCGCCTGCGGACGATGGCGCGCGTGCTCGCCGCGCTCGGCGCCCGCAGGGCGCTGGTGGTCCGCGGACACGACGGCATGGACGAGCTGACGGTGACGGGAAAAACGGCCGTGATGGACCTGAGAAACGGATCGATCCGCGCACGGACCTGGGCGCCTGAAGACGTGGGTCTGCGGCGGTGGAGGCTCGCCGCGCTGCAGGGCGGCGACCCGGAGCAGAACGCCGCCGCCGCGCTGGCTGTCCTGGAAGGCGGCCGGGGCGCGGCGCGCGACGTGACCCTGTTCAACGCGGGGGCGGCCTTGCTGATCGGTGGCGCGGCCTCGACCTTGAGGGAAGGCGTGGCCCAGGCCCGCGAATCCATCGACTCGGGACGTGCCCGGGACAAGCTGGAAGAGGTGAGAGCCTTCTGCCTCGCGTCGCAGAACGCCGTGAGGCCGGGTCCATCATGACGGGCGTGCTCGAGCGATTTGCCCAGTCGTCGAGGGCGCGGGCGGAGTCCGAGATGAGAGAGCATCCGCTCGCGCTCTTCGAGCAGCTCATCGAGACGCTGCCGCCGGTCAGACCCTTCGCCGCGCGGCTCAGCTCTCAGGCCGGTCCGGTGCCTCGCATGATCGCCGAGATGAAGCAGGCGTCGCCTTCGGCGGGCGTGCTCAGGCAAGCCTACCGCCCGCGCCAGATAGCCATGGGGTACGCCCGGGTCGGCGCCGCAGCGATCTCGGTGCTGACGGAGCCAGAGCAGTTCGGGGGCGACCTGTCGCACCTGGCCGAGGCGCGCGCGGCGCACCTGCCGGTGCTGCGAAAGGACTTTCTCGTGACGCCGTACCAGGTGGCGCAGGCTCGGGCCGCGGGAGCCGATGCGGTGCTGTTGATCGCGGCCATGCTCGACGGCCCGGTGCTCGATATCATGATGCACGCCGCGGCGCGTTATGGCGTGGAGGCCCTCGTGGAGGTGCACGACGAGCAGGAGCTGACGCGCGCGCTGGATTCGGGCGCCACGCTCGTGGGCGTCAACCACCGCGACCTCCACACGCTCGAAGTCGATCTCGACACCGGGGTCCGCCTCGCCGGGAAGATTCCCGCGCACGTCGCGCGCGTGGCCGAAAGCGGCATCCGGAGCAGGGCCGACGTCGAGCGGCTGATGGAAGCCGGCTATCCGGCGTTTCTCGTCGGCGAGCACCTGATGCGCGCCGACGATCCGGCCGACGCGCTCTGGAGATTGATGCAGCCATCATGACGCCCAGGGTCAAGGTGTGCGGGATCACCAGGATGCAGGACGCCGAGGCCGCCATCGACGCGGGGGCGGCGGCCCTCGGATTCGTGCTCTGGAACGGGAGCCCGCGGCGGGTGCTGGTCGCCGACGTCATGCGGATGGGCCTGGCGCTGCCGCCCTACGTGGCCCGGATCGGCGTGTTCGTCAACGAGGCGAGGCCGATTCTGCTGTCTGCCGTGCGCAACGGCCGCCTGACCGCGGCGCAGCTCCACGGTGACGAGGACCCCGCCTTCGCCGAAGGTCTCGATGTCGACTGGTATCGCGTGTTCAAGGTGGGAGAGGGAGACGACCCGGGACGCGTCGCCGGCGAGATCGCCAGGTTCGGCGCGGGCGCCTTCATGCTGGACACCAGGACCCCTCGCGCGGTCGGCGGCACCGGGACGGTCTTCGACTGGAGCCTGGCCGCCGAGATCTGCCATCGTGTCCAGGCCGCGGCGGGTCCGCGCGGCCGCCGGATGATCCTGGCCGGTGGGTTGACGGCGGAGAATGTCGGGGAGGCGCTTCGCCGCCTTTCGTCCTGCGGTCTCTGGGCGGTGGATGTCTCCAGTGGAGTGGAAGCGTCGCCGGGCATCAAGGACCCGGAGCGAATCAGGCGGTTCATCGATGCCGTCAGGAGCGCCGGATGAAAGACCCTCAGCCCGACGCGAAAGGAAGGTTCGGCGCCTACGGGGGCCGCTACGTTCCCGAGACGCTCATGCAGCCGTTGCGCGATCTCGAGCGCGCCTACCTCGAGTGCAGGCAGGACGCCGGGTTCCAGCGGGAGCTGGAGGATTGTCTCGTCCGGTACGTCGGGCGGCCCACGCCGCTCACCTTCGCCGGCCGGCTGACCAGGCGCCTGGGCGGCGCCCGAATCTACCTGAAGCGAGAGGACCTGTGCCACACCGGGGCCCACAAGATCAACAATACGATTGGACAGGCCCTGCTGGCGCGCCGCATGGGCAAGAAGCGCGTCATCGCGGAGACTGGCGCCGGACAGCACGGGGTCGCCACGGCCACCGCCGCGGCCCTGTTCGATCTCCGCTGCACGATCTACATGGGCGCCGAGGACGTCGCCCGGCAGCGGCTGAACGTCTACCGCATGCGCCTGCTCGGCGCCGAGGTCGTGGAAGTGGATGCGGGCAGCCGCACGTTGAAGGACGCCATCAACGAGGCGATGCGCGACTGGGTGACCACCGTGCGCGACACGCACTACATCCTGGGCTCCGTGCTGGGGGCGCACCCCTACCCGATGATGGTCCGAGATTTTCATGCCGTGATCGGCCGCGAAGCGCGAGAACAGATCCTGCAGGCGGAGGGACGGCTGCCCGACCTGCTGGTGGCCTGCGTGGGCGGGGGCAGCAACTCCATCGGCCTGTTTCACAGGTTCCTGGATGACGCAGGCGTGGCCATGGTGGGCGTCGAGGCGGCCGGCAGGGGACCTTCGCCGGGCGATCACGCGGCAAGGTTCAGCGGCGGCGCTCCCGGCGTGCTGCACGGCACGCGGACCTGGGTGCTTCAGGATGACGCGGGCAACATCTCCACGACCCATTCCGTCTCGGCGGGGCTCGACTACCCGGCGATCGGGCCCGAGCATGCATGGCTGCGCGATTCGGGACGCGTGACGTACACGTCGGCCGACGACGCCGAGGCGCTGGCGGCGTTCCACCTGCTGGCCGGCACGGAGGGAATCATCCCCGCGCTGGAGAGCGCCCACGCCATCGCCCACGTCTGCCGCGCTGCGCCCGGCATGCCGGCCCTTGCGCTGGTGATCGTGAACCTGTCGGGCCGCGGCGACAAGGATGTCGAGTCGGTGGCGGCCCTGGAGCGGGGGCCGTCTTGAGCGCGGCGAGTCATCATCAGCGCATCGCGCAGGCTTTTGCCGCCGCGCGGGCGCAGGGGCGCGCGGCGATCATCCCGTTTCTCACGGCAGGCGACCCCACGCCGGTTCTCACGCTGCCGTTGTGCGAAGCACTGACCCGTGCCGGGGCCGACATCATCGAGCTGGGCGTACCCTTCTCGGATCCGCTGGCCGACGGACCGACGATCCAGCGGGCCTCGGAGCGGGCGCTCTCGCAGGGCGTCGGGCTGGCAGAGACGATACAGATGGCAGCAAGAATCCGGGAGCGGATTGCCGCCGCGATCGTGCTGTTCACCTATTACAATCCGATCCTCAGGATGGGGGAGGAGCGCTTTGTAGAGGCGGCAGGGAAGGCCGGAGTCGACGGCGTGCTGGTGACCGACCTCCCCCTGGAAGAAGGAGCCGACCTCCGGTCGAAGCTGATGTCGCGCGGGATCGATCCCATCCTCCTGATCGCCCCCACGACCGATCCTGCGCGCGTGACGGAGAGCGGGCGCGAGGGCAGGGGCTTCCTCTACTACATCTCGCGCACCGGTGTGACGGGAGCCAGGCGGGATCTCCCAGAAGGGCTGGCGGCCGACGTGGCCGCGATGCGGCGCGCGGTGCCCCTGCCGGTGGCCGTGGGATTCGGCGTGTCCAGCGCGGAGCAGGTGAGGGCCGTCGCGTCGTTCGCGGACGGCGTGGTGGTAGGCAGCGCCCTGGTGGATGTGATCGAGAGGGCCTGCGCGCGCGCGGGATGGAGCGCGCGGACGCCCCTGGTGCCCGGAGACCTGCCAGAAGTCCTGGAGCAGGCGGCGCGGGACCTGTTCGCCGTGGAGGGCGCGCGCGAGAGGAGAGGGCCATGAATCCTCCCGACGACCAGAAGGAGATCGAGCGCTGGCGCGACCGCATCGACGAGCTGGATGGCAGGCTGCTCGAGCTGCTCAACGAGCGGACACGCTGCGCCCTGGCGATAGGCATCGTGAAACGGCGTCTCGGGCGTAAGATCTACGATCCCGACAGGGAGTTCGAGATCGTGGCGCGCGCGGTCCAGGCGAATCACGGACCTCTGCGAAACGACGCGGTGAAGAGACTTTTCGAGCGCATTCTCGACGAATCACGGCGCGTGGAGCGCCTCGAGAGCGACGCGGGCGTCGCAGCCGATCACAAGGAGAAGAGCTGACGCCATGGTCATCGTGATGGAACCGAACGCCGGCGAAGAGCAGATCCAGAATGTGATCGACATTCTCACCGCCAAGGGATTCGACGCCCACCGCTCCACCGGCGCCACGCGCACGGTGATAGGGGCCGTGGGAAAAGAGGCCGGGCTGCTGGACCCGCGCGACTTCCAGGTGCTCGACGGCGTCTTCGAGGTGTTGCGGATCACCGAGCCGTACAAGCTGGCCGGGCGCGTCTTCCGCCCCGAAGGCACGATCGTGAAGGCGGGCCCCCGGGGAGAGGTCGAGATCGGCGGGCGCGACGTCGTGGTGATGGCGGGACCGTGCGCCATCGAATCGGAGGACCAGATGACCCGCGTGGCGGCCTCGGTACGGCGCGCGGGGGCGCGCATCCTGCGGGGAGGCGCCTACAAGCCGCGCACATCACCTTATTCGTTCCAGGGGCTTGGGCAGGAAGGTCTGCGCCTGCTGCGCGCGGCGGCGGACCAGCAGGGGATGCTGGCCATCTCCGAGATCACGGATTCCTCCCAGATCGAGACGGCGGAGCGGTACCTCGACGTCCTGCAGGTGGGGGCGCGCAACATGCAGAACTTCACCTTCCTCAAGGAGCTGGGCAAGAGCCGCAAGCCGGTTCTGCTCAAGCGCGGCATGTCCGCCACGCTGGAAGAGTGGCTGCTGTCGGCCGAGTACATCATGAGCGGCGGAAACCACAACGTGATCCTCTGCGAACGGGGCATCCGCACGTTCGAGCGGTACACACGGAACACGATGGACATCTCCGCCATCCCGATCATCCACAAGCTCAGCCACCTGCCGATCATCGCCGACCCCTCTCACGGCACCGGCCTGCGGGACAAGGTCGCGCCGATGGCCAGGGCTGCCGTGGCCGCAGGGGCCGACGGCCTGATCATCGAAGTTCATCCCGACCCGGGCAGCGCACTGTCCGACGGCGCCCAGTCGCTCTACCCGGAGCAGTTCGCGGAACTGATGGGCCAGCTCAAGATCATCGTGCCGGCGGTGGGCCGGATGATGTCTTGAGCGTGCTGGCCTGGCGGCCCGAAAGGAATCGATCGGACATGCCGGAACTTGATGACAAGCGGACGGCCTGGACGCGGCGGAAAGGCCTGGTCGCGCTGATCGTGAGCGGTCTCGTGGTGGTCATCGTCGCCATCGGCTGGCTGGACCACATCACGGGCCCCGAGATCGGGTTCTCGCTCTTCTACCTGCTGCCGGTGCTGGTGGCGGGCTGGTGGTTCGGGATGCCGGCGGCCCTCATCACCTCCACCGCGGCGAGCGCCGTGTGGCTTTTCGCCGACGACAGGAACCACGCAGGGGACATCCTGCTGGTCACGGTGTGGAACGGCTTCACACGCGTGGCGATCTTCACGGGCATCGGCTGGCTGGCCGCGCACGTGCGCGGCGGGAGGGACCGTCTGGCCCAGCTGCTCGACCGCGAGCGCGAGCTGGGCCGCGTCGACCTCATGACCGACCTGCCCAATCGCCGGGGCTTCATCGAGCGCCTGCTGATGGAGGCCTCGCGGTGCCGCCGCAGCGCGCAGCCGATTTGCCTGGCCTACCTGGACCTCGACAATTTCAAGCGAGTGAACGATCGCTACGGGCATGCCGCGGGGGACGCGCTGCTGGCGCAGATCGGCCGCGCGATCCGATCGACCATCAGGGCCGGGGACCTCGCGGCCCGGTTGGGGGGGGACGAGTTCGCCATCCTCTTCTGGAACGCCGATCGGGCCGCCGTCGAGACGATCGCGCGCCGCCTCATCGAGAGCGTGCGCGAGGTGGGTCGCTCGTATCCCGAGGCGGAGCTGGGGGCCAGCGTCGGGATCGCCTATTTCGAGTCGGTGCCCGACAGCACAGAGGAGATCCTCGGCCGGGCGGATGGCGCGATGTACGAGGCCAAGTCGGAAGGGAAAGGACGCCTGGTCATCTGGCGCAGCGATCGGCGGGGCTCGTCATCCTTCGGAGGCGGTCACGGGTGACGCCACCAGGCGATCCCGGCGGATCACCAGCAAGGTCCTGGGATTCACCTGCCCGAAGCCGAGCGTTCCGGTCGGGCAGCTTTGCACGCAGGCGGAGCACCTGACGCACTCGGGGTCGTCCATCGGCATTCCCTTGTTCGCGAAATTCATGACGTCGATGCCCTGGTGGCAGACCGAGGTACAGACGTTGCACGAAATGCACTTCTTCTTTTCGGCCAGGATGCGAAAGCGGCTGAAACGCGTGTAGACGTGCATGAGCGCCGCGAGCGGGCAGCCGAAGCGGCACCACACTCTCCCGCTGAGCCAGAAGTAGCAGCCCACCCCGAGAATGCCCGCCATCAGCACATCCACCCACCAGTAGTAGTTCACCTGCAATCGCAGCGCGCCCGAGCCGACGCTCCAGCCGTTCAGCAGCCCGGCGTGCATCGTGGCGAACCAGGACTCGGGACGTATCCAGCCGATGACCCGGGTGACGAACAGCAGGAAGCACACGCCCAACACCACCTGCCCCACCAGGTTCAGGCGGTTCCAGAACGGCCCATGAGGCATTTTCTGGCGGTGCGTGTCTCCCAGCGTCTCGGCCAGCGCGCCGCACGAGCAGATCCAACCGCAATAGGATCCCTTGCCCCAGAAGTAGATCATGAGCGGTATCAGCGCGAACGTCTGGACGAAGGAGATGGCGAGCCAGAGCCACAACGGCTGGGACGTGAAGACGTTCCAGATGAACAGGGGCCATGCCAGGATGAGACCGAAGGCCCGCCAGTACTCGCGCCCATGCGGGTCCCATTCGGTGACCGGGAACAGGTGATCACCGAGCCACGCGCCGGCCCCGGAGTCGAACCAGCCGTTGTGTCCGGCCCACGGCAGCACGAGATAGGGCAGCAGGAAGAGCGGCACGACCTGGATCAGCATCAAGGTGAGGGTCTGCGCGGTGATGTAGGGAGTGCGCCGGCGGCGGATGCGCCGGAATCCGAACACGACGACGCACAGGCAGTAGGCCAAGGAATAGTAGAAGCCCGGCGAGCCGGCCGAGAGCCGCAGCGTGCCGGCCAGCGTCGCCGGATCGGACCATGAGGCCCCCGCGGCGGCGAGGGCGTCAGGCACGTTGAACGGGAACCAGTGGCGCTGTTCGAAGGCGTGGTAGAGGTCGCCTCCCGCCTTCCAGTTGTAGAGAAACACGCAAAAGGCGAGGAAGAGCGCAAAGCCGACCCAGGTCGCGGGCCGCCATTCCCCGCTGATGCCGACGCCGGATCGCCGGAAGAAATCCAGCGGCGCCTCGCGGCCGATCATGAGGAACACAGCGTCATTGGGCAGCGTCTCGGTCTCGCCGTTCTGTTTGGCGAGGACGACCTCACGCGGCCGGATCTCCTTCACCTGCGTCGACAGCGCCATCCGGATCGGGCCGGCGGCGCCACCGTCGAGGAAGGCGCCCGTGGCGGTGGTGACGCGCTCGGAGCTGGGATGCTCGATGGCCACCTCGGCGGTCGGGTCGTCGAGAAGCCTCTGGAGCTTGTCGACATTGTCGGGCTTCGGGCGGCTCAGCTCGGGCTTGCGATACGACAATGTGACGCGCCCGCCGCACTGGGCCACCGCGATCGCCGTCTCGATGGCGCTGTCGCCGCCGCCCACCACCAGGACGTCCTGGTTCCTGAAGTCGCGCGGGTCGTGGAGGCGGTTGTAGACCTTGTCGAGATCCTCACCCTTCACGCCCAGCTTGCGGAAGTTGCCCGACCTGCCGATGGCCACGATCACCCGCCGCGCCGTCAGGGTCCCGCCGCCGGCCAGCGCGACGTTCAGCACGCCGTCGCCGCGCGTGACCTTCTCTGCGCGGGCGATGCGGGGGCGGATGCCGCGCTCGAGGGTCAGCTCGCGCATCTCGGCCACCAGGCCTTCCTTGATGTCCGACTTGCCCGAAAACTGCAGCGCTCCTGCCGGGATCATGCTTGTGGGGTAGGTGTAGATCGGCTTGGCGCGCGGGAAGTTCACGAGCGTCGAGAACGGCTCGGAAGCCTCGAGGACCTCGAAGGAAAGGCCCGCTTTTCGGGCTTCGAGCGCGGCGGCCATTCCCGACACGCCGCCGCCGACGATGACCAGGTCGATGGGGCCGCCGGCCGCGCGCGATTTCTGGAACGACGCGTCGGCGAGGATCGTCTGCACCGCGCGGGCGCCCGAGTCCGAGGAGAACTTCAGCAGGGGAATGCCGGTCAGATCGCCCACGACGTAGAGCCCGGGCACCTTTGTTGCGCCATCGGGCCGGACGATCGGCAGCTTTTCCACCGTGCCAGCCGGCCACTGGGTGTGGAGCCAGCGCGCGTACCGGCCGATCGCTCCCAGCATCAGGGCTCCCGTCAGGCATCGGCGGCGCGCCCTCGGGCGCCAGCCGCCCTCGGGGCCCGACATCGGCGTGTCCGTGGATTATCCACCGCGAGGGTCGGCCCCGCCACTCGTCCGATGGCTAGCCGAACCTGCCGGTCACGTAGTCCTCGGTCTGCCGTCTCTCAGGCTTGAGGAACATCACCTTGGTGGGTCCGTATTCCACGAGCCGGCCCAGGTACATGAAGGCCGTGAAGTCAGAGACGCGCGCCGCCTGCTGCATGTTGTGGGTCACGATCAACACGGTGTAGTCGTCGCGGAGGGAAAAGATGAGCTCCTCGACCCTGGCCGTGGCTATCGGGTCGAGCGCCGAGCAGGGCTCGTCCATGAGCAGCACCTCAGGCTCGGCGGCGATGGCCCTGGCGATGCAGAGTCGCTGCTGCTGCCCCCCCGAGAGCTCGTAGGCGCTCCCGTGGATGCGGTCCTTCACCTCGTCCCAGAGAGCGGCCGACTTCAGGCTTCGCTCCACCGTCTCGTCCAGCACGCGTTTGCGTGATTCGCCGTCGATCCTGAGCGGGTAGATGACGTTTTCGTAGATGGACATCGGGAAGGGGTTCGACTTCTGAAAGACCATTCCCATCCTCTTGCGAAGGTCGATGACGTCGACGCGGGGCGCGTAGATCGAGTCTCCGTTCAATCGCATCGTGCCCGAGATCCGGATGCCGTCGATCAGGTCGTTCAGGCGGTTCACCGACCGGATGAGCGTCGACTTGCCGCATCCCGATGGGCCGATCAGCGCCGTGACCTTGCCGGCCGGCACGATCATGCTCACGTCGAAGAGGGCCTGGGTGGAGCCATACCAGAGCGAGAACCCATCGATCTCCAGCGCTTGTTTCTCGAGCGCCACCTCCGGGTGGGTGCAAGGTGCCCCCAGGTCGGCGACCTCCTCGCGGATGCGCGGGGAGACGAGGGGCTCTACAGGCCTGGGTTGAAGATCATCGACGGTGTCCACGTCATGCCCTCCAGTCGAACGGCCTAGAAGTTATCCGATTTGAAGCGCCGCCGCAGACGCGAGCGAAGCGAGATGGCGGTCAGGTTCAGCAGCGCGATCAGAGCGATCAACAGCAGCGTCGTGGTGAAGACCATCGGCTTGCCCGCCTCCGAGTTGCGGCTCTGGAAGCCGACGTCGTAGATGTGAAAGCCAAGGTGCATGAAGCTCCGCTCGAGGTGGAAGAACGGAAAGTGACCGTCGAACGGCAGCTCCGGCGCCAGCTTCACGACACCCGTGAGCATGAGCGGCGCGACCTCGCCGGCGCCGCGCGCCATCGCCAGGATCAGCCCGGTCATGATGCCCGGTGTCGCGCGCGGCAGCACGATTCGCCAAATCGTCTGCCAGCGCGACGCGCCGCAGCCAAACGAGCCTTCGCGCAGGCTTCGCGGGACTGCGGCCAGGGCTTCCTCGGTGGCGACGATGACGACCGGGACGGTGAGCAAGGCCAGCGTGAGGGAGGCCCAGAGAATGCCGCCGGTGCCGAAGGTCGGCGCGGGAAGCTTTTCCGGATAGAAGAAGGCGTCCAGGCTCCCGCCCAGCGCGTAGCAGAAGAAGCCCAGGCCGAAGACGCCGAAGACGATCGATGGCACGCCCGCGAGGTTGTTCACCGCAATCCTGACCGCCGACACCAGCGTTCCCTGCCTGGCGTACTCCCTGAGATAGAGTGCCGTCACGATCCCGAAGGGTGCCACGGCCAGCGACATCAGGACGGTCATCATGAAGGTCCCGAAGATCGCCGGCAGCACGCCGCCCTCGGTGTTGGCCTCGCGCGGCTCCCAGGTGAGGTACTCCTTCCAGCGGTCCAGGTAGACCATCAGTCTGCCGCCGGTGCCCAGCGCGTTGGCGGGGTAGGCCCTGACCACCTGCGAGACCAGCATGGGAGTGTCGGGCGCGCCCGGCGACTCCGGGATGACCCTGCCCCCAGCCTCGCGCACCACGAAGCGGTATCTTGCGTTCTCCTGGCGCGTGGTGGCGATCTGCTCCTGGAGCGACCGGTACCGGCCCGCGAACTCGTCCTCCAGCGCGGCGGCCTCGCGCGCCGCGGCTGCGTGCTCGCGCGAGCCTTCCCCGTGATCGATCGCCGCCCGCCGCACCGCCAGGCGGGCCTTTTCCGATGCGTAATTGATCTCCCCGATCTCGTCCTTCTCGAGGTGATGGATTCGATCGGCGGCGGTCAGCGTCAGCGCGTGCAGCTCTCCGTACTTCTCGAGGATCTGCGCCGCGCCGCTCGCCACGGTGCTTTCATCGCGCGTGAGGGCCGCCGGCCTGCCAATCGCCGGACCCCATTCGCGCCGCTCGATCATCCAGGCGTCGGCGGGGAGACGCTCCGACACGATGGAATGGTCGTTGACCCACCGGAAGTCCTCGCCGTAGAGATCGTAGTTTCCGGTCCTGAGGAGGCGGCGCCGGCTCCAGCCGTCGTCGAGGATCAGCCGTGCCCGCGCGGCGGGCGGCAGGGTTGCGATGTCACCCTCCGTGGGGCGATAGCGCTCGGTTCGCGTGACCTCGCCGAGGAGCACCGTGCCATCGGTGAGAGTCAGCTCGGCAATCGCCCGGGGCCAGAACGTCCGGCCGCCGTTGACCAGCACCAGGCCCAGCAGGGCCAGAATCATGAGCGTCGCCACGACCAGCCCCGCTCCGGTGAGCCAGACGAACGGCTCGCCACGGGCGGCAAGCGGCGTGTTGCGGCCACCGGTGCGGTACCGTGAGGCCGCGGCGGAATCGGTGGAGGGCCGGCCGCCGGCCGGGTTTTGAAAGGGCTTTTCGGCGTGGCGCGCCTGCTCGACGGCTCGGGTCGGCCCGGAAATGACCGGCGCGCCCGGTCCCCTGGCGCCCTTCACGACAAGGCCTTCCAGCGAAATCTCTGGCGGATGATCTCCGCGAGCGTGTTGAGGGCGAATGTCAGCGCGAACAGCAAAAGTGCCGCCAGGAACAGAGTGCGGTACAGCGTCCCGCCTCGAGCCGCCTCCGGCAGCTCGACCGCGATGTTGGCTGACAGCGTGCGCAGTCCGCTGAAGACATTCATCTCCATGACCGGCGTGTTGCCGGCGGCCATCAGCACGATCATCGTCTCGCCCACCGCGCGGCCCAGGCCGATCATCATCGCGGAGAAGAGCCCCGGCAGGGCGACGGGAAGGGTGACGCGGATGGCCGTCTGCCAGCGGGTGGCTCCGCATCCCAGGGAGGCCGACCGCAAAGCCTGCGGCACGGAGGTCAGCGCGTCCTCGGCGATCGTGTAGATGATCGGGATGACCGCGAACCCCATCACGAAACCGACCACGAGCGCATTGCGCTGGGCATAGGTTCCCACCAGGCCGCCGCGAAGATCGATCCCCATCGCCCCGCCCAGGTTCGCCAGCACCCAAGCTGCGATGATCGACATTCCCACCACGGTCAGGAACCTGAGCAATTCGGCGGCGGCCGCGCTGCGCGAGCTCCGGGCCATGCGCGCGGAGGTCTTCACCCAAGGCAGTCTGTGCTGGAACGCCAGCATCGCCACCAGAATCAGCGGCCAGAGGAGCAAGCCCAGTCCCGGCGCCCCCGTGCCTGTCCTGCCGTCGAGCCACGACTTGAAGTCTCCCTGGAACAGCACCTGCTCGAGCGGCGACGCCAGCCAGAGCGAGAGCGCCAGGCCTGCGATCACGACGCATCCGATCAGCACCGGCTGCGCCTTGCCCTCGGAGAACCGCGCGAACCGCGACGGCAGCATCTGCCACGCGTAGCCGGATCCCAGGGCGGCCAGGGGCGTCAGGACAATCGCGGCGAGGACGGCGAGCACCCTGCTCTCCACGAGCGGAGCCAGCACCAGGGCCGCGACGAAGCCGAGCACGACGCTGGGCAGCGACGCCATCATCTCGATGGTCGACTTGAGGGTGGCGCGAAAGCGGCGGTCGAGGAACTCGGAGGTATAGAGCGCCGCGCAAAAAGCGATGGGCACCGCGAAGACCATGGAATACAAGGTCGCCTTCAGCGTGCCGAACATGAGCGGCACCAGGCTGAACTTCGGCTCGAAGTCGTCTGTGCCGCTGGAGGATTGCCATGTCCATGCCGGCTCGGGGTAGCCCTCGTACCAAACCTTGCCGAACAGCGCTCGCAAGCTCGCCTGGGGGTGAGGGCTGTCGAGGCTCCACCATCCTGCCCGCCCGTCCGAGGTCATGACGAACAAGGCGTCGGACTTCGGCGCGATCTGGGCGGCCACGATGCTGCCGGGCGGCTGCAGAGCCGCGTGGGCGAGGCGCCGCTCGGAAGTCAGAAAATGCACGGCGACCTCTCCGTGGCTCGAGCCTGTCGCGACCGTCCTGTCGCGGGTCGAGGCCCCCAGGGCCGTGATGGCTCCGGTGCTGGATGACAGCGCATGGGCCAGCACCATCATGAAGCCATCGTTGCCCGAGCCGTCCCGCGCCACCCTGAACCAAGCGTTGGTTCCGCCGGCGGAGTCGCCGGCGAGGATCGACTGCTCTCCCGTCATGAAGCGCAGAGCCGTGAGCTCCACGCCCTGTCGCGGCGTCAGGTCGGTCCGCTCGGCCAGCACCGGCTGCGACACGTCGCGCAGGTCGTATCGCATGGCCATCCCGTCGGTCCATGCCAGGTAGAGCTGATCTCCCGTGCTGGTCAGGAGCGCGAAGGCCGGGAGCCGCGACGCGGCGGGCATCTCGGGGTAGGGGATGGCGGCGGTCGAGACGTCGCTGGTCGTCCGTCCTGTGAGCAGGTTCCGGCGTCTCGTCACCTCGGAAACCCAGATGGTCATGTCGTCCTTCACCGCGACCATCCGGCTTGACTGTGGCCTGTCCCGGTAGTCCAGCAGCACCACGGGGACGCCGGACTGTCCCACGAGGATCGGCTCGTCGACCTGCACGGCGGAAGAAATCCGGCGCTGGGTCCCGTCGGGCAACGTCTGGCTGACGCCGGTTCCGGCGGCCCCGGTGGAATCGGCCAGCGACGTCGCGAATCCGAATCTGGCGGTGCGCACGGTCCCGTCGGCGAAGCCGAACGCGGTGGAACCGTCGGCGCCGATTTGGCTGGACGCCGTGAGTGGAGGAGCCGCCGGGAACAAGGACCTGCGCTCCACGATCGCCCCATCGTGCGCCGCGAACGCAATCATCTCGCCGGTGGAGATCGCCGCGAGCCCGAGGGCACGGTACTCGTCCAGCTCCGCGAAGAGGACCTTGCCCGGCTCGTCCGCGGCGCGCAGCGTGTAGTTGGCCTGGGCGGGGAGGCTCGCTCCTTCGAACAGCGGAGCCACCACCGCGATCAGGTAGACCAGGATGCCGAGCACCGCCAGGATCACGCAAACGCCGCCAAACGTGACGAGGACCGTCGCCGCGCGGTCCATGAGACGCACACGCGGGCTGGTGGGTCGCGGCCGGCGCCCACGGGACGCCGGCCGGATCGAATGACCGGAAGAGCTCTCTGTCATGGATACGCGGTGCTTAGGATCCGAGCTTGGCACGCTCCTCTGTGACGAGGCCCGCCGGCAGGGGGAGGTAGCCGTCTTTCACCACCGCCTCCTGACCCTCCCGGCTCAGCACGTAGGTCAGAAACTCCTTCCTGAGCGGATCGAGCGCCTCGCCCGGTTTCTGGCCGAGGTAGATGTAGAGGAAGCGCGCGAGCGGATAGTTGCCGGTGAAGCCGTTTTCCGGCGTGGGCTCCATGCACTTGCCGGTGGACTTTGT
>Ga0075429_100000606_pt1 | contig 27574 bp, 19 predicted proteins | sample RhiMetdeltSRZDD3_FD_75295 | JGI IMG/M metagenome (GOLD analysis project Ga0075429, IMG submission 75295) | Populus rhizosphere microbial communities from Tennessee, USA - Rhizosphere MetaG P. deltoides SRZDD3 | ecosystem: Host-associated > Plants > Roots > Rhizosphere > Soil | place: USA... | reverse complement strand
TTGCCACTGAGTAAAAAAATAAAAAAGATCGCTGTGATCGGGCCAAATGCTGATAACAGTATTTCTGTTCTTGGAAATTATAATGGAATTCCGTCTGTGGTGGTTACTGCTTTGCAAGGGATAAAAGATAAATTAGGAAAAGATGTTGAGGTGATCTATGAAAAAGCCGTCAACTTTACGAATGATACATTGCTTGCCTATGCCGATGTAAACAATCAATATAGCTGGGATGGTAAGCAGGGATTTAAAGCAGAATATTTCAATAACCGTGAATTAAAAGATGCCCCGGTGGTAAGAACAGAAAATAAAATTGATAACTTCTGGCAGGAAGGATCGGGAGTGATTGGTGATATGAGAGCCAATAATTTTTCTGCACGTTATACAACAAATTTTACTGCTGCAAAGGATGGCGATATAACATTTGAAATAGAAGCTGATGATGGTTATCGCTTTTTAATAAATGGCAAAGAGGCATTGAATGCATGGCAAAGAAATCGCTGGGGCGCCAGGACATTTAAGTTGCAAACAAAAAAAGATTCTATTTATAAACTTGTCTTGGAATACTGGCAGGGAGAAGGAAAAGCAAATGTGAGACTTCGAGCAGGAAATTTTGAAAAGACAAATTTCAATGCCTTAGCAAGTCATATCAAAGCGGCTGATGCTATAATTTATGTTGGCGGTATCTCTCCACAGCTCGAGGGTGAAGAAATGAGAGTTGATTTTCCAGGCTTTAACGGCGGCGACAGAACAACAATTCTATTACCCGCGGTACAGACTGAACTGATGAAGTCATTGAAGTCAACTGGCAAACCTGTGGTTTTTGTGATGATGACCGGCAGCGCGATTGCGATTCCATGGGAAAATGAAAACATTCCTGCGATTATAAACGCATGGTATGGAGGACAAAGTGCCGGCACAGCCATTGCTGATGTGTTGTTTGGTGATTACAATCCTGCAGGCAGACTACCGGTTACGTTTTATAAAAGTGATAGCGATCTGCCTGGTTTTAGCGATTATTCGATGAATAATAGAACTTATCGCTATTTCAAAGGAGAAGCTTTGTATCCATTTGGTTATGGATTGAGTTATACTACATTCAAATATGATATGCTCACCATTCCTGCAACTGTTACTAAAAACAAAAACGTCAAAGTAAGTGTGAGAGTAACCAACACTGGTAAACTAGATGGTGATGAAGTAGTGCAATGTTATTTACAACATCAAAATAATGCAGGTAAAATGCCTCTTAAAGCACTAAAAGCGTTTCAGCGAATTGCTTTACGAAAAGGTGAGAGCAAACTGGTAAGTTTTGAATTAACGCCAGAACAATTGTCTTTGGTAAATGAAACCGGAACGATTCACCAACCCACGGGTAAAATTTTAATAAGCCTCGGCGGCGGGCAGCCGGGTGTAAAAAATAAAACAACAAGTAATACGGTAAATAAAATCATTACAATACTATGAGAAAAATACTTCTTCTTATTGGATTAGCCAGTACGAAACTCCTTCCTGCGCAAAACACAATTGTATTAAATGCAGATAAAGGAAAAGATATCATTGACAAAAATATCTATGGTCATTTTGCCGAACATCTTGGACGATGTATCTACGGAGGATTTTATGTTGGTGACACAAATAAAACAATTCCTCATAAGGATGGAGTAAGGCTTGATGTGATCGAAGCTTTAAAAAAATTAAAAGTGCCTGTTCTGCGCTGGCCGGGAGGATGTTTTGCCGATACGTATCATTGGAAAGATGGCGTGGGGCCAAAAAAAGAAAGACCATCAATGCTGAATGTATGGTGGGGGAATGTGAAAGAGGATAACAGTTTTGGTACAAACGAATTTTTAAATATGTGTGAGCTGCTTGGTGCTGAACCATATTTGAGTGGCAATGTGGGAAGTGGTACCCCACAGGAACTTTCTGATTGGATCAAATACACGACACATCCCAATGGCAGCAGCCCGATGACTGATTGGCGGCAAAAGAATGGTAGACCAAATCCATGGAAAGTAAAATTCTGGGGACTTGGAAATGAAGCATGGGGCTGCGGTGGCAACATGAAAGTGGAATATTATGCAAACGTGTATCGTCAATATGCCACATTCATGACCAACTGGAACAATAGCGATCGCCTTTACCGCATTGCTTCTGGTGCGTCTGATGCAGATTATCACTGGACAGAAATATTGATGAAAGAAGTGCCTGCAAATATGTTTGATGCGTTGGGTTTACATCATTACTCAGTGATTAATTGGAGCAAGAAAGGTTCAGCAACTAATTTTTCAGAGGAAGAATACTTTACTACGATGAAACGAGCCTTGCAGATGGAAGAGTTGGTATCGAAGCACAGCGCCATTATGGACAAATATGATCCACAAAAGAAAAAACATTTGGCTGTTGATGAATGGGGTGGCTGGTATGATGTGGAACCTGGAACAAACGGCGCATTTTTATACCAACAAAACACAATGAGAGATGCGGTATTAGCTGGAGCTACGCTGAATATTTTTAATAATCATTGCGACAGGGTAAAAATGGCCAATCTTGCACAGATCATTAATGTATTGCAGGCGGTGATACTAACCAAGGAAGAGAAGCTTGTCCTCACTCCTACTTATCATGTAATGGAAATGTATAATGTGCATCATGATGCAACCATGCTGCCCGTAGACGTGAGCAGTAATAAATATATTCTTGGGAAAGATACATTGACCAGCATCTGGGCATCAGCATCAAAAGATAAAAACGGAGCAACGCATATTTCTTTAGTGAATGTTGACGCAAAGCAGCCTCAGGCTGTTTCGATAAATATTAATGGAGCGAATTATAAAACAGTTAGCGGAAGGATTTTAACATCGGATAAACTGCAAAACTATAATAGCTTTGAGAGTCCGGCCAAAATTGTACCCGCTGCTTTTACCAAGGCTCAGTTAACCACCTCAAAATTAAACTTAACTATTCCGCCATTCAGCGTGATAGTGCTTGAATTAAAATGAAAATCGACTTTAAACCTATTTTGCTCTTAGTTGCTGTTCTCTTTACAGCTAGTTTTTCTTTTGCCCAACAGGCAAAAACAAAAAAAACAAAACCGGTTGTCGATATCAATATTGATAGCGTATTAACAATAGCAGCGGGAAATAAAAAACTACTTTCATATCAATTCAAAAACATTTATCCTCCGCAGGGTATTGATACAAATTACAAACGAAGTGGTTTTATTCATCCGCTATACACTCCGCACGGACAAGTTCTCACACGAATTCAGCCACCAGATCATTATCATCATTATGGGATATGGAACCCATGGACTCATACATTTTTTGAAGGCGATACAGTTGATTTCTGGAATATAAAAGGGCACCAGGGAACTGTTCGCTTTGCAAAATTCACTTCACAAATCAGTAATAAGGAATTCGCTGAATTTACTGTGCTTCATGAACATATAGTATTCAAAAAAGATGGCAGTGAAAAAGTTGCTTTGAATGAATGGCAGACTGTGCGGGTACATGATCCGGGAAAAAACAGTGATCAATACATTGTTGACGTCACTTCAAAAATGAGTTGTGCGTCGCAAAGTCCGTTACTGATCGTTGCTTATCGCTATGCTGGTTTTGGCTGGCGGGCAACCGAATACTGGGATAAGAATAATTCTGAAATGTTGACATCTGAAGGGAAAACACGAGATAACACAGATAACACAAGAGCAAGATGGTTAATAGTGTATGGTTCTTTGCCGGGTAATGACGAAGGCGGTATTGTTTTGCTATCACACCCATCAAACTATAATCATCCGGAACCTTTAAGAATTTGGGATAAAAACCAAAATGGAGGAAGAGGTGATGTGTTTGCAAACTTCGCTACCACAAAAGATAAAGATTGGTTATTAGAACCTGGTAAAACGTATACGTTAAAATACAGGTTGGTTGTTTTCAATGGGAAGTTTGACGCGGCAAAAGCTGAAAAAGAATGGGAGGCATTCATTAAAGGGGTACAATAAAAAGTTGAAAAAAATTACCGAACCACAAGAGTGTTCTTCGATATTTCGTGGGTCTCACGCCTGATTAAAAAATATAAAAAATGAAACAACTAATAATAGTTTTTCTTTTATTGACCACATCATCATTGATAGCGCAGAAAAATGATTCATTACTGTCAAACGTGTATTACTGGAATAATCTTGAGACAAAGAAAGAAGATACAAGGATAAGAAAGCAGGTATTAGAAGGAAAAACTTTTGCACTTGCCTATTTTGAAATACATGCAACGACATTGGAGCCAGGTAAATCTCCTCACCCAGCCCATGTTCATGATGACCAGGAAGAACTCGTAATTGTAAAAGACGGACAAGTAAGGATCACGATTGCAGGAAAAACTAAAATACTTGGGCCAGGAAGTATTGCATTCGCTATGCCCGGCGATGAACATGGATTTGAAAATGCCGGAACCACGCAAGCCACTTATTTTATTTTAAAATATAAAGGCAAACTGCCAATGAACCTGGAAAGAGCCAAACAAGCGGGCGGTTCATTCATGCTTGATTGGAATGAATTGCAAACAAAAAACACCGGCAAAGGATACAGAAGAGATTTTTTCAACAAGGCTACATCGCAATTGAATCAATTCGAAATGCACACGACTGCATTGAATGCTGACTCGGTTAGTCATGCACCTCATACACATGTGCAGGAAGAAGTCATATTAATACTTCGGGGTAATGTAACAATGCATATTGATGGGAAACTGATCCCTGCATCAGCAGGAGACATTGTATTTCTTTCTTCCGGAGTGCCACATGCTTTATTAAATACTGGAAAAGAACAATGTGAATATTTCGCCTTTCAGTGGAGAAATTGAATATGGGTGCAAAAAAAAATTATACGACAATATTGTGTCTATTCATTTTGCAAGCAGTTCATTCGCAGGTCAGACTTCCGCGTCTTGTTCGAGACAGTATGATACTGCAAAGGGATGCAAAAATTAACATTTGGGGCTGGGCAGCAAAAAATGAAAAGATCAATATTAAATTCAATAATAAGAATTATAAAGCAACGACGGGAAGTGATGGTAAATGGTTAATTCAACTGCCACCCATGAAAGCGGGTGGTCCCTACACAATGGATATTGCCGGCACCAACAAAATTTCTTTGAAAGAAATCCTGATCGGTGATGTTTGGATTTGCAGTGGGCAATCAAACATGGTACATCAAATGAATATTCATGATGTTACTTATGCAAAAGATATTGCAGAGGCAAACTATCCGCAGATAAGACATTTTTGGATACCTACCCTTACAAATCTGCAAGGTCCGCAAGGTGATCTCCCAACCGGTTACTGGAAATCTGCTATCGGCGAAGAAGTAAAACCATTTTCAGCGGTTGCTTATTTTTTTGCCAAAAAGTTATTTGAAAAATATCATGTACCGATTGGTTTGATCAATGCAAGTGTTGGCGGTACTCCCATTGAAGCATGGACAAGTGAAGAAGGACTGAAAGATTTTTCAACTATACAGGCAACCATCCTTAAGAATAAAGACACCGCTTATATCAATGGCCTTACAAGAGGAGCATTTACCGGCAATGCAAACAGACCGGCACAGCCAGAAGATAAAGGATTAACTGGGGCGAAACCATGGTATGACATTACGTATGTTCCAAAAGGCTGGAAAACGATCGCGGTACCCGGCTACTGGGAAGACCAGGGCTTAAAAGACCTGAATGGAGTTGTTTGGTACAGAAAAGAAATTGATGTGCCTGCTTCTATGATCGGCAAATCCGCACGCGTTTTTCTCGGAAGAATTATCGATGCCGATATTTTATACATCAATGGAAAACAGGTTGGCTATACTACCTATATGTATCCGCAAAGAAGATACAATGTACCCGCAGATTTATTAAAAGCTGGCAAGAATATTTTAGTAGTTAAAGTAACTAACAATAACGGCAAAGGTGGCTTTGTTCCTGACAAACCTTATTGCATATTTGCCGGTCATGATACCATCGATCTAAAAGGTTATTGGGAATATAAAGTTGGCCAGGTTTATGAGCCACGTAGCGGTGGCTTCGGCGGAGCGATTAACGCAGGGAATCAACCAACGGCTTTGTACAATGCAATGATCGCTCCATTGATTAACTATTCTGTCAAAGGGTTTCTTTGGTACCAGGGCGAAGCGAATACAGGCCGCGCCCAGGAGTATGCAAGATTGCAACCGGCACAGATAGCGGATTGGCGTAATAAATGGAAACAACCCAATGCACCCTTCTTATACGTACAGCTTCCGGGCTTTATGGATTATAATTACCTTCCATCAGAGAGTCAATGGGCCGGTTTAAGAGAATCGCAATTGAAATCTTTATCCGTACCAAATACAGCAATGGCTGTTGCAATCGATCTTGGTGAGTGGAATGATATACATCCTGACAATAAAAAAGATGTTGGTGAAAGGTTGGCATTGGCCGCAATGAAAATCGCTTATGGCGAGAACATTGTCCATTCCGGACCAATTTATCAATCATCTTCAATTGACGGAAATAAAATAACAATCACATTCAGTAACGCCGGCAGTGGCTTGATCACAAATGATGGTGAAGAATTAAGTGAGTTTGCGATCGCAGGGGCCGATAAAAAATTTGTTTGGGCAAAAGCGAAAATTGAAAACAATAAAATTGTTGTGTGGAATGATTCAATAAAAGAACCAATGTACGTGCGTTACGCATGGGCAGATAATCCAGTAAATCCAAATTTATATAACAAAGAAGGTTTACCGGCATCACCATTCAGAACAGATAAATAGTTTACATATGATAAGAAAATTTTTGATCTCATTACTTATTGCGGCAACAGCGCATACGATTTTTTATATCCGTTTGGTTAGAAAAATGGAGAAAAAAAAGAATGAGATGAAAGCTAAAGGAACAAGCTAATTAATATAATGATAATTGGCAGATATCCTGATCATAACTGGTTCAATTGCTCACAGAAAACACAGATGATCACAGAAATTCTGTGTAAATCGGTGGCATCTGTGAGAAAAAAATAAATGGGATATGAGCTCAAGTAATAAATATTTCCCTTTTAATTCTAACGGGGTTTACGCTCTTAAATACAAAAACATGTTTAAAAAACTATTTATAATTACTGGTTCATCTTTTCTATTGATAAACGCATCATCTGGGCAGGATATAGAAAAACATGCCCCCACCGGGTTCGATTCTATACGTGCTGGTATCTCAAGGGGAAAGATTGATACGATCAGCTATCTATCTAAAACAGTAGGAACAAATCGAAGAGCATTGATATATACACCACCCGGCTTTTCAAAAAATAAAAAATATCCGGTACTTTATTTATTACATGGCATCGGTGGTGATGAAAAGGAATGGTTGAATGGTGGCAAACCACAAGTAATATTGGATAATCTTTACGCTGATAAAAAGATCGAACCCATGATCGTTGTTATGCCCAATGGCAGGGCAATGAAAGATGACCGTGCAGGGGGAAATATTTTCGACAGTGCTAAAGTAAAGGCTTTTGCCACTTTTGAAAAAGACTTGTTAAATGATCTAATACCGTATATCGAAAAAAATTATCCTATTCTGACTGATAGAAAAAACAGAGCTATTGCAGGTCTCTCCATGGGTGGGGGTCAATCATTGAATTTCGGCTTGGGTAATCTTGACAAGTTTGCATGGGTCGGCGGCTTTTCATCTGCACCAAATACAAAAACACCGGAAGAATTGTTTCCTGATCCCGAAGCTGCAAAAAGCAAGTTGAAATTACTTTGGATATCCTGTGGCGATAATGATGGCCTTATTTCCTTCAGCAAACGAACCCATGATTATTTATATCAAAAAAATGTCCCTCATATTTATTATATAGAACCAGGAGGACATGATTTTAAGGTTTGGAAAAATGGTTTGTACATGTTCTCTCAATTTTTATTTAAGCCTGTGGATATTTCAATTTTTTCAAAATACACAATTCTAGGTTCGTCTGCAGCAACCAATACACGTTCAGCAAAGTATCCACAAATATTGCCGGATAATAGAGTTGTCTTTCGAATTAAAGCTCCCGATGCACAAAGGATGCAGATCGATCTTGGTAAAAAATATGAAATGGCAAGAGACACGGGCGGTTACTGGATCGTAACAACGGATTCGATAAGTGAAGGATTTCATTATTATTCTTTGCTGATTGATGGAGTTGCGCTTGCCGACCCCGCAAGTGAAACATTTTATGGGATGGGGAGAATGGCAAGTGGAATTGAAATACCATTTACAAATGGTGGCTATTATGCATTAAAAGATGTTCCACATGGTGATATCAGGATAAAAAAATACTATTCAAGGATCACTAATTCATGGCGGCAATTTTATATCTACACACCCCCGGGGTATGATAATACCAATGAGAAATACCCGGTTTTGTATATACTGCATGGAGGTGGCGAAGACGAAAGAGGTTGGGCGACACAAGGGAAAACCGATCTGATATTGGATAACCTGATCGCAGAAAAAAAAGCAAAGCCAATGCTCGTAGTAATGCCAGATGGAAACTTTGGTACAGGAGGCTTAGCGGGATTTAATGAAAATATATTGAGATTATTTGAAAATGAATTGAAGCAATCACTAATTCCATTTGTCGAAAAAAATTATCGGGCAGAAACAGATGCAAAGAATAGAGCATTAGCGGGATTATCAATGGGCGGCTTACAAACGTTGTATGCGGGGATAAAAAATACGAACATATTTTCTTATCTCGGCGTGTTCAGCTCAGGATGGTTTGCGAATCGTCCCGAGCTGGCAAATCCGCAATATGATTTTATGAAAGCGAATGCAGCAATGATCAACAATAACTTGAAAAGTTTTTGGATATCGATGGGCGGCAAAGAAGATATTGCTTACAACAATTGCAAGATCATGCTTTCTAAATTTGATGAGTTGGGGATTACGTACACCTATAGCGAATATCCGGGTGGACATACCTGGCCTGTATGGAGAAACAATTTGTACAGCTTTTCCCAATTACTTTTTAAATAACGGGGAAATATTTTAATTAGTTGTTCAATAAATAAAATGCTTATGAAAAAATTTGTTCAAAATTCAGTAACCAGGTGATAATAACTTTAAAATATAAATGCTGTTTTTGTCTTTTACTGGTAGCAGCTTTTAGCAGTGCCAATGCTCAAAAAATGCAGAGTGATAATGGTGATGGCACTTATACTAATCCTGTAATAGCTGCTGATTTTCCCGACCCTGATGTAATTCTTGTTGAGGATACTTACTATATGGTTTCCACAACTATGTTTGTCTTTCCCGGCGTTACGCTATTGAAATCGAAAGATCTTGTGAACTGGGAATACTGCAGCCATGCAGTAAACCGATTCGATTACAGTAAATGTTATGATCTCGATGGTTGCCATCGTTACTCTCATGGTCAATGGGCAACAAGTTTAAAGTATCATAAGGGCAAATTTTATTTACTATTTATTACACTTGACGAAGGCGGATTTCTTTGCACCTCTTCACAAGCAAAGGGTCCGTGGGAAATAACCAAACTACCAAAAGGATTTTATGATCCCGGTTTATTCTTTGACGATAATGAAAAGATCTATGTGACGCATGGATACAGCAGGATATCAGTTACTGAACTCAATCCTGATTTCTCACCCAAAACAAAAGATTCTTTAGTATTTACCGGCGACATACGCCGGGGACTTGAGGGAATGCATGTGTATAAAATTAACGGCTATTATTATTTATATGGCACATATGGCGGAAAAGATGGCATACAGGTAGCCTTACGTTCAAAAAATATTTATGGTCCGTATGAACAAAAGGTAGTAATAAGAGATACCACTCCGGGGATAAACTTTGGAATACACCAGGGAGCATTGATCAAAACACAACTTGGACAATGGTGGACAATACTTTTCGTTGATAGCGGTCCATTCGGCCGGTTTCCATCATTACAACCCGTAACTTGGATTGACGACTGGCCAATGGTTGGATTAAACGGAAAAGCTGTCATCACTTATAATAAACCAAATGTCGGGAACAATTACCCGCTAAAAATTCTTCCCACATCAGATGAATTCAATAGCAAAACTCCCGGCATGCAGTGGGGATGGAATCATAATCCTGATCCTGTCAATTGGACGGTAACACAAAGGCCGGGCTTTTTAAGAATAAAAACAGGAAGAGTTGACTCCAATCTTCGCAAGGCCCGAAACACCATTACACAAAGACCATTTGCCAGTTATGATCATAAGCCAACTCTCGCCACCACCAAAATGGAAATCGCGAATATGAAAGATGGCGATATTGCTGGTTTAGCTGTATTTCAGGATCCTTATGCATTTATCGCCGTCCGCCAGAGAAATGATTACAAAGAGATCATTATGGTAAATGATGGAATCGTCATTGATTCGGTAACAATGAAAAATAAAACAATTTTCCTGAGAACAATTGCGTCCAATAGCAACAGTAGAGCGTCATTCGAATATAGTTTTGATAATAAAATATTCAAACGATTAGGCAATGAATTAGCAATGAAATTTAACCTTTCTGTTTTTACAGGCAATAAATTTTGCCTTTTCAATTATGCAACTAAAACAACCGGGGGATGGGTCGATTTTGATTGGTTCAGAACAAAATTTGAAAAGGCATGAATAAAATAGTCATATACATCATTGTGTTTTCGTCGCTAACTAGCTATTCGCAATCCAATCAGACTTGGAAGGGCAAAAAATGTGCTGTTGTAATAACCTATGATGATGCTATTGATCAGCATTTGGATAATGCAATTCCAGTTCTTGACTCACTAGGATTGAAAGCTACATTTTATGTTACCGCTTTTTCTCCGTCTATGCAAACCCGTCTAAATGATTGGAAAAAGCTTGCAACAAAAGGTCATGAACTTGGCAATCATACTTTATATCATCCCTGCATTGGTGGCAAAGGAAGAGAATGGGTAAACCCGGAATATGACATGAACAATTATACTGTGAAAAGAATGGTTGATGAAACAAGAATGACCAATCTCTTCTTACAGGCCCTCGATGGAAAAACAAAAAGAACTTTTGCTTTTACCTGCGGCGACATGAAGATCGGCGATTCATCTTTTATTAATGTGATGAAAAATGATTTTGTTGCTGCAAGAGCGGTAAGAAGCCAAATGCATAAAATAAATGAGGTGAACTTGTACAATGTGGATTGCTACATGGTCAATAATCATGGTTTCAAGCAGATGAAGGAATGGGTGGATCAGGCCATGCAAACAAAATCGTTGTTGGTGATATTATTTCATGGTGTAGGCGGCGGCAATGCTTTGGATGTTGCATTGCCTGCACACAGGGAGTTTTTGCAGTATTTGAAAAAAAACGAAAAAGACATTTGGATTGCCCCGATGCTTGACGTGGCAGATTTTATTAAGGCGTCTCAGACCACTATTAGATAATGGTGAGAGCCAGTTACTGATCTCGGTAGTAATTATTATTGAAATTGACAACTAAACCAAATTATCATGGAACACCATAATGCATCAAGAAGAAAGTTTTTATACAATCTTGGCCTCGCGGGATTAAGTGTTCCGCTTATTGCTTCAGGCATTAAATGTGCTGATGATAAAAAACCAAATCCTCAAACTATGAGCGACGAAAATAAAAAAGCTGGCAAATTTGGCGTTGCATTGCTTGGACTTGGCGGATATGCAGGCGGGCAGTTAGCACCAGCTTTACAGAGCACTGAACATTGTTACCTGGCAGGCATTGTTACGGGCACTCCGTCAAAGATCCCAACCTGGCAAAACAAATATCCTATCCCTGATAAAAATGTTTACAATTATGAAAACTTTGATTCGATAAAAGATAACAAGGAGATCGATATAGTCTATGTAGTTACTCCAAATGCCTTACATAAAGATTTTGTTATTCGTGCAGCACAGGCAGGCAAGCATGTTATCTGTGAAAAACCGATGGCTACTTCTGTTGAAGATTGTGATGCCATGATCGCAGCATGTAAAAAAGCCGGGAAGATGTTATCGATCGGCTACCGACTTCATTTTGAACCATACAATTTAGAAATGGTAAGACTTGGAACGAAAAAGGTATATGGTAACATAAAAAAGATTATTGGTGGTTTTGGATTTACAGCCGGCGATCCCACCCAATGGCGTTTGAAAAAAGCTTTATCCGGTGGCGGTCCCTTGCAGGATGTAGGTATTTATTGTATACAAGGAATCTGCTATACCACAGGATTGGAACCTATTGCAGTCACTGCACAGGAAGGTCCTAAAACTGATCCAGCTAAATTTAAAGAGGTTGAACAATCATTGACCTGGCAATTTGAAATGCCAAATAGAATTATTGCAGAAGGACGTTCAAGCTATGGCGACAATTTTAATTTCCTGAAAGCTGAAGCTGAAAAAGGAACGTTTGAATTAACAACTGCCTATAGCTATAGTGGACAAAGCGGCAATACACCTGATGGCCCCATGAATTTTCCAAAGATCATTCAGCAGGCAAAACAAATGGATGGATTTGCTTTATCGATAAAAAATAATCAGCCATCGATAGTACCTGGTGAAATGGGAAAAAGAGATGTGAAGTTTATTGCTGCTATTTATGAAGCCATGAGTTCAGGAAAGAAAATTCCATTAAAATAAAATCACTTCACACATGATGAACTATCAACCAACTCAACCGCAGCGTTTGTCTTTTTTAACTTTGCTATTTTTATTCATAACAACTTGTATAGTGGGCCAGTTGAGCCCAATCGGAATATTTGATCATCATGAAGATATTGGAAATCCCAAGCTGAAAGGTGCAGCTGTTTATAATAAAAATGATCAAACCTATACTGTAACTGCGGCGGGTACAAATATGTGGGCAAATGCAGACCAGTTCCATTTTCTATGGAAAAAGATCAAAGGTGATTTTATGATAACCGCAACTGTTCGCTTTATCGGTAAAGGAACGGACCCACATCGCAAGATCGGTATCATTGCGAGAAATAATTCAAACACCGATTCAAGATATGCAGATGCCTGTGTGCATGGCGATGGACTTACTTCACTTCAATACCGTGTGGCAGATGGGGCAGAAACCGAGCAAGTCATACTTAACTCATTCCTTCCAACAGAAATAGAATTACAACGCACGGGTGATACCCTCACTTTTTCAGCGGCCACCTTTGGCGAGAATTACAAATCTGTTTCAAAAGAAATTGCGCTGAGCGAGGAATTATATGCCGGACTATTTATTTGTTCGCATAATGGCGACGTACTGGAAAAGGCTGTTTTTAGTAATGTCCGTATCATTATTCCCCCGGCAAAGGATTATCGACCATACAGGGATTATATCGGCAGTCATATTGAGATCATGGATGTGCAAACAGGATTGAGAAAAATTGTTTACAGCGCGCCAAATTCATTACAGGCACCAAACTGGACAAACGATGGCAAATATCTTATTTATAATGCCGATGGATCATTATACAAATTTGATATCGCTGCAGGTAAACCAACTCTTGTAAATTCCGGTTTTGCCAAAGCGAATAATAATGACCATGTGATTTCATTTGATGGTAAGCAAATGGCTATAAGCAATCATGTTGGTGATAAACGGGTCTCAACCATATTTACTTTTCCCATATCAGGCTCCGATAATCCAATAAAAATAACTTCTGAAGACTCGGGTCACTCCTATCTGCATGGCTGGTCGCCGGATGGAAAGAAACTGATCTTTACCGGCCAAAGGAAAAATCAGTTTGATATCTGGACAATTGATATCGCGACCAAAAAAGAAACCGCGTTAACAAATAGTCCGGTTCTTGATGATGGTCCCGAATATACTCCCGACGGTAAATGGATCTATTTTAATTCAGTAAGAACCGGTACAATGAAGCTATGGCGAATGAAACCGGATGGCAGCAATCCTGAACAAATAACATTTGATGAATACAATGATTGGTTCCCGCATATCTCACCCGATGGTAAATGGATCGTCTATATCGCATTTCCAAAAGATATTAATCCTTCTGATCACCCGTTCTATAAAAAAGTTTACCTGAAACTCATGCCTGCATCAGGCGGTGTTCCAAAAACAATAGCCTATTTATTCGGTGGACAGGGAACTATCAACGTACCATCATGGTCGCCGGATAGCAAGCGAATTGCATTTGTATCAAATACCCAATAAAATAAAACATACTCAGATGAAACAAACGTTCCTTTTTACCGGCATTTTAATTTCTCTTGCCGTGATGAATAGCTGCAGTAATAGTAGACATTTAAATAAAAGTTCTAACGAGGCAAAGATCAAAGAAGGGTTGAAAGATCATTTCAAGGATTATTTTACAATTGGTGTTGCAGTATCCCCACAGTCATTAAAAACAGATGAGGCAGGTTTGATATTACAAGAGTTCAATAGTATGACTGCAGAAAATGCAATGAAAATGGGGCCCATCCATCCTTTCGAAAAACAATATAACTGGGCAGGCGGAGATTCAATAGCTGCATTTGCAAAAAGAAATGGTCTAAAACTTCGTGGACATACCCTTTGCTGGCACAATCAAACACCTCGATGGTTTTTTACTGATTCTGCAACCAGTAAACAAGTAACAAAAGACGTATTACTTCAAAGATTAAAAGACCATATTACCACTGTTGTTTCAAGATATAAGGGAGCAATTTATGCATGGGATGTTGTGAACGAAGCTATCAGCGATAAAAAAGATGAATACTTCCGCCCGTCATTGTTTCATCAAATATGCGGAGAAGAATTTATTGCCAAAGCCTTTCAATGGGCACATGAGGCAGATCCTAATGCTATCCTGTTTTATAATGATTATAATGAGATCGATCCTGTCAAAAGGGAAAAGATCATTCGCATGATCAAAGACCTGAAAGCAAAAGGAATCCCGATACATGGTGTGGGCTTGCAGGGACATTGGGCGATAAATGAACCATCAAAAGATCAATTGGAAAAAACCTTAAAAGATTTTTCTGCCCTTGGAATAACTATGCATGTCACTGAGCTTGATATTTCAGTTTATCCAAAAGAACATAATGCGAGAGAAAGAAAGGCCGAAGATTATGATACAGTTTTTACACCGGAAAAAGAGATGAAACAAATTGAAGTTTACAAAACCTGTTTTGAGTTATTTAAGAAATACCGGGAAAATATTTCCTCGGTTACTTTCTGGAATATCTCCGATCGTCGAAGCTGGCTCGACAATTTCCCCGTGCGGGGACGAAAAGATTATCCTCTGCTGTTTGATGCACAATTGAAACCAAAAAAGGTATATTGGGAGATACTTAAAAAATAAGTTGTTTATAACGTGCCTGAGCAATGTTTATCTAATTTTACAAATTAGAGTAGAATTTCAGTTTAATGCCAGAGCAATACACCTCAAGAAACAGGATCAGCCTTGTAACTAGCGGAGAAGATTATTTTTCATTGCTCATTAAATTAATTGAGCAGGCAACTGTTACTATTCACTTCCAGGTTTATATTTATGATGATGACGAAACAGGACGACGAGTAGGCGATGCGTTAAAAGCAGCGGCCCAAAGAGGAGTTGCTGTTTATCTCCATGTTGATGGGTATGCTTCACAAAGCTTAAGCAAACATTTCAGAATGGAGTTACAGGATGCCGGTGTTCACTTCAAATTTTTTGAGCCAATTTTAAAAAGCAGGCATTTTTATTTTGGAAGAAGGCTTCACCAAAAGATTTTTGTCGCCGATGGCTTATTCTCTTTAGTAGGAGGATTAAATATCGGTAACAGGTATAATTCCATGCCAGGCCAGCGAGCCTGGTATGATGTTGCATTATATTGTGAAGGTGAGGCTTCTTACCAGTTACATCTTATTTGTGACAGGATGTGGCGCAAAAGAAGAAAGATACATGATAAAATAGAAAAAAAAGATATCGAGAGCTTTTGTGACATGATATCAAAAGAAGAACGACAAATGATAAGGATCCGGCAAAATGATTGGGTGAAAAGAAAAAGTGAAGTATTTAATACTTACCGGATTCTTTTTGCGCAATCTAAAAAGACTATAACTGTTATGAGCAGTTATTTTTTGCCTGGACGTACGTTTAGAAGACTAATGAGCAAAGCTGTCAGAAACGGAGTAAAAGTAAGTGTGATCCTGGCAGGTAAATCCGATGTAATGCTTTCAAAATATGCTGAAAGATATTTATATGACTATTTGTTGAGAAAAGGAATTGAAATATATGAATATCAAAAAACGGTAATGCATGCAAAGATGAGTGTAGGTGACCGGGAATTTGTTACTATTGGCTCTTTTAATGTAAATAATATCAGCGCTTATGCCAGCCTTGAATTAAACCTGGATGTAAAGAGCAGTGCATTTGGCGATTATGTCCAGAACGAACTTGATAAAATCATTGCAAACGATTGCCTGCATGTTACCAGTGAAAATTATATATCATCAATAAATGTTTTCAGAAGATTTTGGCAAAAGCTATGTTATATGATAGTGAATTGGATATTGACCCTTTTTACATTCTATTTTAAGCAGGAAGAATAGCAAAGAATTTTAATTTCCTTCTATTCGTTTCAGTAAGGAATTAAGCGCTTCTTTGTTCCATCCTGAAAAACGGCCACGCTGAACTACGAGCTTATTATCGGCGCTATCTTTTAAAAAATAATGAAATACAAATTTATTTCGGGGGTTTTGCCAACCCATGATCTGCCCAAAACGAAGATCATTAAAGATAAGGGTGTCATTCCATTTTTCGACAGTATAGAATTCCTGTGAAAAACGTTTAAGCTTTTGCAACTCTTCTGTGTCTTCTACCGAATCAAGTAATGCATCATTACGTGGAAAATATTCAAAGTCGATCTGCTTTTTACTGTCAAATACGGACCTGTAGCCGATATGATAACCGGAATCATTCCCGGCCACAACATACCATAACCAGTTTTGCAAAGTTGTCGGTGTGGTAAAGTATCTTGTGTATTGAATATTTTGTTTTTTCAGAATATCCTTCACATCACTATTGATCATTGTTTTATTAAAGAGGCAATACAAAAGATAAATTGAACTAAGCACAAGTCCCATTGTCCACCATTTTTTCCTTTCCCGATAACCATGTTTTGTAGCGATAAGGATCACCAGGGCCAGCCCTGGCCAAATAGAAAAAAATGGATCAGCAACATAAATAGCATTAAAGGAAATACGGGTATGACTGAATGGCTCAAACCAACCAACTCCATAATTATTAAAGGCATCGATAAATACATGAGCGAAAATAACGCCGGCAAAAAACTGCAGCCATTTTCGAAAACTAATATTATGCGGACGATGCCATCGCTCCGCCATTAAAGCAAAAAATACTGATATGATCGCAACAAATAATAATGAGTGGGTAAATCCACGATGGGCAAGCAAATTGTTTGAAGTGTTCATCCAGAACGAAGCAATAAAATCGATATCGGGGACGCTTTGTGCCAGGGCCCCCCAAAGCATCGCTTTTTTGCCAAGCTTACGATCAAGAAAGGCTTCGCCCATGCATGCACCAAGAGCTATATGAGTAATGGAATCCATGAAACGTTCCGATAAAATGCAATCTAAAGCTTAAATAACTTTCACTATTTTATTCAAGTCAATTCCTTTGCCAAGTACAGGTTTAAAAATATCTCCTTCACTTTTGATTCTATCCATTGCATTCTTAATTGTAAAGTCGGTTATGGCAAGCCCTTTTTTAACTTCCTCCCAGTAAAGCGGCATTGAAACAGGTGCGCCTGGTTTTGGACGTAAGGAATAGGGCGCCGCTAATGTAGCTTTCGGACGATTCTGCAAAAAGTCCACATACAATTTATTCTTTCTTGCCTTTGTCAGTCTTTCAATACTTGTTATATCAGGCAACATATTGTTTACCTGTGTAGCAATTATTCGTGCAAACATCTGGCATTGATCATACGTATATTTTGCACCAAGCGGAATGTAAACATGAATGCCTGTCGAGCCAGATGTTTTTGGATAACCGGTCACTCCCATTGTATCTAAAACTTGTTTTGTTGCCTGCGCTACTTTTATTACGATATCAAACCCCTGCTTGTCCGATGGATCAAGATCGATCAAACACCAATCTGGGTTATCGGGATCATGAATCGTACTGTTCCATGGATTCATTTCAATAGCTCCCGCATTGGCCATATACAAAATACTTGCTTCATCTTCCGGTACCAAAAAGTTTTTGTCTTCGCCTTCACTGGTTGTATATGGTTCCATTTTTATCCAGTCTGGCGCTTTGCCGGTTATATCTTTCTGATAAAAACTTTTCCCTTTAATTCCATTTGGGAAGCGATTCAATGATTGTGGCCGGTCTTTTAAATATGGCAAAAGATATGGCGCGACCTGGTAATAATAGTTCAGCATATCCCGTTTCGTATATTTTTCCTGCGGCCAAAAAATCTTACTAAGATTTGTAAATTTCAATTCATGCCCATTGATCTTTTTTACCTGTGTTTCTTCGGTGGGATTTAATAACGTCTTTCGGCTCTTATCATTGGGAGGCTTTGTGTAGTTATTCGAAGAAGATTTTTCTTTTTTAATTACTTCTTTAACCGGTATCTCCTTTTCTTTTTTTACATCCTTTGCCTTTTTATCAATACGCAACCCCTCAAATGAGGGATGACGCATCACCCCATCGCTCGTTATTTCGGTATAACTGACCTCACAGACCAGTTCAGGTTTTAACCATGTCACTTTAGCTTTTGGAGGATTGGGACGAAATCGTGAAGGCTTCTCTACATCAGGAGTTTCGGTAAAAGGAACTTTAGTTGTAACCAGTTTTTTCATTTTAGCCATTATCTCCTTTTGAGTTTTATCATTAAAGCCTGTTCCGATCTTTCCCATATAATCCAATCGCCCATTATCAAAAGCTCCGACCAACAATGCACTGAATGTTTTTGCTGATCCCTCATTTTGTGTAAATCCGCCAATCACTACTTCGTGCCTTTTGTTTGATTTGATCTTCAACCACTCTTTTGTTCTTTCACCTTCTATATAAATACTATCTTCTTTTTTTGCCATGATACCTTCCATTCCCATTTTCGCAGTTGCTTCAAGGAATTCGGTAGCTGACGTCTCAAAACTTTCACTAAGGCGAATAATTCCTTCAAATGGGATCTGCTCATTTAAGATTTGTTTTCGCTTTACTAAAGGCAAATTCTTAAAATCATATCCATTCAACCACAAAACATCAAACACATAATAAAACAGATCACCATCTGCTTCACTTCGCCAATTTTGTAGTGCCCCAAAGTTGGAAACACCTTTTTCATTCAGGACAACGGCTTCACCATCAATAATAGCATTGATATTCCATTTTTTTAACGCATCAACGATTGGATAAAATTTTTCATTGAAAGGTTTATTATTCCTGGAAACCAGGTTCACATTTCCTTTATTGATCATGGCGACAGCCCGATAGCCGTCCCATTTGATCTCATATATCCAGCCTGGTTCATCAAATGGTTTGTCAACTAATGTTGCCAGCATGGGACTGAAAGTTTTAGGGAACGAAGCTTTTTTACCTTCCGTCAGCTCCTTTTTTTTTTCAACACGTTTTACACGGGATCTTTTTGAAGCTGTTTTCTTTTTTGGTGAGCTGCCCCAGATATTCTTGCTTGTTTTTTCAATGGCCTCTAAGGTTTTACCTGAAACCACTGATTTATCTTTCTTTGTTATATCAGTTTCTTTTGCATATTTATCACGATGCTTGATCAGTAACCATGCATTGTTATCAGCATTTTTTAATTTTACAAGTGCAAATTCTCCTTTTAACTTATTCCCATTCAATTTAAATTTTAATGACCCTTTCTTTAATTGCTGAAGTAATGATTTTTCTTGTGCTGATTTACTACCTTCTTCCAAGGCCTCATATGTTCCTTCATCCCAAACAATGACAGTACCTGCTCCATAATTTCCTTCAGGAATAATTCCTTCGAATGTGCGATAGTCATAAGGATGATCTTCAACCATCATCGCTAATCGTTTGTCTTCGGGATTTAATGAAGGGCCTTTAGGTACGGCCCAACTTTTCAACACTCCTTCCATTTCTAGCCGAAAATCATAATGCAATCTTGTGGCATCATGTTTTTGTACCACAAATCGTAAGACTGAGCCTGATGCTTTACCTCCTGTTGGTTCCGGTGTTTTATTAAATGATCTTTTCTTTTTATAAACTGTTAGTGCCATAGCCTAAATCAATAAATATTGTACCAACTTGAATTAAATCATGCTTCCCTCTACTTTAAAAATAATAAGTAAAAAACAGAGATTACTTGTTGAAATAGAATGCATAATTAATCCCTGATGGCATAAGGTTTGCACCCAGTAAATACATTATTCATTATTTACTATAAAAATCTTTAAGCTATGCCAACAACAAACACAAGATCTTCTGCAAGAACCAGAAGGGAAAGATCTACAAATGGAAGCACAGAAAAGTCTTCAAAAAAGAGCCCCTCTAGTTCTTCAGCAAGAAAGTCATCGAAATCTGAGAATGGTTCAGATCAAGGTCATTCTCAACTGGAGAAACTTTTTACTGATTCATTAAAAGATATTTATTGGGCTGAAAAACATTTGACCAAAGCATTACCGAAAATGAAGAAAAAGGCAACGACAAATGAGTTAAAATCTGCGATTGAGGAACATCTTGCCCAAACCGAGGAACACGTAAAAAGGCTTGAACAAGTATTTGAAATATGTGGAAAAAAAGCACAGGCTAAAAAATGTGATGCCATGGAAGGATTAAGTAAAGAAGGTGATTCTGTTATTGAGGAAACAGAAGATGGTAGCATGACAAGAGATGCAGGCATAATTATGGCAGCACAAAAGGTGGAGCATTATGAAATAGCAACTTATGGCAGTTTAGTTCAATTTGCAAAAACATTAGGAATGGACAGAGCAGCAGAGATTTTGCATAAAACACTTGATGAGGAAAAACAAACCGATGAAAAGTTAACAGAAATCGCTGAATGGCATGTGAACCAGGCAGCCGAACAAGAGAATGAAGAAAATGAAGAGAACGAAGAGGAAAGCCAGGAAGAAGAGATTGAACAAGAAGAGGAAAAATAATTGACCAACAGACCCTGTGAAAACTCTTTTTCACCAAATATATTATCATGGAAACAAACAAAACGTATACCCTGATCACTGGTGGCACCAGTGGAATTGGGTATGAACTTGCAAAGATCTTTGCAACGAATGGTCATAATCTTATCCTTGTTTCAAGAGATGAGGCAGACCTGACAATTACAAGAAACGAGTTGTTGGAATTGGGTGTTGATGTGCAAATGATTTCAAAAGACCTGTTTGAGAAGCAAAGTCCATTCGATGTGTATAATGAAATTTGTGAAAAAGGCTATGATGTTGATATACTCGTCAACAATGCGGGACAGGGACAGTTTGGTGAATTTTCCGAGACACAAATTCATAGGGAATTGGCAATTATTCAGCTGAACATTTCATCGCTGGTAGTGCTTACAAAGCTTTTTTTGCAGGATATGTTGAAAAAAGGAAGAGGAAAAATCATGAATCTTTCTTCAGTTTCAAGTAAGGCTCCTGGGCCACTTAATTCAGTTTATCATGGTACCAAAGCTTTTGTACAATCGTTTACACAAGCGATTGCAACTGAAATGAAAGATACGGGTGTTACAATAACAGCTTTATTGCCTGGCGCAACTGATACTGATTTCTTCAATAAAGCCGATATGCAACGATCAAAAGTTGTCAAGGAAGGAAAATTAGAAGATGCAAAAAAAGTAGCACAAGAGGGATATGATGCTCTCATGCGTGGCGATCAGATGGCAGTAACAGGAGGATTTAAAAACAAAGTAAAAGTTGCGTTGAGCAATGTCTTTTCCGATAAATCGGTTGCTGAAAGCACGAAGAAAGAACAGGAACCTGTTCCTGATAAAGACAAATAAACATTTTCTTCAGCCTGGATTAATCATAATGCCTTTAAGGGATTTGTATTGATCCAGGCTTTTTCATTTTTATTCATGAGCAATAAATTTTTTCCGTATAGCCTTATTTAATTTTTGCCAGGATAAATCTCAACTTTACTATCTGTAAATCTTATGCATGGCTAAAAAAAGTGCGGGGATATTAGTTTATAAAATAGAAAATAAAATTCTTGAAGTTTTCCTTGTTCACCCGGGCGGGCCGTTCTGGGTAAAGAAAGATGATGGCGCCTGGTCGATCCCTAAGGGAGAGTTTGATGACGAGGATCCATTAGAAGCTGCGAAAAGAGAATTTGAAGAAGAAACAGGAATGAAAATCTCCGGAGAATTCATTGAATTGAAACCAATAAAACAAAAAAGTGGAAAGCTAGTGTATGCATGGGCCGTTAAAGGTGATATTGATCCCACAAAAATCAAAAGCAATGATTTTGAAATTGAATGGCCTCCCAGGTCAGGCAATATGAAAACCTTTCCTGAAATAGATAAGGCAGCGTGGTTTGACATAAACGAAGCAAATAAAAAAATCATAGAAGCGCAATCCTCCTTTATCCGCGAGTTGGCAACTAAACTTAAGATGGATTAGTGAGATAACATCATTGTTTAAATTTTTTTTTCAATGGGATCAAAACATACATTTAATCGTAAATTTTTTTTTAGAAAAGCAGCAGATCTTAAAATTGAATTGCCTTTTATCTAATTACAAGTTACTGCGTTAAAATTCCACGCCCCGCTTTTCGATTTAACCAAACCTAACCGCTTCGAATCCGGCCCTAATGAATGACGAATTCATCATTACATACAAGTATTTTTTAAACCTTAAACTATCACGCATGAAAAACTGTATTTCATTGCTGGCTGCAATGCTATTGCTTTCTTCATTCATTTTCGGCCAGAGTCGAAGGATCACGGGAAATGTAAAAGATGACAAAGGCCAGCCAGTCGCCTTCGCAACAATTACAGAAACAAACACCACAAACGCTGCAGTCGCCGATGCCAAGGGAAATTTCACAATTACCATCAACGGCAACCAACTAACAATAACTGCCGCAGGTTTTCAGTCTCACACGCTAACAGTAAGTGGAACGACGGCAAATGTTACACTTACTTCTGTTGGTCAGCTCCAGGAAGTTGTAGTTACTTCACTTGGCATTCGAAGAACACGAAACCAGGTGCCTTATGCTGCTCAGCAGATCAATGGCGAAGAAGTTTCTAAAAACCGCGGAAACAATTTTATTTCTAATCTTTCTGGTAAAGTATCCGGCGTTGATATCAGACAAACAAATACACTGGGCGGATCGACCAATGTTGTGATCCGGGGATTCAAATCCATCATTTTTGATAACCAGGCTTTGTTTGTTATAGATGGTGTTCCTTTTAATAATGGTAACACCACCGGTATCAATACGAATACGGCAAATCAAAGAACCGGTCGCGGTGGTTTTGATTATGGTAATGCGGGTGCAGATATTAATCCTGATGATATAGAGTCAGTAACCGTATTGAAAGGTGCTGCAGCAAGCGCTTTATATGGATCACAAGGATCCAATGGTGTTATCTTAATTACCACAAAACGTGGAATTAAGGGATTAGGTATCACGATTAATTCAGGAGTTGGATTTGGTTCCGTTGATAAATCAACATTCGCAAAATACCAGCATGAATATGGCGGAGGCTATTTTCCAAGTGTGAGATATGAAGATCCGAATACCGGTCTTCCTTATGGATTCTCTGCGGGATTTTTTCTTTACAGGGATATAGATGGAGATGGCACTGATGACTATGTAGTGCCAACAAGTGAAGACGCCTCATATGGAGCAAAGTTCGATCCCAGCCTGATGGTCTACCAGTGGGATGCATTTGATCCATCCTCACCAAATTTTGGAAAAGCAAGACCATGGGTTGCAGCGGCAAATGATCCAACTAATTTTTTTCAAAAGTCAGTAAGTTATAACCAAAGTGTTTTTGTAAATGGGGGTTCTGATAAAGGAACTTTCAAATTAGGGTACACTCGAACAGGCGATAAAGGAATTTTGCCCAATAGTAAAGTGGATAAAAATCTGGTGAACCTTGCAGGTACTTTCAATATCACAGATAGATTAACTGCGGGAGCGGCACTGGATTTTTCAAATATTGTTGGGAAAGGCCGTTATGGAACCGGCTATGACGATAAAAACCTGATGACGAATTTTCGCCAATGGTGGCAGGTGAATGTAGATGTTAAAGAACAAAAAGACGCTTATTTCAGAAACAGGGAAAATGTAACCTGGAACTGGACAGATCCAACTATACTTGTTCCGATCTATTGGGATAATCCATACTTTACGCGATATGAAAATTATGAAACCGACAATCGTAATCGCTATTTCGGAAATGTAAATCTTAATTATAAGATCACTGATTGGTTAAATATTCTTGGAAGGATCTCTTTAGATTCTTATGATGAAATACAGGAAGAAAGACAAGCTGTGGGAAGTGTAACTACTTCAGCATACTCAAGATTTAATCGCTCATACAGGGAAACAAACTATGACCTGTTATTAACTTTCAATAAAGAGCTTTCAAAAGAACTTGATCTAAAGGGTTTGTTGGGTACAAATATCCGCAGGCAGCATACTTCAACAATACGGAACGTTTCTAATGGTGGGTTGATCGTTCCAAGAGTTTATGCACTCTCTAATTCGTTGAATACTCCGAATGCACCCGTTGAATTTGATGGAATAAGAGAAGTGGATGGTGTATTTGCCGGAGCAACGCTTTCTTGGAGAGACATGCTTACACTTGATGCTACAATAAGAAGAGATGCTTCTTCTACCCTGCCAAAAGATAGCAATGTATATTATTATCCTTCAGTATCCGGTGGATTTGTATTTTCTAAGTTAATGCCAACTGCAACATGGTTGTCGTATGGAAAACTGAGAGCCAATTACGCCCAGGTTGGTAATGATGCTCCTATATTCAGTGTATATGACGTGTATGCTGTTGTTCCCCCGTTTGGCGGTGACCCACAATCATCAGTTACCGGTACAAAGAATAGCCGTTCCTTAAAACCGGAAAGAACAAGAAGTGTAGAAGTTGGAGCAGAGATGTCATTCTTTAAAAATCGTTTTGGCGTAGATGTTACTTATTACTGGGCCCGTTCATTTGATCAAATTTTACCTGTGATCGTTTCGACAGCTACAGGATACAATTCAAAATTTTTGAATGCTGCAACTGTTGACAACCAGGGGATAGAAGTCCAGGTGAGCCTCACTCCAGTTAAGAAGAGAGATTTTTCATGGGATATGGTTGTAAACTGGTCGCGCAATCGTAATAAAGTGATGGAGCTATTTGAAGGTTCGGAAAATATTGTACTTGCAAACTTCCAGGGCGGTATATCATTGAATGCTACTTTAAATAAACCTTTTGGTACTATTCGTGGTTCGAATTTTATTTATGATTCAGCAACGGGATTACCTACGGTAAGTGCTACAGGTCGTTATCGCATCACTACAACATCTAACGAAGTGATCGGTGATCCGAATCCTGATTGGATCGGGGGTATCAACAATACTTTCAAATATAAAAATCTTTCATTGAGTTTTCTTGTTGATATGAGGCATGGCGGTGATGTATTTACGCTTGATATGTATTATGGATTAGCAACAGGTCTCTATCCTGAAACTGTCGGTACAAACGATCTAGGAAATCCTTCCCGCAATCCTTTAGCGCAAGGTGGTGGCATTGTTTTGCCAGGTATCAGCATAGTTGATGGCAAACCTAATACAGTAAGAGCATTGAATGGTTATGGCGCTTTTGGATATTTAAGAAACCCGGCTGCAGCATTTGTATATGATGCCAGCTATATTAAGCTCAGGGAAGCGATCCTTTCATTCTCTATACCAAAAGAAACAGTGGCAAGATTAAAACCTTTTAAAGGAATTGATCTTTCATTGATTGGTAGAAATCTTTGGATTATTCATAAAAATCTTCCTTATGCTGATCCTGAAGAAACTATCAGTGCTGGTAACCTGCAGGGATACCAGGGAGGAGCCTATCCAACCGTAAGAACATTTGCCATCAATGCTAAACTAAGATTCTAACCTTTAATTGCTATCGTTATGAAAAAAATATTTGTAATAATAATAAGTCTTGTGCTGGTAACTGCCGGATGCCGGAAGAACATTACTGACCTCAATGTCGATCCGAAAAATCCTTCCAGCTCGCCTTCTTATACATTTTTTACCAATGCACAAAGGACATTGGTGAATACACTGACGTCATCAAATGTTAATCTCAATATTTTCAGGTTGATCGTACAGTACTGGCAGGAAACAACCTATACTGATGAAAGTAATTACGATCTTGGTACAAGGAGTATCAATGATGGGGTATGGAATGCTTTATACCGTGATGTTTTGCGTGACTTCAAGGAATCAAAAGACCTGATCCCAACGGATGTGAGTAATGCCAATGTTCAGAAAAATCAACTGGCCATAGCGGAGATCATGCAAATCGTAACATGGTATTATATTGTAACTACGTATGGAAATGTTCCTTATTCAGAAGCCCTGGATATTGATAAGCCATTTCCAAAATATGATGATGCAAAAACGATCTATAATGATTTGCTTACAAGAATGGATGCTGCTATCGCAAATCTCAACACCTCATCAGGAAGCTTTGGAAGTGCAGATATACTTTACGGAGGCAATGTTGCCGCATGGAAAAAGTTTGCCAACTCATTTAAGGTAAAAATGGGTATGACCATTGCAGATGATGATAATGCAAAAGCAAAAGCTGTCGTTGAATCCGCTGTTGCGGCAGGTGTATTTACATCAAACGCCGACAATGCAGAGTTTCATTATTTGTCAACACCGCCAAACACAAATCCAATTTGGGTTGACCTTGTTCAAAGCGGTCGTAAAGATTTTATTGCATCTGAGGCAATCATTGAAACAATGAAGGCATGGGCAGATCCACGCCTCGATGAATATTTTACTAAAGATGCTGCTGGCGAATATTCAGGTGCAGAAGCAGGTGCAGGTGGTAATTACGCTACTTTTTCAAAACCAGCCAATGATATTTTAGCCCCTGATTTCCCTGCACTGCTTTTAGATTATTCAGAAATAGAATTCTTTTTAGCTGAAGCGAGAGAAAGAGGCTATAATGTTGGTGGCACTGCTCAACAACATTACAATAATGCAATTACTGCATCTATTCTTTATTGGGGCGGCACAAATGCTGAGGCTACTGCCTATCTTTCCCAGCCAGCAATAAATTATGCAACGGCTGCGGGTACATGGAAACAAAAGATCGGTACACAAAAATGGATAGCCCTATACAATCGTGGATGGGATGCCTGGACAGAATGGAGAAGATTGGATTATCCGCATTTAGTTGAAGCAGTCGATGCACAATCAGTAATACCACTCAGGTACCCGTATCCTGTTAATGAACAAAACGTAAACAGGGTAAACTATGAAGCCGCAGCTGATGCAATTGGCGGTGATCTTGTAGAAACAAAATTGTGGTGGGATAAGTTTTAATTATTTCGTCAACCAAAACTTAGATATAAAATATAGACTCCCCCGA
>Ga0075429_100000605_pt1 | contig 27576 bp, 16 predicted proteins | sample RhiMetdeltSRZDD3_FD_75295 | JGI IMG/M metagenome (GOLD analysis project Ga0075429, IMG submission 75295) | Populus rhizosphere microbial communities from Tennessee, USA - Rhizosphere MetaG P. deltoides SRZDD3 | ecosystem: Host-associated > Plants > Roots > Rhizosphere > Soil | place: USA... | reverse complement strand
CCCGCTCGCCAGGCCCACAGCGCACCGAACGCGGTCGCGCGGAGTACCCCCCAGTCGTGCGCGGCCGAGGCCGCGAGCGCGCGAGCGGGGCCGCTGCGCGCGGGCTCGGCCAGCGAGCGAAAGCCCGCCTGCCCGCCGCGCGCCCGCAGCGACAGCCGCGTCTCCCCCGCGGTCGCGCGCACGCTGGCCTCCGCACGCCAGCGGCCGCGCGTGTCGGCCGCCCATTCGGCAGCATGGGGCCCGGCCTCCCATGCGAGGCTCGACTGGTGCTCGACCCGCGAGGCGAGTGCTCCGACGGACACGGCTCCAGCGCTCAAGCGGATTCCGGCGAGGTCTCGTTTGGCGAACCTGCCCGCCAGCAACCCCGCCCGCGGCGAGTCGAACAGCACGCCCGCGCCGGATCGTCCGCGGAAGCGCGCGCGCTGTCCGCGGTCCTCGGGCGCTCGCGCCCACGGCTCGGCAGCACCCCCCAGCACGAGTCCGCGACCCCAGAGCGGCGAGAGCTGCCCCGCGGCCAGCCGTCCGCCTGCGAACGGCGACTCGACGCGGCCCGCCCCCAGTTCGGGATCGCCATCCCGGAGCGTGCCGCGCGCGCCGCCGCCCTGGAAGCTCACGCGCTGTGAGCGCCTGGGCGTGCTCGTGCCACGGCTGAACGCGCCCACCGTGAGCTCGAACTCGTCCTCGGCGACCGAGTCGGGCAGCTCCCACGCGTAGTCGCCCTCACCCGCCTCGGGGGGTGGCTCCAGCGGGAGAGCGCCCTCGTCGGCGCGGGCGACGTGTGCGAGACAGGCGAGCAGCCATGCGACTGGCCATGCCCTCACGGCTCGTCCCCCGCACCGGGGAGCCATTCGAGCGAGACGCGCAGCGTCTCGCCCAGCACGGGATGTGCGTCGGCGCGCGCACCCACGCGGAGCCTTCCCGCGCTCGCGCGCAGCCCCGCGGCACCGCGCAAGGGACCGTCTCGCACCTCGGCCCAGGCTTCGAACGGCGCCAGGGCCAGCACCATTCCCAGTGCGCGCTCGCCGTCGTCGTTCGCACGCGGCGCGCGCAGCGTGCACCAGGCGGCGGTCGCACCACCCGCGCGCACGCCCAGTTCGAGTGTGCGATCGAGCGGCGGCGGCTGGCCGCGTGCGCGCATCTGCGGTGCGCTGGCCCAGACGCGCACGCCGGGCGCGGGCTCGAGCCACGCTCCCGCACCGACCGCCAGCCCCGATTGGGGCTCGAGCGCCCGGGCGGCACTCCACGGCTGGTCGCGGTCGTGCCGCGTGACCACACGCACCGCCGCGCCCGCTTCGCGCGTGACACCTCCTGCGGCGAGCGCCAGCGTGGTCCAGCCGAGTTCGGGGGCTCCCGTCTGCGAGAGTCCGGACGCCACACGCAGCGCGCCGGCACTGCCGCCCAGCGCGACGGCGCGCGTCTCCAGTTCGCGCAGGCCCCACCAGCGCGTCGTCGCGGCCGCAGCGGCGAATCCGCGCTCGCGTGCCGGCAGCGCATGCTCGAGCAACGCGAACAGGTCGCGATCCCCCGCCGGCGACGTGCCCGCCAGATCCTGTGCCTGCACCGGCCCGGCAAGCGCAAGCCAGGCAGCGCACAGTGTGCGCGCGCGCAGGCGAAGGCGCGCGACCGCGATCGCTTGGTACCGCTGCACGCGACTCATCGGGCCGCGCCTTCCACACGCAGCGGCGTGACACGTGTGAACGTGCCCTCGCTGGACTCCGCGCGCAGCACCGCGAGGTAGAGCCCGGGCGGGAGCGCCTCGAAGTTGACCGGACGCTCCCCGCGTTCACCGGATTCCACGGGCCCCGCCAGCCTTCGCGTGCGGTGGCCGTCGAGGTCGTAGAGCTCGAGCGTGACGCGCCCGCTGGGCCACGGCAGCTCCCACGCGAAGGTCACGGTCTCGCCGGCGGCGTGCACGCGTCGCGGATTGGCTCGGAACCCGCCGGGTGTGGGCGGGAGTTCTCGAGGCGGCGAGAGTGGCGTGCCCCCCGGCGTGGGCGATGGCCGCCAGTTTCCGTCCGCAACCTCCAGCGTGGCGCCCGAGACCACGCCCTCGGCGGAGTACGTCACGCGGTGCACCGGCACACCGTCGGACTCGACGAGCGTGACCACGTCGGCCACACCGGTGGCATCGTCGGAGTTGTTGAGCGCCGACCACGGCGCGACGCGCCGGACACGTGTGGGATCCAACCGTGGGTGCGCGAGCAGCAGCGCGACCGGGTCCTGCGCCAGCACGGCGAGGCTCTCGGGTGCCAGCATGGCACCGGCTTCGACGCGGCCCGTGGCTCCCGAACGATCCCCCAACCGGAACGCATCGAGCGGCAGCGCATCGCGCGTGCGATTGCGCACCTCGATCCACTCGCCCTCGCTCGCAGCCGGGTGGAACTGGATCTCGGTGATCTCGAGCGGCCCCTGCCCGACGCGTGTGAGCAGCGTGTCGGAGTCGTTGGCAGGCGACTCATCGCCGACCAGGGCCACGCGCACGGCGAGCACCCCGCGGCCCTCCAGCAACGAGGCGAGCGGCACGTGCACGAGCAGCGTCTCGCCGGGGGCGAGCGGCGGTGCGACCACGGACACCGGCGTGCCGAGCAGCTCGCTGTTCACGCGCAGGCTGGCGTCGTCAAGACCCCATGCGGTGACACCCGCGTTCACCAGCGTCACGCCCAGCGTCGCGCTGCCACCGGGTGAGGGCTGCGCGGGTTCGAGAACCAGCCGGCCGCGCGCCAGCGCAGCGTCCACCGTTCGCAGGTTGGCGACACCGGGAGACGGAGTGGCGGCGCGGAAGTCGCCGGCGTTGCTTCCGGTCGCGGCCGCGTCGGGTATGCGTGCCAGGGTTGAGCCCGCCGCCACGTCGGGTGCGGGTTCCCCGCAGGAATACTCGGCGTACTCATGCGTGCCCCAGCCCACCACCTCGGAGGTCCCGTCGGGCCAGACGAGGCGCATGGCGTCGGGACCATTCTGGAGTTCGAGGCTGACGGTCCGCTGCGGCGGGGGTGTGACGAGCGCGCCGCCCACGACGAACCGCTGGCCGGCCCTAAGCGAGTCGCCGGGACCTGCGATCCAGCGGAGTGTCCAGCGGCCCGGCGCACCGCCGTCACCGGCCTCGAGCCGCAGGCCGTTCAGTAAAGCGGTCCCCGGGCCCGGATTCCAGAGCTCGACGAACTCATGACCCGTGTCATCGCCGGGTGCGTCGTAGTAGACTTCGGTGACGATCGGATGGGAGGCGGGCGCGCAGGAAAGTGCGACCGTGAGCAACGACGCGAGCGCGGGCATGGCCGCTCCTCGCGGGGGCACAGGTGGAGATCAGGGGCAAGGACGGCGCCCTGAGCCCCGCAAGCGGCGTGCCGAGGCGCACGCACATCGAGGACTCGGGTGCACCGACTCACGTCGTCGCTGCTGTTCGCGTTCCTGCTCGTCGCTGCGCGACCCGCCGCCGCCGCGCTGCGCTCACCCCAAGTGCCCGTCGCGGGTAGTGCGCTGGCCACGTTCTTCGCGGCGCAGGGCCAGGCCATCAACCCGGCCACCGACCAGCAGGACCTGCAACAGCTGAGCGTCGCGCCCGGCACCGGCTTCGGCTTCATCGCCCACGGCCCGGACGTGACCGCGGACGCCGGCATCTACAACACGCTCGCCGCCTCGCCGCCGCTCTACCAGGTCTGGCCGGGTGCCGCCGAGCCCGGCTGGTTCACGGTGTGCTCGTTCCGGACCGCTCCCATAAGGCTCGTGGTGAATCTCTTCGACGCGCAGAGCGCGATCCAGGGCACGACCACCTATCTGGGCGCCGACCCGAGCGCGTTCGGGATCTATGGCCTGGGCGCCGGAGGCACCGTCTACCTGCAAGACGCCCGTAATCCGCTCGGTGCGGCCCGCATCCTGACGTACGGCGGCACGGGCGCTCACCAGGGCTCGACATGGTTCGCGATCGAGACCGGCAGCACGACCGGCGGCGATTTCGCCGACCTGATCCTGCTCGTGAACCTGGCACTGGCATCGGTGGACGTGGAACACGCGAGTTGGGGAACGCTCAAGCGCCGGTTCCGCTGAGGCGGAACGTCGAACGGAGGAGCAGCGATGCGAGGACGAACGGTCTCCATACTCCTGGGCGCGGCACTCGCGCTCTCCGCCACGCCCGCGATGGCGCTCCTGCGCAGCCCCCAAGTCCCGGTGCAGGGCACGGCATTGCAGCAGTTGTTCAACAGCTTCGGCCAGACGATCAACGCGAACACGGCACAGGTCTACCTGTGGGCCTTCGCGGGCATTGGTGTCACGCAGCCGGCCCTGGCCTTCGGGACGAGCATCAAGCTGGGCGAAGGGGCGCTGCAGCTGGTGGACGCCAGCAACGCCAGCCTGCCGGCGGTCACCGTGCTGCCCTCGCCGCTGGCCGCGGGCTGGCATTCGTTTGTGTCGTTCCCCGACTTCGGCCATATCGGCGTGACGCTGTTCGACGCGGCGAATGTGCCCCAGGGCCAGACTCAGTTCACGCTTCCGGTTCACGCGTTGAGCTTCGCGGTCACCGACGCGCACGGCACGTTCTACACGTTCGACTATTACAACGCCGACACCATGCCTCACATCCTCGCGTACAACGCGACGGGAGCACTCTTGGGCAGTGTCTGGCTGGCGGTCGAGAGCGATGGTGACGGGGACTTCGCCGACGCTGTGTTCCTGCTCGACGGCGCCTGGTACGTGCCGGTGCAACGCACGAGCTGGGGGACATTGAAGCAGCGCTTCCGCTGAGGACGCTGCGGCGCTACATCAGCCCCCGCCGCCTCCTCCAGCCCCATTCCACGCTGAGCATCGCCACCACCAGCGCGAACAGCCACGGCGATTCCCACAGCCGCGTGCTGGTCGTGCGCTGGCGGACGAGCGAGCGCAGGTCGAGCGAGCGAGCCCAGCGCGCGGCATCGGCGGCCTTGCCCACGCGACCGCCGCTCGCATCGGCGATGCTGGCGAGCGCGCCGCTGTCGGGCTCGGCGCGCAGGGCCTCGAGTGTCCACCGGTCCACCACGAACTCACCCCGCGCGCGGCCCAGCTCGCGGCCCTGCCGCGTGGCGCGCGCGTTCACCTGCCAGCGGCCGGGGCCGGGCGAACCGAACTCGGCCGAGTAGGCCCCGGCGCCACCCGGCGCGAACGTGATGCGACGAGAGGCACCGCCGGGACCGGACAGTTCCGCGGTCACCTCGGCACCGGCGAGCGGCTGGAAGCGCGCGTCTTGCAGCAGTGCGTTCAGTCGCACGGGCTCGCCCCCGGGCACGAGCCTCCGCTCGGCGGTGACGCGCAGCGCTTCGCCGTGCGCGGGTTCGGCGAGCCAGCGCATCGTCTTCCGCCACAGCCGTCGGCCTCGCTCGCCGGCCAGGTCGTCGGTGGCATTCAACGACCAGCGCCACACGCCGCCGCCGTTCACGAGCAGCGCCTGGCCACGGCCCACGGCGCGCGACACCCACAATGGCGGGCCGCCGTCGCGCCCGGCGAGCAGCACGCGATCGGCCCCGCCGGGAGCGATGCCCGCCACGTTCGAGAGCGGCGCGGCCTCGCGCCAGGCGCGCGCGCCACGCGCGGGATCGTCGTCCCACGCCAGCACTTCGGCACCGGCGGCCTGCGGTTCGGGCGCGACGGGCGACGGCGCGATCCCGGCCTGGGCGAACGTGAGCTCGCGCCCGAGCTGGCCGGTCGCGAATCGCGCAGCTCCCGGCGGTCCGCCGGCGAGCAGCAACAGGCCGCCGCCCGCTCGCACGAAGCGCGCGAGCGCGGCATCGAACGCGGGTCCCAGCTCGGCACCCGAGACCCCATCCAGCACCACCACCGAGCGGCCCGTGAGGTCCGTGCCCGAAGGCAGCCCGGGACGCGTGCTCTCGATCGCACGCCAGCCTCCGGGCTCGCGCACCCGTGTGTCGAGCTCCACGGTGGAATCGCCAGCGAGTGCGCGACGCAGGAACGTGAGGTCCCAGTTCAAGCCGTCGGAGACGATCAGGACGCCCAGCTTGCCCGGGGCCACGGGCACCACCACGCCATGGGTGTCGTCGTCCGGCGAGCTGTCCCCCGCGAGCGGGGCCAGTCGCGCGGTCCAGAACGCCAGACCCGCGCGCGACGGCGTCACGCGCAGTTCGGCCACGGCCTCGGCACCGGGCCCGGGCGCGGGGACCGTCGCTCGCGCGAGCACGCGGCCCTCGTCCTCGAGCCGCACCTCGATGGGCGTGCCGCGTTCCTCGCCCGAGACCACGCGCACGCGCACCGGTGTCGCCTCGCCGACGCGCGCCTCGCTCGAGGCGTCCACGCCCGCGATTCCCCGGCCCGCGCCCGTGCTCTCCCCCACCAGCAGGCCGTGCACGGGCACCCCGAGCGCACGCGCCGCGGCCACCGGGTCGTCGCCGGCGTTGACCGCGCCATCGGTCACCAGGATCACGCCGTCGGGGCGTCGCTCGACCGGCAGCCGGGCCAGTGCCGAGAGCGCGCTGCCCGGCGCACTCGCGCTGCGCTCACCGGTACTGCGTGCGCTGTCGGCGAGCAGGCCGGACGCGAACGACTGCTCCTCCAGGCGCACGCGGCCGCGCAGTGCGCCGCGCAGGTCGGAAATGGCGCGCTCCGCGGCCGCCGCGCGCGTGCCCGCGCCCGTGCGCTCGGGCCGGTCCATGCTCAGCGAGCGGTCGCGCAGCACCACCACGCGCGTGCCGGAGGACGGCAGTGCTCGCTCCAGCACCGGCATGGCGAGCAGCCACACGAGGATCGTGAGCGAGACGGCGCGCAGGGCGCTCATCAGGCGGCGCGTGCCCACAGCGAGCGGCGGCTGCCGGAACGCGTACGCCCACACGGCGACCAGTCCCACTCCCAGCGTGACCAGCGCCAGCAGCAGCCACGGCGCGTTGGCTGCGAGGTGCAGCGACGCGCCGTTCAATGCGCGCTCAGGCGGGACCCACCGCGCGTGTGGCGCGCTCCTGGTCGGCGAGGCGCAGGCCCTCGAGGATCAGGCGGTCGAGGTCCAGGTCCAGCGTGATGTCCTCGCCTTCGGCCAGTTCGCCCGGCAGGAAGCGGAACCGTCCGTCGCGCCACAGGATGACGTGGTAGACGATGCGGCGCAGCACCTCGTGCACGGCGTCGGTGACCTGCTCGCGTGAGGCGTCGCCCTGCGCGACGAGCAGTTCCCCGATGCGGCGTTTCGGTTCGGAGCGCTGCTGGTCGAGCGCGCGCCCCACGGCGCCCGCGCTGACCGCTCCGCGGTGCATGAGCAGCTCGCCCGAGCGCACGGCGAGCCCGCTCGTGCGTGCGAACACCGGGCGGCCGCGTTCGTACCACAGGTCCACGCGCTCCTCGGCACGGGTGAACTCGAGCCGGCCCGAGGCCTGCGCCAACTGGAGGAGCTGCAGCACCTCGGACGGGAAGAAGTGCGCGAGGTCGCCCTCGAGCGCCGTGGGTCTCATGAGTGTCTCCGGGTCAGGCGCGCCATTGCACGTCCCTCACCACGCGGTCCGCCTGCCGGGCGGCGCCCGTGAGCAGCCTCAGGTTGTACCAGCCGAGCACCAGCACCTGGAGCACGGTGGCGGACAGCATCACGCCGAGCGCGATCTCGGTCAGGCGCGTGAGCCCCGCTCCCACCGGACCGCGCACCGCGAGCAACAGCAGGAACAGCGCGACGAGGCTGGTCATGACCACGCCCGTCATGCGCCCGAACCATGTCGGCCGGATGCGGATCGGGCCGACCAGCACGTAGATCGCGGAGCCTCCCACGAGCAGCACCGTGTAACGGATCACCGCCACCCAGAACACCCACGGATGCAGCAGGTCCGCCGCCGCGAGTCCGGCGAGCGTGGTGAGGTTGAACACGATGTCCACGAGCGGGTCGAGTGCCGTGCCCAGCACCGTGGTCTGGTTCCAGCGGCGTGCGATCCAGCCGTCGAGCACGTCGGTGAGCGCGGCGAACAGGTACACGCCGAACGCCCACGCGAAGTGTCGCTCGACGAGGAACACCGCGATGCCCGGCACGAGGGACACTCGTGCGAGCGTGAGCATCAACGGCAGGTTGAGCCCCGAGAGCCGGTGCCCCGCGCTGTCTCGCAGGTGGCCGACGAACAGCGAGACGAACGTGAACGCGGGCAGCATCCACAGGGCGGTACCGAGGAAGAAGCGTTCTGCCAGCTCGCGGTCCCAGGCCAGCGCCATGCCCACGCAGGCGAGGAACGCGGCCGCGAAGTACACCACCGCGACCGCCCACACCGAGCGCACGGCATTGGGACTGGCGAGCCAGTCGGCGCGCGTGCGCGCGGCCATCTGCCGCAGGTAGCGCAGGAGCGCGGCCGGCGCGAAGCGATCGCGCCGCAGCTCGACCAGGTACTCCTCGATGAACATGGGGGTTCCTCGCCCGGACCGTGGCAGGGGGGTGGAACGCCGGAGTCTAAGCGCCGCCGCGAGACCCCGCCAGCACGGCGCGCCGCGCGCGGTCGCGACCGCCACGGACGCGGCTCGAGCGCTTCACTCGGCCCCGAGGCGCAGTCGAGCCAGCGTGCCGAGGATCTTGACGCCAGCGCGAAGTGAGCCCGAGAACGTGCCCGCGATCTTCGAGCGCCCCTGGCGCCGCCGCCGGTAGCTCACCGGCACTTCCACGGTCGCGAGCCGGGCGCGTGCGGCGCGCGCCTGCATCTCGACCGTCCAGCCGAAGTCGGGATCCCGCATGCCGAGCGCTTCGAGTGCCTCCCAGCGCACGGCCCTGAACGGTCCCAGGTCGGTGGCGCGCACGCCCCAGAACAGCTGGAGGAGTGCGGGTGCCAGCCAGTTGCCGAGCGTCTGCGCTGGTGTGAACGCGCCGGGCTCACGCTGGGCCGAGACGCGCGAGCCGATCACCAGCACCGCGTCGCCGCGCACCAGGGGTGCCACCAGCCGCGGCAGCTCGCGCGGGTCGTCGCTGTGATCGGCGTCCAGGAACACCACCGCGTCGGGTGGGGCGGCGCGCAGGTGGGCGAGACCGGCGAGGCAGGCACGCCCGTAGCCGGCCACGGGCTCGCGCACCAGCACCGCGCCGCTCGCGCGCGCCACTTCCGCGGTGGCGTCTCGCGAGCCGTTGTCCACGACCACGACCTGCCGGACCCGCCATCCCTCCCCCGCGCGCGGCAGGTCGAGCAGGACCTGCGGCAGTGCGGCCGCCTCGTCGCGTGCGGGGATGAGGATGTCGAGCGTGAGCATCGCTACCGGCGGTCGCTCTCCTGGGTCGAGCCGCGCACCGCCGCCTGGGCCGCCGCGAGCCGCGCGATCGGCACGCGGAACGGCGAGCACGACACGTAGTCGAGACCGATGCGATGGCAGAACTCGACGCTCTCCGGGTCGCCGCCATGTTCACCACAGATGCCGAGTTTGATGCCGGTCCGGCCCTGGCGGCCGCCCTTCACCGCCATGGCCATGAGCGCACCCACGCCGTCCTGGTCGATGGACACGAACGGATCGCCCGCGAGCATCTTCTTCTCGACGTACTCGGGCAGGAACTTGCCCGCGTCGTCGCGCGAGTAGCCGAACGTCATCTGGGTGAGGTCGTTGGTGCCGAACGAGAAGAACTCGGCCACCCCGGCGATGCGCTCCGCCGTCACGGCGGCGCGCGGCACCTCGATCATCGTGCCGACCAGGTACTCGACCCGCACGCCCTTCTTGGACATCGTCTCCTCGGCCACGCGACGAACGATGCCCGCCTGGTCCGACAGCTCCTCCACCGTGCCCACGAGCGGGATCATGATCTCGGGCACGACCGTGCCGCCCTTGGCCTTGATCTCGCAGGCCGCCTCGAAGATCGCGCGCGCCTGCATCTCGGTGATCTCGGGGTAGGTGATGCCGAGCCGGCAGCCGCGATGGCCCAGCATGGGGTTGAACTCGTGCAGGCTCTCGACCCGGAGCAGCAGCTCCGGCATACCGGCCTTGAGCTGCGGCACGGTCAGCCGGTAGCGCTTGGCCATGTCTTTCTTGTGCGCGGCCGTGGCCCGCGGGAAGCGCGCGAGATCCACCATCAGTTCCTCGCGCTTGGGCAAGAACTCGTGCAGCGGCGGATCCAGCGTGCGGATCGTGACCGGGTAGCCGGACATCGCCTTGAACAGCCCGTAGAAGTCCTTGCGCTGGAACGGCAGCAGCTTCGCGAGCGCGCCGTGGTAGGTCTTCGTCTGCAGTGCGAGGTCCTTCTGGAGCTCCGCGATCTCCTTCTTGAGCGCGGCGAGCGACAGCCGGTACTTGGCGACCGACTTCCGATGCGCGGCGGCCGTGGCCTTGCCCGCGGTGGGAGGCGAGGCCGTGAGCCCCTCGAGCGCCCTGGTCCGCGCCTCGAGCTGGTCGCGTCGCTCCTTCACCAGCGGTGCGGCCATGATCATGCGCACCACGTGCGGCAGCCGGTCCTCGGCGAAGAACATGTGCTCGGTACGGCACAGGCCGATGCCCTCGCCGCCGAACTCGCGAGCCTTGATCGCATCGCGCGGGATGTCGGAGTTCGAGCGCACCTTGAGCCGGCGGAACTTGTCGGCGATCGCCATGAACGCCTGAAACTCGCCGCTGATCTCGGCGTCGATCGTGGGCACGGCGCCCAGCATCACGGTGCCGGCCGAGCCGTCGATCGTGATCCAGTCGCCTTGCTTCACGACCAGCTTGCCCACCGTCATCGTGCAGGTCTTGTCGTCCACCTGGATCGCGCTCACGCCCGAGACACACGGCTTGCCCATGCCGCGTGCGACGACGGCGGCGTGGCTGGTCATCCCGCCGGTGGCGGTGAGGATGCCCTGCGCGGCGTCCATGCCGTGGATGTCGTCCGGCGTGGTCTCCTTGCGCACCAGGATGACCTTCTTCTTCTCGTGCCCCATCTCGGCGGCGGTGTCGGCGTCGAACACGGCCATGCCCACGGCGGCGCCGGGCGAGGCCGACAGGCCCTTGGCGATGACCGTCACCTTCGCCTTGGGATCCAGCCGCGGGTGCAGCAACTGGTCGAGCGAGGCGGCTTCCACTCGCAGCACGGCTTCCTGCTCGCTGATGAGCTTCTCCTTGACCATGTCCACCGCGATCCGCACCGCCGCCTGCGCCGTGCGCTTGCCGTTGCGCGTCTGCAGCAGGTACAGCGTGCCGTCCTGGATCGTGAACTCGAAGTCCTGGATGTCGCGGTAGTGTTTCTCGAGCCGCTTGGTGATCTCGTGCAGCTGGCGGTAGACCTCGGGCATCTCCTGGCGAAGGTTCTCGATCGGCTGCGGTGTGCGCACCCCCGCGACCACATCCTCGCCCTGGGCGTTGGTGAGGTACTCGCCGTAGAAGTGGTTCTCGCCGGTGGAGGGATTGCGCGTGAAGCCCACCCCGGTGCCGCTCGTCTCGCCCATGTTGCCGAACACCATCGCCTGCACGTTCACGGCCGTGCCGAGGTCGTCGGGAATGCTGTTCTGGCGGCGGTAGTAGATGGCGCGGTCGTTGTCCCACGAGCGGAACACGGCGTCGCGGGCCATCGCCAGCTGTTCACGGGCGTCCTGCGGGAAGTCGCGATTCTTCCGCTTGCGCACGTGGCGCTTGAACTCGCCCACGAGTGACTCGAGATCGGCGGCCGTCAGCTCGGTGTCGAGCTTCACCTTGCGCTTGTGCTTGAGCGCTTCGATCAGGTGCTCGAACTCACCCTTCTCGAGGTCCATGACCACCGACGAGAACATCTGGATGAAACGCCGGTAACAGTCCCAGGCGAAGCGGTCGTTCCCCGTCCGCGAGGCCAGCGCGCGCACCGAGCGATCGTTGAGCCCGAGGTTCAGGATCGTGTCCATCATGCCGGGCATCGAGAACTTGGCTCCCGAGCGCACCGACACCAGCAGCGGATCGCTCTCGTCGCCGAGGCGTTTGCCGATCGCGCGTTCGAGCTGCGCGAGGGCCTCGTCCTGTTCCGCCTGGAAGCCCTCGGGCAACTGGCCCTTCGTGCGATGGGCGTGACGGCACACCGCCGTGGTGATGGTGAAGCCCGGCGGGACCGGCACCCCCGCGTTGGTCATCTCGGCGAGCCCCGCGCCCTTGCCGCCGAGCACGTCCTTCATCGCACCGCTGCCGTCGGCATGGCCGTTGCCGAATGAGTACACATAGCGTTCACCTGACGCCGGGGTCGCTGAAGCCGCCGCGGTGGTCTCCGTCTCGGTCGTGCTCATGCCATCCTCCTTGGGACCGCTGTCAGCCTTCGTCCGTTCGCGCCGGCGTCGATGCCCGTGGCGCTCTCTCATCACTCCACGCCGCGGATCGCACCGCGCACCACGATGGGGCGGCGGAACAACACCGAGTCCACGACTCCATTCACCACCAGGCTGCGAATGCGCATCTTCGAGACGGCCTCGCCGTCCACTTCGCGCGTCTCCGACCGGGGCCACCACACGCCGCCCGATTGCGCGTACTCCGACCACTGCCGACGGTCGCGCCACGCTCCCTGCGGCGTGGGCTGGGTTTCGACCGTCACGATACGCCTGCTGGTGCGGTCGAGCGAGAGCCGCGTGCGGCCGTTGTGCGGCGACACGAAATCCACGCGATCCACCGGCTTGCCCGCCACCTCGGCCGCACCCTGCGAGATGGGGTCGCTGGCCGCATCGCTGGCCTCGCGCAGCAGGTGCACGATGTCCGAGGCCAGGATCGCGCGCAGCGCGAACAGCGTCGTCGTGTCGGCGTCCATCATCGTCGCGGAGTCCCCGGCCATGGACAGCGCCCAGCCGCGGCGGCCATCCAGCACCTGGCGATGCTCGAAGTCGAGGAAGCGGGTGGTGTAGACCAGCCGGTCCGGGTCCTCGCGCAGGAACCGAATCTCGCCCTGCAGCTCGCGGCCCCCCGCCTGCATGTGCAGGTCGCCGTCGAAGAAGCTGTTGCGCACGGTCTTGAGCTTCGCCGCACCGCCATGCGCGACGACCGCCGCATCCACGAGCTGGCGGCCGCGTTTGCGCTGCTCGGGTGAGACCTGTACTCCGACCTCGGCCACGGCCACCTCGTTCGAGATCGCCACCGTGTCCACTCGTCCGAGCATGCTCAGCGAGCGCTTCATGCGATCGGCCGGCCCCGCGAGCAGCACGGTGACTCCCGTGCCCAGACCCCGGGCGGCAGCCTCGAGTGTGGCCGAGGCGAGCGATTCGGGGAGCGCCGTCAGGTGTGCTGCGGGTAGCCCCGCCGCATCCCCCGCGAGCCATGTGGACAGCAGCTGCCCGTGCGTCTCGATCGTGAGCGGCCAACTGCCGGTCGCGCGACGGCGGAGCTTCGCCAGCGCGTCGCCACGCGGCGGATCCGAGGCGAACGCGCCGAGGGAGGCGCGCACGCGCTGGGTCACCACGCCGGCCGACTCGGGGCGCGCCTGCACACTCACCATGAACAGGCTGGCCTCATGAGCGGACGACAGCGTCGCGCGTGCTCCGGCGGGCAGCCCGCTGGTTTCGAACGCGCTGGTGGCCAGCAGCCAGCTCGCGTAGCCCGTCGCACCGCGGCCCGGCGCCAGCATGAAGGCGCGGATCTCGGTCGTGGGGCTGCCCGGCAGGTCCAGCAGCAGCGTGCCCGTGCGCGGCGTGGCGGTCACCGGCGCGGGAGCCGGAGCGTTCCTCCCACCCCATCGGCTGAACCACTCGGAGGCGGCGGCGAACGCTTTCGCCGGGTCCACGTCACCGGCGATGGCCAGCACGGCGCCATCTGGCCGCCACCGGTCGCGGTGGAACTCGCGCACCTGGTCGCGCGTGGTCCCCAGCAGCGCCATCAGGTCGCCGCGCGTGGCGTGGCCGTACGGATGCGGCCCGAACGCCAGTGCGGCGGCGCGCTCGTCGGCGAGCACGGTGGGGTTCTGTGCCTGCATCCCCAGCTGGCTCGCTACCTGCCGGCGCATGGCCTCGAACGACTCGTCGCTGAACAGCGGGTTCACGATGGCGTCGCTCATGAGTTCCAGCAGGCTCTCGAGTTCGCCCGAGCGGCAGCCCGCCGCCACCTGCGCGGCGTCGCGGTTCACGCTCACGCCGAACGTGGCGCCGAGCGTGTCGAGTTCGGTGGCGAAGTCCTGCGCACTGCGCGACGTCGTGCCCTGGCGCAGCAGCTGCGCGGTGAGGAACGCGAGTCCGGCGTGGCCCTTGGCCTCGGCACGCAGGCCGGCCGACGTCTGCAGCTGCGCCTGGACGATGGGCAGCCCCGGGCGCACGAACACGGCGATGCGCAAGCCATTGGGCAGCGTCTGTACGACCGGGGGTGCCACGCGAGGCGAGGCCGCGGTGAGGGCCAGCAGCGACAGTGCAACCGTGGCGCGCAACAGGAGGCGGTTCATCGCGCACCTCCCTTCGCCGACGGCACGAGCCAGACGGTGGCCCGACCTGCATCGGTCATGACGCGTTCCGCGGCGCGCCGCACATCGGCGGGACTGAGCTTGCCGATCTCGTCGAAGCGCCGCTGGGCCACGGCGGCATCCCCCGCGAGCAGTTCGGCCTCCCCCAGCACCTGCGCGCGCTGGCGAGCGGTCTGGAGCGCGAACCCGACGCTGGAGCCGGTCTGGCGACGCGCGCGTTCGAGCTCGAAAGCTTCCAACTCGCGCTGCACGGCGGTGCCGGCCGCTTCGAGCAGCGTCCGCTCGACCGCGACCGAGTCCACGCCCTGCGGCACCACCGCGAGGGTCCACAGCAGCGAGCCGTCCTTCTGCGCGGTGAAGCCCGCCTGAGCGGTCAGTGCGAGCTTCCAGTCGCGCACCAGCGACGAGGGCAGGCGCGAACTGGGCCCGCCCCCGAGCCAGGTCGCGAGCAGTTCCAGCGCGGGCGCGTCGGCATCACCCAGGCCCGGACCGCGCCAGCCCACGAAGCACAGCCGCGCGGGCAGGTCCACCGTGTCGCTCGCGCGCGGCACCGCACGCGGCGCGGGTGTGGCGGCCGTGGCCGGAGCGTTTCCCTTCGGCAGCTTCTCGAACGCGGTCCGGATGCTCGCCAGTGCGCTGTCGGCGTCGAATGCACCGGTCACCGTGATCACCGCGCCGGCGCACGCATAGCGTGCGCGGCGCCAGGCTTCCACGTCGGCGGGCTTGAGCGCGTCGGCGCCGGGCGAGGGCGGAGCGCCCGTCGAAGCGTAAGGATGTGCGGACCACGACGCCGACCACAGCTTGGCGATGCCGCGTGCGACCGGAGTGCGCTCGCTGCGCGTGCGCTCGGCCTGGATGGAGACGCGCTCGGCCGCGAGCGCGGCCGGTGTGACGGCGGCGGGCTTCATGCGTGCGGCCAGGAACGCGATCGCGTCGGGCAGGCCCGAGGCGGGCACCGTGGTCCACCAACTCGTGTAGTCGGGCGTGACCACGACGCTGCCCGTGCCGCCGATGGCCGCCACGGGTGCCAGGGGGTCCTCGGCGCCGGCTCGGAAGCCGAGCCGTGCCGTGATGAGCGCCAGGCCAGCCTGGGCCGGCCGTTCGTGCCGCGTGCCGGACGGGAACCAGAGCGCGACGTCCACCGCGGTGGCCTGGGCGTCCGGCGCCAGTACGACACGCAGCCCGTTCGCGAGCGTGGTCCGTGTGGCGTGCAGGCCATCGGCACGGACGGACGGCGAGAGCAGTGTCAGCAGCAAAGCCACGGCCAGTGCAGGCGTGACGGCACGGTGAGTCCCGGTCATGGGCATGGAGAAGTTCTCTCGCGGTTCAGGGAGCCTGGAGTCACCGCAGCACGACGACGCGGTCCGTCTTGTGCTGTCCGGCGCTCTCGAGGTCGAGGAAGTACAGGCCCGGGGCCAGCGAACGGCCGCTCGCGTCGTCCCCGTTCCAGCGGATGGAAAGCGTGCTGCCCGGGGTGAGGTTCCCCTGGGCGAGGTCCCGGACCCAGCGGCCGCCGGCGTCGAACACGCGCAGGCGGTACCGGCTGGCGCCGAACTCCACGCCCAGGGCCAGGCGGAACACCGCGGGCGAGCCGGTGCGCAGCGGATTCGCGCCCGCATTCGTGAACGACAGCGGTCCGTGCAGGTCGGGTACGCCGAGCGTGTCGGGCGTGTAGCGCAGCGCGGCAAGGCCGTCGGGCAGGCCCCAGCCCGTGAGCGTGTCGGGCGTGGCGGCATGCGAGGCGGTGCGCTTGAGCGCTTGCGCGATCCACACGGCCGGCCACGACGGGCGCGCCTGCATGAGGCAGGCGGCCATGCCCGCGACCAGGGGTGCGGAGAACGACGTGCCGTTCAGGCGGATATAGCTGTTCGGGTTGCCGTCCGCCGTGGCCACGATCACGTCCACGCCTTGCGCGGCGAGGTCGGGCTTGATGCGTCCGTCCACAGTCGGGCCCTTGGACGAGAACGCCGGGCGGAAGCCGAGCGAGTCCACGGCACCGATCGCCAGCACGCTGTCGCCGTGCGCGTCGGCGGGAGCACCCACCTTGTAGCCCACGCTGGCCCTCGCACCGTCGTTGCCCGCCGAGACCACGACCAGGATGCCCTTCGCGGCCGCGATCTCGGCCGCACGCGTGATGACGCTCGTGTGCCCGTCGAGCATGGCGTAGGTGAGATCGGGGTCCGGATCGTCGAACAGGTTGTAGCCGAGGGACGAGCTGATGATGTCGCTGCCGAGTGAGTCCGCCCACTCCGCACCCATCGCCCACCACACCATCTCGATCTGCGTCTCGCTGCCGCTGTACTCGGTGCGCCCGAGCGCGAAGTGGGCACCGTAGCCGGGGCCCACGTAGCGGCCGGGAGCGTTGCCGGCGAGCGCGCTCAGCACCCACGAGCCGTGCTCGAAGATGCCGGGCGCTTCCACCGTGTCCTGCACCGAGTTCACGCCACGGATGAAGTCACGCGTGCGCCCGCCGCCGACGAGGACCGTGCGGAGCGCTTCGTGCTTGCGATAGAAGTTGAAGCCCTCGTCCAGCACGCACACGCCCACGCCGGTGCCGATGAAGCCCGAGTCGTGCATCGCCGGGACGTTGAGCCGCGAGAGCTGACCGAGCGTGCGTCCGTAGTTCACGAGCGCTGCCGACTCCGTGCCGCGCAGCGAGGCGCTCCAGGCTCCCGGCGCGCGCCGGGCGTCGAGCGCGGTCTCGCGTTCGCGCACGCGCGCCAGCTCCACGGGTGCGACACGTCGCACGAACGGCAGCGCGGCGAGCGAGGCCAATGCGTCGCCCGAAGCGCGCACCGCGACCCGATTGAACCAGCGCGACGTGCCGTAGGGTGCGAAGCCGCGCGCCGTGAGCTCGTGCACGTAGCGCTCCTCGACTGGCAGGTCGAGCCAGTCCACGAGCGGTTGCACGCCGGCGCGCTCGCGGCGGCGGCGAGCCTCGGGCGTGAGCCGGCGCTCGGCGTCGGCGAGCCGCTGCGCCAGGTCGGCAGGACCGGCCTCGCCCTTGTCGGCGAACTCCACCCACACGGGCACGGGCTCGGAGCCGGGTGCCAGGGCCGCCGCGAGCCGCGGATCGAGCCGGGAGCCGGGGGCGGGCGAGGTCGCAGCGGTGGCCACGGGGGCCATGGCGAGGAGCAGCGCGAGGAGAACCGAGTGCATACCCTTCATTCTAACCCGCCGGGCCGCTGGGTTTCAGGCGCGCGCGCCGCTGGTGGCGGTTGCCGTCACGTGCGCCTCCAGCCAGCCCACGTCGAGGCCGGCCGCGTTCTGGACCGGGGGCCGACGGTGCCCCCGGAGCATGGACAGCTCCCCGGTGCGCAGCACCCCCAGCTGTTGCAACAGGTCCACGGCCGCCGGGGCCACGGCCCGCATCGCACCGTCCTCGCATTTGATCGCCACCCCCACGCCCAGGTCCGGATCGGCGACCAGCAGCAGTCCCTCCGCACCGCTCTTGGCCAGCACCCGGCCGCTGGTGGCGAGCATGAGGTCCGTGGCCAGCCGCCCCTGGCCTTCCACCGCCACGGGGTGTGCGGTCATGGCGCGGCCGATGCGCTGCAGCGAGCGCGCGCGCAGGTCGCCCCCACGCGCCATGGCTTCGGCGATCCGGGCGTAACCCTGCGCCATGGCGGCCAGCGGCATCCCGAACACCGGAGCGCTGCAGCCATCCACGCCGATCTGCACCGATTCGGGTGCGACGCCGCAGCAATCGGCCACCGTGCGCAGGAGCAGCTGCTGCAGCGGATGGTCCGGCTGCTCGTAGCCCGCGATCGGCCAGCCCTCGGCGCGAGCGAACGCCACCATGCTGGTGTGCTTGCCGGAGCAGTTGTTGTAGACGGGACCCTTGCGCGACGGCTCCCGGCGCAGGTCCTCGAGCGACTCCAGATCCAGGGGATCGTGGTAGCCGCACGCCAGGTGCGAGGGCTCGAGCCCGAGGCGGCGCAGCAGGCCCTGGACCACGGCCAGGTGCGCGCGGCTGCCCGAGTGCGAGGCCGCCATGATGGCCAGCTCCTCGTCGCTGCAGCCCCAGGCATCGGCATGGCCGCGCTCGACGAAGGGCAGCAGCTGGAACGGCTTGGCCGCGGAGCGGAACGACGTGACCCGGCGGACATCGTCGGTCGCGGCCTTGAGCTCACCCGCCGGGGTCACCATGGCGCACTGCACTCGATGGCGCGATTCCGCGATGGGTCCACGGAACACGAGCACTTCGGCTTGCAGGCGCATGCGGGTCCCGGGGCTCGAATGAAGACGGGGGCCCGCGTGTGGGCGCGGGCCCCCGGGGTTCAGCGAATGACGACGAGGCGGTTCTGGAACTGGAACGAGCCGGCCTCGATGCGATAGACGTAGATGCCCGACGCGACCGCCTGGCCGGAACCGTTCTTCAGGTCCCAGCGCTCGAAATCCCGGACCTGGTCGTTGTGCTCGAGCTGGCGCACGAGATCACCCGACGCGGTGTAGATCTTGATCGTGGCCACGGCCGGCAGGTTGATGAAGTGCAACTCGCTCTGGCCCGGCTGGTCCCAAACCTCGCTGCCGCGGTACGGATTCGGCACGACCAGCACCTTCTCGAGATCGGGGGTCGGACCGCCCGTGGGCTCGGTCGGCCCGGCGAGATTGCGCAGTTTGTGGTTCAGGTTCGGGCACGTAGCGGCATCGCCCGGCGTGCCGCAGCGCGCGAAGTTGTCGAGCGTGTCGGGGAGGAACAGATCTTCGTAGTCCGGGTCGGTCGTGTTCCGGCGCTCGTACGTGATGGAGTACCACGTGAGGAAGCCGTCGTGCGGCCCCGGCGGCGCGACCAGGACGAAGATCGAGTCGCCCGCCGACTGACAGGGCGGGCCCGGGACACCCGGATTGCGGCAGACCTTCACGAACTGGCCGTTCGAATCGGGGTCCACGAACGTGACCACGCTGTCATGCACCGTGTTGCCCTTGCACTTGTACTGCAGCGTGACCGGGTCCACGACCGAGAAGCTCCACGTCAGCTCGCTGCCCGCGTTGAGCGAGAAGCGCCGGATCAGCACCGCCTGCGAGCTGTCCGGCGCGTTCGTCATACGGTAGATGCGGTAGCCGCCGAAGTCCGGGCGCGCTTCCGCGGTGCGGCTGCGCACGAATCGCAACACGAGTTTGTTCGGCGCGACCGTGAGCGACTCGGCGACCGGAGGCGTGGCGTCGCCGAGACAGCGGTTCGGGAACACCTCTGAGTTGTCATGCCACTGGCCCGCCAGGGACCACGCCGGGATGTCGGGGAAGTTCGCAGCGGCGTGTGCGGGGCGCGCCGCCGCGAGGCCCAACAGGGCCATCGCGAGGGCGCACACGGCGGCGCGGCAAGCGCCGCCGGATGCGTTATCGGACATGGATCACTCCCGCGTGGTGCCCTTGGACACCAGAGCGTTGGCCGTACGTTTCAGCGGCGAAGCACTGCGCGCGGGCTTCGAGCCCCCGTTCTGCAAGTTGGCGGGCGCGAAGGTGCCACGGTCGATGCCGGTGCGTTCCAGGCCCCACAGGTCCTGGAGCACGAAGTCGAACAGCGCGATGCAGTCCTGGCGTGCCGTCAGCCACGGCGCGAACCCGGTGAAGACGAACTGGTTCGCCTGGTTGCCGTGGTAGTAGGTCATGGACGGAGCGCGTTTCTGACTGCCGTCAGCCGGTTCCGTGACGAGCAGCACCTGGCTCTCGACCTGGTAGAGCGTGTCGAGCACGGAGGCCTCGCGCACCACCTCGGGATCCGGATCCACGTCCTCGAGGATGAAGTTGCCGCTCTGGATGTACTCGATCGCGACGCTGCTCGCGTAGAACAGGTTCGACTGGTTGGGTAGCCGCGTCGGCGGCATCGGATCCGGGATGGCACTGTTGGGTCTCATCTCCACCGGGAGCTTGCTGTAGTTCGGCGAGTTGATGATGCCGCCCGCGAAACGGGAGTGATGCGACCACGGTTTCTTGACGTTGTACGTCACCGGCAAGTCCGTACCGTTGTTCTGGCGCTCATTGACCGTGAAGTCGTAGCGATAGTTGCGGATGGCCGTCACCGTGACGCCCATGCTCGATTGCCAGTGCGCACCGTCATACATGATGCGGCCCGGCGCCAGCTCGCCGAACTGCACGGCGGAAGAGAATATCGTGGTCTGCCCCACGTCATTGTTGGGTGAGAGCCTGTTGAACTGCCTCATGGAGGCGAAGCCGCTGCCGCCGCCGCTCATCCACACACGCCCACCCAGCTGCGTGTAAGCCGCCAACGTGCTGGCTCGCCCGGGGCCGCTCATGGCGTAGAGCGCGGTGACCGGCATGACGAGCTGGGGGTCGCCGAACTGGTAGGTGGCGCCGAGGCCGTCGACGAGCCAGATCAGGTTCTTGTACTGGCCGATCCGTGACAGCAGTACGCCGAGAGCCGGGTTCTCGAGTCCCAGCCGCGTGCCGAGCGTGTCGTATTGGTAGCCCGCCATCACGCCCGGCGAGCTGATCACACCCGAGGCCGGATTGCGCGTGCCACGCCACGGAAAGCCGCCGCGCGCGAACAGGAACGTGTCGAGCTCGGTCCTCGAGGGCCAGCCCTTCGTGTAGATGTCGGGCGTCTTCTTCGCTGGATCGGTGATGAACTTGTCGACCTCGAGCCGGGTGTCGTCCAGGACCAGCAGGGTCCTGTCGAACGACGGCGTGATGGCGATCATCTTGAGGATGCCAAGGCTCTTCTGGCCGTTGTTGTCGCTGCACTCCAGGTAGAACCGGTGTTCACCGTCCGTCTCGAACGGCCGCAGGATGGTGGAGTTCGGCATCGTCGGGTCGGAGCGGGTCCAGAACTGGTAGTCGTTCTTCTCGTCGTTGCGCTTCGTCTCGTCGTTGATGTTGCCGTCCACCATCCAGCGGAATCCCTGGATGTGCGAGCCCTGCGTCGGGAACGCCTCCCAGTTGACCGTGATCTCCGCCTTGGTCGGAACCTCGATCACGATCTCACGCAACGGATCGGTGGAGTAACCGCCGCTCTGGTACACGAAGTCGATGAACTGGTTGAAGATGTGGATGCGCGGTCCGTTTGCGGCGGCGAAGCCGGCGGTGAACTGCAGCATGTTCGAATCCAGCGAGAAGACCGGGGAGTACGCGCCGGCTTCGTCGAAGCCGATGACGACGAACACGTAGCTCTGGCCGGGCGTCAGGTTCGTGAACTGCACGAAGTTCGTGTCCGCGCTGGTCGAATCCCAGCCGGCCCAATTGTTCTCGGCCTCTCGCCGGCGGAGTCCGTCGGGGTTCGCGAGGAACCCGTTGTCCACCAGGTCGTCGCGATTGAACCTGAAATACTTGTACTTGACGGGTTTCTGCGAGAACTGTCCGTCCACGTCGGAGCCTTCCCACTCGACGCGCACGGACGGCGTGACCTGAGCGCTGATGAAGCGGTTCGGGATCGGGTTGATGACGGCCACGGTGGGCGCGATCGTGTACGACCAGAACGCCCGGTTCCGCCGCGCGGACATTGCACCATCGTCGTCCACGGCGCGGATCACGAACACGTGCGTTTCCGAGGCGGTCGGCGGCCTGGTGCCGATGATGGTGTCCGGCCTCGAGGCGCGGAAGAAGACGGTCTCCTCGTTCTTCTCGGTCCGGACCCAGCAGGTGTCACCGTTGTTGCACAAGGAAGTGTCGTAGACGACCTCGTGCGGCGGGTCGACCGCGTACTCGTAGTAGGCGACGCGACCGTCCGGGTCGTTGCCCGCCCAGTTCACCTTGTAGGCATAGAAGTACGGCGTGACACTGTCGCGCGATGCCGGAGCGTGGGTGAGCTCGACAGAGGGTCGCTGGTTGGGCACCAGGATTCCCTCGATGGTCGCTTTGGCGCAACCGCTGAGGTTCAACGACGCCAGCACGAGAAGCGCGGCCGCGGAGAACGCGGCGCGCAGGGACTTCCGGTTCATCACTGCCTCCTACCCGTGTTGGACGGGGACCCCGGTCGTTGGGTCGCCTGGCCTGAGCCACTGATATCAGCCGGCTCTGGGCTGACATTGAGGCGGCAGGGTATGTCGGTATCCACGCACGAGCCGTAGCTCGGCGTGCCCTCACGGCCCACGAACGGACAGGTCGCGGTGCCCGGGAGGTTGTCGCAGTCGGCGCAGTCGCACAGCCGGACGCGCACGATGATGTTGCCGGGCGCGATCTTGTCCGCGGGGATCGTGAACGTGATGGCGTTCCCGGGCTGCCCGTTGATCTCGAGCGGCACCACCCAGCACGTGTCGCGATTCGTCGCCGGATCCTTGCCGAGGATCGCGAACTTGCGGCGCAGGATCGGGCCGTAGTCCGGCTCTCCACCCACCTCGTTCCGGGCGGCGTTGGGATCGTACTTGTCCGCGTCTGCGGCCGGCATGTTGAAGTTCACGGTGCGTGAAGCGAGCGAGGCGTTCGGGTCCGGGGTGAACGCCAGGATCTCGCGCAGCAGCCGTGGAGCCTTGTTGACGTAGAACGTCATGATCTTGGAGCGAAGCGCCCGGTCCAGATCGTTGGCGCCGCCATTCTCGACCCGGTCCACGATGCCGACCGCGCCGCCGGGGCGCTGGTCCACACGGCGGTCCACCGTGCCATCGCCATCCTCGGCGCGGATCTCGCCGTAGGCGCGGCCCGCGGTGTTGAGGGCCATATAGCCATTGATCACGGGCTGGTGGAAGACCGACGCGGGATCATACACCGGGTACGTCGTGGTCTCGGACGGCTGGTTGACGCTCCCGGCCGAGTTCTTCACCGGGATCCTGAGGCGGAAGCCGATCGGCGAGCCGTTGACCGGACCGGGCGTGAGGACCGGCAAGCCCACGTTGATCGAATCCAGGAGCTCCACGTTCACCTTCACCTTGTAGGGCGAGTCGCGATCGAAACCACCGGTCGGGAAGATGACCCAGGAGTTCATGTGCACCGTATCGTTCTCGGCATGCCACCACAGGCGGTCGTTGTAGATCTCGAAGAACGACTTGCGCTCGGCGCGAAGCGCCGGGAGCATGTTCACGGAGTCCGCACTCAACGGCGTGCCCGGCACGCCCTGGAACGCGGTCCAGCCGGTGAAGGTGAAGTCCTGATACCAGTAGCGCTTGCCCTTGCCGTCCGTGTGCGTGGTCCAGCCCGCCAATGGATCGGTCGGGTCCGCGCCTGCGAACCAGGTGTCGGGCGCGAAGTTCATCTGGAACCAGCGCGTGGCCTCGCCACGCCAGCCGGACTGTCCGATCGCACGCAACGTGAAGATCTTGGGGCCGGGGACGATCTTGTCGAGGCCCACGCCCGTGTTGTACTCGACCGTGTGCACCGAGGAGTCCACGGTGTTGAAGTTGGCCTCATCCAACTTGTAGCGGAATCCGGTGATGATGGTGCTGGGGATCGTCACCTCGCCATGCCAGCGCGCGGACAGCCGGGCGTTGCTCGTGACCGTGTCGCGCGGGAACGAGTGGTCGTTGCTGATCTCGAAGAAGTCGGTGACGTGGTAGGTCTTCTGAACCGGGAAGACACCGCCACCGCCCGGGATCAGCTCGTACTCGATTCCGACAGCCGTGAACTCGTCGATGATCGCGTTGGGCGGGAACCGGTCGTAGGAGCTGAAGATGAAGCGTGCCGGAGTCGCATCGGCACGTCCCTTGTCGTCGACCGCATAGATGAAGAACGCGTGCTGGCGCTCGCTGAGCTCTTCGGAGGCCGTGAAGACGAACATGCTGTCCGTCTTGGTCGTGAACTGGTAGTCGCGCGCCTTGGGCCCGGGCAGGTTGGGCACGGTGATGGCGCCCTCGGGGGGCACGGGCAGCGTTTCGACGACGGCGAAGTAATAGCCGTTCACGCTGCCGTCACGGTCCGAGCCAGCCCAGTACAGGTGGAAGCGCACCGGGATCTTGTGGGTCGGTGACTTGACCGGGGTGTTCTGGGAGTCTCGAACGGTGATCGTGTCCTGCGGTGCGGCGACGATCCAGGTCTCGGGTGCTTGGTTGGCGGTGACGGGTGCGAGGGTTTTTCTGCAGCCGGCCCCAAGGAACGCAAGAAAAAGGCAAAGTACAGCCCCAACACGTAAGCGCATTCGCGCCCTCCAGCACGCCCAGTCGATGTAGAAGGAAGTGGATGGAAGCTAGCAACGCACCGTCGCGAGCGTCAAGGTGAAATCCGACTAGGATTTGGCCGATTCGAGAGTTGGCGATTCCGGTACCTGGTCATGACGTCGGATCCGCCCCAGAGTGGCCCCTTCGCCGCATAAGATTCACTGGTTGGAGAACGCCTTGCGCCTGGAGTCGGCGCGCCCTGCGAGTCGCCCGCGGAGTGGGGTCTGTCCCGGCGCCTCGAGGTGACGTCCGCCGCCGCCTGCAGCTGACGGACCTGGCCGGAGTCCGAGGGGTGGGGTCTTGTCCCGGGGCGTCGAGAGGGCTGCGGGAGGCAGGATGCCGGAGCAGCCCGAACGAAGAGGGAGCGGAGGGCAGGGATGCCCGAAGCGAGCGTACCCCGGGACGAGGCCCCGCCCCTCGGGCGACTGGGACGCTGAGGCCTCACCGCTGTCAGCGACCGGGTGCAGCGCCGCGCCCGGCTCTGCCGGAGTCCGAGGGGTGGGGTCTCGTCCCGGGGGCGTCGAGAGGGCTGCGGGAGGCAGGATGCCGGAGCAGCCCGAACGAAGAGCGAGCGGAGGGCAGGGACGCCCGAAGCGAGCGTACCCCGGGACGAGGCCCCGCCCCTCGGGCGACTGGGACGCTGAGGCCTCACCGCTGCCAGCGCACCAGCGAACTGGCGCACTGAGACTCGCGCCCAAACAAACGGAGGGGCGGGGATCGCTCCCCGCCCCTCCGAGTCACTGCTGAGACCGACGTCAGTTGTTCAGGACGATGATCCTGCCGGCATCCTTCTGCGTGCTGCTGCGCACGAAGTAAACGCCGCGGGCCACCTTCGTACCACTGTCGTCGCTACCGTCCCACTTCATCGTGTACTCGCCAGGCGTGTACACGCGGTCCGCGAGGGCGCGGATCTTACGACCACTGACGTCGTAGATCGTGACCTGCACGCGACCAGTCTTCGCCACGCCGAAGCGGACGATCGACTCACCCTGCCTCATGACCGAGTTACCGATCTTCATGAAGTTGGTGAACGAGCGACCACCCTGCGGGGTGTCCAGCGTGACCGGCGGAGCGCCGGTGATCTGGCAGACGCCGCCGAACACCTTGTTCAGCATGTAGTAGTAGTACGCGAGACGGCCATTGTCCGTATCGCAGTACCGGCTGAACAGGTGCTCGATCTCGTAGCCAGCCGTAGCCGTCACCCAGTTGCGGAGCGCCACAGCCGGCTTGACGACGTCCGAGACATACGGCCCGTTCAGGCCGACGTTCTCGTAGAAGGCGCCTTCAACGGACTCCGGCAGACCCGGGTTCCGCGTGAAGACGTCGTTCGACCAGGTGCAGAAGTTCGAGACGCCATAGACGTCCGAGCTCGTGATCAAGGCCGGCGTCGTCAGTACGTCCGCACAGTCGTTGAGATTGCCAGCCAGCGACTGGTAGGACGGGCTACGGAAGATGAGCCCCAGCTTGTCCGTCAGGAACAGCGTGTGGTTCGGATCGACACCACCCGTGGCCTTCTCGGACTGACCAAAACCATCGCCCATCACGAACAGACCGCGCGGCTGCGGGAGACCGCCCGGAGCCGTCAGGTAGTCGTTGAAGAGCGCGAGGTCGTTCTGGCTGCGGTTCACGAACGGCCCGAGGATGCCGGAGTTCAGGTCGCCCGAGAGGATGGACACCACGCGGTAATACGCGCGGAGCATCTCAGGGGTGGGACCCGCCTTCGACTCACGACCGGCCGCGAAGCCCATGTTCGAACGGTTGGCAAGACGGCTGCCGGGGGCGCCAGCGCTCGTGGTGAGCGATTCGGACGCCTTGACGCCGTACATGTCCCACGTCGAACCGGGCTGGGAATTCTTGTGAACGAACGTCGACGACGGAGCCGGATTGGTGGTGATGTCATCCGTACCCGCAGCGTGCCAGCCATTGTGCACACCGAACTTCGCACTGGCCGTCGCGCCGATGGAATCCATCGTCGCCACGAAGCGACCTTCGTTACCACGACGGTCGTTCATGTCGATGTAGAGCATGCAAGCCGCACCCGCACCACCGAACGCCAGGTTCTTCCAGCGGTCCGGGAGCACGCTGAACTGCTGCCAACGATGCTGGTCCGTCGAGCCCTCACGCGACTGCGGCGTGATCAGGTTCGTGTCCGGCGTCATGGCGAAGTTCAGGAACGGATCGATCGAGTGTGACTTGCGGTAGAAGTACTGCACGTGCGAACCCGGCGTCAGGATGCCGTCGGGGATGATCTTGCTGAATTCCTTCGTGGTCGCCGAGCCATCCCAGCCGGTACGCGACTGCGGGACGGTGCTCAGCCACGCCGGGACCGTTCCGTCGCACGCCACGTTGTTGCCGGAGGGCGAGCTGGACGCAGCCTTGGTCGTGTCGAGCACGAAGCACCAGAACTTGTTCACACCCAGCGTGGCGAACTTCGGATCCTGCTCGTGGATCATCGTCATGAACCCAAGCGACGGGGCCAGGACGATGCCCGTGCCGGTGGGCACAGCGCCACCGACCGGGAAGATGTTCAGCTGGGTCGTGTCCATGCGGCAGCTGTTCCACGTCGTGGGATCCCATCCGCCAGGGCCGCTGTGAACGCCGGCGCCGACGAGACCAGGATTGGCCATGTACTGGCCCCAGAACGAGGCGTCGCCAGAGACCGCGACGGCCGCCTGGTTGGTGGGCAGCTGGAGAAGCGTACCGGTGCTCACGAACTTCGCGCCCGGCAGCATGGTGCGGCCACCCGCGATCTGGTAGTTACCAGGTCCCGGGAGGATGCGGAACACGAGGTCACAGCGCACGGTGCCGAGCGCCGGGTCATCCGCCGTGCCGAAGCTGGCATTGCCAGCGATGACGACAGAGGAGTCTCCGGGGATGTCGAACCGTGACGCGTTGCCCGTGGCCTGGGCATTGTTGATGCCCGTGCGAACCGTACCCGTGGTCGTATCGAACGCGGCGGTACCGGGCAGGCCGGGCGTCTCGTTCGCGGGGAACGTGTCGTTCACGAGCTGCCAGATGTCCGTGGACACCGCGCCCAACGCGACGGCATTGCCAGCGCTGGCCTGACCCGGGCTGCCGGGCAGGTCGACGAAGGCCATCGTCAGGTTGTCGAAGTAGCCACCCTCGTCCGAGTTGCAGCCCAGCGAGATGGCGAACCGGAAGCACTGCTGCTGGTGATTCCAGAACAGCCGCAGAGAATCCGGGATACCGCCGGCGCGCGAGGTGCGGAACGGGGTGCTGTTGTCGCGGAAGCCCTCGATGTCCGTGAAG
>Ga0075429_100000604_pt1 | contig 27577 bp, 25 predicted proteins | sample RhiMetdeltSRZDD3_FD_75295 | JGI IMG/M metagenome (GOLD analysis project Ga0075429, IMG submission 75295) | Populus rhizosphere microbial communities from Tennessee, USA - Rhizosphere MetaG P. deltoides SRZDD3 | ecosystem: Host-associated > Plants > Roots > Rhizosphere > Soil | place: USA... | reverse complement strand
CGATCGTCTCCATGACGTCGGGGGTGGACGCCGCCGGCGTGTCGAGCCGCGAGCGGAGGTCGACGAGATCCTCCGCGAGACGGGCCGCGCTCAGGTATCGGTCCGCCGGCTTCTTGGCCAGGGCGCGGCTGACGATCTCCTGCAGGGCGCCGGTGTGGCGTCCGAGGTCGGGGAGCGCCGGTGTCGGCTGCTGCACGATCTTGTACAGGATCTCGGTGGGGCCGCCTTCTCCGCCCTCGAAGGGGCGGCGGCCGGACAGCAGCTCGTACAGGATGACGCCGACGGAGAAGACGTCGCTGCGGCCGTCGACGGACTGCCCCTGGATCTGCTCCGGGCACATGTAGTGCACGGTTCCGACCATCATCCCGCTCTTCGTCAGGTTCGTGTTCGCCAGCTTGGCGATGCCGAAGTCGAGGATCTTCACCGCGCCGTCGTCGAGCAGTCGGATGTTCGAAGGCTTCACGTCGCGATGCACCACGCCGCGCTCGTGGGCGAAGTGCAGACCGCGGCACATTTGAATGATGATGTCGATTTTCTCGGGAAGCAGGAGCGCCTCCCCGGAGCGCAGCAGGCTCTCGAGGTCGCAGCCGGGCAGCAGCTCCATGGCGATGTATTGGAGCTGGCCGTCCTGGTTCAGCTCGAAGACGGTGACGATGTTCGGGTGCTGGAGCTTCGCGGCCGCCTTGGCCTCCACCGCGAAGCGCTTCCGGCTCTCGGTGTCGAGGTTGCCGTCGAGGGTCAGCGTCTTGACCGCGACCTCGCGGTCGAGGGCCTCGTCGTAGCCGCGGTACACCATGCCCATGCCGCCGCGGCCGATGCGGCCCATGATCACGTACTTGCCGATGCGCGGGCGCCCGCCGCGATCGCCGCCGGAGGACTGCGCCGTCGACATCCCGCTCATGCGCCTTCGAACTGGATCAGCAGGACGGTGATGTTGTCCTCGCCCCCACGGCCGTTGGCCTCGTCCACCAGAGAGCGCGCGGCCTGCTCGATGTCGCCGCCGGCGTCCTTCACCAGCCGCACGATGTCATCGTCGGGGACCATGCTGGTGAGGCCGTCGGAGCACAGCAGGAGAACGTCTCCGGCCTGGGCCTGGTGGCCCTGGACGTCGACCACGAGCTCGGGCTTGCCGCCCAGCGCGCGGGTGACGACGTTGCGCAGCGGATGGCTGCGCGCCTGGTCGGCGGAGATGATGCCGCTCTCGAGCTGCTCGTTCACCCAGGAGTGGTCGTTGGTGAGCTGGGAGATCGAGCCCGCGCGAACGAGGTACACGCGGCTGTCGCCGACATGGGCGAGGTTGGCATCCTGTCCGTCCACGAGCACGGCCACCACCGTGGTGGCCATCCCCAGGTACTCCTTCCGCTCCCGCGTGGCCTCGAGCACCTTGCGGTTCGCGTACTGGATGGCGCTCTTCAGGCGGTTGCCGTCGAAGGAGACGCTCTCGTCGAGGCCGAAAGGCCAGGTGATGTCGCCGTCGCCGCTGGTCAGGCAGACGAACTCGTTGATCGCCTCCACCGCCAGCCGGGACGCCACCTCGCCGGCGGCGTGCCCGCCCATGCCGTCGGCCACGACGAACAGATTCTGCTCGGGATTGACGAAGACGCTGTCCTCGTTCCCCTTCCGCTTCCGACCGACGTCGGTGAGCGCCTGGTACGCAATCTTCATCGATCGGCTCTCTCGGGACGCCTCATGCGCACCGCGTCAGTAGACAACGAAAACACGAGCGTCGGCAAGCGGCGCGCGGCTCCCCCGCGGCCGACATTCGGGTCAGGGCTTGCGTCGGAAGCGGTCGAGCAGTCCGCCCGGCCCGCCCGGATCGGTGACGTCGCCGGGATTGGGGGGGCCGATCTCGGCGGCGAGCCGCTTGATCTCGGGATGGTTCGGGGCCAGGCGCAACGCCGTCTCGATGCTGCGCGCCGCGCGCTTCTTGAGACCCTGGCCGAGGTACAGGCGCGCCATCTCGTAGTGGGGACCCGGGTCGTTCGGCTTCAAGCGAATGCAATGCTCCAGCTGTTCCATCGCCTCCCGGACCCAATGGGGGTTCTTGGACAGCACCTTGGCGAGCGCACCGTGGTAGCGCGGCTCGTCGGGCATGTGGTGGACGGCGCTGCGCAGCAGGTTCAAGGCCTCCTGGAAATCGCCGGCCTGCATCATCTGCGCCGCGCGTTGATAGGCGTCCTCCGCGATCTCCGCCGGCGCGGACAGCTTCGGCTTGCTGAGGTCGGCATCGTACTGCTGCCGCGAGCGTTCGTTCGACAGGGTGTTGAACGCCTCCGTCAGCTGCTTGAGGAATTCCTCGGCCTTGCCCTTCTCGGCGGGGTCCTGGAATCGATCGGGATGCCGCTCGCGCACGAGACGGAGGTACGCCTTGCGCACGTCCGGCGCAGGCGCGTCCTTTGCGATGCCAAGGATCTCGTAGTAGTCCACCTTATCCCTTCTTGTCTCCGCCCTTCACGAACTTCGCGGCCTGCTTGCGGATGACCTCGGAGACGTTGCGGTCGGTCATGAGCATGCGCATGTCGCGCGGGTTGAGGCGCGCCACCATGCCGATGGACAGGCCCACCGGCGTGCGCGGGTTCTTCACCAGGTTCACCATGACCGTGTACTTCTTCGTCCACTCGCGGTTCTTCGCGATGTTCCGGAGCACGTCGTCCGAGACGTTCTTCATGGCCGCGATCTGCTCGACCTCGGCGTCGCTCAGCTTGGGGCTGCCGAGGACGGCGGTGTAGACGAGGCGGTTGCGGTCGCGGATCAGGACCGACCGCTCCTCGCGCGTCCCCTTGAGGGCGGAGATCAACTTTTCCGCGGTGTTCATCTTGTAGAGGCGCTGGACGGCGGTGAGCTTGTCCGGGTCGTTCTTCTCGCTCTCGTCGAGGGTCTGGTCGATGGCCTCCTGCTCGGTCTTCGGCGGCTCGGGCTCCGGCTCCTCGGCGACCGGCTCCTCCTCCACCGGCGGCGGCTCGGGCTCGGGCTCCGACGGCGCGGGGGCGGCCTCCGGCTGTTCGCCGATGTGGAAGCTCTCGCGGAGCTCGCGGAGGCGGCGGCGCTGGTCGTTGTTGAGCCGCGGGTTCGATTCGAGGGCCACCAGCAGCGACGTGCGCCGCAGCAGGCGCATCTGGTTGATGACCACGAGCTCGGCCAGGACCTCGTGCAGCGAGGCGGCGATGAACTCGATGGCGTCGTCGGGCGTCGAAGGATTCTGGAGGACGACCTCGCGGAGCTTGGGTTCCTCGCGGCCGATGAGCGCCCAGCCCAGGACGACGGAGGGGGTCTCCTTCGACTGCAGCACCGGCCGGAACTCGTCGAGGGGGATCCCCTTCAGGGTCTTCTCGGCGTTACTGCTCACCTCGACGTCGGGGTCGCGCAAGAGGTGGTGCAGCATCTCGACGAGGTCCGCGGTCTTGAGCGGCAGCGCCCCTTGCGCCGCCATCAGGCGGAGCTCGCGAGGAACGCCCCCCTTCATGAACTGTTCGACGAGGGGATTCGCGACCCGTGCTTCGGCCATTTGCAGGAGAGTCTACGCCGGACGACCGATCAACCGCTATGGGCGGCGCGGCGCGGGAGGGGCGCCTCGACCAGGGACGACAGGTTGCCCTTGCTTATCACGATGTTCTTGCGAACCTCGCCCCGATCGCCGAGCGGCGAGGCCAGCTGGTCGTTGATCAGCAGCTCGAGGGCGCCGGCATCGCCGACATGGAGAATCACCTCGTCGTCCACGCTCAGCGTCTCGCTCTGGCCGGCGCGCAGGACCTTGTCCATGAGCGATCGCCCGCCGGCGTGAAGGGCGATCCAGCAGTCTTCGCGGGCCTTGAGGGTCACCACCAGAGGGCCGGAGGCCGCGGCCGCCGGCTCCTGGATCGGGACCAGCCGGTCACCGGGCACGACCATCGGCGGAACCGCGGGCGCGACGGCGGCGCTGGCCGCGGGCGGCGCCTCTCGGGTCAGACGTAATCCCGCACCGAGCAGTCCCGCCACGACGAGGCCCAGGAAGAGGCGCCGATAGAAGCCGCGGCGGCTGCCGGTTTCTTCCTGCGGCGCGGGAGCGGCCGCCTTCTTCTCGCTCTTCTCCGCGCCACCCGCCTCGCCGTGGGCATGAAGGAAATCGGACACCATGCGCTCGGCATCGAGGCCGACGAAGCGGGCGTACTCACGCACGAAGGAGCGGCGGAAGATGCCGCCGGGCAGGATGTCGATGCGGTCGTTCTCGAGGGCCTGAAGGAAACGGACGCTGATCTTCGTGGCTTCGGCGATATCGCGCAGCGATATCCCCCTCAGTTCGCGCTGCTGTCGGAGATTTTCGCCAAAGGAAGCCATGGCCAGCCACTGGGTGCGGTCGTGCGTCGTTTCGGGGCCCGAGCGAGGCGATTCTATAGTAAGGTTCGAACGAACCGCAATCCCTCTATCGTTTTTCGCTACTTCTCCTCTTTGGCCTGCTTCTCCTCGGCCACGCGGCGAGCGGCGACCTGAACGAGCGGGACGAGGCCCTTCGCCTCGGCCACGCGAAGCAAGTCCTTTTTTAGAAGTGAGCTCAGTTGGGCCAGCGCGACGGAGAGCGGGGTCCGGGGCTGCACGGCGAGCTCGAGCCGCACGGCGTAGCTTTTCAACCAGCGGCCGGCCGCCCCCACCGCCTGGAGGAGGCGCACGTTCGGCTCCGGCCGGCGCACGAGGCCGACGAGATCGCTCTCCCGCAGGCGGGGGTTCTGGAGGCAGGCTTCGAGCACGCGTGGCTCCGTCTCGTCGAGCAGCGCGAGCAGGACGGGCGTGGTCGCGAGACGTCCCAGGGTGATCTTCTCGCCCAGGCGGCGCTCCGGGAGCGTGTCCTTGAGGACCGCCTCCGCGCGCAGGCGCACCGCGCTGGGCACCCGCGGGCTCATCGCGACGTCGGCGAGGCTTCGCCACGGGAGAGCCGGGACGAGCGGCACGGACAGCCGCGGCGGCGACTTGGGGTTGAGGACGATGCCGGCCAGGATCCGCGAGCGCTCCGCCCACGGCCGCGTCCGCGCCAGGTATTCGAGGGCCGGCAGCGGCACCGCGCGGTGCAGCACCGCGATCACGGTCTCCTCGTCGGGCGCCCGCGCGAAGACCTCCGCCACCTTCGGCGCCGACGCCCCCGCCGCCAGCAGCTCCGCATAGAGCGCATCCACGTCCGCCGACGGCCTCACCGCTCTTCAACCACAAAGACACAAAGGGCACAAAGGGCCACAAAGAACGAATTCGCCGAATGGCAGGATCGTTCACTCGTCAATCTGGCCTGACCTGCTCTGGGCCGTTGCATTCCGCTTGCCTCGTACTGGCCCTCTCTCTCGTCTCCCTCTTCTTTCTTTTCTTTGTGTTCCTTTGTGCCCTTCGTGTCTTTGTGGTTTATTGCGGCGCCGTTTCGTTGCCGTTAAAGGCCGAACCAGCTCCGTATGCGGGTGAGCAGGCGTTGGCGCTCGCCCGCGCTCTCGCCCGCTTGAAACGGCGTGGTGAGGTCGTCCTTGGCCTGCGTCAGGGCGTCGCGGCGCTCGGACAGGATCGTCGAGATCTCCACGGCGATGGCCGGGTTCTGGACGAGGATCTTTTCGAAGCCGGCCTTGTCGAGGGTGAAGACGTCGACGTCGGTGGCGGCCACCACCGTGGCCGAGCGCTGCTCGCCGGTCAGAAGCGAGATCTCGCCGAAGAACTGGCCCTCCATGAGCCGCGCCAGCACGCGGCTCTTGCCGGCCAGCGTCTTCGAGACCTCGACCTCCCCGCGGTCGATGACGAAGAAGCTGTCGCCGGTGTCGCCCTCGACGATGATGCGCTCGCCGGACGAGTAGTGGAGGTGGCGGAAGGCGGCGGCGGCGGCGGTCAACTCCTCGTCGGAGAGCGGCCGGAACAGATCGATGCCGCGGATCGCCCGCTCCAGCCGGCCCGCCGTCCCCTCGCGCGCTTCGGTCTCCGCCGCGTTGTGCATGTAGACGGTGCGGATCGGGAACGGGATCTCGATCCCGTGCCGGCGAAAGTAGTACCAGATCAGCCGATTGATCTCGCCCTCGGCGGCGCGGTAGTCGTCGTAGCGGGCGATGAAGTAGCGGATCTCGTAGGTGATCGTGAAGTCACCGTAGTGGATGATGCGCACCACCGGCCGCGGCTCGTTGAGCACGCACTCGACCTGGTCGAGCAGGGCCTCGAGGACGGACAGGACCTTGTTGGGCGGCGTGTGATAGTTGACCCCGATCGTCATGAGGCGCGAGTGGGCCGCCCGCGGCACGCTGTAGTTCTGGATCGCCCGCCGCGCCACCTCGTTGTTGGGAATCGTGACGGTGTCGTCGTACCAGGTGCGCAGGCGCACCGCCCGCCAGGAGACCTGCTCGACGCGCCCTTCGGACTCCGCGACCTTCACCCAGTCGCCGACCCGGAACGGGGCCTCGGTGTGGATGGCGATGCCGGCGAAGAGGTTGCCGAGGGTGTCCTGAAGGGCGAGACCGACGACGGCGCCGACCACGGCCGACGTGGCCAGGAACGGCGTGAGCTCGACGCCGAACCAGCGGTGGGCGATGAACCCGGCGCCCATCCCGTAGAGGACGACGCCGACGACGCTCTCCAGCAGGTCGGGCGCGGCGTGGCCCTGCCGCTGCTGGAACAAGGTCTGGAGCATCAGGCCCGCGCTGCGCACGACGAGGACGAGGGCGGGCAGGACGACCACGAGACCCGACCACGGCGACGGGGCGGCGGAGGTCGTCGCGGCCAGGACGCTGACCAGGGTGACGGCGAAGACGGTGGCGGCGAGCGGCCCCGTCAGCGGCTGGAGGACGGGGCGCCGGCGCGCGAGGCGCGAGAACACCACGAGCAGCGCCAGGGCCACCGGCGCGACGATCCACGGGCTCAAGCTCACGGCCGCCTCCCGCTCATGCCAGGGCCGCCTCGATCCGCGCCACCACGTCCGCCGGACGGCCGGTCAGGAACGGGCGCAGAAGGGCGAGACCGCGGGCGCCGGCTGCGACCGCCGCCCGCGCATTCGACGCGTCGATGCCGCCGATCGCGTAGACCGGCACGCGCACGGCCCGTGCGGCCGCTTCCAACCCGGCGAGGCCGAGCGCGCGGTGTTCCTTGCCGGGCGTGGCGAAGACAGGACCCACCACGACGAAGTCGGCCCCTTCCGCCTCCGCGCTCCTCGCGCCCTCGGTGGAGTGCCGCGAGGCGCCGACGGCAATCTGTGGAAAGGCGCGCTTCACGGCCGCCACGGACAGGCCTTCCTCGGGGAGCTGCACCGCGCCGGCCCCTGCCGCCAGGGCGACGTCCAGCCGCCCGTTCACCACGACACGAGCGCGGGTGCCGTGCGAGGCCGCGCCGACGGCCCGCACGAGATCGGCCAGGGCGCGGCCGTCCAGATCCTTCTCGCGCACCTGCAGGTCATCGACTCCCGCCCGCGCCGCTTCGGCCGCCATGGCCGCCAGCTCGCCTTCGGCCAGGCGCCGGCGGTCGGAGACGAGCATGAGGCGCACGTGTCTAGGCATTGTCGTCGGCGTCGCGCACGTGCTGATGCGCTTCGACGAACGCGAGCAGGATGTTCACGAGCCCGAGCCCGGTGACGGCGCCGCGCACGAATCCGCTGAGCAGGAGCTGGCGCAGGATCGGGTAGGGCTGCAGGAGATAGTTGGAGTCCCAGAAGGCCGTCCACGGAATGACGGCGAGGACGAGCCCCACGAGCAACGAGCTCAGCACGGAGAGAAACGCCGCCATGGATCGCGGCTCGGGCTCCGTGTCAGGCGCCGCCCAGCGCGCGGACCTTCTCGGCGACGTCGCGGAAGCTCGCGTTCTGTGACCAGAGCTCGTTGAATATGTCGCGGGCGGTGTCCACGTCGCCGCTGGCCTCGTGGGCCGAGGCGAGATCGTAGCGGAGGCCGAGATATTCCTCGGGCGTGCGGCCGGGCGCCTTCAGGCCGCGCTCGAACCACTTGATGGCCAGCTTGGGCAGGCCTTTCTCCATGAAGCAGAGCCCCAGCATGCTGCTGCACTCCAGGGCGCGCCGCTCGTCCTTGGCCGCGAGCTGGAACTCGGCGATCGCCTCGTCGACCAGACCCATCTCTTTGTAGGCGATCCCGAGGTTGTAGCGCGTGTCGTAGTCCTCCTTGCCGAGCTGGCGATCGACGCCAGCCTTGAACTCCTTGAAGATCTCCGTCAGGCCCGCGTCGCCCAGCTCCGTCCCCGCGGGCGGTGCCGGTGCCTCCTCCACGGCGGACTGCGTCTCGAACAGGCCGCCGAGCTCCGTGTTGAGATCGAGCTCGTCGTGGTTGTCGGGCGGGGCGGCGGCCGACGCGTGGCCCACGAGGTCTTCGACCGACATCGAGTCGGAAAACGCAGGCTCGCGCTCCGGCTCTTCGGCCGGCTCCGGGAAGTCGGGAAGCCCGACGTCGAGGTCGGCGGAGCCGTCGTGCGGCGATCCGAAGGGATCGAGCTCGGGCTCCGGTTCGGGCTCCGGCACCACAGGCGGGCGCGCGGGCCGGAGCGGTGGCGGCGGCAGCGTCTGGTCCGCCTTGCGCGCGCGCACGGGCGGGGGCGGCGGTTCGGGCTCCGGCTCCGCCTCGGGCACATCCATCGCCAACTCGCCCAGCGGGTCGTCCGCGGCCATCGGCTCCGGCGACGCGAAGGGGTCGTCCTCGGGCACGGCGATCTCGGCGTCCGCGCCGAGGTTGTCGAGATCGAGCTCCGCTTCCGGCTCGGGCTCCGGAATCGGCGCCGGCTTCGGCTTCGGCACGGGCTTCGCCACCGGCGGCGGTGGTGGTGGGGGTGGCGGCGCGGGTTTCGGCGGTGGCGGCGGCGCCGGCTTCGCGACGGGCGGCGGCGGCGCCGGCTTTGGCACCGGCTTCGGCGGCGGTGGTGGTGGTGGAGCTTCGATCTCCTCTTCCTCCACCAGGCCCAGCTCGGCGACCTTCGCGTTCACAGCAGGATGCGACGGATACCGATGCCGGACTTCCTTGAGCGCCTCGCGCGCGTCGTCGACGAAGCCGAGCGACACGTACGACTCGACCTCATCGAGGAGCCTCTGCAGGTCGGCGGGCAGTGCCGGTGCCGCCGGCGGTGCGGGCGGACGCTTGGCCACGGGCGGCGGTGGTGGCGGTGGCGGTGGTGGCGCCGGTTTCGGCGCAGGCGGCGGAGCCGGCTTGGCGACGACCGGCGGCGGAGCAGGCTTGGGCTTCGGAGGCGGTGGTGGCGGCGGCGGCGGTTCGAGCGGAAGCTCCTCGGACTCGTCGAACGTGAGAGGCGCCTCCTCCTCGGCCTCCACCCCGAACGAAGGGCCGCCAAACGCCGGGGCCGGCGCGGGAGCCGCCGGCTCGTTGTCGACCTCGATCTCGACGTCGTCCTCGGTGGGGACGGCCAGCTCCTCCTCCTCGACGAACGCGTTCGCGAACTGGCCGGTGTTGCCGATCTCCTCCTCGAGCAGCGGGCCCCCACCGCCGCCGAGCGGGTTCGGCGTCTCCAGCCCGCTCTCCTCGACCTCGAGCAGGACCTCCTCGTCGCCGTGCTCGATCGAGATCTCCTCCTCGTCGTCCTCGACGGCGAGCGGAGGCGGGGCGGCGGCGCGGGCCGCGGGTGGTGCCGGACGCGCGGGGGCGGCGGCGGGAGCCAGCTCCGGGGCGAGCTGGCGCACCTCGTCCTCGTAGCCGGCGGCGCTCACGCTGTCGCCCTTCAGGCGGCAGATCTCGGCCAGGGCGAGCGCCTGCTCAGCCGCCTTGCTGCTCTGCCCTTTTTCCTTGTACAGGTCGCGCAGCTCCTGGCGCGCGTCGATGTGATCGGGGAAACGAGCGATGACGGCGTCGAACTGATCCGCCGCCTTGTCGATGAGCCCGTACTTGCGGAAGACGCGCCCTTCAGCGAGGTGCTCTTCGATGAACTCGCTGTCGTCAGAGGAGAGCGGCCCGGACAGCTCGATGGTGGGCCGGGCGGAGGCGCGGGCCGACGCCGGCTTGGGCGCGGCGGCGGGCCTGGGCGGCGCCGGCTTGGCGGCGGCCTTCAGGCTGGCCGGCGACACCGGCGGCGGCGCGGGCTCCCCGGCATCCTCGAACTCGATGTCCTCCCCGTCGTCGAGCCCTGCGGCCGTCGAGGCCGGCGCCGCCCTGCCGCCGCCCGCGCTCTTGCCCCGCACCATCTGCAGCTTCTGCTTGTGCTGCTGGTTCTGCGGCTCGAGAGAGATGAGGATCTCGAGGACCGAGGCCGCCTGGTCGTACTGGCGGACGTTGATGAAGGCCTCGCTGAGCAGCCCGTACGTCGAGACGACCATCCTGTCGTTCTGAGTGACGCGGTAGATCTCGACGAGCTTCTGCAGCGTCTTCACGTGCTGCGGGTTCTTCTGGGTGATCTGGCTGAGCAGGGACGCGCCCTTCTCGCCTTCGCGGCGCTCGACGAGCTTGTCGACGACCGGCTGGTATTCGTTGAAGGCCTTGTCGAACTGCCCCTGCATCAGGTACACGCGGCCCATCTGGGCGCGGCTCTCCTGGTCTTGCGGGTTGAGCTCGATCAGGCGCTTGAAGATCGCCTCCGCCTCCTCGATCTTCTTGGCGCCGAGATACGCTTCGCCCAGGCGCACGAGGATGGCGGGATCGTTCGGCGACTGCTGCACCGCCTCCTCGAGGAAGTGGGCGGCACGCTCGTGGTTCTTCTGGACGAGGTGGATGCGCCCGAGCTCGAGGCGGAGCTTGTGGCTCTTGGGGTCGATCTTGAGGCCCTTCTCGAGGACCTGCACCGCCTCCGCGAGGTGGCCCTTCTTGTTGAGCTCCTCGGCGATGGCGACGTGCTCGTCCACCGCCTTCGACGAGTTGCCCTCGCGCGTGTAGAGGTCGGCGAGCCGGCTCCGGACCTTGAGGTCGGCGGGGTCGATCTCCGCCATCTTCTTGAGGACGTCGCCCGCCTCGCGCATCCTCCCGCGCTTGACGTACTCGTCCACCACGATCTGGTACTGGCTCTTGGCCTCCATCATGAGGCCCTGCTTGCCGTACAAGTCGGCGAGGTTGACGTACGGATCGAGGACGGTGGGATCGAGCTTGTTGATCTTCTTCCAGATCGCGATGGCCTTCAGCAGGAACCCGTCGCGCGCGTAGAAGTCGGCGACCTTCGCGTATTCCGCGGAGGCTTCCTTGATCTTGTTCAGCTTGGCGAACAGGTCGCCGATCTTGTTGATCGTGTTCCAGTCGCGCGGGTTGTCCTCGACGAGCTGGCGATATTGGACGATGGCCTGGTCGAGCTTGCCGGCCTTCTCCAGCTTGTCGGCTTCCTGCTTGACCTTGATGGGATTGATCTTGGCCACTGCCCCTCTACTCTAACCCAGCGAGATGCCGTGCACCGGACGTGGGGCAAGACGAAACGGCGACGAAACGACGCCACAGAGACACCGAGGCACAGAGAAACGCAGGAGGATGCGTGCCCGGATCCGCGACCGCTAAAACAGCCATGGCTGGGTGCCGGTAAAGGAACGCCGGTGGATCTCGGAAGGCCCGAGCTTGTGCAGCGCCTCCAGGTGCTCGCGGCTGCCGTAGCCCATGTTGCGGGCCAGACCGTAGCCGGGACACCGCTGGTCCCAGTCGCGCATGAGGCCGTCCCGAGACACTTTCGCCACGATGGACGCGGCCGCGATCGAGACCGAGATCGCGTCGCCTTTGACCACCGCCCGCTGCGGCGTCTTCACCTCCGAGATCGTGGAGCCGTCCACGAGGATGTGATCGGGAGCCGCGCTCAAGCCCTCCAGGGCGCGCCGCATGGCCAGGTGCGTCGCGCGCAGGATGTTGTGGCGGTCGATCTCCCACGGCTCGGCCAGGCCGACCGCGCACGCGCGCGCGCCGCCGCGGATGTGCTCCGCCAGCCGCTCGCGCTGCCGCCGGGTGAGGCGCTTGGAGTCGTCCACGCCCTCGGTGGGAAAACCGGCGTCGAGGACGACGGCACACGCGACCACCGGACCGCAGAGCGCGCCACGGCCGACCTCATCGATCCCCGCGACGCACGAGAACCCCGCCGCCCGCGCCTCCTCTTCGAGGCGCCACGAGCAGCAGAGCTCCTCTCCCTTGTAGACGAGCGGCCGACGTCGACGCCCCCCCGCCTCCTCGTGCGGCATGCCCCCCCGAGCGAGTAGTTAGCTGGTCCTCTTGGTCTCGTGCAGACGGCCCGCCTTGCCCTTCCGATCGCGCAGGTAGTACAGCTTCGCGCGGCGCACGCGCGCCGACTTCACGATCTCGATCTTCTCGATGGTCGTGGCGTTCACCGGGAAGATGCGCTCGACGCCTTCGCCGAACGAGATCTTGCGTACGGTGATGGTGGCGCGGGCGCCCGAGCCCTTGAGGCCGATCACGATGCCCTCGAACACCTGGACACGCTCGCGCTCGACCTCTTTGATGCCCTTGCCCTTCATACCGACGGCCTTGTCGTCCTTGATCGTGGTCTCCTTGACCTTCACATGGACGCGCACGGTGTCGCCGGGGTTCATGCGGGGAATGTCCGCCTTCGCCCCCGCCGCTTCGATTCTTTCTACGAGGTTCATGACCGTTATCCCTTCTAAGTACTGACGTCCTTAAACCACAAAGGCACAAAGAGCACAAAGACTCACAAAGAACGGATGAAAGGACCTTCTGTTCTTTGTGCGTCCTTTGTGTCCTTTGTGTCTTTGTGGTTGCTTTCGTCGCTCCGCTCTTGCTCGATCTCATTCAGGAGCTGGCGGTCTTCGTCCGTCAGCTCCGCCGCCGCCAGGAGGTCCGGCCGGCGCTCGCGGGTGGCCTCGAGCGCCTTCTTGCGGCGCCAGCGCCGCACGCGCCCGTGGTCGCCCGAGAGCAGGACCTCCGGAACCGCCATTCCTCGAAGCTCGGCCGGCCGCGTGTAGTGCGGCCAATCGAGCAGCCCGTCCGAGAACGAATCCGTCTCCGCCGACTCCGCGTCGCCGAGGGCGCCGGGCATGAGCCGCACCGTCGCCTCGATGACGCACAGAGCCGCCGCCTCGCCTCCGGTCAGCACGAAGTCACCGACGCTCACCTCGAGGGTAGCGAGCCCCTCGTGGACCCGCTCGTCGATGCCTTCGTACCGGCCGCAGAGCAGCACCAGGCGATTGAGACCCGCGAACCGCGCCGCCGTGGCCTGGTCGAACTTCTGGCCGCGCGGCGAGAGCGCCACCACGGCGTCGCCTTCCTGCGGACCCTCCGGCAGGATGGACTGCACGGCGCGGAAGAACGGCTCCGCCTTCATCACCATCCCGGGCCCGCCGCCGAACGGGGCGTCGTCCACGGTGCGGTGTTTGTTCTCCGAGAACTCCCGCAGGTCGTGGGCCGCGATCTTCGCGACGCCGGCCGCGCAGGCGCGCGCGAGGATGCCCTCGGCCACGGGGGCCTCGATCATCCGCGGGAAGATCGTCACGACGTCAACGTGGAGCATTCACGATCTCCGGCACGCGGACATTCATGCGCCCGCCCGCCACGTCCACCGACTTCACGAACTGGTCGGCCAGCGGCAGCAGCGTCTCACCGCCCTCGCCGCCGCGAATCACCAGCACCACGGTGGCGCCGGTCTCCAGCAGATCGTGGATGCGGCCGACGGCGCGGCCGTCCTCGTTCACGACCTCGAGACCCTTCAACTGATGGTGGTAGTACGAGCCGGCCGGCAGCGCCGGCAGCTCGTCTTCGCCGATCCGGAGATCGAGGTCGCGATAGCCCTCGGCGGCGTCGATGGAGTCGACGCCCTCGAGCTTGAGCACGAACTTGCCCTTGTGCGGCCAGCAGTCGGTCACCCGGACCTCGCGCGCACCGCCGCCCGGCGCCGGAACGAACGCGCGGCGGAGGCTCGGGAACCGATCGGGATCGTCCGTGATCGGTTGCACGAGGACCTCGCCGTGGCGCCCCTGGGGCTTCACGACACGGCCGATCGTCACGAGATCGGCGAAGGCCGTCATTCCAGGATCTCCAAGTCGAATTCGAGACCCTGCTTGCGGGCGATGGCGCCGGCGAGCGCACGTATGGCCTGGGCGGTCTTGCCGCGGCGGCCGATGACACGGCCGCGGTCGTCGTCGGCGACCTCCAGCTCGACCACGATCACGCCGTCCTCGTCGAACTCTTCCACGCGCACACGCTCCGGCCGAGCCACGAGCGCCCGCGCGAGGCAACGCACCACGTCTTGCACCGGGGCCTCGTTACGCCGTGGCGGGCGGCGTGGCGGCGGGGGCGGCCGCCGACTTCTTGAGCAGGCTCTGCACCGTCTCGGACGGGCGCGCGCCCTTCGAGATCCAGTAGTTGGCCCGCTCGGAATCGATCTTCACCACCGCCGGATTGCGGCGCGGATCGTAGTGGCCCAGCACCTCGACGAAACGCCCGTCGCGCCAGTTCGTGGACTCGGCGACCACCACCCGGTAGTACGGCTTCTTGCTCGACCCTGTACGGCGCAAACGAATCGACAACATGTGGTTCTTCCTCTATTGACGGTTAACGCAGATGGGCGAACTTCGAGGCCAGCTTCTGCATGGCCTTGCTGCCCGCCCCCAGACTCTTCATCATCTTGCGCGCCTGCGCGAACTGCTTGAGCAGGCGGTTCACGTCTTCCACGGCGGTGCCGCTCCCCTTGGCGATGCGCTTGCGGCGGCTGCCGTTCAAGATCTCCGGCGAGCGGCGCTCCCGCGGCGTCATCGAGTCGATGATCGCCGACTGCTTCTTGAGCTCGCGCTCGCCTTGCTCCATGTCGACGTTCTTCATCTGCGACGACATGCCGGGGATCATGGACAGGACCTGATCGAGCGGCCCCATCTTGCGGAGCTGCACGAGCTGGTCCCGGAAGTCCTCGAGGGTGAACTCGTTCCGCTGCATCTTGCGGAACGTCTCCTCGGCCTTGTCGCGGTCGAAGCTCTCCTCCGCCTTCTCGATGAGCGAGAGCACGTCGCCCATGCCGAGCAAACGCCCCACCATGCGCTCCGGCTCGAACGGCTCGAAGGCCTCCGCCTTCTCGCCGGTGCCGGCGAACTTCACGGGGCAGCCGGTGACGGCGGCCGTCGACAGCGCCGCCCCGCCGCGGGCGTCGCCGTCCATCTTCGTGAGGATGACGCCGGTGATGCCGACGCGTTTGTGGAACTCCGTCGCGCTGCGCACGGCGTCCTGGCCGGTCATGGCGTCGGCTACGTACAGGATCTCCGACGGCTCCCCGATCGCCTTGAGCTCGGCCAGCTCCGCCATCAGCTCGTCGTCGATGTGCAGCCGCCCGGCGGTGTCGACGAGGAGGAAGTCGTGGCCGATCGAGCGCGACTCCTGCAGCGCCAGCTTCAGGATCTCGGCGGGCTTGTCGGTCTCCGGATGGAAGACCTTCAGGCTGTTCTGCTGGCCCAGCGTGCGGAGTTGCTCGCGGGCCGCGGGGCGATAGACGTCGGTCGAGACCATCAGCGGCTGATGGCCGCCCTTGACCAGCCACCGCGCCAGCTTTGCCGTCGAGGTCGTCTTGCCGGAACCCTGCAAGCCGGCCATCAGCACCACGCTGGGCAGGCGCGACGACCGCTGGAGCCGCACCGAGGCGCTGCCGCCCAGCATCTCCACCATCTCGTCGCGCACCACACGCAGGACGGCTTGATCCGGCGTCAGGCTCTTGAGGACGTCTTGTCCGACAGCCCGCACGCGCACGCGTTCGAGGAAGTCCTTCACCACTTTGAAGTGGACGTCGGCCTCCAGCATCGCCAGACGGATCTCGCGCAGGGCGGCGTCGACGTGGGACTCCTTGATCGTCCCCTCGCCACGAAGGGAACGAAACACTCCCTGAAGTTTTTCGCTCAGTGCATCGAACACGACGAGGCCTCGCGGGCGTTGCCCCAGCCAAACTGAAGCAACGCATGATCTTAGGGTACCGGCACGGGACTTGTCAAAGGCCGGATCTCGCGACTGTCGACAGTAAATGTGGCTTGCCTGCCTGTATCTGAAATAAAGGCAGCTCCAACAACAGACACTGGTGTCGGTCTGGGCCACCTAATATGTTATTTACCAGTGGCCTATCGACGCAGCCCAGGCGCCAGGAGGGGGGCGCGACTTTTTCGACAAAATCGCCGATGTCGGTCAGTTGTTGCCAATTATTCCTGCGCAATCTTGGCGCGAAGTGGTCGACGACCGACCTTTTCTACGTGAGTCGACGTAGTGCCGGGGCGCCGCCGTGGCTCCTGCCGGCTGTGGGGATTGGGACGTCACCCGGGGCGCCGGCACGGATCACGAGAAGACGGCGTCGACGTCCACCTCGCGGGAAGGGTGAAAGTGCGCCTCCAGGAGCGTGCGCGCCTCGTCGACTTTCGCCCGGGGCACCAGGATCTGAACGGGGATGAAGGGCGCGAAGAAGTGCCACAGTGCGCGCTGGTGCACGCTCCGCGCCAGGCCGAAGATGCCCGCCCCCTCCAACACTCGTAGCGCGCTCTCCACCGCATGGAGCCGATGCTCCGGCCACGCGGGAGCCAGCTCGCCGTGCCTCTGGACGGCGCGGGACTCGGCGATCACGTCGAGGGCGAGGGCGATGAAGAGGACCAGCGAGAACAGGTCGAAGGCCACGTCCTGCCGGGCCAGCCACACGTGCAGGACGGCGATGACGAGAACATAGCCGGCGCTCAGCGCCACCGCGCGATGGACTCGCGGCCGGGCTTCGCTGTTGAAGCGAGCGACGCGGGAGGGCCAGTTGAACACGAAGCCCAGGCCAACCGCCAAAGCGACGGCCGTGATCACGGCGATTACGTCCAGGGCCGGCCCGCTCACGATCTCGGCCGACTCGGGCAGGAGCCCCAAGCGCACGAGCGCGTCGAGCAGCGGCGCGATCGCCGCCGACCAGGACAACGGGAGCAGCCCGCACGCGGGCAGGGGCAGCGCGCGCGGCCGACCTTCGGAATCCGTGGGACGCCAGCGCAGGAGGGCGGCTGTCGCAATGCCGCCGAGCAGCACGGCGGTGGTCACCGTCGCCGGGTGATCCGATCGGACGTGGCCCTCGGTGAGGCGCAGGCCCAGCACCTCTTGTATCAACGGAAGCAGCGTGGCCCACGCTCCCGCCGTGAAGAGCACCGCAAAGCCGCCGCCGAGGGCGGCCTGGTCCAGGAGCTGCGCAGCGAGAACGAATACGCACATCCCGGCGACCAGGCTGGCGACGACGATCACACGTGACAGCCGCGCGTCGGCGGCGAGAGCGCCATGCGCATCCAGGAAGACCGCGATCCCGATCGCCTGCACGATCCCGAGTGCCATCGCGAGCCATAGAGTGGCGGTCATGAGCGGGCGACGTCCGGAAGCTCCCCCCGTACGGAGCGGCCGCCAGGGTGCCACCAGGAGGGCGGCGACCTCGACGATCCAGAACGCAGAGAAGACCGGCATCAGCCCGAGGGCGAAGACCGACAGTCTGAGGCTCTCGCCCACCTCCGCGGACAGGTGCTCCCCGCTCAATCCCGGCAGCAGCACATGCGGCCCGAGGCCGAACAGCAGGAAGGGAACCGCGATCGTGAGCCCCAGCTTGGGCACCCACGCCGGCCATGGGGGCCCGGCGGAAGCGTCGACTGCCCACTCCGGGAGATCGTCCACCAGCGCGGCACCACAATCGGCGCAGGTCTCGACAGTCTCCTCGTACTCGACGACGGATTCACACTCGGAGTTGGGGCAGGACTTCACGAGCCTCAGGGCGCGACGTCGTCACGCAGGGCGAACGTGGCCTGCCCGATGAGCGAGCCGTTCCCTTCGCGCAACTCGAGGCTGAGACCGCTGATGGTCACGGGTTGCCCTGTGCGTGGGAGCTCGGCGCCGGAGCACGGAGAGCGGACCTCCGTCGTGACCACTCTCGGCTCGCGGGCCGTGAACGCCTGCACGGGCGTCGAGCCGCAGATCTGTGGCAAGGGGCGGCCCTTGGCGTCGTGGACGCCGGCGAAGATCGAGTACAGACCGGATCGCTCCACGACGACTCGGGTCTGCACCCGCAACACCACGCCGCCGCCGCCCGCGCGGATCGTTCCGGGGAGCGGATCGCTCGACAGGATCGTGAGCGACGGCGCCGACCCGGCCGGGCGTGGGACCGGGGTCGGAGTCGGCGTGCGGGCCGGATCGCCGACCGGCTTCGGATCGAGCGACGAGGCCGTGCTGATCACGGCCACACCCGCGGCGGCGCCGATCCCGAGCAGCCCGAGCGTGCGCATGGAATGGCCGCTGGGCGTCGGTCGCGGCGTGGGAGGCGCGGTCTCCGGAAAGGCCTCGCGGCGGGCCTCGTCGAAGAAGCGCAGGACCTTCGGTGGGAACTCGGCGGAGTCGAGGTCGAGTGCGCTGTCCGTCTTCAAGGCCTCGACGAACTGGGCCTTGGCCTTTTGCTCCTGGCTCAAGCCGAGGTACGCAATCGACAGATACACGTAGGCGCGCGCGAGCTCCTTGGGCCGGCCGCGGTCGGCCGCGAGCCGCCTGGTGACCCAGTCGAGGGTGGCGACACCGCTGTCGAAATCGCCGACCTGGACCTGGCGTATCCCCTTGGCCAGCTCGACGTCGACGGGGTCCTCGACCGCGGGCGTGACTGTCGCCGACAACAGGACGAGGACCACGGCGATCAGCCTGCGCATCGATGCCATTCTCCCCTACTCCGCCGGTTACTTCGGAAAGCCTTCGAAGGGGAAGTCCATCTCGAGGCTGGTCACGGTGCCCGAGGTGATGGTCACGGACTTCCGCCGCGGAACGTAGCCGGGATTGGTGAACGTCACTGTGTGCTCGCCTGGAGAAAGCGCGAGCGGCGCTGCGAACGGTGAGGTGCCGATCGCCTGGCCGTCGATCGCGACCTCGGCCCACGGCACGACGGTGAGCTTCAAGTAGCCGCGGTCCGCGGCCGGCGCGACGGAAGTGGGCGGCGGCGCCGCCGTCGGCATGGCGTCGACAGCCACGCTCGCGTGTGTCGACGGGACACGCGGCTGTTCTCGCCGCGTCCGGCGCGAGGCTTCCGCCACCGCAGTGGGTGCGGCCGTCGCGGGCGGCGGATCCGGATCCGAACGCTGCGCGACGACAGCGACCGGCTCCCGCTCCGGCGGACGCGTCGCGATCGCATACACCGCCACCACCAGCGCCGCTGCGCCCGCACCTCCCGCCACGAGGTAACGCGGTCGGCGCAGCAACGGCGGCCGGGGCATCTCCTGCGTCACGCGGGCCAGCGGGACCGGCGTCGGCGTGACCTCCACCGGCACCGCCGCCATCGCGTTGGCCCCGACCACTGTCAGCCCCAACCGCGTGGGAGAGCGCATCCGCGAGCGCGCGTCGCGCAGAGCGGCGGCCATGTCCCGCGCCGATCGGAAGCGGTCGGCGGGTTCTTTCTCGAGGGCGCGCGCCAGCACCGGCCGTGCGGCCTCGGGGATCCGCTCGGCCCGCGGCCCGTCCATCGGCGGCGGCTCGGCGATCTGTTTCAAGAGGGTCGTGATCGGCGTGTCGGCGCGAAACGGCACGTCGCCGGTGAAGAGCTCGTAGGCGACGATGCCGAGGGCGTAGATGTCGCTGCGGGCGTCGACGGGCTTGCCGCGCGCCTGCTCCGGGCTCATGTACTCCGGCGTGCCGAGGATCTGGCCGGAGGCGGTGTCGCTCGTGACGTCGGCTCCGAGGCTCTTCGCCATGCCGAAGTCCGTGAGACGGGCGCGCCCCTGGCCGTCGATCATGACGTTGGCGGGCTTGACGTCGCGATGGACGATGCCGACCTCGTGGATGGCCTGCAGTCCTTCCGCGACCTGGATCGCCAGGTCGTAGGCGTGATCGGTCGCGAGGGCACGCTGGCTCTTGAGAACCGTGCGCAGGTTGGGACCCGCCACCAGCTCCATCGTCAGGTACTGGATGTGGCCATCCGTGCCGTAGTCGTGGATCGCGCAGACGTTCGGGTGACGGACGCGGCGGGCGAGCTTCGTCTCGTGGCGGAACCGGCGCGTCATCTCCGCCGAGCGCGCCGCTTCGATCCGCAGCACCTTGAGGGCCACCAGCTCGCGGAGCTCGCGGTCCTTCGCGCGGTACACGTGGCCCATGCCGCCGCGGCCGAGCGGGCTCAGGATCTCGTAGCGAGACGCCACCACCGTGCCTTCGGTGAGGGCGAAGAATCCGCAGCCGCACCGGAAGCAGTGGTCGAGGTCGTCGGCGTTTTCGGCACGGCAGGTGGGACAGATCATCACGTAGCGACCCGGCCGGGGAGCCGCTAGAGTATAGCGCTCCGATGAAGGCTCGAATCGCCGCCGTTTGCGGTCTCCTCGCCGCCGCCAGCGTCGCCCACGCCGAAACGAGCGTCCGCCTCGACATGGGCCTCGTGTCCGGCGCCGTGAGCGGAGACGCCGCACGCCGGGTCGGCATCGCCGAGCGGGGCTACGGGCTCTTGTTCGGCGCCGGACTGGGTCGCTCGTCCTTTGTCGCAGGCCTCGACGCGACGTTCGAGCTCATCGAGGACCGGGCGATCTTCACCCAGCCGACCACGACCGGAGTCATGAGCTCCAGCACGGCGGTCTACGACTTCGGCTTCTACGGCGGCGCCCGGAAACGTTTCGGCAACCCGGGCGCGCCGCTAATCGCCGGCGTGAACGCCGGCTACAACATCGCCTTCGGCCTGCGCATGATCGACTACTGCCAGGACTGCTACCAGGAGAAGCTCCACCTCAAGGACGGCTTCTACCTCGAGCCGAGCCTCGCGATCGGCATGGACCGCGGCTGGCAGATCGGCGCCTCGTTCCGCGTGTACACGGGTTCGGACTTCCGAACCATGATCCTGCTCAGGGCGACCAAGGCGTACTGAGGCTTCAGCCCTTCATCTTGAAGTGCGGGTTCTCGATGAGGCCGATCACGTTGCCGAACGGATCGGCGACAGTCGCCACCTTGATCCCACCGCCGACCTCTTGCACCGCGTGACGCGCCGCCGCGCCGTTCTTCAGGACGTGGGCCAGCGCGGCTTCGATGTCGCGCACGCCCCAGTAGGCCACCGCGTTGTCGCCCACCTTCACCTTCTCGACGCTCGGATCGAGCCCCAGCTCGAAGCCGCCGATCTCGAACCCGACGTAGAAGGGCTCGTCGAAGTAGGGCTTCACTCCGAAGACGCCGGTGTACCAGGCCTTCGCCTTCGCCAGGTCCGGCGCGTGATAGATCACGGTCCTCAGTCCCAGAAACATGGCTGCTCCTTTGGGGGACCGGCGGGCACGTAGGCGTCGCAGCACAGGATCCCCCTGATGCTCGCGTTCGCCTACATCGGCCGTCCTGCGAGGGGATCGGCCGGTAGGGCCCTCTGGTTGGAGACGGCGCGAGGGCCCGCTAGGTACGCGGACAGCTTAACATCATCGTCGGCGGTTGCCCTTCCAGCAGATCGGGCAGCCATCGGCACCGCGATACTTGTGGCCGCGACGACAGGTCCGCCAGCCGTTGTTCGTGGGGGTACGCATGGGCAGGCCTCCTGCTTCCAGCTTACAACCCGCGCAGCAGGTGCCCGAGCTTGTCCTTCTTCGTCTTCAGATAGCGGCGGCTGGCGTCGCTGGCGGGAATCTCGAGGGGCACGCGCTCGCTGATCTTCAGGCCGTAGCCCTCGAGGCCGACGAACTTCCGCGGGTTGTTCGTGAGCAGGCGGATCTGGTGCAGCCCCAGCTCGGCCAGGATCTGCGCGCCGATGCCGTAGTCGCGCTGGTCGGCCTTGAAGCCCAGCGCGAGGTTGGCCTCGACCGTGTCTTTCCCCTGGTCCTGCAGCTGGTACGCCATGATCTTGTGGATGAGGCCGATGCCCCGGCCTTCCTGCCGCAGGTAGAGCAGCACGCCCTGGCCCTCCTTGGCGATGAGCTCGAGGGCGGTGTGGAGCTGGCCGCCGCAGTCGCAGCGGCTGCTCGAGAAGATGTCGCCGGTCAGACACTGCGAGTGCACGCGCACCAGCACCTTGTCGTCGGGCTTGATCTCGCCCAGCACGAGGGCTACGTGGTGCTGCTTGTCGATCAGGCTCTCGTAGGCGTGGATGCGGAAGTCGCCGTAGCCCGTGGGCAGCTTCGCCTCCGCCATCTGGCGAATGAGGCGCTCGTTCTTCATCCGGTACTGGATGAGGTCCTTGACGGTGATCATCTTGAGCCCGTGCTCGCGGCAGAACGTCTCGAGCCGCGGCACACGGGCCATGGTCCCGTCCTCGTCCATGATCTCGCAGATGACGCCCGCGGGCGTGAGGCCGGCCATTCGAGCGAGGTCGACGGCCGCTTCCGTCTGGCCGGCACGCACGAGCACGCCGCCGTCCTGCGCGCGCAGCACCTGCACGTGGCCGGGCCGCACCAGATCGGAGGGCTTCGTGCGTGGATCGATGGCGACCTGGATCGTACGCGCGCGGTCGGCGGCCGAGATGCCCGTCGTCGTGCCCTGCCGCGCCTCGACCGGCACGCAGAAGGCGGTGCCGAACTTCGAGCTGTTGTCCTCGTCGCGGACCATGAGGGGGATGCGGAGCGCATCCAGGTGCTCCCCCGTCATCGACAGGCAGACGAGGCCGCGGCCGAAACGCGCCATGAAATTGATCGCGTCGGGCGTGACTTTGTCGGCGGCCAGCGTCAGGTCGCCTTCGTTTTCACGGTCTTCGTCGTCGACCACGACGACCATGCGGCCGGCGCGGATATCGTCGAGCGCGTCTTCGATTCGGCTGAACGGCATGGCCCCCCACTTCCCAATGGGGATTATCGCTCATGTCGCCCTAGACGCTCCGGCTCCCCCAGTTCGGGAAGACGGCGTAGGCGGCGGCATACCCCACCGCCGCCAGCACCATGACCGCCGAGAAGCCCACGTCGATGGCCAGCAGCGAGGCCACGATCGGCCCCACCACCGACGCACACCCGTTGGCGGCCCAGGCCCAGCCCACGAGTGGGCTCTTTGGCCCCAGCCGCAGCAGCGCCGCCGGAAAGGGCATACCGAGGAGGAAGCCGAGGGGTGCGATCAGCAGGATGCTGAGAGCGACACGGCCGCCGAGCGCGAGGCCCAGCGCGCGGCCGAAAACGGCGCGACACAGCACGTCCTCGATCAGGATCAACACGACCAGGGCGAGGAAGATGGGCCAGGCGCGGCCGCCGGACGGCAGCAGCCGGCGCGCGGCGAAGCTGCCTGCGCCCGCCGAGCACAGCAGGACGGCCAGCACGAGGGCGATGGCGTAGAGGGGATGGCCGAGGAACAGCGTGAAGCGCTGCATCAGCGTGATCTCGATCAGCATGAACGAGACACCGATCAGGAAGAAGAGCCCGAGGACCCGCGCGGAACCCGCACCCGCCTCCTTCAGCTCGCGGCGGCGCCCGAACATCGGCAGCAGGACGAGGAGGAAGGACGCGACCACCGCCTGCACCAGCACGAGCAGGAGGACGAGCCGTCCGGAGAGGAGCATGCCGCTCTCCCCCGAGCCGCGGGCCAGCGAGCCGATGTCCTTCCATCGGCCGAACTGGAAGAAGAACGGGCTGTCGTCGGTGGAGGCGCTTACGTCGAACGGATACGCAGCCACGAAACCCTCGGGGTCGCCGGCGGCAAGATAGAGGGAGAAAGGATTGGGGGGCAGGTCGAGCCCGGGGGCGTGGATGACCTCGAACTTCCGCGCGTGGGCGACCTCTTGCAGCCGCGCGACCTCGTCGCGGGTGAGGGGCGCGCGCTTGACGATCACGTTGCCGAGGTTGTCCTGCCCGAGGACGACGATGTGGTCGCCCGGGCGCGCCACACCGGCCCGGCGCAGGGCGGCCGCGGCCACCGTGCAGAGCTTGAGCGTCTCGCGCGGGGGCGTGGCGAGCCAGCGCGTGACTGTCACGAAGCCATCGGGCTCGAGCCGTTCGAGATAGTCCTGGAACGCCTCCACCGTGTAGAGGTATCCCTCCATGAGGCTGTAGGCGCCGGAGCTCGAGGCGGCAAAGGTGTCGACCAGCGAGATCTGGATCGCGTCGTAGCGGTCGCCGCGGTGGCGTACGAAAGAGCGGCCCTCGGCGAGATGGAGCCGCACATCGGGGCGCGCGAATAGATGGCCCGATTCGGCGGCGCGCGATCCCGTCATCAGCGCGGCGATGGCGGGGTTCACTTCGACGGCGTCCACTTGCGCCGCGCCGTGATGGAGGGCGGCCAATACGTCCACGCCGCCCCCCGCGCCGATGACGAGCGTGTGCCGCGGCCGGAAGGCGGCCAGCGGCGCCGCCGAGATCATGTCGCCCAGGAAGCGCAGGGCGGCGACGTCGCCGCCGGGGATGATGGGCGTCGCGGCGTCGCCGTCGATCACGATGAGCGTCTGGCCCGGGACCTCCGTCCCCGTCTTGAGGTTCACGATCCACCGGGCGGACGCCGAGTTTTCCACGACGTCGATGCGCGAGATGGCATTCCATTCCGTGCTCGCGATCCGCGCCGCCGGGTAGCGCACGGGATCGAGGACGGCACGGAGGGCCTTGCCGGCGCTGGGCAGCCGTGGCAGCACCCCGGAGACGACGGGGGCGCAGAGCGCGAACCCGAGGGTCAGCCCGGTGGCGGCGACTCTCTGGGCGCGCGACGGGTTTTCCCGGGCCAGCGTGAGGAGGAGCGCACCGGCCGCGCCCGCCGCCGCCACCAGGAACAGCGTGCCTTCCGCGCCGACCTTCTGGATGGCGACCACCGCCGCCACGCAGCCGACGCCGGCGCCGAGCAGGTCGCATCCGTAGAGCCGGTCCGCGCCGGCCACGTAGCCGTCGAGGAGGGAGATCACCGCGAAGCCGGCAAAGGTGAACGGCACCAGGAGCAGGCCATACGCGAGCGCGAGATACACGATCTGCATCGGCTCCGCGGCCAGGCGCATCGGATCGAAAGACAGGCGCGCCACCACCGCGCAGGCGAGCACCGAGCTGACCGCGAACCCGAGCGCAGCGGAGGACGCGCGCCCGGCCGGATCGGCGCCCGGCCGAGCCCGCAGACGCAGGAGGACGCCGCTCACCGCGATCCCCAGGAGCGCCACGCTGACGATCATGAAGGCCAGGTGATGCCAGAGGGTGAAGGAGAAGACGCGGGTCAGCACGAGCTGGAACAACACGCCCGCACCCGCCACGAGCGCGATGGCCGTCCGGACTCGCGCCCCGGGCACGGGGGAGGTCGCGTGAGTTTCGATCACAGGGGCCCGAATATCGGCGATCCCGGCCCCGTGCGCAAGAAGGCGTGCGACTACGGATTCACGCTGCGCTCGGCGCGGACGGCACGGCGGCGCGGCTTGCCGGCCAACTCCTGCTCCGCCTGCAGCCAATGGTCCAGCTCGTGCCCGGGCTCGGCGCCCTGCTCGAGCCAGATCTCGTGCGCGCGCCGCTCGATCTCGTCGTGGCTGGGAACGGCCTGGGCTCCCTCGGGTGGGGCGTCGGCGTTCGTCTTGCGGGGTTTGGGCATCGCTAGAGACCTCCTCCCCGCGAACGTAGTCCTCGGCGCGGGTCGGAGTCAAGCACGTTTGCAACACGTTTGCAGCCTGCAGCACGTTTGCAGCCCGCGCAGTGGACAATGTCCCTCGGATGGGACGCCGCACGGCCCGTCCGGCGCTGAGCCCCGTGCCGCGGGGAACGGCGCGACTCTTGCTATGACGCGGGACGCGTGTCGTGGCACGCGACGGGCCAGCGAGAGGAAGGTGTTCGCGAGGATGAGGATGCAACGGTCGCTCGGCGTTTCGGTGTTGATCGTCACTCTGGTCGTCCCCGGCTACGGTGCCGGCGCGCCTCTCGTCCCGCAAGAACGCCGCACCTGTGGCACCACGCGCTCCGGAGCGGCCAGCGCCGTCTGGGCGCACCGCGAGCGCCAGGCGGGCGGGGGGCGCCTCTCCGCCCAGTCCGTCGAGGGCTCGTTCGACGTCGGCCAGGTCGCCGTTCTGCTCGATCAGGGCGACCTCGCCCTCCCCCGGAACCCGCTCGACCTGCAAGGAACGGCCCTTCGCTTCTCGCCGCTGCCGCAGGGTTATGCGGTGGCCCGGCTGGCGCTGCCCCTGGAGCCGGACGTGGGCGCGACCATCCTCCTGGGGGACGACGATTCCAAGACCCTCGCGCTTCCTTTTGCGTTCTCGTTCTATGGCCAGCGCTACTCCGAGCTCTTCGTGAACTCCGATGGCAACGTCAGCTTCACACGAAAAGACGACGCCTCTACCGAAAGGAACCTCAACCGGCTGCTGAACGGTCCGCCGCGTATCGCGCCGCTGCTGGCCGACCTCGACCCGAGCGTCGGCGGCACCGTGTCGAGCTTCTCCACTTCGGATCACATGAGCCTCACGTGGAGGAACGTGCCGCAGTTCTCGATGCACGATCAGAACACGTTCCAGGTGACGCTCTGGTCGGATGGCCGCATCGACTTCGTGTACGACCCGGGGCTGACGAGGGCGCTCGAGCAGGGCGTGGTCGGCATCGCCCCCGGCGAGGCGGCGGCCGGCGTCACCTCCCTGGATCTCTCGTCGTCCACGATGGCGGCCGGCGGCGGCGGCGCCTCTGCCCTCGCCGAAAGCTTCCGCGCCGAGGACGCCATCGACACCGTCGCCGTCGCGCGACGGTTCTATGCGACGCACGCCGACGACTACCAGCAGCTGGTGGTCTTCACGTCGCAGAGCCTCGTGTCCGCGGGGACGGTGGCCTACCAGCTCACGGTGCAGCAGACCGAGTCGGGGCTGGGCGACGACATCACGGACCTGACTCGAGAGTTCGGCAGCCGCGGTGCCCTGGAAAGCTTCGTCATGATGGACGCCCTCAACAAGTATCCCAGCGATCTGAACCGGCCGTTCGTCGGCGAAGACTCGACGCTGGCCATCCTCGCTCACGAGACGGGGCACCGGTGGCTGGCCCACGCGCAGTTTCGGGATTCGGACGGCATCAGCACGGAGCTGCTGGGCCGCGACGGGGTTCATTGGAGCTTCTTCCTCGATACGGACGGCTCGTTTCTCGAAGGCAACGACATCGAGCCGCTGCCGGGCGGCACGTTTCGCACGGCGGGATCGGCCCTGCGGTACAGCCCCCTCGATCAGTACCTGATGGGGCTTCGCGAGGCGCGCGATGTGCCTCCGTTCTTCTTCGTCCGCGCACCGTCGGGAACCTCGTCGAGCCGCGAGCGGGCGCCGCGGACGGGCGTCGCCTTCGGCGGCACGCGGACCGACGTCACGATCGAAGACGTGGTGGCGGCGCTGGGACCGCGGCCGCCGGCCGGCGCGCGCTGGGCCCGCCCGTTCCGACAGGCCTACATCTACGTGTCGGTGGGCGGTGTCGAAGCCGGCGCTCTCGAGAAGATCGAGGCCATCCGCACGGCCTTCCCTGCGTTCTTCCTCGCCGGCACCGAGGGGCGAGGGGCGGTGGATACGCGGCTCAACTGAAGTTCATGAGTTGTGAGTTATGAGTTTTGAGTCGTGAGTTAGGCTCACGACCGTCGGCATCGTCTGCGACGGCAACGAGACGTATCGCTCGGCAAGTCTTCGATTAGGAGCGTGTCCTTCGGCCCTGCCGGGACACGCTCCTAGCGGTTGCGGACGCAGTCCAGGGTCAGCGGGATGCGCGTGCCGCCGTCCACCATCTCGAAATCGCCGGGCCGGATCCGGTCGAGATCGCGCGGACCCAGCAACCCCGACCACTTGGCCGTCGTGAAGCGATCACTGCGCGCGGTCAGGGCCACGTTGCCACCGTCGGCAAGGAACATCCCGTAGGTCTGCATCGCTCGCG
>Ga0075429_100000598_pt1 | contig 27753 bp, 25 predicted proteins | sample RhiMetdeltSRZDD3_FD_75295 | JGI IMG/M metagenome (GOLD analysis project Ga0075429, IMG submission 75295) | Populus rhizosphere microbial communities from Tennessee, USA - Rhizosphere MetaG P. deltoides SRZDD3 | ecosystem: Host-associated > Plants > Roots > Rhizosphere > Soil | place: USA... | reverse complement strand
CACAGCTTGTTCAGCGCGCCGGCATTGGGACCGGCCAGCATCACCCACGCGACGGCGCCGAGAAACGGCGGCGTGACGAACGAGGCCATGACGAGGGCGCGCAGCAGACGCCGGCCCGGCAGGTCGGTGCGCGCGGTCAGCCAGGCGAGCGGCGCGCCGATAGCGACGGAGACCACGCCGGTCCAGAACGCCATCACGAGCGTGTTCCAGAGCGCGCGGCGCAGCGGCAGATCGCGGACCGCGGCCACGTAGTGCTGCAGGCTCACGCCATGCTCGCCGCTCACGCTCAGCGTCACCAGCCATACGAGCGGAAGCCCCATGAGCAGCACGAGCGTGAGCGTGGCCAGCCCCCAGACCGGCACGGAGGCGTCGAGGCGGCGCATCCGCGCGCGGCGGTCAGGCGCCGAAGAACTCGACGAAGCGGCGCTTGATCTCCTCGCTGCGCTTCTCGAGCTCTTCGGCGTCGACGCTGAGCAGCTTGAGGTCGCCGAGCTTCGGCTTGTCGGCCGGGTACGTCACGTCCGGGTGGCCGGTGTAGAGGCCCTCGCTGTCCGCGAGCACCTGCTGCACGTCCTTCGTGAAGGTGAAGTCGGTGAAGAGCTTGGCCGCGTTGGGGCGCGACGAGAATGCGGCAATGGCCGTGGGAGAGACGACCAGCGGCACGCCTTCCTTCGGGTAGACGATCTCCACGGGATTGCCGGCCTTCTTCGACTGGTAGAACGTGTAGTCGCCGCCATCGACGGCCACGGGCCGCTCGCCGGACGCGACCACGCCCGACGGATCGACCGCCGATTGCACGATCATGACGCTCTGCTGCCCCAGCGCCTTGAAGTAATCCCAGCCGAGCAGGTGCGAGAGCGCCAGCACGTGCGTCGCGATCACGCCGCTGTAGCCGGGATGCGCGGTGACGAGCTTGCCTTTCCACTTCGGGGCCAGCAGATCCTTCCACGTCTTCGGCGCCTCCGCGGCGGGCACGACCTTGGTGTTGTACGCGATGACGTTCACGGTGGCGCGGAGGCCGTAGTAGTACCCGTCCTTGTCCTTGAAGCCGGGCGGGAACCGGTCGGCGCCGGCCGGCGTGTACTTGAGCAGCAGTTTCTTGTCCTTGAGCAACACGTAGTGGCCGGCGTCGGAGGTGTGAATGACGTCCACGTTCTTGATGTTGGCCTGCAGCTCCTGCATCACTCGCTGGAGGATCCGCTGCGAGCCGGTGCGGTGGACCTCGACCTTGATGCCGGAATACCTCGCCTCGAACAGCTTGGCCACCTTCTCGGCGCTGGGCAGCGCCAGCGAGGTGTACCAGACGAGCTTGCCCTCCTTGCGCGCCGCATCGACGCGCGCGTCCTGCGCGGCGGCGGGCGATGCCGCCGTCAGTACCGCGAGCAGCAGCAGCGTCACGACCTTCATCGTGGACTCCTTCACGGCACGAGACATCGTGCCAGCGCGGTGAGGTCCGGCTCGTTTCGCAGCGCGGTCACGCGACGGAGCAGCGCCTCCACGCGCCCGGTGTCGAGGACGAGCCCGGCGTTGCCACGGAACTTCGCCTCGAGCTCGGCGCGCGTGACCGGATGCTCCGGTCCCCCGCGCGAGTGCTCCTGCCGCTCCACCAGCTCGTCGCCGCTCGCGAGGCGGACGCGCACGTCGCCGACGAACCGCCGCGGGTAATCGATGCTCGGGTCCAGCTCGTAGGTGACGCGACCAGCCACCCGCAGGACATCCGGGTCGCGGACGGCCGCATCGCGGAACTCGGCCAGCCCGGCGCGGCCCCGCACCAGCATGGTCGCGATCAGATACGGCAGGCTGAACTTCGCGGCATAGCCGTTGGGTGGCGCGTGCTTGGCCGCGAGCGGCTCCCAGAGCCTCGGCACCGGCCCCTCGGCCGTCCGACAGCGGATGGCGACGATCTGCGCCGGATCGACGCCATGGCGCTCTCTGAGCCGCCGCGCGCAGTCCATGTATGGATGCGCGATCGAGCCGCAGGGATAGGGCTTGTACGTCAGGTTCTCGAGCTCCCAGGTCTTGCCGAGCGATTGCAAGAGAGCGGCGAGCCGCGCGTCGTCGTGACCGCCGGCGAACGCCCGGTAGAACCCGTGGGCGCCCTCGAACACGCTCTCCGGCCCGACCATTCCGGATTCTGCAAGCGTGGAGGCGATGATGCCCGCGTGCGCGGCCCAGCCGGGATGCAGACGCTTCGTCCACGTCCCATCGGTCAGGTATTCGATGATGCCGCCGGCCTGGCTGCCACAGATGCCGAATGCGCTGACGAGCCGATCCTCGTCGAGGCCCTGCAGCTTGGCGGCCGCGGCGGCGGCGGCGAAGCCGCCGGCGAGCGCCGTCGGATGGAAGTGCCGCGCGTGGAACCGGCCGGGCACGGCGAGTCCGACCCGGCACATGACCTCGACGGCCGCGATGATCGCCTCGAGCATCTGGCGGCCGGAGGCGGCGACGGCTTCGCCGACGGCGAGCGCCGTCGGCACGGCCACCGAGCCCGTGTGCACGATCGCGTCCTCGCGCGTGTCGTCGAAGTCGAGGCCGTGGGCCAGCGTGCCGTTCGCGAGCGCGGCGTTAGCGGCCGCCGCCCGCGAGGCGCGGCCAATCACGGTGCTCTCCGGGGGCCCACCCAGCCGCTCGGCCGCGCTCGAGGCGGCGCGCCCGAAGTCCTCGGGGACGGCGGCGAGCGCATCACCGAGCGTGTCGAGCGTCAGCAGCGACGCCGCCGTCACCGTCGACGCGGGAACGTCGTCGAGCGAGAGGCGCACGACGAACCGCGCCAGCGTCCGTGCGACCGAGGTGTCTGCCACGACCGGCGCAGCATAAACGCCGCGCGCAGAGGCGGCAAGCCTCGCCGGCTAGCCTCCGGGCGCTGGCGCCACCACTGGCACCGCGCGGCGACGGACCTCGATCACGGTGAGGATCATCACGAACATGATGGCCGCGATCACGCCGAACATGGCGCGGGGGCGGCCGTGATCGAGCAGCCAGCCGTAGATCGGCGGCGCCACCAGCGAGCCGAGGTCCAGCCCCGAGTAGACGAACCCGAAAACCTTGCCGGAGGAGCCGCGCGGCGTCGCCGCGCGAACGAGCATGTCGCGCGACGGCGCGGTCACGCCCATGGAGAATCCCATCGCGGTCATGACGACTGCGACGGCCGACAGCGGCAGCTGGCCGGAGGCGAGCACGAGCGTCAGCGCCGCCGCTCCGGTCACGCCCGTGGCTGCGACCAGGTCGTGCCGCGTGGCCCGATCGGCGAGCAGACCGCCGGCCAGGATGCCGGTCGCGTTGCCGAACAGATAGACGGTGAGCGCTCCCGTGGCCAGGGTCAGCGGCGCGTTGTAGATGACCCCGAGCGCAGGCACGGCGAACGTCTGAATGCCCATCGTCGACGCCGTCAGCAACGCGAAGTAGCCGAACGCCATCATGATTGGGACGGCGAAGAGGACGCGCACGTCAGCCGCCACGCTCGGACGCGCGGCGCTTGGCGCTGGCGCCGCGACGCCCAGTCCGCGGGTCTGCGTGGCCAGGATCAGGCTCCCGAGCAGCGCGAGCCCGCCCGCCGTCAACAGTGCGACGCGCCAGCCCGCCAGATGCGTCATCGTCCCGACCACGATCGGCGCCAGCACCCAGCCCGCATTGCCGGACAGCTGATGAACACTGTACGCGCGCGCGATGCGGCGCGCACTGACGGCGTGGTTCAGCATCGAATAGTCGGCGGGATGAAACACGCTGTTGCCGAGGCCCGCCAGCGCTGCCACCACGAGCAGCATCCAGTATGAGTGCACGGCGCCGCCCAGCATGATGGCCATGCCCATCAGCGCCATGCCGGCCAGGAGCACGCGGCGCGCGCCGAGGCGATCCACGACGAAGCCGGCCACCGTCTGGGCCACCGCGGACACCCCGTAGAAGACGCTCGTCACGAGGCCGAGAGCCGCCCACGAGACGTCGAGCTCGGTGCGGAGGATCGGGAACAGCGGCGGCAGCGTGAGCTGAAGGAAGTGGCTGATCAGGTGGCCGGCGCCGATCAGCCCGATGACCCGGAAATCTCCCAAGCTCAGTCCTTGTAATCCAGTCCGGCGGCCGCCAGCCGCGCCTTGAAGGCCGGCCGCGCCATGAAGTCGACGAAGGCCTTCGCCGGCTCCGTGGCGGCGGCGCGTGCCGGCAGCGCCGCCGAGTACACGGTGATTTTCTGCAGCTCGCGCGGCAGCGGGCCCACCAGCGTCGCGCCCTTCACGGGCACGATCTCGCTGATCTGGTGCACGGCCAGCTCGGCCTCGCCGCGCGCGACGAGCTCGGCCACGTAGCCGCCGCCCTGCCGCAACACGGTCTTGCTCTTGACCGCGTCCGCGATGCCGAGCCGCTGCAGCACGCTCGCGAAGTAGATCCCGCTCGTCGCGCCACTGGCCGGGTCGACGTAGGCGATCGACCTGGCCGACAGCAGCGCCTGCTTGAGTGCCTCCGGTGTTCCGATGTCCGGCTTCGGCGCGCCGTCGCGAACGGCCACGCCAATGCCCGTTCGGGCAATGTCCACGCGACTGCCGCGAACGAGATGCCCTTGGGCGATGAGCTGGTCGATGGCCGTGTCGCTCAGCACGACCACGTCGGCCGCTTCGCCCGCCACGAGCTTGTCGCGGAGCTGCCCCACCGTCCCGCTCGTCATGCCGAGCGTGTGGCCCGTCTCACGCGTGAACTCCGTCCCGAGCTCGCTCACCATCGCCCTCATGGCGCCCGCGCTCAGCACCTTGATCTCGGCGGCCTCGACGGTGGACACCGCCGCCACCAGCACCACCGCCACTCCGAGCAGTCGCCTCATCATCAGCGTTCTCCTCAGGGGCTGCGCGCGCCCCACAACCCGGCGGCCACCCGCGCCTCGAAATAGTGACCGTACACGTGCAGCAGCGGCGTCTGTGCCAGCACCCAGCCGCGCGTCCGCCCTTTCGCCCAGAACGCCGTGAGCCACTCCGCCCCCGGCGCCACCGCGCCCTCGTCCGTGCACACGCGCTTCACTCGATCCGCGGGCACCACGGCGCCGAGATCCTGGCCCGGCAGTGTTGCGACGACGTCGAGCGTCCGTCGCGTGACCGCATCCCAGTATCCGCGCAGCGCGGCGAGATCCAGCCGAGTGCTGAGCGCGTCGACTTCGCTGTCCGTCATGCCGGTGCCGACGTCGCGTCGCCCATCGAGGCGCTCGAGCCAGCCGCTGTCGAGCACCTGCGCGCCGTCGACGACGAAGCGGTTCACCCCGACGTCCTCCACGCGCGCCGCGTGCCAGATCAGCCACGCGATCGTGTTGACGCCGGGATGCGGTCGCCCGCGGACCTGCGCGTCCGTCAGTCCCTGCAGGAGGTCGTCCAGCAGGGTGCGGTGCAGCGTCTCGTAGCGCAGGAGGAAGAAGTCGATGGCATCCATCGCGGCGCTAGTCTAACTCACCAGCGCAGGGCTCCGGCGGTGGCGCGGCCGGGCGCGGCGACGCGGCGCCACGTCAACTCTGCGTCCGTTGTCCGCCGTGGTAGCGTGAGCCATGGTCACCACATCCGCCATCGGTCGCTCGCTCCGCCGCATCGACGGCGGTGAAAAGGTCACCGGCCTCACGCGCTTCGCCGCCGATCTCGCGCTCCCCGGCATGGTGCACGCGCGCCTCGTCCTGAGTCCGCACGCCCACGCGCGCATTCTCGGGGTCGAGACGAAGCGCGCGGCCGCGCTGCCCGGCGTGCTCGGCGTCTTCACGGGCCGCGACCTCGGCATCCCGAAGCTCGACGCGAGCTCGCGCAACAAGTCGCCGCTCGCGGTCGACCGCGTGGTCTTCACCGGCCATCCGGTGGTCGCCGTCGTGGCCGAGACGCCGGCCATCGCGGAGGACGCCGCCGGCCTCGTGGAGATCGAGTACGACGCGCAGCCGGCCGTGCTGGACTCCCGCGATGCCATGCGGAAGGACGCCCCGCGCGTGCGCGCGAAGGAGGGCGCGAGCGGCGAGGAGGAGCTGGCGATGCACGGCGCCGCCACCGGCGCCCAGAAGCTTCAGGAAGAGGTCGGGCCGAACGTGGTCAGCACGCAGCACTTCACGCGCGGCGACCTCGCGCGCGGCTTCGCCGATGCCGACGTCACCGTCGAGCGTCGCTACACCACGCCGATGGTGCACCAGGGATACCTCGAGCCGCGCGCCGCGCTGGCCGCCGTGGATCCGCTCGGTGCCCTCACCGTGTGGACAGCCACCCAGGCCATGTTCTTCACCCGCTCCGAGGTGGCCGAGGTGCTCGGTCTTCCGGAGCACGAGGTGAAGATCGTCGCCACCCCGATGGGCGGCGGCTTCGGCGCGAAATTCGTGCTGCTGGAGCCGCTCGCCGCCGCGCTGGCGCGCAAGCTGCGGCGCCCGGTGTCCGTCGTCATGACGCGCCGGGAAGATTTTCTGGCCACCACGCCGGCTCCGTCCGCCACGTTCGAGCTGAAAATGGGCGCGCGGCGCGACGGAACGCTTACCGCGATGCAGGGACGCGTGATCTTCGACGCCGGCGCCTACGCCGGCGCGCCGGTCGGCATCGCGCTGCTGCTGATGGGCAGCTACTACCAGATCCCGCATCTCGACCTCCGCGGCTACGAGGTGCTCACGCACAAGCCGGGCTCGGGCGCCTACCGCGCCCCCGGCGCCGTGCAGGGCACGTTCGCCGTCGAATCGATGATGGACGAGCTGGCGCGCACGCTCGGTCTGGACGCGCTCGACTTCCGGCTCAAGAACGCCTCGAAGCCCGGCGACCCGATGGTCACCGGACAGCCCTGGCCCAAGATGGGCCTGCGCGAGTGTCTCGAGCGCTTGAAGCAGGAGCGCAAGGGTCGCGCCCACGCGGTGACCACCGATGGCCGGCGCGTCGGGGTCGGGGTGGCGGTGGGCGGCTGGATGGGCGGGATCGAGCCTGCCAACGCCGCGTGCCGGATGGACCGCGACGGCACGGTCAGCATCATCGTCGGCTCCGTCGACATGAGCGGCACGAATACGGGCTTTGCGCAGATCGCCGCGGAGGCGTTCGGCGTGCCGGCCGAGGACGTCCGCATCGTCAATGGCGACAGCGATACCGCGCCATACGCCGGCGCGAGCGGTGGCAGCAAGATCACCTATACCGTCGGGCTCGCCGTCGAGCGCGCGGCGCGCGACGCCCGCCGCCAGCTGCTGGTGATTGCCGCCGACAAGCTCGAGGCCGCGCCCGACGATCTCGAGATCGTCGACCGCGCCGTCCGTGTCCGCGGGTTTCCGACGCGGTCGGTGACGCTTGCGGAGCTCGCGAAGGCGGCGATGCAGTTCGGCGCGAAGTACGAGCCCGTGTATGGCCGCGGCGCCAGCGCCACCACCGCGCGGTCACCCGCGTTCGCCGCGCACCTCACGGAAGTCGCCGTCGATCCGGACACCGGCGGCGTCGAGGTCCTCGGCCACGTGGCCGTGCAGGACGTGGGGCGCGCCATCAATCCCGCGGCGGTCGAGAGCCAGATCCACGGCGGCGTCGTCCAGGGCCTCGGCTGGGCGCTGCTCGAGCGCATGGCATACGACGAGCACGGCCAGCTCCTGGCCGCCACGCTGATGGACTACGCGCTGCCGCACAGCCTGCAGACCCCGCGCATCGACACCGTCATCGTCGAGGTCCCCTCCGAGCACGGTCCCTTCGGCGCCAAGGGCGTCGGGGAGCCACCGGTCGTCGGCGTGCCTGCCGCCGTCGCCAACGCGATCGCCGACGCCAGCGGGGCGCGCGTGACGGATCTGCCGATGACGGCCGAGGCGCTCCGGGCCGCGCTGCACACGTAGCGCCGTCCGCCGTCCCGCGGGACCGTCGCGGCCGACGGACCTGATAGAATCGCCGCCGCGGTCGCAGACTGTCGACAGGAGGCCGATGTGGCGAAATTCAAGGTGGTGACGCCTGCGGGCATCAGCTACGGCAATCCCGGCACGGTCGGGTACGAGTACGAGATGGAAGCGCTGGCGCCCATCGGCGCCGAGATCGTGGAAGTCGCGGTGAAGACGGACGAGGAATTCGTCAAGGCCGCTCGCGACGCCGACGCCATCTATGCAAAGGGCCGGCCGATCACGAAGACCATCATCGAGGGCCTCGAGCGCTGCAAGGTCATCACGCTCGGCAGCGTAGGCTCCGACTCCGTCGACGTTCGCGCCGCGACCGCCAAGTGCATTCCCGTCACCAACGTGCCGGACACGTTCATCGAAGAAGTCGCCGACCACGCCATGATGCTGCTGCTGGCGACCTACCGGCGCCTGACGCTGATGGACAAGTGGGTGCGCGAGGGCCGCTGGCGCGAAGGCCGGCCCTACCTGCACGGCTTTCCGCGGCTGATGGGTCAGACGCTGGGCTTCATCGCCTTCGGTCACGTGCCGCGCGCGGTCGCCACGCGCGCCCGCGCCTTCGGCCTTCGCATGCTCGCTTACGATCCGTACGTCGAGGAGCTCGTGCTGACGCAGTACGGGGTCGAGCCAGTCGGGCTCAAGGAGCTCCTCCAGCGCTCGGACATCGTCTCGATGCACGCGCCGTCCACGCCGGATGCGCATCGCATGCTGCGCGAAGAGCACTTCCGTCTGATGAAGCGCGAAGCGCTCTTCATCAACACGGGCCGCGGGCCCACCGTCGACGAGCCGGCGCTGATCCGGGCGCTGCAGGAGGGCTGGATCGCCGGCGCCGGCCTGGACGTGCTCGAGACGGAGCCGGTCGAGTCCACCAATCCGCTGCTCAAGATGGACAACGTCACGCTGACGCCGCACGTCGCCTCAGCCTCCGCGCGCTTCGATCCCGAGCGGCGCCGCCGCGTGGGCACCGAGATCGCGCTGGTGCTGAGCGGCCGGTGGCCGCGCTCGTGCGTGAACCCCTCGGTGCTCGAGAAGTGCGGGCTCCAGCGCTGGCAGCCGTTCTCGATGGGCCGCGGCCCCGGCGCCTGAGCGCCCCTCTCCCCCCCGCCATGATTCCGGCCCGCGCCGCGCTGGCGCGCCTGCGCGAGGGCAACGCACGCTTCGCGGCCGATGTCTCCCGGCGCGTGACGAGCCGGCGGAAACGCCGGGAGCTGGCGGCGGGCCAGGCGCCGTTCGCCATCGTGCTCGGCTGCTCGGATTCGCGCGTGCCGGCCGAGATCGTCTTCGACCAGGGCCTGGGCGATTTGTTCGTCATCAGGGTCGCCGGGAACATCGTCGCCCCGTCGCAGATCGGCAGCGTGGAGTTCGCCGCCGAGCGGTTCGAGACGCGCCTCGTCCTCGTGCTCGGGCACTCGAGCTGCGGAGCGATCCTGGCGACGGTCGAACAGCTCCAGCGGCCATCGGCGGAGCAGTCGCCGGGCCTGCGGTCCATCGTCGACCGCATCCGCCCCGCGGTGGAAGGCCTGCTCGACGACCGCGGCTCGCCCGACGAGCTCCTGCGCGAGGCCGTCCGCGCCAACATCCGTCTCGCTGCGAATCAGCTTCGCCACGGCTCGGCAATCCTGGAGCACCGGATCGAGCACGAGGGCCTGCTGGTAATCGGAGCCGAGTACTCACTCGACAGCGGCGTGGTGGCGTTCTTCGACGGAGTTCCGGACGGCGGCGGATGACGACCTAACCGCCGATCGCGCCCTGCGCCTCGACGGAGAGTGAATAGAGCGATTGGCTGGCGGCCATGAAGAGCCGGTTGCGGTGGATTCCGCCGAAGCAGAGAACACGACCACGCCGTCTTCGGCCTCGCCGCCGCCCCAGCCGCTCCGCCCACCGGAAGCCGGTCGCGAGGCGCTCGACGGCGGCGCTGGTGACGCGCAGCCGCGCGGACGCCGGCTCGAGCACCTGCACGGCGGGATCGGGATAGCGGACCATCGGCTCCACGCGGCGGCTCAGTCCGGTCGCGCGGCGCGCACGAGGGCCAGCGTCTCGTCCGTTGTGTCGGCCGGCGTGATGGCGCGCAACACCAGCTCGTCAACGACACCCTGCCATCGCGTAATGGCCGAGCGCAACGCCACCGGTGTCTCGGCCATGATGGTCGTATCGATCGGCTTCACGCCCATGCGCGCGAAGTTATCGGCGTAGGCCGGGATCTTGCCGTAGCGCTCGGCCTCGTCCTGCAACCGCGGCCGCGAGGCGGCGCCGAGCGCCACGCGCACGTACGAGTAGAGCGTCGGGACGGGACGGCCGGCCTTCCGCGCGCCGGCACGGACCAGCTCGGCGGACGCGCGCGCGTGCTCCGGCGTGACGAAGTTGAAGAGCACGCCGTCGGCCACCTCGCCGGCGAGCTCGCACATCTTCGGACCGAGCGCGGCCACGATGAGCTTCGTGGACAGGGCCGCGCGCAGCTCGGCGACGCCGCCGCGCACGCGCGCGAGCGCTCCGGGATTCGGACTGCCGACACCGAGCAGCAGCCGCTCGAGCGGGAGCGCGTTGGCGCGCACGCCTTCGACGACCGCCTGCGGCCCGCGCGTGTTGAGCGGGATGACGCCGATGCCGAGGCTCACGCGGCGCGTCTCGCGGGCCGCGGCGGCAAGCGCGGCCAGCCCGTCCACCGGCCCCGGATGGTTCACCCAGAACGACGCGTAGCCAAGCGACTCCGTCTCGCGGGCGGTGGCTTTGATGACGTCGGGAGCAATCCCCGCGAACAGCGCGAATCCTTGTCTCATCTCACCCTCCGTGGCCGGGAGTATCCCACGAGCAAACGCTGACGGCATGCCGTACACTCTCGGCCGAGGAGGGCTCCATCGTGAAGGCAGCGTCCGTGGTGGCGAACATCCTGAAGCGCGAAGGCGTCGAGTTCCTCATCGGCTATCCGGTCAACCAGATCATCGAGGCCGCAGCCGAGGCCGACATCCGCACGATCATCGTCCGCCAGGAGCGCACGGGCCTGCACATGGCAGACGCGGTGAGCCGCGTCACGTCGGGAGATCGGATTGGCGTGTTCGCGATGCAGCACGGCCCGGGCACCGAGAATTCCTTCGGTGGTGTGGCGCAGGCGTTCGGCGACTCCGTCCCGATCGTCGTGCTGCCCGGCGGCTATCCGCGCAGGCTGCTCAACATCACGCCGAACTTCAGCTCGTTCCTCAACTATCAGCACGTCACGAAGTGGGCGGAGCAGGTCGTCCTGCCCGAGTCGGTCCCCGATGCAATGCGCCGCGCCTTCACCCAGGTGAAGAACGGACGGCCACGCCCGGTGCTGGTGGAAATCCCGGTCGACGTCATGGCGGCCGAGGTGCCCGACGGCTGGACCTACACGCCGACGCCGAAGCTGCGCGTGGCGCCGGATCCGAAGGCCGTCAAGGATGTGGCGGCCGCACTGGTGGCCGCCAACCGTCTGGTCATCTATGCCGGTCAGGGCGTGCACTACGCGAAGGCATGGTCGCAGCTACGTGAGCTTGCGGAGCTGCTCGAAGCGCCGGTGACCACGAGCCTCCAGGGCAAGAGCGCGTTCCCCGAGACACACCCGCTCTCCCTCGGCTCCGGCGGCCGGTCGATCAGCAAGCAGCTCCATCACTTTCTCAAAGAAGCGGACCTCATCTTCGGCATCGGCTGCTCCTTCTCCACCACCAACTACGGGGTGGCGATGCCGAAGGGCAAGCGCTACGCGCACGCGACGCTCGATCCGCTCGACCTGAACAAGGACGTGCCGGCGGAGCTGGCGCTGGTAGGCGACGCCGGCCTGACCCTGGACGCACTGCTGCTCGAGGTGCGCGATCGGCTCAAGGGCAAGCCCCGTGGCCGTGGCCCGGCCGTCACGGCGGAGATCAAGAAGCTGAAGGACGAGTGGCTCGCGCAGTGGATGCCGCGCCTCACGCAGAAGACGACGCCGCTCTCGCCATACCGCGTGCTGTGGGATCTGCTGCACACGGTCGACGTCGCCAACACCATCATCACGCACGACGCGGGCAGCCCGCGCGATCAGATCTCGCCGTTCTGGGAGTGCACGACGCCGCTGTCCTACATCGGCTGGGGCAAGACCACACAGCTCGGCTACGGCCTCGGCCTGGCCATGGGCGCCAAGCTCGCCCACCCCGACAAGCTCTGCATCAACGTGTGGGGCGACGCCGCCATCGGCTTCACGGGCATGGACTTCGAGACGGCTGCGCGCGAGCGGATCCCGATCCTCACCGTCCTGCTCAACAACTTCTCGATGGCCATCGAGCTGAAGGTGATGAAGGCGGCCACGCAAAAATATCGCTCCACCGACATCAGCGGCAACTACGCCGACTTCGCCAAGGCGCTCGGCGGCTGGGGTGAGCGGGTCACGCAGCCCGACGACATCGTGCCCGCCATCCGGCGCGCGATGGCGAAGACACAGGAGGGCACGCCGGCGCTGCTGGAGTTCATCACCGAGAAGGCGGAAGACTTCTCGATCTTCAGCTGAGAACAGTGCCCTCGGCGCTGAGCACTCTGCTGACCGTCGGATCGAGTACGTGTCACGTCGAAGACCTCGTCGCCGCGACCAGGAACATCGCGCTATCGTCGGGCCGGGCGCCAGCACTCTCGCGAGCGTTCCGGTCGTTGACCTCCCGCCGACCGGCGACACGCGCGTCGCGACGATCGGCACGGCAAGCTGGTCGGACGCGCCGGAGGGGAACCGCTGCTGATCAGCCGTGACGTTCCAATGCAGCTCACGAGCATCGGGAACGAGGTGCGCCACTCAGCCCTCCGCGAGCCCTTGGGTGCCGAAGGGCCTGTGCATGAAACACTGAGTGATACGGAGAACAGCCGGTATGCGCTCTCGACGTCGAATCGTGTGCAAGTGGGGCCCGGGCGTTTCTGCCATGTCAATGGTCGTCCTCGTATCCGTCGGTGGGTGGCTGGCGGCTAGAGCGCAGACTGCAGAGCGTATCTACAAACTCGGATTTCTCGGGCAAACGTCAGCTGGAGATCTCGCCCGTCAAACCGTTGCACTGCGACAAGGCCTCCGAAATCTGGGATACGAGGAGGGCAGGAATCTCGTCATCGAATACCGCTGGGCCGAGCGGAAGCTCGACCGCTTGCCAGGACTGGCCGCCGAGCTTGTCGCCGAGAACGTTGAGGCGATCGTGACGCACGGGTCAGCCGGCTCGCGCGCGGCAAAGCAGGCGACCAGCACAATTCCCATCGTCATTGCGGTCGTGGGTGACCCCGTGGCTAGCGGTCTGGTCGCCAGCCTCTCTCGCCCGGGCGGGAACGTCACGGGGCTCGTTCTCGAGGAGTTCGAATCGACGGTGAAATGGCTGGATCTCTTGAAGCAAGTGACCCCCGCCGCTTCCCAGGTCGGCTGGCTCGACGTCCCTGGCATCGAGCGCCCGGAGGTTGCCGAAGTGTGGCGGCAGAGGGAGGACAATGCTGCGCGATCCCTGGGCCTCACAATCCGCCGCGTGACCGTGGGAGGGCCACGCGATCTCGTCCCTGCATTCGCCACGCTGGAACGGCAGGGCGTGCAGGCGGTCATCGTGCCGAACACGTCCCTGCTCAACCCGCTCGGCGCGCAAATCGCCAGCCTCGCTGAACAGCACCGCCTACCCTCTTTCGGGTCCCCGATCTTTGCTCGGGCGGGCGGGTTGATCGCCTATGGGCCCGACGGTGCCGATATGTATCGGCGCGCCGCCGGGTATGTCGACAGGATCCTCAGAGGCATGCAACCAGCCAGTATTCCGATGGAAGGACCGACGAAGTTCGAGATGATCGTGAACCTGAAGACGGCGAAAGCACTGGGATTGACGATCTCTCGAGAGCTTCTCGCGCGAGCAGACCAGGTCATTGAGTGAATGCCAGCCACCGAGACCGTGGTCTTGTTCATGGCGGCTATGCTGGCAGTCAACGTGACACCCGGAGCATCGATCGCATATGTGATGTCGCGGAGCTTCGGCCAGGGTCGGACCGCGGGCCTCGTATCGGCCCTGGGCTGCATCTTTGCACTGGTTTCCCTTCTCATTGTCCGCCGCCGTTCGCGATCGGCTGGCTTTCGTGGGACAAACTCGTTCGCGGCAAGCGAGCACGTGCACGGCACCCGTCCATGCCGACGGAATCCAGACTACGCCGCCCGGCGCACCGACTTTGCGAGTGCTTCTTTGCGCTCCGCCAGCTGGGCGCCGATGCGCTCCAGCTCCGGCGTGCCCATCCGCTCGGCGTCGAGGAAGATGCCGCCCTCCTCCTCCATGACGTGCGACAACACGATCTGCTTGATGAGGCGCACGCCGGCCGTGAACTCGGACGACGCCGGCTCGTGCGTCTTGACCTCGCGGATCACCGCGCGCAGATGGGCGTGGCCGGACTCCGCATCGTGGATGCGTCGGCTCGCCTCCCGCACGGCGGGATAGAAGACTTCCTCCTCTGCCTGCGCGTGGAGGTCCAGCTCCTCCACGATCGTGTCGAACAGGTCCTGGCGGCCCGACGCGTCGTCGAGCGGCGTCCGCGCGAATCGCAAGAAAAGATCGCGCACGGCGCGGTGATCACGCGCGAGCAGCTCGGTCGCCCGCATGGCTAGCGCTCCTTTCCTTTCCGTCCGGATTTCCGGGCGCCCGCGGCTGCCGCCGGCCACGTCGGATCCTCCACCGGATTGACCAGGCGCTCCTCGCCCCGCTCGCCCGGCTCCACCTCACGCTCCACCGGCTCGAGCTCCGCATACGTCGCGGGTGCCGTGTTGGCGGCCGGGTCGGGATCGAGCGAGGACACGCGGTGCTCGCCGGCACCCGCCTCGAGGTCGGCATCCTCGGCGCGCACGAGCTCGACGCCGGCCGCCTCCATGCGCAGCCGCACCACCGTCTCGGACGGCGCGCCCTGCTCGTGCACGACGCGCTGATAGGCAAAGCTCGGCCAGTCCTCCGGCAGCTCCTCCATGCGCGCCCACTTGCCGCCGGCCACCAGTCGGAGGTTCGACTGCTCCTTGATGACCCGCGTGACGTACTCGCGGTTGCTTTCGAACGTCGCCGGCGTGGGCAGCTCGGTGCCGCAGATCTCCTGAGGCTCCTTCCCCTGCAGGCGCTGCAAGGTCTCGCCGGCGATGCGCAGGTGCTCGAGCTCGCAGGCCAGGAAGATCTCCCAGATCTTCTTGATGCGCGGGTCCACCTCCGTCTCCATGCACGTGTAGTAGTTGGCGACCTCGGTGAACTCGTGCATGACCCACTTCTCGAGCCAGGTCTCTGTCGGGTCCATCAGCGATTCGTACTGGGTGACGTGCTCTTCCTCGACGTTGGAGATTTCGGCGTAGAGCTGACGGGCTTCCGGGCTGCCGTAGAAGTTACCCACCGTCTTGTAGAAGTTCATCGTCTGCTGCTCGCCGGCCATCAGCGTCAGGACGTTGACCTTCGAGCGCGGATGCGCGCGCGTCTTCTCGTAGTGGCTCAGCACCCGGAGGAACGGATCGTTGTGGTGGTCCTGGGTGGGCCGCGCCGGCAGGACGTCGGTCCGGCCCTGCAAGATCTCGTTGGGGTCCTTGCCATGGATCAGGTCGAGGAGCTGCGAGTAACGGTAGAGGTGATCGAAGTCCTCGAGCAGGCCGAACTCGAACGCTTGCTTGACGTACTCGTCCGGTTCCGTGCGCGCCAGATACGCGGTCAGCTCGATGGCGACCTGCTCGTAACCGATCGTTGTCTCCAGCACGCTCTGGTCGGCCGGATTGAGCCAGTTCACCGTGTTCTGCTGCTGGTGCTCGACGCGTCGCAGCGCAGCGAGCTGTCCCTTCAGGTCGGGATCGTCGCAGGCGCGCGCGAAGCCGTGGGAGAAGACGGCGGCTTCCATCTCGATGCCGTTCATCAGGATGATGCGACAACGTGTAAAAGCGTCAACGTCCTGCTTGCGGTACGGCGGCAGGACGACCTGCTTCCAGGTCCGGATCTGTCGCTCCAGCGGAATGCCACGCTCGTCGAACGGATTCATCGCCATCGCGCACCCTCCCCACACGTCGAGTCAGGCGGCGAGGCTGCAAGGCAAGTGCCGCTGTCAGCCGAGCGCGCGTCGGGCGGCGCCGAGCTCCTCCTGGATGGCGCCGGCGCCGGGGAAGGCGCGCTGGGCGCGGCGGTACCAGTACTGCGCGTTGTCGAGGTCGCCCTCCAGCGTGTGGACGATGCCGTGCAGCCAGGCCGCCAGCGTGGACGATTCGTTCTGCACGATCGCGTGGGCGGCCTGCCAGTCGCCACGGTCCAGCAGGTCGAGGGCCCGGGTCAGCGCGTCGTCGTTCCCGCTCACGCCGCGATGTTACTATGAGCGCGATGACCGCCGTCCGCATCGTGCTCATGATGCTGATGTGCCTGGTGACCGACGCGCCGGGGCCGATCACGCCGCTCGTCTTCGAGCATCTCGAGGACGGCGAGGAAGTCCGGCTTGCACGTCGCCGCACCGCCAGCCAGCTTCAGCGACTCGCAGAGGCGCTCCCCGCCTCGCCCGAGGCCATCCGGCTGGTCGAGACCCCGCTCGCGCCCCGCCCGCGGCCCACCGAACGCACCGCCGTGCAGGGCCACACGCGCAAAGCTCCACCGTCCGCCTCGGAGCCGTCCGTCTCGTCCGGGTCCTCCGAAGACCACTAGTCCTCCGGCTCCATCCCTCGCCGTCGCCATGCCGAGCCCAACGTGCGTCGACGCTTGCGCGCACGCGGGTGCGGACGCCCGAATCTCTTTCAGAGCCGGAGGCTGCCATGACGGAACAACTGAAGATTCTCATCGCGATCCACGGCCACGAGCCCGAGGGCTGGACTGACGACGTGCGCGTCGCCCTCACGCCGAGCCCGGATGCCGTGATCCGCGTGCTCGTCGTCGGAGAGCCGGCCGCGGCCGGCTTCACGTCGCTGCTGCCGGTGGCGCGCCGGCGGTACGCCGACGCGCTCCGCCTCGCGCGCGCGCTGGCGACCGACTCCCGTCGGCGTCGGCTCGAGGCGCTGCTCGCCCATCTCTCCGCGCCTCCCGAGGTCGTCCACACCGCGTGCGACACCGACGAGGGGCGGACGATCGCCGGCCACGCGGCGGCGTGGCCGGCCCATATCGTCGTGGTCGGCCGCGATGCGCGCACGCCGCTGCCGCGCTGGCTCGTGCCGGCGATCCACGAGCGCGTCGTGCGCGACGCGCCCTGCGCCGTCATCGTGGCGGCGCCATTGCCGCGGCGCTCCCGGCGGCTCGGCCGCGGGCTCGATCCCGTCGCGACGGCGCTGTCGCGATGACCCTGTTCCCGTTCGCCGACTACTGGTGGCTGTACGGGCTCTTCACGGCGGCCGTGCTCGGGCTCCTCGCGCTCGACCTCGGGCTGCTGCACCGCACGCCGCGCGCGGTTGGCTTTCGCGAGGCCGCCGGCTGGACGGCCGGCTGGATCGCGCTCGGGCTGGCCTTCAACGCTGCGCTGTACTACTACGCGATTCACGCGCTCGGCGCCGATCCCCGGCTGGCGCGGCCCGGCTTCGATGCCGAGGCCGCGGCCTGGCAGACGGCGCTCGAGTTCCTCACCGGCTATCTCATCGAGTACGCGCTGTCGGTCGACAACATCTTCGTGTTCGTCCTCGTGCTCGGCTACTTCGCGGTGCCGCCCGCCTACCAGCACCGCGTGCTGTTCTACGGCATCCTCGGCGCCCTCGTCTTCCGCGCCGTCTTCATCGCGCTCGGATCCGTGCTGATCCAGGTCCACTGGGTCCTCTACGTGTTCGGCGCGTTCCTCATCCTCACCGGCATCAAGCTCGCGGCCGCGTCGGAGACCGCGGTCGACCTCGAGCGGAATCTGTTGCTCCGGCTCATGCGCCGGCTCGTGCCGATCACCCGCCGCTTCCACGGCCAGCGCTTCTTCGCGCGCGAGGGCGGCCGTCTCCACGCAACGCCGCTGCTGGTCGCCCTCGTCGCGCTGGAGGCGACCGACATCGTCTTCGCCATCGATTCGGTGCCGGCCATCTACGGCATCACGCGGGAGCCGTTCATCGTCTTCACCTCGAACATCTTCGCGATCCTCGGCCTCCGCTCGCTCTACTTCCTGCTCGGCGGCGCCGTGGAGAAGTTCCACCTGCTGCGCTACGGGCTGGCGGCCGTGCTCGTATTCGTCGGCCTGAAGATGGTCTGGCTCGACGCGTGGTACGGCGGCAAATTCCCGGTCGGCCTGTCGCTGGCGATCATCGCCTCGATCATCGGCACCGTGATCGCGCTCTCGCTGCTGGCACCGCGCCGCGACGGCGCGCGCGTCGCGCGCTCGGAGGAGGCCTGAGCGGCGCCGATCTCAGCGTCGGCGGTCAAACAACAGCGTCTGCGCGCAGACGCCGACGGGGCCGCGCGCGTCGCCGAGCCGGCCGTGGGCGACGCCGGTGCCGGCGTCACCCGCGAACGTCTCCGCCTCGAGCAGGATCCACGGCGTTTCGGGGACACGCCAGAAGACGACGGTGAGGTCCGCGTTGATGAAGGTCCACGCGCGGAGGTCGACCACGGCCGAGATCCCGCTGGCGAGATCGGCGGCGGAGACGGCGTGGACGAAGGGCGAGTTCGTTTCGCCGCCGACGAGCGGACGCCGCAAGTCGAACCAGGCCGACGCCGGGCCGGGCTTGAGGAGATCGCCGGCGACCACGCGCGTCTCCACGCCGGTGAAGAACGGACTCCAGCTGCGCACGTACGGCGGTACCGGCTGTCCGGCCTCGGGCCCCGCGCTCGAAGGGCTCGGGGCGACACCGGGCGGCGTGCGGTCGGTGTCGGTGGCGAGAAACACGCCGGTGCAGCGCGCGACCGGTTTGCCCGCCTGTATGAGCGAGGCCTCGACGGTTCTCGCTTTGCGTCCCTCGCGCAGCACCGTCACCGACGGCGTCAGCCGCTCACGGGTCACCGGACGCCAGAGATCGAAGCTCAGACGGGCCAGCGTCATGCCGGCGGCTGCGCCCTCGCGCTCGAGCGCGCGCACCAGCACGCCGCCGTAGGCGCTCCCCTGCAGCGTGTCGGTCGACCACGGCCCCACCGCCCACTCCGTCGGCTGCAGGTCCGTTCCGTCCGCAACGAAGCAACAGGCGTCGGCCATGACTCGGCCTTACTTATCGATCCAGACGTCCTGCAGCCGGCAGCAGTTGTAGACGACCTGGTGCGGGATGAGGTTCTTCACGTAGGCGTGGTGCGCGAAGCGGTCGAAGCGCCAGCCCATCGTCGGCCGCGCCGCGTCTTCCTCGAGCTTGCGCTGGATCTGCGCCACCAGCGCGATCCGCTTGGCCGGGTTCAGCTCCTGCGACTGCTCGTCGATCAGCTTCATGACCGTCTCGTCGCAGTAGTCGCCGTAGTTGCGCGGCGAGCCGCAGGCGTAGTTCTCGTAGAAGTTCGCGTCGGGATCGTCGATGCCGAGACCGGTGAGGTTGGCGCCGATCTGGAACTCGCGCCGCGTGACCATGGGATGCCACTGCGCCGTCTCGATCTGCTTGAGAGCAGCCTCCACGCCGACGCTTTTCAGCTCATTGACGACGAACGAGGCGAAGTCGAGATAGATCGCGAGGGCGCGGGTGACCATCTCGACGCGGAGCGGCTTGCCGGGACCGAAGCCGGCCTCGGCGAGGAGCCGGCGGGCGCGCTCCTTGTCCTCGGCGCTCTTGCCATAGCCCGGAAGCTGCGAGACGTCCTTCTCGACCAGTCCCCACGTGCCCCACGGCTTCGGCAGGAGCGACGCGCCGATCCGCGCGCTGCCGTTGTGCACGGCGGTCACGTACGCGCGGCGATCGATGGCCAGGCTCAGCGCCCGCCGCACGGCGGGCTTGTCGAAGGGCGCCTTCTTCGTGTTCAGCAGCAGGTTCTCGCTGACGTTCGTCGGCGTTTCCGTGAACACCATGCTCGGGACGGCGGCCTTGAGCTGCTGGGCGATGGTGACCGTCGTGTCGCCCGGATAGGCGACGTCGATCTGCGCCGACTGCAGCGCCGCGACGCGCGTGCCGCGCTCGGCCACGATGACGTAGCGGATGGCGTCGAGGTACGGCCGGCCCTTGACGAAGTACTCGGGATTACGCACCAGCTCGACGAACTCCCCGCGCCGCCACTCCTTGAACTTGAACGGACCGGTGCCGAGACAGCGCGCACGGTGCTCGGCGAGCGGCACGTGGGCAGGCAGCACCGGCGAGTAGCCGGAGGCGAGCATGGCGAGTAGCGACGGCTGCGGGCGCTTGAGCCGGAACACGACCGTGGAGGGGTCGGCGGCCTCGATCGCCTCGATGTTCGCCCACCACTCCTTGCGCGGGTTGAGGCGCAGCCGAGCCGGCGCGTCCTTCGCCTCGCGCGCGATGTCGAACGTGAACTTCACGTCCTTGGACGTGAACGGCTGGCCGTCGTGCCACTTGACATCCCTGCGGAGAAACAGCACAAGATTGCGGTAGTTGTCCTGCCACGACCAGCGCTCGGCCAGCTCGCCCACGATCGTGTCGGGGCGCTCGACGGCCTTCGCCTGGTCGTAGATGACGAGGTTGCTGTAGCAGGGCATCGCCGGCCACGTGACCGAGTTGGTCGAGGTCTCGTGAATCGCGAAGGCCTGCGGCAGGTCCTCGCGATGCATGAGTCGCAGGGTGCCGCCCGTCTTCGGCGATGGCTGCGCGAATGCGAGCGACGACAGCAGCAGCGCGACAAGCGGGACGAGCAGGGCGAGCGCTCTCACAGGGGCCTCCTCCGCGGGGGGGCGGGATGCACACCACTACCCCGGCCGCGGCGGAAAGGCAAGGGTCAACCACGCTCCGCCTCCGCGAGCACGATATAGCGCAGCGGCCCGCCCGGACGAAGCGCCTCGAACGGATAGCACGTGATCAGCACGATTTCGCGCGCGTGGCTGGCGGCGGCAAGGACGGCGGTGCGCGCGTCCACGACGGCGCGCTGCCGCACGCGGAAGCGCACAGGCGGCCGTCCCGGAGCTTCCACCACGATCTCGTCGCCGGCCTGCACGTCGCGGAGAAAGCGAAAGTGCGTGTCGCGGTGGCCGGCGATGACTGCCACGCCGCCGGCGCCGCCCGGCAGCGGCGTGCCCGGCATGTGGCCCGGCCCGAAGGCGAGCGTCCGACCGCTCACGCCGTCCAGCACGATGAGATCGACGCCGTGGGCCGGCAGCCGCAGCCGCGCGACCGGCCACGTGTCGGCCCACGGCCAAGGCTTGACGGCGCTCGCGCCGGCGAGCGTGCGCGCCCAGGCGTGCTGCAGGAGGTGCTGCGCGAGCCGGGCCTTGGCTGGAATCCAGAGGCCGTGGCCGAGCTGCCAGAGGCCGCCCCCGAGCAGCGCGGCGATGAGCGCGATCCTCGCGTGGCGTCTCATGCGAGGCCGTGCCGTCGGAACATGACCGCGACGGCGGCGAGCGCGAGCAGCGCCAGCCCGAGGACGACGTGCAGCGGCCCGGACGTGGCGCCCTGTCCCATCCCGAAGACCGCCGTGTACTCCCAGCCGTGCGGCAGGCTGGTCTTCAGCGTGTGGGTCTGGAGCGGCGCCTCCCCCGGTCGGGCCGGCGTGACGTCGACGGCGACCAGGCTCGTGTAGGCGCTGACCAGGTGGTGCTCCAGCGCCACGCGGATGACCGCCGTTCGCGTCTCTTCCTCGGACACGCCCGCGTGACGGCGATCGAGGAGGGCGCCGATGAGCGCGCGGCCCCAGTGCACGTGGAGCCCGGCGCCCGGCTCCGCGGCGTGGAGCGCGATCGACCGCTCCCACGGGGCGCCACCGAGCGTTCCGCGCAGCGTGACGCCGGGCGGCAGCGCCCGCGTCTTGAGCGCGACGACGACGGGCTCGCCCCGGTAGAGGTCGGGAATCCGCTCGGGCAGAAGCTCGGCCGCCGCGCCGGCGGGAAGCTCCAGTCGCAGGTCCGTCAGCGTCGGGGACTCGAGCTTCTGGAACAGCGCGAGCATCTTGTCCTGCACCTCGTGGGGCGTGCCGATGAACGTGAAGGTGCCGCGTCCGAGCCGCGCCGCCTCGCGCATGAAGTGGCTGTTCGGCGCCGAGCCGATGCCGATCGTGAACAGCCGGCTGTCGGCCAGCCGCTCGCGAATCATCGCGAAGAGCCGCTCCTCGTTGCCGACTGCGCCATCGGTCAGGAAGATCACCTGGCGCAGCCGCTCGACGCGCTCGCGCCCGTCCAGCGCGCGCGCGAGCGCCGGCAGCATCTCGGTCCCGCCGGTGGCCCGGAGCCCCGCCACCCAGCGCGCTGCAGCGCGCACGTTCAGCGGCGTCGCGGGCAGCGCGCCGGCGAAGACGGCGTCGGTCGTGTGGTTGAAACGCAGCACGTTGAAGGTGTCGCGCGGCTGCAGCCGCCCGAGCGCCAGGGTGAGCGCCGCCTTCGCCTGCTCGATCGAGGCGCCCTGCATGGAGCCGGAGTTGTCGAGCACGAAGATCACCTCGCGCGGCACCGAGGGCACGAGCGCGCCCGCCGCCGGCGGCATCACCATCAGCAGCGCGAAGGTGGCGTCGCGTCCGGCCTCGGCGAAGAGCGCCGCGGTGGGCGCCGCCTCCGCCGCCGGCTGCCACATGAGCTCGAAGTCGCGATCCGCGGGCACCGGCCCCTGTGCGAGCTCGATCAGCGTCGCGCCGGCCGCCAGCGGCGCCGTCTGGATCGCGTGCGTGGGCGACTCCAGACGGCCGAGCGGCACGCCGGCGTCGAGCTCGATGCGGAGCGTGACCGGGTTGATCGGCCCGCCCGATGGATGCTGCACGGGCGGCGTGATGCGCGAGGCGTCAGGCACCTGGTCCGTATCCGGCGCCCAGCCCGTGCCGGCTGCGCTCACCGGCGTTCCCGGGATGTAGCGCGGGCCGACGACCATCGGAAATCGCAGGCGATACTCGCCGCCGTCGTAGCGGACCACCTGCTGGTACTCGATCTCCACCGTGATCGCCGCGCCGGGCGGGATATTCGCCAGCGAGGTGGTGAAGATGTTCGGCCGCTCCTGCTCGACGAGGCTCGCGCGCTGTCCTTGCTGCCGCGCGGCCTCGTACGCCTGCCTGGCCGCCTCGCGCTCGCGGATCACGCCCTCGATCACGCGGTCACCGACCCACATGCGGAGATGGTCGACCGCGGCGTCTTCCGGAAGCGGAAAGACGTAGATGCCCTCGGCCCACACGGTGGCCGGGTTGACGAACTCCTGGTGCACCCTCGCGCGCGCGACCATGCCGGTCACGTGCAGCTCCACGCGGGTGTCGAGGGCCGGCGCCGGCACCAGCCCCTCGCCGACCGTGCGCCACATCAGCGTGCCCGACCCGACCCGGCGAGGATGTGCCTCGCCGGGCGTGGTGTCGGCGCTGACGGGCCTCGCAACCGGCGCGAACAGCAACAGCGTCGAGATCGCCAGCAGGAGGCGCGTCATCTCAGCGAGCCTGCGGCGTCTCGAGCGTGTCCTGCGTCGCGAGCACTGGCCGCACCGCCGGCACCGCGGCCTCGCGCATCTTCCGGATCTCCAGGTGAACGCGCCGGTTGAGCTGCTGGCACTCCCGCGTGGCGTCCTCGCAGAGCACGCCGTCGGCGCCGATCGCGGCGACCTTCACCGACGTCTCCGGCACGCCGAGCTCGACGAGGAACTGCTTGACCGTCTCCGCGCGCCGCAGCGCGAGCGTGCGGTTGTATTCGGCCGGCCCCTGGCGGTCGGCGTAGCCCTGGACGAGTACCGCCCACGTGCTGGAGCGGTCCATGCCCGTGGCCTTCTCCTGGAGCGTCCGGACGCCATCGGCGCGCAGCCGCACGCTCTTGAAGTCGAAGTAGACGTCGGCGTGGGTCACATCCGCCGGAAGCGGCGCGGACGCCGCCGGCCTCACCGCCATCTCGGCCGGCGTGCTCACCGCCGGCACCGCCTTGCCCGCTGCTTCGACGCTCGGCGACCGCATCCAGTACGTCGCCACCGTACCGGCCGCGACCAGTGCGAGGATGCCGACCAGCATCACGATCTCCCGACCACTGCCCCGGTTGTTGCGCTCTTCCGCTCCCGTCATTTTCGTGTCCCTTCCGCTCGTCGATCCGCTGCCCGGCGCCGGCCAGCCGCCCATGCGGTGCCGCGCCGAGCAGCGGACAGAGCAACGCCCGAGCCACGGCGTCGCTGGCGGAGTCGTGAGGAAGAATGGCTACTTGGGCGCGCGCAGTCGGGGCTCGATGCGGGGATCTCCCCGCATCCCCGCACGCGCCCCGCGCCGGTCAGTCGGTGGGCCGAGCGAAATGACGCTGCAGCAGCGTCTCGAGCGAGCGGAAGTGTCGCTCCGGGAGATTTTTGAATCGCCGGCGGCAGGCGGCGACCGCGGCATCGGCCGAGTCGAAGCCCTCCACCGTCCGCAGCAGATGCTCGTGGTATTCGCGCAGCTTCAGCTCCACCGTGCGGCCGAGCGCGGGATCGCCGGCCAGCTCGGCGGCCGCGCGCTCCGCGTCCCCCCCGGCGTCCACCAACGCGCGGAACCCGAGCCCCTTCAGGCGCTGGGTAACGGTGCTGCGGTCCCAGCCGAGCGCCCGCGCCGTGGCCTGCATGTCGAAGCGATGCCGACGGAGCATGCCGAGGACGGCGGCGTCCGTGTCGCGCGACTCCGGCGCCGCGGCGATCGGCGCCTCCGTCAGGCGCAGATCCTTCGGGCCGAGGACAACCCCGTCGGCGAGAGCGGCCGCCTGGCGCAGGCAGTTCTGCAGCTCGCGGACGTTGCCCGGCCAGGTGTGCCGCTCGAGTGCGGCGAGCGCGGCCCCCGAGAGCGCCAGGCCGGGACGGTTCAGCTCGGCGGCGGCTTCCTGTACGAGCCGGGCGGCGAGCGCCGGGATGTCGCCGCGGCGCTCGCGAAGCGGAGGCAGGCGCAGCACCAGCCCCTTCAGCCGGAAGTAGAGGTCATCACGGAACGCCCCCTCGGCCACCGCACGCTCCAGGTCGCGATTGGTCGCCGCCACCACGCGGACGTCGACCGACGTCGGACGCACGGCGCCGACGCGATAGAAGCTCTTCTCCTGGAGCACGCGGAGAAGCTTGGACTGGTGGTCGCCGCGAAGCTCACCGATCTCGTCGAGGAAGATCGTCCCCCCGTCCGCCTGCTCGAACCACCCACGCCGATCGGCCACCGCGCCCGTGAAGCTGCCGCGGACGTGCCCGAACAGCTCACTCTCGAACAGGTCGGGCGGAATGGCGGCCATGTTCACCGCCACGAACGGCTGGCCGGCCCGCACGCTCAGCTGATGCGCCGCCCGCGCGAACAGCTCCTTGCCCGTCCCCGGCTCGCCCACGATGAGGATCGGCAAGGAGGAGCGCGCGGCCTTCTCGAGGTCGCGGACGAGCGCGAGCATGACGGGGTCACGCGTCAGGACGCCCAGGCGCACGGCCGCGTCGTCCGACGCGGTCGGCGCGACAGCGGGGCGGGCCTCGTCGGCGAGGGCGTCGAGCCGGCGCCGCGTCTCCTCCTCCCGTTCGCGGGCCTCGTCCAGCTGTGACCGGAGCACCTCCGCCGCCCGCACGAGATCGCGCTCGGCGCCGGCCGAGCGGGCCACCGCCGCGCGCGCGGCCTCCAGATCCTCCTCGAGCGTTTCCACGGTCGACTCGTGGCGAGCGAGCGCTTCGTGAATCGCGCGCACCTCGCCCGCGAGCCCCTGCAGCCGGCGGCGCTCGGCAACCTGTCGCCAGCCGAGCGCGCCAACCGACGTGGCCGCGATGGCGATGAGTGGCGCCGTGAGCGGCGTCACCACGCCTATACCGAGGAGCCCGGCGATGGCGCCGGCCACGACCGCAGCCAGGACCAGCGTGAGCGTCAGGGCCACCCACCAGCGGAGGGCCAGCCACCACCAGGCGACGGCGGTGGCCAGCGCCAGCAGGATGAGCCACAGCGGGATCGCCGGCACGACGGCGAGCGTCGAGCCGGTCAGGATGGCGCTGGTGAGCTCCGCGTGCAGGCGGATCGAGGCGGCGTGCGCAGGATCGCCGAGCAGGAACACGATCTTTCCGCTCGCGGTCGGAGGTTCCGTCTGACGTGTGAGCTCGGCGAGCGTCATGGTCGGCAGCTGCCCGCTCGGGCTGACGAGTGCGCGACCGGCGCCGTCGAGCGTGACTCGCGGCCCTTGCCCGAGCGCCACCACGCTGCCGTCGACGGTTGGCTCGGTGTTCAGCGCCACGGCGGCCGCGGCCAGGCCGAGGGCCGGAATCCGCCGCTCCGCCGCCGTCACGAACATCGGAATGGCCGCGAGGCTGTCCGCGCCATCGCCCATCGTGTGACCGACGGCGCGCGCGGGAAGCTGCCGCGCTCCGTCCGCGGCCGGCGCCCACGCGATGACCACGTTGCGAGCCTGCGCGATCGTCTGGCGGAGAAGGGCCTCGCCGGCGGCGCCGTACGGCGACAGTCGCGGCGACAATTCCACCACGATCGTCGCCGCGCCGGCGCGCGACAGGCGCGCGATCAGACGATCGAGGGACGCCTGATCGCCGGCGGCCTCGGCACCGGCCACCAGAAGGATGCCTCCGCTCGGTGGCGCGGGATGCCGCCACCGCGCGTACGCGAGGGCGTCCAGCGGCGCGACGCCGGCGAGCTGGCTGCCCGCCGCGAGGCCCGTGGCGAGGATTGCGATGATGACGATCGGGAGTCGGCGGCGAACGCGAGGCATCGCGGCGACGGCTACGGGGCCAGCTCCTGAAGCAAGCGGCGGGCGTCTTCGTGTGGCGTCGCGCGCAGCAGCGCCAGCGCGCGTGGCACGTCGCGCGGCACGCCGAGGCCGCGGCCGTAGACTCGTGCCAGCGCGATGCGCGGCCGGGTCAGTCCCTCGGCGGCGGCCGTCTGGAACCACGCGAGGATGCGCGAGTCGTAGGGCGGTAGTGCGCCGGCTTGCCCCTGCTCGTACAGGACCTCGAGCTGCGCCTGCGCGGCGTCGTCGAGCGCCGCCGCCTCGCGGATCAGCACCTGCACCGCCTCAGGCCGCCGCAGGCGCGCCAGCGCGAGTCCGAGGCTCTCGCCGTCCTCGCGCGTGACGTCGGCGACGTCCGACGACAGCGCCGCGCGGTAGTCACGAAACGCCTGCTCGGCGGCCTCACGCTCGGCTGCCGGCCGCCGGTTCCGACCGAGCGCAACCTGCCGCAACGACGCCAGCGCTTCCTCGGCCGGCGTCACGCCGCCCTCGGCCGCGTGCATCCACCAGCGAACCGCGGTCGCCAGGCTCGGCGGGACCCCCAGGCCGCCGGCGTAGGCGACGCCCGCGAAGTACTGCGCGCGCGCGACGCCCGCCTCGGCGGCGGCGACGAATTCCGGCGTGGCCTCGGCCTCTCGCCCGGCGAGCTTCAGGACGAGCGCGAGGTTGTACCGCGCATCATGGTGATTCGGCTGGAGCGCGACCGCGGCGCGATAGGCGTCGGCCGCGCCCGCGAGATCCCGGTCGGCGTAGCGCGCGAGGCCGAGGCTGTAGAGGGCGTCGACCTGGTCGGGCCGACGCCGCGTGATGTCCTCGAGCTCGGCGCGAGCGGCCGTCCACTCGTGACGCGAGAGGCGCACGGCGGCGAGGAGCGAGCGGGCTCCGACCGCGTCGGGATCGCGTGCGATGGCTGCCCGCAGCTCCTCGACGGCGCCTTCCACGTCGCCGACGGCATAGAGGGCCAGACCGAGCGAGGTCCGGGCCGCCGTCAGCTCGGGGTCGAGCGCGAGCGCTTCGCGGAAAGCGAGCGCCGCCCTGGCCATCTCGCCACGGCCGAGCAGCCCCTGGCCGCGGCCGAGCGCGGCCGCGGCCCGTGTCGCCGGCTGCGCAGCCGCCTCGCTGGCCGGTGGTCGCGCCGGCGGCACGGGCGTCGCACACGCCGCATGGGCGGCGACCAGCACGACCAGCACGATCAGCATCCGCGAGCCCCGACGCCGTGCACGATCCACGCGCCGATCATCTCGTTCTTTCCATCAATCCAGAAATACGGCGGCGGGGCTCCGCCGCGCAAGGCCAAGGGTAGAATGCGG
>Ga0075429_100000595_pt1 | contig 27843 bp, 24 predicted proteins | sample RhiMetdeltSRZDD3_FD_75295 | JGI IMG/M metagenome (GOLD analysis project Ga0075429, IMG submission 75295) | Populus rhizosphere microbial communities from Tennessee, USA - Rhizosphere MetaG P. deltoides SRZDD3 | ecosystem: Host-associated > Plants > Roots > Rhizosphere > Soil | place: USA... | reverse complement strand
ATGCGTGCCCAGTCGCCTGGCGTGGTCCACGTCGACGGGACGGCCCGTCCCCAAATCCTTGACCCAGAGACTGCCCCGGATCTCTATAAAATCGCGAAGGCGTACCATGAGCTTACCGGGATCCCCTCATTGATCAATACGAGCTTCAACATGCATGGTGAGCCCATCGTTTGTACTCCCGAAGACGCATTGCGGTCCTTCAAACAGGGCAAACTCGATTATCTTGCCATCGGCAACTGGCTGGTTGCTAACCCGGAGCTCAAGGGCAGTAAATCAGGATCTCTCGGCGTTCCTCGCTGACAAAGACATATGCGTATTGGGATTATGCTGCGTTCAATTGACGAAAAGGGTGGGGTAGGAGTGTACACACGTAACATCGTCAGGGAACTTCTGCAGCTCGACAAAAACAACGAATACGTTTTGTTCTACGCCAACCCATCCAATGTCGGCTTGTTCGCGCATCTTGAAAATGTTAGAGAAGTTTGGTTAGGGGGCAGAAACAAGGCAATTTGGGACCAGGTTTCCATCCCACGAGCTTGTCGCCTGGAAAAAATTGACCTTATTTTCCATCCCAAATTCACGGTGCCGCTCTTTGCTCCATGCAAGGCTGTTATGGCCGTACACGGTGCAGACTGGTTGATTCCTGAACAGGCAAAGTTCTACACCTGGTGGGATGTGAAATACATGCAAATCATGCTGCCGCTCTACTTTAGAAAGTCATCGGCAGTGATTTCAGTCTCACAAGAGACAACGGATAATTTCAATCGGATTCTAAAATTGCCGGCAGATAAAATACAGACGATCTATTTTGCACAGGCCAGACATTTCGAACGGATCACTGACCCCGCGGTTCTGCAGCAAGTCAGGGCCCGTTACCAGCTTCCCGATAAATTTATCCTCACATTGACCAAACGCAAAGGAGATGGTCGCAAGAATCTGGGACAGGTCTTCCAGGCGTACGCCTGCTATCATCAGAGGACGAAGACACCGCATCAGCTCGTCGTTGGCGGAAAGGATTGTCATCTGTTCAGGGAGGAATATGCCTTACCGATGGAAGGCTACGGAAAGGATATTCTTTTCCCCGGCTGGATAGACCAGATGGATATGCCTGCCGTATTCAGTCTCGCGGATCTTTTTCTTTATCCGTCCAATCTGGAGGCGTTCCCTATTCCACTCACCGAAGCGATGGCATGTGGCACTCCGATCGTGACCTCTAATGTCAACGGTCTCAAGGAAATTGCCGGTGATGCCGCCCTATTGATCGATCCGAGGGATACAGAACGGATTGCAAACGGTATGGCTCAAATCCTTTCTGATTCTGGGCTCCGTGAATTCCTTTCTGATAGAGGTTTGGAGCGCTCGTCTCTTTTTAGTTGGGACCTGTGCGCCAAAAGCACACTGGCACTGCTTGAAAGGGTCGGCGTAGGTTGAGCGATATGGCAGCTCTTGATCTACAACTCCTTCCTGGCAATATCGTGATTGTGGCGCCCCACATGGATGATGAAGCTCTCGCCTGTGGCGGGCTGATTGCCAAACTAAAGGACAAAGATCGTCTGCACATTATTTATGCAACAGACGGGATGAAATCTCCTGCTCCCATTATCCCGGGCCGCGACCAAATATCGCCTGATCTGGGACAAATCCGGATGCAGGAATCCATCGAAGCAATGAAACTATTAGGCGTCCCTGATCACAACCTGCACTTCCTGTATTTGCCCGAGGCCCAACTAAAAAAACACCTATCTTCATTAAAGAATTTGCTCAAGGACAAAATTAGAACCATCGCACCCAGGCAGATTTTTATTCCATTTCGATATGATCGACATCCTGATCATCTGGCTGTCAATCATGCCATCGTGTCGGCCTTCCGGCAAGGTGAAACGCAGACTCAACTCATCGAATATTTTGTTTATTACCGCTGGCGGTTAATGCCAAAACGTGATATTCGTAGATATATACGACCACAGTTCCTATTCAAAATCGAGATTGGGGATGTGGCGGGACAGAAGCGGCGCGCACTGAATTGCTTTATTAGTCAGACGACGATGTATTACCCCTGGCAGACCCGTCCTATTTTGACCTCTAGGCTTCTGGATGAAGAGTGCCAGAACCCGGAATTTTTTCTCATTTCAAATGACTCTTGGGCGGGAGCATCTGTTTTTTCCAACTTAGTGCTTTGGATCCTCCTAGTGCATCGTCTTGAACCGTTTCTGCAGAGATGGAAATATCGGATCGGCGCATACCTGAAAAGGTTTCTTCAAACTTATGCCCGTCTATCAAATTGAAGTGAATCGGCCGATCCGGGTGGTGATGTTCGGTAGTGGTCCTGAATTAAATCCGGACGCTAAAGCGTTTCTCTGCAGGCTGGAAGAACATCCGGAGATCGATTTCCTTGGTGCGTTCTGCCAGGCACAGGCACAGTCAGTTGGAGCTGTGTTCCTAGACCTATGGAAACGTAGAAGCTGGCTGGCTTTACCGTTGTTTTTCGTTTGGTTCACCAGCAGGGGCATGCGTTTACTCCTGCATTCTGCTGAGGAAATGGTCCTTCGAAGAAACATGGAGAAAATCGCAGGCCGCATCCATTTTGTTCCCGACATTCATGCTCGACAGGTCTTGGAACAAGTATGTACTCTTGAACCTGATCTGGGTCTCATCTACGGCAGTCCGATTTTGAAACCAGAGCTATTTGAAATTCCGAGACTAGGCACATTAGGGATCCATCATGGTAAGGTCCCTGAATATCGAGGAAACAAAACGACATTCTGGGCCATGTACAATGGTGAAGCCGTCGCGGGTGTGACCATTCAGAAGGTGAATCAGGGGCTGGATACGGGGCGCATCGTCAAAACGGGTGAGGTCAAGGCATATGGTCGGCCATATCACGCTGTGGTTCACGAATTGGAAACACTCGGCCTCGATTTATATATGCAGTCGATTCTCGAAGTCAAGCATAACACCGCCGAATACAAACCTCAACAGGGTGTCCAGGGAAAACTATATCGGAACCCAAAACCAAGTGACTTCCTTAGATTCTGGGGCAAGCAAATCAAAAGAAGAGCAGGTCTCATCAAGTGAAGATTTGCATTTTTACTGAAACGTATTATCCTGTGGTGGGCGGTGGAGAAACCCAGGCGAGGTTATTGGCCGAGGAGCTGATTGATCAGGGGCATTCGGTCATTATCCTGACACGGCGGTCAGATGTCTCTTTGAAAACGCATGAAAGCTATGGCCATCTAGATGTGTATCGGCTCGCTCCCTCAGGAGTCGGACAGCTGAAGAAGTGGGGCTTGCTTTTCTCCAGCATTCCGATGCTGCTGAAGTTGCGTCATCGATTTGATTTGATTTTTGTTTCGGGGTACCGCATCATTGGTTTATCGGCGGTGTTGGTTGGTCGGTTGTTTCAAAAGCCTGTTGTCCTGAAGGCAGATAGCCAGGGAGAAATGTCCGGCGCTTTTTTCGAGAGCGGGTTGAATAAGTTAGGACTATCCCATACCGCATTGCTTTTTCGTTTATTTCTTGCCTTCCGAAATGTCATCTTGAAACAAGCCAATGCTTTTTCAGCCATTTCTCCCGATATAGCCTTGGAATGGCGCTCCCGCGGCGTGCCTGCACACAGGATTCATCTTATTCCCAATGGTGTAGACACGACACGCTTTGCCCCGGTAGAGCCTCGAGAAAAATCCTTCCTGCGCCAGAAACTCCGGCTTCCGCAAAACGCGACGATCGCTATTTATACCGGGAGACTGGTGTCCTACAAGGGCCTGCCGCTGCTGTTGACAGTCTGGAAGCAGATTCGTTGCAAGCATGAAAATGTCCTGTTGCTGCTTGCTGGCACCGGCGGACTCGATATCCATAACTGTGAAGCGGAGTTACGCGACTCCGTGAAATCTGCCGCTTTGGAAAAGGATGTAATTTTCCTGGGTGCGGTGCAAAACGTGCCGGAATACCTGCAAGCTGCGGACCTGTTTGCCTTCCCAACGGAAAACGATGCCTTCCCGTCTTCCATTGTGGAGGCAATGGCGTGTGCCTTGCCGGTTATCACCACACCTGTGGGAGCGATCAACACGATCGTGACTCATCGGCAGACCGGACTGCTTGTGCAACCTGGGAATTTAGAGCAACTTTTCGAGGCCTTGGACATCCTCTTATCCGATAGGGTATTGGCTCTCCAGTTGGGGCAGGCAGCCTGGCAGTCAGTCCAGCATCAATATGCCGTTGAAAACATCACAAGCCAATACCTATCTTTGTTTCAAAGCACTCTTCAATCAGGATCATAGGAAATGCAGCGTTGGAAGCATAAAACACACATCAGCACCTTGTTACTGGCCCTCCTGGGTCTGTTGTTCGGATTTGCTGGTGGGATTCTTGTTGGCATGAAGCGCGGAATTCCATTTGTCACGCAAAGAGAACAGTGGACCATCGGCATTTACCGCAGTCAGTCTCCCTTTCATTTCAACGAACTTCAGGGTTGGATCAACCCCTTGTTTAAAGCGGAGGATGTCACGGATGTGAGTGCCAATTTCGTTGCAGACCCCTTCCTCGTCAAAGAGGGTGAAACCTGGAATCTCTTCTTTGAGGTCTACAACAACGACACCAAACAGGGTGATCTTGCAGTCGCTACAAGTAAAAACACCTGGATCTGGAACTATCAAAAAGTCATTCTTGATGAGCCGTTTCACCTCTCCTATCCCTATGTTTTTAAGTCGGGCGATGGATATTATCTGATTCCGGAAAGTTTTGAGGACAATTCCATCCGCTTGTATAAGGCAGAGCAGTTTCCCACAAAATGGTCCTACGTCCAAACGCTGGTCGAAGGTCGCGATTATGTGGACAATTCCATTGTCTACTACAATGGGCGCTGGTGGCTTTTTTCTTCAGTCACAAGCAACGATAGCCTGTATTTGCATTATGCAGACGCGTTGACCGGACCATGGAAGGAGCATCCTCAGAGTCCGATTGTTACTGGTGATGTGCATAAATCCAGGCCCAGTGGAAGACTGCTTATATATCAGAACAAGCTGTATCGCTTTACGATGGACATAAATCCCCCGGTCGGTACCCATCAAGTCATGGCCTATGAAGTCACCAATATCACGCCTGAAAGCTATTCAGAAAGGCTGGTCCAGGAAGCACCAGTCGTGATGGCCAGCGGTTCAGGCTGGAACGGGCAGGCCATGCACCAGCTTGACCCTGTGCAAGTAGATTCAACTTCGTGGATTGCATCAGTGGATGGATTTGGGAAATATTGGGTTTTTGGTTGGCAATATTAAACTTCGCCGAGATTCAATTATGTTCAATCCGGAAATTTCGCAGCCACAGACCAGTCTGCTCGAGCAGCATCCAGCATGGGTAAGGCTTTGCCTGGTCCTCATGTTTTTACTGGCTGCCTTAATCCGGCGTGATGAGATCAGGGCTCCGGGACACTTGATTGAAAGGGAATACAATTCGGCCATATTTACCCGATATTATTACTTCATGGGTAATGACAATATAGAAGAGTGGCGAAAAGTAAACGCTATGGCAACAATGGAATCCCTGCCACTTCTGGAACCACCCGTGACAGAGTATCTGGTTTCCCTGATTTTCCGGATTCTGGGGAAAGAAGAGATCTGGTACGCGCGCTACCTCACAGGTCTATTTTGGCTTATTGGTGGGATCTTTATGTACAAAATCACCTGCAGGCTGGTGTCGGAGGGTGCAGCGCTATTCGCAGTCGGTTACTATCTGTTTGTCCCATGGGGCATCATCATCAGTAGGAGTTTTCAACCTGATTCCCTTATGATGATGATGTTCCTGATCAGCATATTCTGTCTGCTCCTTTATTTTGAACGACCGTCATGGCATATGCTATTCCTGGCAGGTTCGATTACCGGAATCAGCCTGCTGCTCAGGCCATTGGTGACGTTTGGCTTGTTATGCGCGTTCACCGTATTGTTCATAAATACAAAAAGAGAGCGGGGACACCGTCTGAACAATATTGATTTTTGGACATTTAACATATTGAGCCTTGTCTTTCCATTGGCCTTCTATGGATACGGAATTTTTATAGGTAAATTCCTGCAGGGACAGGCTGATCTAAGCTTCCGCCCTTATCTATTGGGAAGGTGGGAATTCTGGCGTGGTTGGTTTACCAATGGGATTAATGTTACGGAGCCAGCCATGATTGTGCTTGCTGTGTTTGGCTTTTTTCTGCTGCAAAAGATCAGCGCTCGTGCGCTGATTGTTGGATTGTTAATTGGATACCTTATGCTTGGGGTGATATTCACTTATCATATTTACTCCCATCCCTATTACCATATCCAGCTTTTTCCCATAATTGCAATTTGCGCTGGCTCGCTCCTATCGGCCGTTGGAAAAATTATTGCGCAACAGATGAGAATGTCCTGGTGGATGCCGGTCACCGCAACTTTGCTTCTGATCCTATACTCTGTCCATCGTGATGTAAGGAGCATGCTTTATACAACTGTATTCGAGGATCCCGACCTCAGCAGTGAAATTGGTAGGATCGTGGACCACAGCCCAAACACGGTCTTTGTAGCCTACCACTATGGTCTGCCACTCGAATATTACGGTGAGTTTGTTGGGCTACCCTGGCCAGTTAGCATAGATGATCCATTCTTCCGACGACCCGATGCACGGAAATTATCTGTGGAGGAAAGGATTGATGGCCTCGGCTTTATTCCGAAGTATTTTATCATCACTAATTTCGACCTCTATAACCGACTGCATCAGGACTTGCGAACATATCTCGAAAACAATTGCGCGGTGCTAACAAACACAAAAGCGTATCTGATTTACGCGAGTTGCGGAAATGTCTCTACTGAATAGTGTGGATGGGGTCATTTGCAGGTGGATTGATTTTTCCTATGGCTGTTCCAGCAGAGACCAATAGGCTTCGGCAAAGCGTCTTCCGATTGTTCGGTAACTCTCTGCCGTGAAGTGGACGCCATCCAGAACGGGAAGATCCTCAGTAGTGATCATCGCTGCCTTGGGCAAAACTACCGATGCTTGCTGCTCTTGGACGATCTTCCAGTTCAGAAAGTCCTTGGATAATGGATCGGGGCCGAGCTGAGCAAAGATGACAGGTAGCTCAGGTTCATCCAAATCGTTGCGAAGATCGGTAATGAACGCGGTAAATAAGGGCCCCCAATCGAATGGTTGCGGCTCAGGCTCAGGATAGAGGACTGGATCTTGCGCATCGGTCTCACCCTGGAGGAACAAAATCCCTGCGATGCGTCCCATCGGTGAGGCTGCCTGTGCCCGTTTCAGACAGGAACCATATAATGACTGGTCACTTAGATTTCTTTGCCACTGCACGATTGCGCTGGAATTCTTTGCACAGGGGATTAATCCGATTACATCCTGCGGATGGCGATCGAGACTTGCAAATGCAAAGGCCAGCGCGGGACCATAGGCCGCGAAGTGATCCTCAGAAACCTTATCGACCTGGTTGAGGGCCTGATCGACTGGCTCAGATGCAATTCGCCAGTGATAATCATTACCAAAGACATAAACTCTGGGATCGGTTTTTTCCGGCTGTGGAATCGGTGCCCAACCGACCATATTGGACTGGCCAACCAAAATAAACAAGGAAAGTTGTCCCCTGTATGCCTGCGGAATTTCTATCGTTGATAAAACAGGTGGATTGCCCGGGGGTACAAGGGTTGGATAGGGAATACCAACGGCTCTGAGAACATTTCCAACGCCGATCGTCTTTTGGATCACCGCACCCGCCAGGAGTCCAGTCAGGAACACAATGCAAAATAGTAGAAACAGCAAAATGGGTCTGGGCTTCATCGTTTTCTGTCGTGATATTGTTTCCGGATATGACGTAGCTGCATTAGTAAGGGACCTTAAAATTGCAACCACAAGAAGACTTTCTGTGGCAACGGCTGGTGTTTACACAGAACAACTAGTGGGCATTGATCATGATGGGTTCCCTGTCGTGGATTATATCGAATTACCTCATCTCTTGAAGGCCGAAACAAGGCGCTCCTGCACTTGTAAAGACATGGATACTATCGGCCGTTCGTCCCATCCATAAGGATTGCCGCGCATGCACACTAATCTTGACAACCGAATCCTCACCGTCGTGGTGCCTGTATATAATGAGGAGCAAGCCTTAACTTCATTTGCCCCCTGCCTGATTGAACTCTGCCGTGCAAAAGGCTGGACGATAATTTTTGTTAATGACGGATCATGTGATCAGACAAGGCAGATTCTGGATAATCTGGCATCGTCTCAAGATGTGCTCGTTTTGCATCATAAGGTCAATCGAGGGTATGGCGGCGCGCTGAAGACTGGCATCTGTCATGTGACGACACCTTTTCTTGTAACAATGGATGGTGATGGCCAGCACAATCCGGAGGATGTTGAACAGATCTTCCAATTTGCGATCGAAAACGATGCGGATATGGTTGTGGGTAAGCGTGACGAGCGAGGCGCGTCGAGTGCTTATCGAACCCTGGGAAAATTTCTCATTCGTTCTTTTACAAGAATCTTGATGCCTTTGCCCATTACTGACCTTAACTCCGGTTTTAAGTTTTACCGAACCGACCTCGCCCAGCGATATATGGCGGTATGCCCAGATTCCATGGCTTTCAGTGACGTGATAACGCTGGTGTTCTTAAGCGAGCATAATCTGGTCTTGGAATATCCTATTCAAGTATCCGCACGCCAGGCTGGTCAGAGCATGATTAATACCTTTACTGCTTTTGAAACTGTGATTCAAGTCCTCAATATTGCCCTGATGTTCAATCCCTTAAAGCTATTTTTGCCTATATCCGCATTATGTATACTCGCGGGTTTCGGTTGGGGTATCCCATTTGTCCTGCTGGGGCGTGGGGTGAGTGTAGGTGCAATGCTAGCCATTGTGACTGGTCTCCTTTTCTTTGTATTAGGGTTGATTGTCAGTCAATTATCCGCAATTCGCATGGAACGATTGCGTGATCTCCCCCGAGTGGATCACCTAAGACATCTTAATAACTAGTATGGATACATCTGCCATCCCTGAAATTAAAATCGAGTATTCGGGAGATCGACCCGATAGCTTTGAGGTTGTCAGTGTACAAGACAGCTGATCTCTTCACTCAAAAGCATACTGTAGTCCATTTGAATCTTAAGAAGATTCAAATCCTCTTTCGTCTTCTGGCAATTGGGCTTGGCCTATTACATGTTTATGCTGCTATTACAAGCCAGTCCATGAATGCCGATGGCGTTAGTTACCTGGACATTGGCGATGCCTACTTTCGTGCGGATTGGGTGAACGCGATTAACCCGGTGTGGAGCCCGTTGTATTCCGGGATCCTTGGATTTGCGAACTTTGTCATTCGGCCCTCCATCCCATGGGAGTTCCCACTTGTCCATCTTGTCAACTTTATTATTTACGTGATCGCGCTCAGCAGTTTTGAGTTTATGTGGAGTAGGGTCCGTACACAGGAAGCAGCAACCGAGTCTTATACCATTTCCGACGTCTGGTGGTGGACTTTGGGATATCTGCTTTTCATCTGGATTTCGCTTAGTTTGATCGAAGTTTGGGCTGTGACACCGGACATGCTCATGGCGACGTTTGTCCTGCTTGCCGCTGGCTTGATTGCAGAGATTCGCTTGGGAAGGGATAGCCTGCGGCTGTTTCTGGGCCTGGGTGTGGTCCTCGGGCTTGGATATTTGTCCAAGACCTTTATGTTTTCCACCGCGCTCGTCTTTCTCGTGTTGGCCTGGCTTGTGCAGCGATGGACATGGGCTTCCTTCAAAAAGATCTTGCCAGCGATTGGTGTGTTTCTTCTTATCAGTCTGCCATACATTGCAATCATCTCGAATGCAAAAGGCAGACCGACGCTGGGTGAAGCCGGGACAGTGACCTATGTGCGTCATGTAATCGGTATTCCGTACCCACACTGGCAGGGCGATCCAGCACAGAATATTGTTCCCGCTCATCGATCGCGTCTGATTCATCGATCGCCAGCAGTCTATGAGTTTGGCGATCCGATTGGCGGAACCTATCCCATTGCATTTGATCCCTCCTATTGGTACGAGGGCCTTACCGCGCCAATCAGCCTGCAGCGGCTTACAAGCCCGCTGCTTGCAAGTGGGAGTTATTATCTTGAACTCTTCCTGCACAGGCAGGGTGTGCTTTTTGCCTGTGTGATTGCTCTATATGTCATGGATCGGAAAAGAAAATGGGCCTTTGCTGAGATCCTCCGGACATGGGCTTTGGCCATTCCGGCGATCATTGCCTTTGGTTTATATGCGTTGGTATTGGTCGAAGATCGTTATGTCGGTGTTTTCGTATTGTTGCTCTGGGCTGATATCATTGCTAATATTCGCCTGCCTGCGATGCCGAAGGGCCCTGCGTGGCTCAATACCCTTAGTGCTGTTGCTGCATTTGGATTGCTGTCAAATATTATTCTCTTTAATCTGGATGGATTTGCTCGTCTAAATCCAACCATGAATGCCCGTTTTGTGGAATCTCCCGCTCCACCTGCTGGTCCGGTTGCCGTCGCCCAATCTCTTCACGAGCTGGGAATCCAAGAAGGTGATCGGGTGGGGGTGATCGGGTACGCGTACGATTCGTATTGGGCCCGGCTTGCCAGGGTAAAGATCGTAACTGAAATGCTCGAAACAGATGCAGAGCAACTCTGGCGCGGAGATAAGACACTTGAACAAAGTGTGTTACGGGCCTTTGCCAGTGCTGGAGTCAAAGCGGTCGTGGCTGAGTATGTACCTCAATACGCCAATGTATCGGACTGGCATCAGGTTGGAGACAGCAATTTTTATATTTACACATTTACGGAATAAACATGCCATTCAACGCGACAGAAAAGTCTGAATGGATTTCATCGAGCTCCATTCACACCGTCAGGCTTGAAAAGAAGCCTGTACTGGAAGACATCAGCATCGTCATCCCCACATTAGGCAGACCTATTCTGCAGCAAAGCCTGTTCTGGATACTTGCAGGTAGCGCCTGGCCCGGGCGTCTGATTATTGTGGAACAAGGTTGCAATAAGGATGTAGTGGATTGGTTAAGACATGTGCAGAACTTGGGCATTCGCGTCAATCACCTCCTTTCGGATCAACGTGGACGTTCGGCGGGAATCAACCGTGGGCTCGAACAGGTGACCTCCCGTTTCGTAGCAATCACCGATGATGATTGTTTTGTAGAGGCCGACTGGCTGGTTAACATGACAAGCAAGCTGCGGCTGCACCCGGAAGCGGTTATCACAGGGCGTGTAGAAGCCGCTGGTGAGGGGGTGAGTTTTGTGGTCACATCCACAACGCCTGCAATTCAGGATCGTCCTCGGATCAAGTTTGATTCGATGTCGGGTGGCAACATGGGGACATCCCTTGCAAATTTCAAGAAAGCGGGATTATTCGAGGAAGACCCTGTCATGTCCACTGCCGAGGATGCCGAGTGGGCATACCGCGCCTTGCGCAAGGGCATTTCCATTCGTTACGAGCCGTCCGTAGTTCTCGCGCATTTCGGCTGGCGCGACACTGGGAAACGCGTCGACCAATATCGTGATTATGCCTTGAGTCATGGCGGCTTTTACGGGAAGTATCTGCGCCGCGGCGATTTGTTCATACTGACGCGTGCGACAGGGCATTTGGGGCGTGCATTGCGATGGTGGATGCGCGGGACTGTTGCAGGAAATGCAGAGCTTGCGATGCTTGGTAAGTCATACTTTCTTAATTTGCTGCCTGGTATCCGCGCAGGGATGCGCTCGAAGATGCAGCCGGGCACACTAAAGTAAGAAGTAAGCCCTCTCTGCGCATCTTCGCATGGAAACACGCGAACGTTATGGTGCTCCTCGACCGGAGGATTCATGAATAATGATGCGGTCTCATATAGCTCTATTTCGAGGACCGACAAATTCATTGCTGCCGGGTTGGCGATATTCACGATCGTGATATTGCTGGCTACAGCTCCGCAAATTGGTCTGACGTGGGATGAGCCCACCTACCTTGTGGCTGCGGAAACGTATCCAGCTTGGTACGGTGAATTGATCCGTCAGCCATCCTATGCCCTGTCCGCGGAAGGCATATTAAAGTATTGGGAACTTAGTCATGCACATCCGCCGCTAAGCAGAGTATGGTCCGGGTTTGTCTGGCTGGCAGCTCGTCATATTTTTGATGATTTAACAGCCCATCGTTTGGGGAATATCCTGATCGTGAGCATGCTTATTGCACTGCTGTATCTTTTGGTAGGCCCGCACTATGGGCGCACAGCAGGGCTCATTGCTGCAATTGCTTTGCTTACCATGCCTCGGTTCTTCTTTCATGCCCATCTCGCCGCACTTGACACACCTGTCACCGCCATGATCTTCGCGGTGATGTACACCTTCTGGCTTGGCCGCGATCAGCATGGGTTTAAGTGGACACTTTTATTGGGTCTTGTATGGGGATTGGCACTGGCAACAAAAATTCATGCATTGTTCATTCCAACCATCGTACTTCCTACCTGGGTATTCATTTTTCAACGGCGACGTTATCTTGTTATTCGGCTTATGTTCATGGGCTTAATTGGAGTTGGATTCTTCCTACTGAGCTGGCCGTGGCTCTATCATGATTCGTTGAAACGTCTGACAGAATATGTGGGGTTTATGACTACGGACCGTTTGCCCGTGGAACAGTTTTATTTTGGTCAACTATATACTCCGCCTCCCTGGCATTTTCCATTTGTCATGACCCTTATTGTTGTACCATTTTCGCTGATTCTTCTGGCTATGATAGGAGCGATTTCCCTGATGAGACACCGGAAAGATCGGCCCTTTGGTGGATTACTCCTTCTGGGAATATTTGTCTGCCTGGTAATATTTACCACTGGCCTTGGCCAGGTGTTTGATAATGAACGATTTATGATGCCAGTTTTTCCTTACGTTGCAATACTGGCCGGAATTGGGTTTGCCCGTCTTTTGCCTGTGCTTGAGCGGCTCCTGGCGAACCGAGGAATACGATTGCAGAGATATCAAACTGTCCCGCTCATGGTCATTTTGGTCTTTTTGCCGCATGTTTTGATTGCTTACGATATTTATCCCCATTTACTTTCCTATTATTCTGAGGCAATTGGCGGAGTCTATGGCGCCAAATTGCTGGGGATGGAAACCACATATTGGTGTGAGACATATGTGACTGTCTTGCCATTTCTAAACAGTCATGCAAAGCCCGGCGCTGTGATTAACGGGGAGTGCCAGGACGTACTTCTTTATTATCAATTCCATGGCAAGTTACGGTCGGATCTGCAGATTGCTAATGGTCCCGATGCCATACCTGCATTTCCAGGCGTTAAACTGAACCCAGATACCTTTCAGGAAGCAGATTACGTGATCATCCAAAATCGTCAAAGTGGACATTACTGGGCTTTACGCAAATGGATGCAGGCACGCAAACCAATCTATCAGGTATCGTACCGGTGGCTTCGGCTGATCGAAGTGTATGCTCATTAGATTTCCTTTTGGGAGGGTACTGTAGCAATCATGGGCCACGATACGGATGAAAGGAAAGAGGATAGCGAACATTGGCAGGGAATAAATCTGCTGGAGGCCTCACTGCTGATTTGCTCGCGAAACAGGCCGCAGCTTCTTTGGGATACGATCCAATCGATCCTACAAGGCTACGAAATCCCCGCCGAAATGATTGTCATTGACCAGAGCAATACACCCGATCCAGTATTATCGAGCTTTCGGCCCGAACAACGGTGCACATTCCGTTACGTATGGAGCGAGAGGAAAGGTGTGAGTTTAGGTAGAAACATGGCCATCGACATGGCCAGCCATCCGATCATCGTCATCACCGATGATGATATGTTGATGCCGCCTTCTTGGTTTGGCATATTGGTGCGGGCCCTGGTTGTTGCTGCACATCAATGTGTCATCACAGGACAAGTTTTGGTTTCGGATCACGCGAGTGATGCCGGCTTTGCTCCTTCTATAAAGGAAGATAAACACTCCATCATCTACGAAGGACGGGTGAATCGGGATATTCTCTATACAGGGAATATGGCCATCTACCGCTCGGCGTTTGAACATGTCGGTAACTTTGATGAGCGCCTTGGGCCAGGAACGTCCTATCCGGCCGCAGAAGATAACGATCTTGGCTTCCGCCTGCTTGAGGCGAAGTACAAAATCATATATGAACCTCAGGCAGTGCTTTATCACCGCGCCTGGCGTTCAAAAGAAGAATCCCTGCAGTTGCATTGGCAGTATGGCTGCGGACAAGGGGCGTTTTACGCCAAATACTTTAGCCTAAGCGATACCCATATGGTCAGACGGATGACAAAGGATCTGGCGAAATATTTCCTGCGCTTTCCCTATCGGATTTTATTTGATCGCCCTCAGGCAGAGCGAGATATTTTTTTCATAGCCGGACTTTTGCGGGGGGCCGCACAATGGACGATCCAACAACGAAGCAATAAAACATGATCGATTTAAGTGTTGTCATCCCGACCTATAACCGTTCGGTGCGTCTAAAGTCCTGTCTGGAAGCACTAGCTCGTCAAACACAATCTGCCAGCGATTTTGAGGTGATCGTGGTGATTGATGGCTCGACGGATGATACAGTCGAAACGTTGAAAAAACTTAACGTCCCCTATTTATTGCGCACAGTCTGGCAGCAAAACAAGGGGCAGCCCAGCGCTCTTAACGAGGGAATAAAACAGGCCAGTGGTCGTTACTGCTTGTTTCTGGATGATGATATTATTGCCGATCCTCAGCTTGTGGCTGAACATTTAGAAGCACAGCGCGAACATGAAAAAGCTGTTGTTGTTGGTCAAATCAAGCTTCAGTTGCCTGCGCATGCGGACTGGTATGCCATTGCATTCGCGCAGGGTTGGCGGGATCACTATGATCAACTAAACAAGAGAAATACCGGGTTGACCTGGGAGGACTGTTACAGTGGAAATATGTCTGCTCCACGCGAGTCCTTGCTGAGCGCTGGAGGTTTTGTTCTTGATATGATTCGTGGTTATGATGTAGAGTTGGTCTATCGGCTGGAAAAGCAGGGGCTCTCGTTGCTCTATGTCCCAGGTGCAGTTGCCTGCCAGGATGAGCAAAAAGGTTTCCATGAACTAAGCCAGGATGCAGAAAATGCCGGGAAAGCCGATGTATTGAACTACCAGCAAAATACGCAATTGCTCTCACAGGCACTGGCATCATTTTCCCAAGGTAGCTGGCGAAAATTGCTGTTGCGGCGATTGCTGCTGGCAATTCGCATTCCACCTCGAATCCTGGAACAACTGGGGCGAGGATTAAAGAATCCTGCCCATAGGTCCGCATTGTATGGTTTCATACAATGGCTTTGTTATTGGCGAGGGGTAAGACAGATGGTGGGTAAAACGGGCCTTTGGCAGCAATTGACATCTGGTGTTCCGATTCTGATGTACCATGCCATTGGTTTGCCACACGAGCCGGCGGGGCCTTTTGTAATACCTGCAGAACGTTTTTCTCGACAGATGAACTGGCTCAAAAAAATGGGCTACCACCCAATTCCTTTAAAACAATTCCTGGACTGCCAACAAAACTTTCGTCTTCTCCCTCCGCGCTGTGTCGTAATTACGTTTGATGATGGATATGCGGATAATTATACACATGCTTATCCCATCCTTCGTCACTACAACATTCCCGTCACAATTTTCCTCGTGAGTTCTTATGTGGGCCTTACCAACGGATGGGATCAGAATGGCCAACTGAGTGGACGACCATTGATGTCCTGTGCACAAATCCAGGAACTGATATCGCAGGGCGTGCACGTTGGGGCCCATTCCTGTACCCATCCTGAATTAACGGCTCTTTCATCAGCCCAAGCGGAGGAAGAGATAATTGGCTCTCGCCAGCAATTGGAAAGCAAATTAGGAGTGTCCATCGATTTCTTTGCTTTTCCTTATGGCAAATATGATCCATCGATCCTGGCAATCATGCAGCGCGCAGACTTTCTTGCTGGTTGCACCATCGAAACTGGTTTGAACACGCTTATTACTCCTTCCTCGAGGTTACGCCGCACGGAAATCCAGGGAACGGATTCGCTGGCTCGCTTGTGGTTGGCGTTATGGACAGGAGATGCAGAGGCATTATGGTGGCACAGAAAACCAAATCGAAGGAGTCCATAAGTAACAGCTCTCATAAAGTGACAATCGAAAAACCATGAATCCACAAGCTCAAAAAGACATGCCTGCTCCATTGCCCATCACATTCCACGAAATCGTAGCGGAAATTGTTCAATATACTGACTTACCAGAAGCAGAGGTCGAGCATCGCGTCTGGATGCAAGCACTGGAGCCAGGTTGGAATGTAATACAAGACGCACAACGATTTGGGGTTATCCCCTTTCAATTTGATGACAAAATGACGCGCCTGTACACGGAAGGCGACGGCTTCATTTTTGATTCCCTCGTTTACTGGTCGAAGCCAAGTAGACGCCTCTGGATACAACATGCTCTGGATCGCATTCGAAGGTATGTGAATCAGATCGGTGTGCCGCTCTCAAAACTCAAAATATTGATGTATGGCGATGGGCCGGGAAACGACTCACTCTTCCTGGCAAATGCTGGCTTGACCGTCGATTATTATGAGGTGCCCGGCAGCAAAACCTATAATTTCGCTGTAAAACGATTCAAACAACACGGGGTCTGGGAGCGAACGATTCGACCCGTTGATGATTTTCGAGCATGTTTACAGGGTCAATACGACGTTGTTCTGTCCTATGAGGTTCTTGAGCATCTACCCAAGCCGATCGAGGCTATTCAGGATATTTACGCAGCCCTCAAAATGGGAGGAATCGCGATCATAACAGAAGATTTCGGCGATTTAGCTGGTTACTTACCTACCCATCTGCAAAGTGGAGCCAGGTATCTTGGAAGGGCTGCATTTCTGTTTTTGAAGCATCATATGGTCTTATCTTGGTATAGCACGGACGAATTATTCAAGCCGTATGAGTTCGTCAAAGTACAACAGGTTTCTGCCAGAGATTGGATCGGACTCGTGCAGGACTATAACGTCCGAAGCCTCTATCTATCCAAATTTACAGATTTATTGTCACGCCGTCTTAATAAATTGCCCTATATCAGGTTTCGGCGACGTGGTTAACGAAACCAGGCGACCCGGTGTAATACGCCATGTGTTACTTAGCAGCTTGAGCAACTATCTTGGCAAATTGATAAACTTAGGGTTGTGGTTTGTCCTAACCCCATTTATCTTGAGCCAGCTTGGTGATCAGGCATATGGGTTATGGGCATTGGCTGGCTCAGTGGCAGCGTATGGCTTCTTATTTAATTTTGGCATTACCGATGCGATAACCAAATATGTGGCTGAATATCACGCCAAAGGCGAGAATGGGCGCAGCCAAGAGCTTATTGCTACAGCCCTATGGGTAAACACCGGCTTGGGACTTCTGCTGATTGCTATTAGCGTTCTGCTAGCGCCCTCGTTTTCTTTTGTCTTCAACATTGCGGCGATAGAGCAGACGACAGCCATGTGGCTCTTTCTTCTGGCTGGTGTGGGGGTTGCGATCACCATTCCTTGTACAGTAGCGCCGGCTGTACTGCGCGGGCTCCAGCGATTTGATCTCCTCAACCTGATTGGAGTGACTGCCACTCTCGTCACGGCTGGGGCAACTGTTATGGTCTTACTCCTGGGAGGCGGCGCTATTGGTCTGGCTATGGTAGGGATTGTCGTCACTCTCCTGATACAGCTAATAAGTATTTGGGTCATTTACCGCATTGCGCCTGAAATGCGCTTTGGGTGGTATGGGGCCAGTCGGTCGGATTTGAGAATACTGATTTCCTACAGTTCATCGCTTTTTTTTATGAATCTGGGTGGGTATCTTGAAAGCAGGTCGGACGAAATGGTGATTGGCGGCTTCTTACCAGTGAGTGAGGTAACTCCCTATAATCTGGCACGTCGATTGAGCGCATTGCCCCAATCTCTCACCGAACAATTCCTCACACTAATCCTTCCGATGGCATCTGAGATTCATTCCAAAGACGACGCGGCGCGATTGCGCTCGTTGTACATGATCAGCACACGTGTTACTTTGGCGATTTTTCTTCCCATTGGCCTGATCCTGATTGTCCTGGCCAAGCCCATTCTTATTCTCTGGGTTGGAATAGCCTATGCAGATTATTCCTACCTGATCCTGATACTTGTCGCTGCCAGCCTGATAGACACGAGCACATGGCCAGCTGGTTTTGTCCTTCAAGGCATTGCCAAGCACAAACCACTGGCGATGATGACGATTGGGGCCGGCGTTGCCAACCTGGCCCTATCAATCCTGCTGGTCAACCGTTTGGGTTTGATAGGGGTAGCCCTCGGCACCTTAATCCCTACGCTTATTGTTTGTATTGGGTTTGTGACTCCCTATGCCATACGTGTAATTGGGGTCAGTGCGCGGGAAATGTATACCAACGTACTTTGGCCCGCAATATTTCCGTCCATTCCAATGTATATAGTGATGCTGGTCCTCCGGGAATTTACCCATCCTTCATCGTTCCTCCTCATTTCGATCATAGCGGCTGTTGGTTCATTGAGTTACCTGGCTATATACCTTTTTACAAGAGGAAATGAATATGAACGGGATCTTACTCATCGCATCCTGATCAACATTATTAACCGAGCCAAACTTTACCTGAAACTGCCCGAATGGAGCAATAAGTAGGCCTATGTTACGAAAATCCTCAACCACTGCAACACCCCAAATAGACAAATTATCAGACTATACAGTCGGGCTTCCTGCTTTGACCCTGGTTTTTCTCGTCACAATTTTCATTGCCCTGCGTATCTGGCATGTTACCGCCTATAGCCTATGGGGAGGAGAGGCATTCACAATGATCGGCTCCAGACAGAACTGGAGCGGCATGTTCTCCTATATCATCGCCGATATCGTACATCCTCCGCTCATTTATATATTGCTGAAACTATGGATTGGATTGGGTGGTGAATCTGTGCTATGGCTCAAGCTATTGCCTGATCTTTTTGGTATCGCCATGGTAGTCCCTTTTTTCCTTTTATGCGGCGAACTGAACTTGAAGTCATCGGAGACGTATCTGGCATTGTTGCTTATAGGCGTGAACGGATATCTCATTCACTATACCCAGGAACTACGCATGTATAGCATGCTGGCGTTCTGGTCGCTTTGTTCCTTCTGGTTGTTCGTTCGGTATTTCAAATCGACAGGCACTGGAGTTAGAGAATTACTGGCGCTTACTCTTGTTAACCTGCTGGCGATTTACAGCCACTACTATGGCTGGCTGGTTGTAGGCACGGAATTGCTGTTTCTGTTGATCTGGCGACGAAACGTAGCGGCATTTAGCCTATCACTCGTTTTCCTGGTGATGTGTTTTAGCCCATGGGCCTATTTCGTGATCCGGGCGGCGAGATCCATCGGGGGACTTGAGCGAAATTTGGGCTGGATTCCGAGGCCCGACATAAATGACCTCCTCAGTTTCTACGCAACGCTCATCGGACCCATCGGTTCACGTTATGTGAAGCTTCTGGGGCTGATCTTGTTTAATGTACCATTGCTGCCTTGGATCTGGCGCACCATCCGTGGCGGTCTTAAGCCCGAAAACGAGGATGCCGTTTCACTCTCATGGCTTTCAATTCTCGCCTTCCTGCCCGTCATCATGATATACCTGATCAGCCAGAAATATGATCAAGCCCTGTGGATCGACCGTTACTTTATTTTTGTTGCTGCACCGTATCTGATCCTGGTATCCATTGCAATCCATCGTTGGCCGCACAAATCGATGCGCAATGTATGGATTCTATTGATCGCGCTCTGGAGTGTCGCCGCAGGGGTTATTGACCTGAGGACCAACCGAATCGCCTGGTCGGGACCTCAATTAGGAAGCCGCCTGGATTGGAATTCCATGGCTCATCAGATCTCAGAAGCAGAATCCGGACAACAAGGTCCGATCAAAATCTATACGGTACCTGTTTTTTCCAAAGGGCAGCTGACAGGCGATTGGGCAATTTCCACGTCGCTTGATTACTACTTTGATTCGATCCACGATGAGCGATTTGAGATGGTATATGTTAACGATGTGCAAGGAGTTGTTGATAGCGCAGAAGATGGTCATTTTTGGATTGCCTATTTCGATATCATAGACTGGAGACCACCTTATGTTGTAAAGATGTTGACCGAGAATGGCTACTCTGTAGGCGAGGCAATTACTTACAAACAGCTGAACAATCAGGTTATATTGATACCTGTTTGGCATCGATCGGCTTCCGGTCTACCAAGGCGAAACCAGGAATTCCACTAGAGCATTCCATTTGATCCGGGATCCCTTCACAACTGAATAATTCACAAGTCACAGGAGCTGGATGATACGAAGCGCTTCACTGAACTTAGAAGGTTGGAGTGGAAAAACTCTTCTCCTGACCATCATTTCTGCGACCCTGTTTTTCGGGATCCTGGAAATAGTGGCTCGCCTGGATGCCTTCCAGGCTCAGCTTACGGCTCCTCCCATGGGATCCGGCCATTATCAATTGGGGCAGAAGCTGGCCTATCTGGACCGGGAAATTCAGAAAAATGGCCGCATGGACTGTATCATGATTGGCAGTTCTATGGTCGATGTGGGCTTTGATCCGCGAGCGTTTGCAAGTGGGTACAGGGAAATCAAAGGACAGGATATTCGTTGTTTCAATTTCGGTATTGACAGCTCTTCGGCAGCCAGCACGCGTGCGATTGCCAGGGTCATGCTGGAGGATTATCATCCGCGACTCCTGATCATTGGAACAGACGCACGCGATTATGTCGTACCGCCCGATGCACTAGAGATCGCCGTTCTCGTGGACACCCCTTGGATCAAGTATCGATTAGGGAATCTTTCCCTGGATGGCTGGTTACTGGATATATCCTACTTTTACCGATATCGCCAGCATCTTAACCGTCTGTTGAGGTTTAATTATGAGGGAACGCTTCTAGAAGCGTCACACCAAAATGAGAGCCTTCTTCCCAACGGATATACACCGCTCGAAATGGTTAGTCCTGAGGTCAATCAACCACCCGACCCAAACAACGATTCGTATGAAGTGCAGTACTATAGCCGTATTTTTTCCTCCTATCAAATGATTGACACAAATCTGGATGCATTGGAACAGACACTCGCATCCAACAAATCTGAGGTCCAGATCCTGGTTGTGGAAATGCCTGTTTCAGACGGTTATTACTATTTCTTTGGAAATGGGAAGAAGGATCAAAGGCAGTTTGTCGATGCTATTAACAGGCTGGCGGCCCGTTATCAAATTCCTTTCTGGCAAACCGGATCGATGGATCTCATTTCAAATGATGAATGGGCGGATTACAGTCATTTGAATAGGCGTGGAGCGGAGCATTTTAGTGCCTGGCTAGGGAGCCAGGTGGCACAGGCCGAGATCCACAAAATGCTCCGCGTTTTCGACGAGTAAATACCTAAGCGAAGATGCTCATTTCATCAATGCGTTTTCTGTTGTTTATTGGCGTGTCTCTTGGGGTATATCATTTTCTACCCCGGCGGCTGCAGCAATTCTGGTTACTGCTGATCTCGTACGTGTTTGTTGCTTTATGGGATTGGTCTTTTACCCTGGTGCTGGCGCTGTGCACGCTGGTCAATTATGCATTTGCCCTGTTGATCGATCAAACCATAGATCAGAGACGACTCTGGCTTTGGGTTGGGGTTGGGTTAAATGTGTTCCTGCTGATATTTTTCAGAGCTGCAGATTTCTTTTTACCCGCGTTTACCGCGCTGGCGGGGAATTTCGGTCTGCAGACACCATCAGAAGGTTTACAGATCCTGATCCCTCTTGGACTCTCTTACTATGTGTTGGGCAATGTGTCGTACCTGGTGGATGTTTATCGTGGACAAATGAAGCCCGAAGGGGATTTCTGGATTTTTGCACTCTACGTTGCCTATTTTCCAAAACTCATCGCAGGTCCCATAGAACGTGCCCAATCCTTCCTGCCTAAGCTGGCACGGCCTCGATTGGTCGATATCCAGGTCCTTGCACAAAGCACGCTCTTGATCTTTGTTGGGCTTTTCCGCAAGCTATTCATTGCCGACATCCTGATCGCCTCGATATTGAAGGATGTCTATAGCTTGCCTGCGAACTATACACCAACTGAGTTAATGATGTGGTTGATCATATATTCGTTTGCAATATACAATGACTTTGCAGGGTATACGAACATTGTACGTGGGGTTAGTGGATTATTCGGGATCGATCTCAACCCAAACTTCAAGACTCCCTACTTCTCGCGTAGTTTTGCGGAATTCTGGACACGCTGGCATATTTCCCTTTCAGAGTGGTTGCGCGACTATGTTTATTTCCCGCTGAGTCGCGCTCTGCTACGCCGTGACTCACGCAGACAAAGCTTTGCCAATCTGGTCCTACCACCCCTGGTAACCATGATGATTAGCGGACTGTGGCATGGCTTTGGGCTGCATATGCTTCTATGGGGCGGGTTACATGGCGCTTATCTGACCGCGGAGCGCGTATTATCCCACATACACCCTGGGCTCATATCACAGGATCAGCCGCTGTCCCGGCAGATATTGTCCATGGTGGTGGTTTTTACCTTTGTGATCCTGGCCTGGGTCCCCTTCCGCTGGGAATTGCCGGCGGCGTTCGAATTTTGGCGAGCTTTATTCAACTGGAGTACTTTTGATATTCGGTATCGAAGAATGCTCCTTTTGCTTCCGATGCTCTTCCTTTCTCTGGCAATTGACTTCCTGCAGTACTCCAGGAACGACGAATTCATCTTCTTGAAATGGCCGCGACCCGTGCGGGCGGCGCTCATGGGTGTGATGGTGGTCCTGGTTGTCATTTTGACCAGCGACGACTTCAAGCAGCCATTCGTATACCAGGCATTCTAAGGATTATTTTTTTGATGCGCAAATATGCAGGCAACAGCAAAAGGAAATCAGGATGAGGAGCAAAGCATGACCGAACTGCTTCGCCGCTTTGCAAGTCGCTACCTGTCACGTGAAACCCGACGGCGACTCTCCCGATTGACCGTTTGGCCGCCGGTTGGCTGGGTACGCTTTGGTCATTTGCGTCGCGTAAAACCCTTCACGAGGGATTATGGAAACAGTCGCGGACTGGAAATCGACCGTTATTATATCGAAAAATTTCTTGCTGAAAATGCAGGTGATATCTATGGCCGTGTGCTGGAAATCAAGCATAATACGTATACCAAAACGTATGGGCAGGCTCGGGTCACAAAGAGCGATGTCCTGCATCCGGTGGAAGGCAATCCCGATGCCACGATTGTGACCGATTTGACAAAAGCCGATCACCTGCCATCGGATTGTTATGATGCGATCATATTTACCCAGACCCTGCAGGTCATCTACGATATCCGTAAAGTGATTGCCACGTTGCACCGTATCTTGAAACCCGGTGGTGTTCTGCTCGCTACTGTTTCAGGCATGGCTCAGATCAGCCTCGATGATTTTGATCGGTGGGGAGAGTACTGGCGATTCACTTCGTTGTCCGCGCGTTTGCTTTTTGAAGAAGCTTTCTCCGTCGGAAATGTCAGCGTACATCCGTATGGAAATGTACTGGCGGCAATATCCTTCCTCCAGGGTTTGGCTGTGGAGGATTTGAAAAAGTGGGAACTTGATGCAGTGGACCGCGCATATGAAGTTTTGATCGCCATCCGCGCCGTCAAGGCGGGAAATGCGGAATGAGTATTCCGGGCATCAAGACCGCGAAGGTTTTTTCGCGCTGGTTACAAGCTCGCTTCCTTGGTGGCGCACTGATATTGGGATATCACAGGATTGAGCGTTTAATACATGATGAGTACGAAGTCTGTGTGACGCCGCAGCATTTTGCGGAACAGATGGAGGTATTAGGTAGACATGCCCATCCCGTCAGTCTGCGCGAATTGGTGCAAGGCTTGAAGAAAGGTTCGGTGCAGCCCAGATCGGTCGCTGTAACGCTCGATGATGGATATGCCGAAAATCTGTATCAAGCCAAACCAATTCTGGAAAAATATGCAATTCCTGCAACGGTCTTTGTTTGCACAGGTTACAGGGGGAAAGAGTTTTGGTGGGATGAGCTTGTTAGGCTGGTTGCATACACAGAGGCGGACTTGGGTGCGCTTCGCCTGGAGGCCGGTGGAACTCGATTCGTATGGAACCAGCCCAAAGGGAGTCTTGCAGCGGTGGCGAATGTCCGAACGATGTTCCATAAGGCGTTATATCGCTTTCTGTTCGCCCTGGATGTCGAAGAACAAAATCATGCTATGAATACGATCCGCAGCTGGTCAGGTGTCGCGCCCATCGAAACAACAGAACGTGCAATGACCTGCGAGGAACTGATTCGAATTGTCGAGCATGGGTTGATCGAAATCGGGGCGCATACACGGCATCATCCGATGTTGCCACAGCTTCCACTGGATCGGCAGAGGGAGGAGATCGTTTCGAGTAAGCGGGATCTGGAGGAATTGCTCAACAGGCAGGTGGATGGTTTTGCGTATCCGAACGGTGGAGAAACGGACGATACAAAAAGGCTCGTGCGCGAAGCGGGCTTTGCGTTTGCATGCACGAGCCTCCAGGATGTCGTCAGGCCCGCGCACGATTTGCACGCGTTGACACGCTTCTGGCAAAGGGATGTGGATGGCGAAAAATTCTTACGGGCCCTGCATTTGTGGATGACGGGGGCGTGGGCGTGAAGTTCAACTCCATTCAATTTCTTGTATTCTTTCCTCTTGTCGCGATGGCGTTGGATGTTGCTCTTGGGCGCGAGTTATCTCTTCTACACGAGTTGGAATTCAAAATATATTGTCGTACTTTTGGCAATGACCGCCATTGGATATGTGAGCGGACGTTTACTCGAGCAGCAGACGCACCCAACGACGCGGCGCTTCATCCTCAGTCTGAGCCTGCTCGCCAGCCTGAGAATTTTGTTTTTCTTCAAGTATTTCGATCTGTCGAATCCTGCCCTCCATGCCGTGTTTGACCAAGTGGGAATAGGGTATGGTGTTTATCTCGTTTTACCTCAATGAGATCAACCAAATATATTGATTCCAAGCAACAATATAGCGAAAGGAGTGAAATAACCGCGGTATGAAATTCAAGACATCTTTACCCCTTGCTTTATCCTGGTCTAGCCTGTTTCTGCTTACCTTCCTCATTGCTTACCTGTATATATTCAATGAATGGTTGTTCGCCGTCACAAAACCATCCTATATGAGTAACTTGAGTTTCATACGGCAGCTTCAGGTTTACCTAACAACCAGCGCTCTCCTGACTAGCCTATGTTTCTTCGCTTTGCTACCGTTGTTAGCCTTGGGAATGTACCCTGCATTGAATCGCTACTCCAATTTTCTCATCCAACTTGGTGGTTTGCTGCCATCGGTGATCAGCGCCGCACTGATTCTCATCATGATAGACAACTTTACGTATACCTTGTTTAGATTTGGTATTGTCTTGACTGAGGGTTGGAGCCGGGGTCTTTACGGAGCGGGTTTTGTTGTGATATTCATAGTGTGCTACGTGAAGATGCTCAAAACGATGGTCAAACTGAGTCTGCAAATCAAGGCTTGGCGAATACCCCTGAATCGAATCTTTAGTTTACTGTTAACTGTCTTGTTCCTATCCATTGCTGTTCTGATTTTCCAAAGGCAAATGGGAACTATATCGCTCTTAAGTATAAGCAAGGAAGACGGCGAGGAGCGGCGCCCACACATTCTGTTAATCACTAGCGATGGCGTCAATGCGGACAATATGTCAGCTTATGGTTATGTGCGTGAAACCACCCCAAACCTAAGTCAATTGGCAGAAGCGTCTTTAGTTGCAGAAAATGCCTACTCGAATTCAGGCAAAACTACTGGCTCAGTCATATCCATTTATACTGGTAAATATCCTGCCAAAACACGATTGATTGCATCCTATAATATTTTAAGAGGAGCTGATTCTTATGAACATCTACTGGGAATCTTACGCTCAGTGGGATACAAAACCGTTCAAATAACTGTTCCGCTTTACTTGGACGCTTATGATTTGAACTTAATGAATGGTTTTGATAAAGTAATAACCGGTCGTGGGGGACATAGCCAATATCTAAAATTGATGAAAAAAATCTTACCAAATGATAATGCACTTTTCGCCGATGATACCGCTAACCGCATAATAGATCGTATCCGGCACATCTTATTTATTGAGAGGATGACAAATCCCTATCGCGAGGTGACGAAGTGGTCTCAAAGATATTCGGATAGTGAGCGACTTGAAGCATTGGGGCATGAGATCCAAACTGCACAACAACCGCTCTTTGTCCACGTCCACTTGATGGGTACCCACGGTCCAATGTTTTACCCGGCCGAACAATTTTTTTCAGCCAATCAACCGGCCGAGTCTCAGGAAATTTGGAACGTAGATTTTTATGACGATAGTATTCTTGAATTCGACAAGGAAATTGGTGACTTGGTAAATCAACTGAGGGAGGATGGTTTACTGGATAATACCATCCTTATTATCGGAAGCGACCACGGCCAAGAGTGGAACCAACTCAAACGGGTCCCTTTGATAATTCATTTCCCCAATGAGGAATATGTCGGCAGAACCCAGGTCAACGTACAAAATCTGGATATCGCGCCTACGATTCTCGATTACATAGGTCTGGATCAACCAGATTGGATGGATGGTACGTCTCTAATTGATGGCGAACTTGAACAACGGCCGATCTTCGGCGTGTCTGCTATTAATCCTGACGAAATCTCCATTGTTAACAACACGGACGGTGAGGCGAAAGTAATTTCCAGCATTGACAACTTTCGCAACATTAGCCTGATTTACTGCCAAAAATGGTTCAAACTTGATTTCACGAAAACGAGTTGGGAATCTGGCATTATTGAGGGATCTACCACCACCTGCTCTCCCAGTAGTGAGATCAACGATGAACAAGCCTTCCAACAAATTGTCACCCATCTCCAGAAGTATGATTTTGATGTCTCTAGGCTAAGCCACTTATCACACCCATAAATAATATTACTTGACTCGAGTTGCTACCTAACAAAATCCATGGGGTATCTGCTACGGTTGCGGTTACCACACCAAGAAAGAAGCAACCCCATACCCAGCCAAATTGTAGCCATACATAGTATTTGTGACGATATTTTGAAAAGCTTGAATCATTGTGAGGATAAACAACGCCCGATGAGCAATGCGGAGATGATGACCACCTCGATTATGTCAGCTTTGTTCATTCGTGGCAATATGGAAAAGTCTCGGGTGTTCTTGCAGGAGCATTATTATGTTCCAAAGTTGTTATCGGAAGGCCAAACCCCAGGATTTTCATATCCCAATGGACAATCAACTTGTGATGCAAAACGAATTCTTCATGACCTTGATTTTGAATCCGCCTGCGCGCGCCCGCAAGATGTGGTTCGACCGGGCTGCGATATATGCGAAATACCCCGCTTCTGTCAGAGGGATGTGGATGGCGGAACATTTTTACAGGCATTGCATTTGTGGACGAAGAGTAGGGGAGCGTGAAGTTCAACTCCATTGAATTCCTCGTGTTCTTTCCTTTCGTCGCGACCGCGTTTTTCCTCATCCCGCATCGCTGGCGTTGGACGTTGCTGTTAGGCGCGAGTTATTTCTTCTACGTCAGTTGGAATCCAAAATATGTTGTCGTGCTTTTGGTCATGACTGTCATCGGGTATGTGAGCGGACGTGCGCTCGAGCAGCAGACGCGCCCAACGACGCGGCGCTTCATCCTCAGTCTGAGCCTGCTCGCCAGCCTGGGAATTTTGTTTTTCTTCAAGTATTCCGATCTGTCGAATCGCGCTCTCCACAGCGTATTTGACCGATTAGGAATCGGGTATGGTGTTTATCTCGTTCTGCCGCTTGGTCTCTCCTATTTCACG
>Ga0075429_100000594_pt1 | contig 27864 bp, 22 predicted proteins | sample RhiMetdeltSRZDD3_FD_75295 | JGI IMG/M metagenome (GOLD analysis project Ga0075429, IMG submission 75295) | Populus rhizosphere microbial communities from Tennessee, USA - Rhizosphere MetaG P. deltoides SRZDD3 | ecosystem: Host-associated > Plants > Roots > Rhizosphere > Soil | place: USA... | reverse complement strand
CGACTCGAGCGACTGCACCAGCCGCGTCACCGTCGGCTTGGGCAGGCCGAGGTTGTCGGCGGCCTTGGTGAAGGTGCCGGCCTCGACGACGCGCACGAAGGCCTGCATCGCGGTCAACTTGTCCATACGCGTCGCGCTCCCGAAGAAGGTCGTGTCGGGCGCCCATCATGCGACCGCCCGGGCCGCCGATTGTTCTTCGGCGAGAAATAGTTCGTGAGCGACACGGCTATTGGTGCACCGCGCAACGGTGCCTATCGTTCGCGGCATCGCTTCACCCGGTCCCGCGCCATGTCCCCCGCCACGCCGTCGCCGGCCGCCCGCTTCGCGGGCGGCGAGCCGCTCGTCATCCCCGCCGCGCCCGGCTGCGCGTGCACGGCGACGCTGCATCGCGCGGCGCGCGCCGACGCGCCGCTGGTGCTGCACCTGCACGGCGGCGCCTTCGTGAGCGCACCGCCGGCGCCGCTTCCTTGCGTCGCGCGGCTGCTGCGCGATGCCGGGGCGACCGTGGTGTCGCTGGACTACCCGCTCGCGCCGCGGCATCCGTTCCCGCAGGGCGTGGAGGCGGCATACGGGACGCTGCGCTGGCTGCATGGCCAGCGTCGGCGCCTGGCGGGCGCGCGCGCGCGGCTGTTCGTCGCCGGCGAGGAAGCCGGCGGCAACCTCGCGGCCGCGGCGAGCCTCATGGCGCGCGACCGCGGCGAGCCGCCGCTGGCCGGCCAGGTGCTCTTCTCGCCGATGCTGGACGTGTGCGTGGCCACCGCCTCGCTGCGCGACGCGCACGCGGGCCCCGTCGGCTGCCGCTATGCCGACGGCTGGCGCCAGTACCTGCCGCGCGCGGCCGACGCGCTGCACCCGTACGCCACCCCGGGCTCGGCGGCGCGCCTGGCCGGGCTGCCGCCGACGCTGCTGGTCACCGCGCGCGACGACCCGTCGCGCGACGAGGCGGCCGCCTTCGCGCGGCGCATGCGCGCCGAAGGCGTGCCCGTCGAGCAGCTCACGCTCGCGCCGCCCACCGGCTTCCCGGCCGCGTACATGCAAGCGCATGCCGGCGCCGACGCGGCGTGGGTCGAGGCCGTGCGCGAACCGCTGCGCCGCTTTCTTGCCGCGTCCCCGAACGATCGACCCTCCAGGAGCCCCCAACCATGAACACGCCCGACCGCCGGCGCCGCACACGCATCCTGACCTGGGCCACCGCGCTCGCCGCCGTGGCCGCCGTGCCGGCCATCGTCATCGGCCTGCACGGCGGTGCCGCGCATGCCACCGCGCCGGCGGTCGCCGCGCCGCCGCCCATGCCGGTGTCGGTGGCCACCGTGGTGCAGAGCCAGGTCGCCGCGTGGGACGAGTTCTCGGGGCGCCTCGAGGCGGTCGAGCGCGTCGAGATCCGGCCGCGCGTGGCAGGTACCGTGCAGTCGGCGCACTTCCGCGAGGGCGCGCTCGTGCAGGCGGGCGACCTGCTGGTGAGCATCGACCCGGCGCCCTATGCGGCCGAGGTCGAGCGCGCCGAGGCGCAGGTGGCCGCCGCGCAGGCGCGCGTCACGCACCTGGGCGGCGAGCACGCGCGCGCCGAGCGGCTGTGGCAGGACCAGGCCATCGCGCAGCGCGAGCTCGACGAGCGCACGCACGCGCTGCGCGAGGCCGAGGCCAACCTGCGCGCGACCCGGGCCGCGCTGCAGTCGGCGCGCCTGAACCTCGGCTACACGCAGGTGCGCGCGTCCATCGCCGGGCGCATCGGCAGGCTGGAGGTCACCGCAGGCAACCTCGTGGCCGCCGGGCCCGGCGCGCCGGTGCTCGCCACGCTGGTCTCGGTGAACCCGATCTACGCGAGCTTCGATGCCGACGAGCAGGTGGTGGCGCGCGCGCTCAAGGGGCTGCCGGGCGGCGCCGGCGCACGCGCGCAGCACCTGGAGCGCATCCCCGTGCTGCTGCAGACCGCCGGCAGCGACACGCCGCACAGCGGGCAGCTGCAGCTCGTCGATAACCAGGTCGACGCCCGCAGCGGCACGGTGCGCGTGCGCGCGCGCTTCGCCAACCCCGAGGGCGCGCTGATGCCCGGCCAGTTCGCGCGCCTGCGCATGGGCCAGGCGGCGCGCGTGGACGCGCTGCTCGTCAACGAGCGCGCGATCGGCACCGACCAGAGCAAGCGCTACGTGATCGTGGTGGGCGACGACAACAAGGCGGCCTGGCGCGAGGTGACGCTCGGCGCCTCGGTCGACGGGCTGCGCGTGGTGACCTCGGGGCTCGCGCCGGGCGAGCGCATCGTCGTCAACGGCGTGCAGCGCGTGCGCCCGGGCGCGCTGGTGGCGCCGCAGTCCGTGGCGATGGAAGCCCGGCCGGTGGCCGCCCGCGCCGACGCGGCGCCCCTTCGGCCTGCCGAAGCGGCGCCCGTTCGGCCTGCCGACGCGGCGCCCGAGCGGCGCGCCGAGCGCAGCGCCGCCAAGCGGTCGTGATCGCCGGGAGCACACGCGCATGAACCTGTCCAAGTTCTTCATCGACCGGCCGATCTTCGCCGGCGTGCTGTCGCTGCTGATGCTGATCGCCGGGCTGATCGCGCTGCGTGGCTTGCCGGTGTCCGAGTACCCCGAGGTCGTGCCGCCCTCGGTGGTGGTGCGCGCGCAGTACCCGGGGGCCAACCCGAAGGTGATCGCCGAGACGGTGGCCACGCCGCTGGAGGAGGCGGTCAACGGCGTCGAGGGCATGCTCTACATGGGCAGCCAGGCCACCACCGACGGCCTGATGACGCTCACCGTCACCTTCAAGCTCGGCACCGACCCGGACCGCGCGCAGCAGCTGGTGCAGAACCGCATCGCGCAGGCCGAGGCGCGCCTGCCGGAGGAGGTGCGCCGCCTGGGCGTGACCACCGTCAAGAGCGCGCCCGACCTGACGATGGTCGTGCACCTGCTCTCGCCCAACGAGCGCTACGACATGACGTACCTGCGCAACTACGCGCTGCTCAACGTCCGCGACCGGCTCGCGCGCGTGCCCGGGGTCGGGCAGGTGCTGCTGTTCGGCTCGGGCGACTACGCGATGCGCGTGTGGCTGGACCCGCAGAAGGTCGCGCAGCGGGGCCTGTCCGCCGGCGACGTGGTGCGCGCCATCCGCGAGCAGAACGTGCAGGCGGCCGCCGGCGTGGTGGGCGCCTCGCCCGGGCTGCCCGGCGTGGACCTGCAGCTGTCGATCAACGCGCAGGGGCGCCTGGCGAGCGAGGAGGAGTTCGGCGACATCATCGTGAAGACGGGCGCCGACGGCGCGGTGACGCGGCTGCGCGACGTCGCGCGCCTGGAGCTGGGCGCCTCCGAGTACGCGTTGCGCTCGCTGCTGGACAACAAGCCGGCGGTGGCGGTGCCGATCTTCCAGGCGCCGGGGTCCAACGCGATCGAGATCTCGAACCAGGTGCGCGCCACCATGGCCGAGCTGAAGAAGACCATGCCCGAGGGCGTGGACTACCGCATCGTCTACGACCCGACGCAGTTCGTGCGCGCCTCGATCGAGTCGGTGGTGCATACCCTGCTGGAGGCGATCGCGCTGGTGGTGCTGGTGGTGATCCTGTTCCTGCAGACCTGGCGCGCCTCGGTCATCCCGCTGCTGGCCGTGCCGGTGTCGGTGATCGGCACCTTCGCCGTGATGCACGTGGCCGGCTTCTCGATCAATGCGCTGTCGCTGTTCGGGCTGGTGCTGGCGATCGGCATCGTCGTCGACGACGCGATCGTGGTGGTCGAGAACGTCGAGCGCAACATCGCCGCGGGGCTGGCGCCGCGCGAGGCCACCTACCGCGCGATGCGCGAGGTGTCCGGGCCGATCGTCGCGATCGCGCTGGTGCTGGTGGCCGTGTTCGTGCCGCTCGCCTTCATCAGCGGGCTCACCGGGCAGTTCTACCGGCAGTTCGCGCTGACCATCGCCATCTCCACGGTGATCTCCGCGATCAACTCGCTCACGCTGTCGCCGGCGCTCGCGGCGCTGCTGCTGCGCGCGCACGGCGCGCCCAAGGACGCGCTCACGCGCTGGATGGACCGATGGTTCGGCTGGCTGTTCCGCGGCTTCGACCGCGTCTTCACGCGCGGCGCGCTCGCCTACCGCGGCGGCGTGCAGCGCGCCGTCGCGCGCAAGGCCGTCATGCTGGCGCTGTACGTGGTGCTCGCCGGCGTCACCGCGCTGCTGTTCCGGTCCGTGCCGGGCGGCTTCGTGCCGGCGCAGGACAAGCAGTACCTGATCGGCTTCGCGCAGCTGCCCGACGGCGCCACGCTGGACCGCACCGAGGACGTGATCCGCCGCATGGGCGAGATCGCGATGAAGCAGCCGGGCATCGAGAGCGCCATCGCCTTCCCCGGCCTGTCGATCAACGGCTTCACCAACAGCTCCAACGCCGGCATCGTGTTCGTCACGCTCAAGCCCTTCGCCGAGCGGCGCACGCCCGAGCTGCACGGCGCGGCCATCGCGGGTTCGCTGAACCGCCAGTTCGGCGCCATCCAGGACGCCTTCATCGCGATGTTCCCGCCGCCGCCGGTGCAGGGGCTCGGCACCACCGGCGGCTTCAAGCTGCAGCTGGAGGACCGCGCCTCGCTCGGCTACGAGGCGCTGGACGGCGCGACCAAGGCCTTCATGGCCCGCGCGCAGCAGGCGCCCGAGCTGGCGGGCCTGTTCACCAGCCTGCAGGTCAACGTGCCGCAGCTGTACGCGGACATCGACCGCACCAGGGCGCGCCAGCTCGGCGTGGCGGTGACCGACGTGTTCGACACGATGCAGATCTACCTCGGCAGCCTGTACGTCAACGACTTCAACAAGTTCGGCCGCACGTACTCCGTGCGCGTGCAGGCCGACGCCGCGCACCGCGCGCGCGCCGAGGACATCGGCCTGCTCAAGGTGCGCGCGGCCTCCGGCGAGATGGTGCCCCTGGCCGCGCTCATGAACGTCAAGCCCAGCTTCGGCCCCGAGCGCGCCATGCGCTACAACGGCTTCCTGTCGGCCGACATCAACGGCGGCCCGGCGCCGGGCTGGTCGTCCGGCCAGGCGCGGGACGCGGTCGAGCGCATCGCCGCCGAGACGCTGCCGCCGGGCATCGCCTACGAGTGGACCGAGCTCACGTACCAGGAGACGCTCGCCGGCAATTCGGCGGTGTGGGTGTTCCCGCTCGCCATCCTGCTCGTGTTCCTGGTGCTTGCCGCGCTCTACGAGAGCCTGGCGCTGCCGCTGGCCATCATCCTCATCGTGCCGATGGGGCTGCTCGCGGCGATGACCGGGGTGTGGCTCGCGCATGGCGACAACAACGTGTTCACGCAGATCGGCCTGGTCGTGCTGGTGGGACTGTCGGCCAAGAACGCGATCCTGATCGTCGAGTTCGCGCGCGAGCTGGAATTCGCCGGCCGCACGCCGCTGCAGGCGGCGGTGGAGGCGAGCCGGCTGCGCCTGCGCCCGATCCTGATGACCTCGCTGGCGTTCGTGATGGGCGTGCTGCCGCTGGTGGTGTCCACCGGCGCGGGCGCCGAGATGCGCCAGGCGATGGGCGTGGCGGTGTTCGCCGGGATGATCGGCGTGACCGCGTTCGGCCTGTTCCTGACGCCCGTGTTCTACGTCGCGCTGCGCGCGCTGGCGCGCAACCGTCCGCTCAAGCGGCACGGCGAGGTCCCGCACGAGGAAGGCTTCGCGGGCGTGCCGCCCGCAGCGCCCGGCGGCGGCACGCTGCGCCCCTTGCCCGCCGCGCCCGTGTCGCGGCACGACTGAGCACACCGAAGGAGGCTGCGATGACGACGAACCCCGTGCGACGCCCCGCGCTCGCGACCCTCGCGCTCGCGCTGCTGGTGGCCGGCTGCAGCACCGCCGTGCGGCTGGACGACGGCGCGCTGCCCGCCGTGCCGGACGCGTTCAAGGAGGCGTCCTTCGACGGCGCTCAGGACAGGTCCTTCGACGGCGCTCAGGACAGGTCCTTCGACGGTGCTCAGGACAGGTCCTTCGACGGCGCTCGGGACAGGTCCTTCGACGGCGCTCAGGACAGGCCCTTCGACGGCGCTCAGGACAGGCCCGCCGAAGGTCGCTGGACCGCCGCCGCGCCGTCCGAAGCCGAGCCGCGCGGCGCCTGGTGGAAGACCTTCGGCGACCCCGTGCTCGACGAACTGGTCGAGCGCGCGGCGCGCGCGAACACCAGCGTCCAGGCGGCCGCAGCGCGGCTCGCGCAGTCGCGCGCGGTGCTGCGCGGCGTCGGCGCCGACCGCGCGCCGCAGGTGGCGCTCGCCGCCGGCGCGGTCCGCGAGGCCGAGCCGCTCGCGCGCGGGCGGGCCGTCAGCGTGCTCAGCGCGGGCGCCAGCGCGTCGTGGGAGCTCGACCTGTTCGGCCGGCTCGCGCGCGCGAGCGACGCCGCGGCGCTGGACGTCGGTGCGCGTGCGTCGCTGCTGCAGAGCGCGCGCCTGGTGGCGCAGGCGGACGTCGCGCAGAGCTACTTCGCGCTGCGTGCGCTCGACGTCGAGCGCGGCATCCTGCACGACACGCTCGTCGCGTACCGCGACACGCTGCAGCTGGTGGAGCGGCGCTGGCGCGCGGGCGACGTCGCCGAGCTGGAGGTGGCGCGCGTGCGCAGCGAGGTCGCCGCCACCGAGGCGGAGGCGCTCGCGCTCGATGGGCGCCGCGCGACGCTGGAGCACGGCATCGCCGTGCTGGTCGGCGAGACGGCGTCGCGCTTCGCGCTCGCGCCGGCGGCATGGTCCGGCGCGCCGCCGGTGGTGCCCGCCGGCGTGCCGAGCACCGTGCTCGCACGCCGCCCCGACGTGGCCGCCGCGCTCGGCCAGGTGCAGGCCGCGCAGCTGCGCGTGGGCGTGGCGCAGGCGGCGTGGTTCCCGAGCGTCTCGCTCACCGCGGCGGGCGGCTTCGCCTCGTCCGAGCTGGCCGACGTCTTCAAGTGGTCGGCGCGCAGCTGGCTGGCCGGCGCGCTGCTCGCGTTGCCGGTGTTCGACGGCGGCCGGCGCGCGGCCGGCGTGGCGGCGGCACGCGCCGAGCTCGACCAGGGCGTCGCGGGCTACCGCGAGACCGTGCTGGTCGCGCTGCGCGAGGTCGAGGACGAGCTGGCGTCGCTGCGCCTGCTGGCCGGCCAGGCCGAGGCGCAGGCGCGAGCCGTGGACGCCGCGATGCGCGCGACGGCGCTGTCGCAATCGCGCTGGCGCAACGGCCTGGTGAGCCAGCTCGAGCTGCTCGACGCGCAGCGCAGCGAGCTGCGCAGCCGGCGCCAGGCGGTGCAGGTGCGGCAGTCGCAGTACCGGTCCACCGTCGCGCTCATCCGGGCGCTGGGCGGGGGCTGGGCGACGTCGGCGACGAGCGGCGGCTGAGCCGGCGGCCGCGCGCGAGCGCCGCGGCGAAGGCAGGCCGCGGCTGTGCGCCGTTTTTCACGCCGCGAACTTGTCGGCGGTCAAGTTCCGGGCTTCGCCGCCGATACCGAAAAGTCGACCGGCCACTCGGTCGGGCCTGCCCCAGCCGCAAACCGCCATGAAGTTCGCCACTGTCGTCCGCTCGTTGTCCGGCCTCGCCTGGATGCTGTTCATGCTGCAGTCGCCGGCCGCCTGGGCCGAGAGCGGCAGCCCGAAGGTTTTCAAGATCCTTCACATCATGAGCTACCACGCGCCGTGGCGCTGGACGGACGGACAGCTCGCCGGATTCAAGAAGGGCCTGGGCGACCTGCCCGCCGAGTTCAAGGTGGTGCAGCTCGACGCCAAGCAGAACAGCGCGCCCGAGGCGATCCAGGCACGGGCCAGGGAGGCGATGCGCCTGATCGAGAGCTGGCGCCCCGACCTGGTCTACACCACCGACGACGACGTGCAGGAGCACGTGGTGCGGCACTACGTCGATACCGACCTGCCCTTCGTGTTCAGCGGCGTGAACAAGGACCCGGCCACGTACGGCTTCACCGGCAGCCGCAACGTGACCGGGGTGCTCGAGCATGAGCACTTCGTCGAATCGCTGAAGCTGCTGAAGGCCGTCAGCCCGGAGATCCGCAGGATCGCGCTGGTGTTCGACGGCGCGCCGATGTGGGAGCCGGTGATGAAGCGCATCCGCGCGCGCATCGGTGAAGTGCCCGACATCCGGATCACCGCCTGGGACACCATCACGACCTGGGAGGAGTACCAACGCCGGACCAAGGCCTATCCCGCCATCGCGGACGCCGTTGCCCTCATCGGCATCTTCAACTTCAAGGATGCGAGCGGCGCGAACGTGCGCTATCAGGACGTGCTCAAGTGGACGGCCGAGAACAGCAGCCTGCCGGACCTGGGTTTCTGGGTCGACCGCGTGCACTTCGGCACGCTGGCGGCCGTGACGGTGTCGGAGCACGAGCAGGGCGTGGCCGCAGGGCGTATCGCGCGCGGCATCCTCGCCGAAGGGCGGGCGCCGTCGAGCTTCGTGATGCAGCCGACCGTGAAGGGCAACCCGGTCATCAGCCTGGCGCGCGCCAACAAGCTCGGCATCAAGGTGAAGAGCGGCATCCTGCTGTCCGCCGAGGTGGTGGAGCACTTCGACTGGGCCCGCCGGTGACGGGCCTGCGCGCCAAGATCGTCCTGATCGCCACCAGCGCCCTGCTGCTGGCGATCGGCGCCATCCTGGCGTCGACCGGGTACTTCTTCGAGCGCGAGTACAGCCAGGCGCTCGAGTCGCGATCGGTCGTGATCGCGAAGAACCTCAAGGTGCAGCTGGAAAGGATCCTGCAGCTCGGCATCAGGCTCGAGGACCTGAGCGGCTTCGACGAGCAGGCGCAGGAGATCGTGCGGACCTATCCGGGCATCGACTACGCGCTCGTGGTCGACACCGAAGGCCGCGTCCTGTTCAGCAGCCAGGCAGCCCCGATCGCCGGCGCGATCGCGGATGCCCGCCTGCTCGACGCGCTGCCCACCGGCCGGGAGGTGGTGGTGCCCCCGTCTGCGCGGTCGGCGGGGGAATACAACGCCGTCGTGCCGGTGCTCGACCGGGGGCGCCCGATCGCCGGCATCGTGGTGGGTTTTCCCGAGCGCCTGATCAGCGCCGAAGTGAACACGCTGTGGCGCCTCGGCCTCGCCGCAGGCCTGGCCGCCATGGCCTTGGGCATCGCCGTTCTCCTCGTGGCGGTGGGCGTCTTCGTCACGGGGCCGATCGGGCGCCTGGTCGCCGCCATCGAGCGCATCCGCGAAAGCCAGGACCTGTCGCTGCGCGTGCCCGGCCGGGCCCGCGGCGAGATCGGCGTGCTGATCGCGAACTTCAACGCGATGCTCGAGGAGACCGAGCAGCGCGCGCTCGCCAAGCGCGAGGCCGATGCGCAGCTGCAGCACCGGGCCGCGCACGACCTGCTGACCGGCCTGCCCAACCGCACGGTCCTGCACGACCGGCTCGAGCAACTGCTGGCGCAGTCGCGCCGCACGGGGCAGCAGCTCGGCGTGATGTTCATCGACCTCGACCAGTTCAAGTTCATCAACGACAGCTTCGGCCACGCCGTCGGCGACGCGTTGCTCAAGGCGGTGGGCCGGCGGCTCGTCGAGTCGGTGCGCGAGAGCGATGCGGTCACCCGGCTGGGCGGCGACGAGTTCGCGGTCATCCTGGCCAATCTGTCGGCGCCACACGATGCGGCCCGTGTGGCGCAGAAGATCGTCGATGCGATGACGGCCCCGTTCCGGCTGGACTCGCACGAGATGTTCGTGACGGCCAGCGTGGGCATCGCCATCTACCCCCAGGATGCCGCCGATGGCGAGACGCTGCTGAAGAACGCGGACGCGGCGATGTTCCGCGCCAAGGAGCTCGGCCGCAACGGCTTCCAGTTCTACACCGCCGCGATGAACGCGCGTGCGAGGGAGAAGCTGCTGCTCGAGAACGATCTGCGCCACGCGCTCGAGCGCGGCGAGCTGGCGCTGCATTTCCAGCCCAAGGCCAGCCTGGCCGGCGGCTACGTCACCGGCTTCGAGGCACTGCTGCGCTGGCACCGGACGAACAACGGCGCGGTGTCGCCGGCCGAGTTCGTGCCGGTGCTCGAGCGATCGGGCCTCATCGTGCCGGTGGGCGAGTGGGTCATCGACCGCGCCTGCGCACAGCTGCGCGCCTGGCGCGACGCCGGCCTGGAGCCCGTGCCGATCGCCATCAACCTCTCGGTGCGACAGTTCATGCGCGGCGACATCTCCGCGACGATCGTTCGGGCGCTCGCCGAGCACGACGTGGAAGCTCGCCTGCTGGAGGTCGAGATCACCGAATCGGATGCGATGCGCAACCCGGCCGAGGTCGCCGAGACGCTCGGTCGGCTGAGGATGCGCGGGCTGCGCATCTCGATCGACGACTTCGGCACCGGCTATTCGAGCCTGGCGTATCTGAAGCGCCTGCCGGTGGACGCGCTCAAGATCGACCGCTCGTTCGTCGCCGGCCTGCCGGGCAATGGCGAGGATGCCTCGATCGCCCGTGCCGTGATCGGCATGGCGCACAGCCTCGGCCTCAAGGTCATCGCCGAGGGCGTTGAGAACGCGGCCCAGCGCGACTTCCTGGCCACGCACGGCTGCGACGAGATCCAGGGCTACCTGCTGTCGCGCCCCGCGCCGGCGACCGAGTGCACCCGGCTGCTGCACGTGCGCGCGGAGGCGCAGCCGCAAAGCGAGTCGCTTGCCGCGGCATGAGCCGCCGGCGAGCGGGCCCGGGCGGCGCCGTCGATCACGGCGGCGTCTGTGGGTGAGCGCACAGACCGACAGGGTCATGCGGTTTCACAGTCCTCCTTCAAGGATTACTGAAGGACAGGATCATGACCGTCGCACGCATCACCGAAATCAGCAGCGTCAGTGAAGTCAGTTTTCAGGACGCGATCGTCCAGGGCGTCGATCGCGCCAACAAGACGCTGAAGAACGTCAAGGGCGCCTGGGTCAAGGACCAGGAAGTGACCGTCGACAATGGCAAGGTCTCGGGATACAAGGTGATCCTGAAAGTGACCTTCGTGCTGTCGGATTGATCACGAGGCGGCCTTGCCGCTTGCGCTTTCGCCCGATTCGCTCTCCTGCAATGAGCCCGGACCTCGCAAAGCCGCGCACGCGCATGCATCGTGGCAGCGAGGAAATTGCCACCTGCGAACCTGCAGCGCCTTCGGTCTTCGACGACGTCGAGGCGTTTCGGAACATCCTGCCGTGTCAGCGCAGTGGGTCAGGTCCTTGCGCATCCGGCGGCTTGCCTGTCAGGGACGAACGGATGCTCGGTCGAGTCGCCGGAGGTCGTCACGGCGGTGCCTTCGCCGACCCCTCACCCGGTGGGCCTGTCCGAGCAGCCGCTGCAGGCGCGGGCCGGCGCGCCTCGAACTCGGTCGGCGGGTGGGTGCCGAAGCCGCCGGTCGTCTGCATGCGAAACGAGAGTGCCTCGTTTGGCGGCTTGCCGCGCACCTCGGCGGCATAGACATGCGTCGTCTCGCGCGAGGCGCCGCTCATCGACTCCTCGGTGCGGGTCTCGAAGCGCAGGCGGGCGCCCTGAAACTGCACCTTTTCAATCGGACGCGGGTGGCGCAAGAAGCTCGCCGTGCCGGTGAGCTGGCCGGCATGGCGCTTGAATTCGAAGCGCTCGGTGTAGCGGGCACCCCAGTCATAGCGCACCTCGGCTTCCCATGCGCCGAGCAGGCGCCGGGCCGGATCGGCGGTTCCGCTCCACATCGCGACGACGGCGGTGGTCGCGGCCGCGACCACCGCCGCGCCGCCCACCGCCCACGGCCAAGCCCCCGCGCGCCAGCGCGCCAGGCCGAAGCCGGCGACGAGACGATCGACCTCGGCGTCCCAGTGCGCGTCGCTGATCGGCAGCGCATTGCGACGCGCGAGCGGGCGCAGTGGCGCGGGCAGGTCTTCCTCGGCCGGCATCGTCGCGGCGGGCAACAGGACCGGCACCACGCGCACGCCGGAGTCGAGTGCCGCCTGCACTTCCTGGCGCACGAGGTCGCGCTCGTCGTCGATACGGCGCGCGCCCGACGGTTGCTGGCCGGTCCAGCGCGTGCCGATGAGCACGAGGACGACCTGCGCGTGGGCCAGCCGCTCTCGAATGGCCGCGACGAAATCCTCGCCGGGCCGGATGTCCGGTATGTCGCGAAAGGCGCTTCCGCGGCCCAGGCGACGCTCGAGCGCCTCCTCCAGCCGGCCGGCATAGCCGGCCGCGTCATCGCGGCGATACGAAATGAAGACGCGGGCGGGATTCGGATCCCGGGCCACGATGGCGCGCAATCCCCGCAACGGTCTCATGACGAAGCGTCCTCGAGGATGAGCCACACGATGGCGGACATGGCTGGCTGTCGTCGTGGTCGATGATCGATTCTCGCGCGTGCGCTGCACTTTCGCGAGGTCGAATCGCGGCGCGACCGTGCCGCGGCCCGGGAACACGATCAGCGCCCCTCGGCCGCTGCGCGGGGATCACGGCTTCGGCGGCGCGCTGCCGGTCGCCTTGGGCGCCGGCTGCGGAATCAAGGTGTCGCTGCCGCCCACGGCATTCAGCTCCCCCGAGCGGCGGATCGAATCGACGGGTGCGTTGCCGCCGCTCAGCTGGGCCGTGGCACCCGCAGAGAACTTGAAGTCGCTCAAGTCGATGTCGCCCTTGAAGTTGGGCTGGACGTGGTAGAGGTCCGCCGTCATGTCCTTCAAGGTGGCATCGAGGTCGGCTTGCGTGACGCCTTGCTTCGCGTCGCTGGCCTTGACCTGCTTGAACTCCTCGTTCGACGTGACCCAGAGGGTGCCGTCGGGCGCCTTGAACACGCCGAACATGTGGCCGTTCTTCTCGTGCTGAACGTCCACGGTCCCCAGCGAGGTGAAGCCGGCCTCGGTGAGCAGGCGCGTCTGCAGGTACACCTTGCTCTCGCAGTCGCCGACGTAGCGGCCCGCCCGCTTGCCGGGCGAGGCGATGTCGCTCCACTCGTCGGGCGCGTGCGCTTCCTTGACCTGCGTGATCTTGCCGCCGGCTTCCATCGGCGGCTTGCCGGCGCTCGCGGCCTTGCGGGCCGCATCCATCGAGTCGAACGCGCGGAACTGCCCCGTCGTGTCCTTGTAATAGGCATGCGACCTGGGATTCGTTCCGTACTCCGGATTGGGACGGCCGGCCGAGCTGTAGTGCATGATCATCCCGCTGGTGATCTCGCTCGCGGCTTTCATGATGTCCTGAGCCGTCGGCGGCTTGCTGCCCTTGGCGGGCTGGACCAGGTCGCGCATGTGCTGCATGACCTGCGCCTCGGTGGGCGGATTCGACACGCCGCCGGGCGTGGATGCCAGGCGGTTGATCATCGTCGCGTTGGCGGCGAAGCCGTTCAGGTCGTTGAAGGCCTGGTTGCCGCGCGCGCCCCACTTGATGTCCCCCAGGGAAAAGCGCCCCTTGCCCTTGTCCTGCACCTGGATGGCACCGAGCAGGATCCCGGCCGCCGTGAGCTCGGCGCTCAACATGCCGACGCCGGGACTCTCCCGCGACGGCAGCGGAAATCCGAGCTGCCGCAGCGCCTGTTCCGCCTTCTTGTAGTCGCCGGCCTTCAGCGCATCGGTGGCGGCCTGGAAGTGGTGCTTCGCCGCGCGCAGGTCGTCGGCGCGCATGGGGTCCGAGCTGACCGGGCTGCGGCCGATGTCGAACTTCTGCGCGATCTTGTTCAGCGCTTCGAGCTGCTGCAGATCCATCGGCTTGCCGGGCTTGGCTGATGCCGCCAGCTGCGGGCCTGGTGCGCCGCCGGGGCCTTGGGTGTCGTACAGGGGAATGCCGGTGTTGCGGGGGGCGCCCGCGCCCGGCGTTTCGGGCGGCGGGCCATACGGCGCGAGCCAGGTGTTCGCGTGCTCCGGCGTGAAGGCGGCGAACTGCTGCACCAGCGGGTGCAACTGGTTTGTGCCGAATGCGGCCAAGGGGTGTGCGCCGGCGGCTTGCTCCGACGGTGCGGTGGCCTCGGCCGCCGGCGTTCCAGTGTCGTCGGTGGCGTCGTCGTGCGCTGCCAGCGCGTGCGGGCTCGGTGATGCGGATGCAATGGGGGTCATCTGAAGGTCCTTCGGGAATGCAGGCGGATGCGGCAGTGCCTCGAACCCGAGGCAGCAGACCAACCCGGGTGTTCTGTTGCACGCCGGAAGCGGGCGGTTCAAGAAGTCGCCGCGAGAGTCTCGGCGCTCCAGCGCGCCTGCGCACATCCGGCCGAAGCACGCCCCCTTCGACAGGCGCATCCTCCCGGCAGCCTCTCACCCGAGGTCTGTCGGTCGGGCACTGTGCTAGGCTCGCGGCCGTTGGTGCCTGCGCGGCGCATCGTCGTTCGCGCGGGGTAAACGGGAAGCAGGAAGGTTCGGTCCCATCGGGACTTCGCCCAACCTGCGCTGCCCCCGCAACGGTAAGCGGACGGGGCGACTTCGCCCCCGCTCGTGCTCCCGGCCACTGGAGGTCTCGATCTCCGGGAAGGCTGCACGGGTCGTTCCGCCAGCCCGGATACCGGCCAACGGGAGGCGCGTGGCGCAAGCCGCGTGCTGCATGGTGTGCTCTTGCGGGGAAGCTCGAGCGCACGCCGTTTCGTCGGATCGTTCATGTCGTTTCCTTTCCTGCGTGCGCTCGCGGGCCGCTGCGTATTCGCGCTCGCCTGCACGCTGGCAGCGCCGACCGTCTGCGCCGAGCCTGGCGCCGCCTCGCTGGCCGCGGTCACCGTCACCGCCACGCGCACGCCCCGTCGCGTCGACGACGTGGTCGCCGAGGTGACGGTGCTCGAGCGCGAGGCGCTCGAGCGCGAGAGCGGCCGCACCCTGGTCGAGCTCCTGTCCCGGCAGCCGGGGCTGCAGTTCACGAGCAACGGCGGGCTCGGCAAGTCGAGCGCGCTGTTCGTCCGCGGCCTCGAGGCGCGCCACACGCTGCTGCTCGTCGACGGCATTCGCGTCGGCTCGGCGACGCTCGGCACGCCGTCGCTCGACAACCTGCCCATCGAGTCGATCGAGCGCATCGAGATCGTGCGCGGCCCGATGTCGGCGCTGTACGGCAGCGATGCGGTCGGCGGCGTCGTGCAGGTCTTCACGCGCCGCGGCGGCCCCGCAGGGCAGCCGAACGTCAAGGCCACCGTCGGCTCGAACCGTTACGCACAGCTCACCGGCGGCGCGGCGGTCGGCAGCGGTCCGTTCGACGCGGCGATCCAGGTGCAGCACGGCGAGACGCGCGGCTTCTCGGCCACGAATGCGCGCGTACCGTTCGGCAGCCACGACCCCGACGCCGACGGCTTCGTCCAGGACGGCGGCAGCGCGCGCCTGGCCTGGCAGGCGACCCGGGACTGGCGCGTCGAGTCGCTCGCGGTGCACGCGGACGGTACGAGCCGTTTCGACGACGGTGCGGGCGTCGACGCGAGAGCCCGCCTGCACAACCGGCTGCTCTCGCTGCAGGCCGTCGGCCGCGTGAGCGACACGCTGCGCACGCGGCTCGCCGCGGCGCAATCGGTCGACGGGTTCGACACGCTGGCCAGCGCCCGCGGGCCTGCCGCCCTCGGCGCGATCGAGACGGTGCAGAAGCAGTTCGTGTGGGAGAGCTCGCTCGCCACGCCCGCGGGTGCCGCGCTCGCGCTGGTCGAGCGCGTCGAGCAGCGCGTGTCGCGTCCCCGCACGCCGTTCGTCGTGAGCGAGCGCGCGATCGACGCCGTCGCGCTGGGCCTGAGCGGCAGCGGCGCGGGCCACACGTGGCAAGCCAACGTGCGACGCGACCGCAACTCGCAGTTCGGCGGGCAGACCACCGGCGCGCTCGGCTGGAGCCACCTCGTCGCGCCGCGCTGGCGCGTCGGCGCAAGCGCGGGCACCAGCTTCGTCGCGCCGAGCTTCAACCAGCTCTACTTCCCCGGCTTCGGCAACCCCGACCTGCAGGCCGAGAAAGGCCGGCACGGCGAACTGAGCGTGCGCTGGAGCAGCGACGACCACGGCGTGCGTGCCGCCTGGTTCGACCACCGCATCCGCGGCCACATCGCGAGCGGCCCGGCGCCCGGCAACATCCCGCGCACGCGCATCGACGGCGTCACGCTGTCGTACGACGGCCGCTTCGATCGCGTCGAGATGGGCGCGTCGCTCGACCACGTCGATCCGCGCAACGCCACCGAAGGCAGCCCCAACGACGGCAGGCAGCTGCCGCGGCGTGCGCGCAACGCCGCGCGCGCCGACGTCGCCGCGCCGGTCGGCGCGGTACGGCTCGGGGCCGCGCTGGCGGCGTTCTCCGAGCGCTTCGACAACGCCGCGAACACCGTGCGCCTGCCCGGCTACGCGACGCTGGACCTGGTCGCCGAATGGGCGCCCGGGCCCGGCTGGACGTTCGCGGCGCGCCTGAACAACGTCGCGAACAAGGCGTACGAGACGGCGTTCGGCTACAACCAGCCCGGGCGCGAGCTGTACCTGAGCGTGCGTTACGCACCCCGCTGAGCGATGCGCGAACTGATCCTCGGCGGCCAGAAGAGCGGCAAGACGCGCGCCGCGCAGGCGCGCGCCGCCGCCTGGCTGGAACACCCCGGTCATGCGGCCGTGCTGATCGCGACCGCGCAGGCGCACGACGACGAGATGGCCGCGCGCATCGCGCGCCATCGCGCCGACCGCGCCGCGAGCGTGCCGGGCCTGGCGACACACGAAGAGCCGCGCGATCTGGCGAGCGCGCTGGCGCGCCTGTCGGCTCCACACCGTCTCGTCGTCGTCGACTGCCTGACCTTGTGGCTGACGCAGCTCGCGATGCCGGCGGCGGGCGACGCGCCCGCCGCCGCGGCCGTCGACGCGGCCATCGATGCCGTGGTCGCGGCGATCGCCGCGTCGCGCGGGCCGCTCGTGCTCGTCTCCAACGAGATCGGACTCGGCCTGTCGCCGCTCGGCGCGCAGGCGCGTCGCTTCGTCGACCTGCTGGGCACGCTGCACCAGCGCGCGGCCGCCGCGTGCGAGCGCGTGACGCTGGTCGTGGCGGGCTGCGAGTTGCCGCTGAAAGGGCCCGTTCGATGAGGCGCGTCACGCTGCTCGTGGTCGTGCTGCTGGCCGTGGCCGGTGCGGCGGCCCGCGCGTCGACCGCGGTGACCGACGATCGCGGCCGCGCGGTCACGCTGCGCGCGCCGCCGGTGCGGATCGTCTCGCTGCTGCCGTCGCTCACGGAGACCGTCTGCGCGTTGCAGGCGTGCGACCGGCTGGTCGGCACCGACAGCTTCTCCAACTGGCCTGAGCGGGTGAGGGCGCTGCCCAAGCTCGGCGGCCTGGAGGACGCGCAGCTCGAGCGCATCGTGGCGCTGAAGCCCGACCTCGTGCTTGCCGCATCGTCCGCGCGCGTGATCGAGCGGCTCGAAGCGCTCGGCATCCCGGTGCTGGCGCTGCAGCCCAGGAACCTGCCGGACACGCGCCGTGTCATCGACACGGTGGCCGCCGCGCTCGGCACGCCGCAAGCCTCGGCCGCGCTGTGGCAGCGCATCGAGGCGCGCATGGCGGCCGCGGCCGCGCGCGTGCCGGCGTCGATGCGCGGCCGGCGGGTCTACTTCGAGGTCGCGGCCGCGCCGTACGCGGCCGGCGAGAGCTCGTTCATCGGCGAGACGCTCGCGCGCCTCGGCCTGGCCAATGTCGTCCCGGCGGCGCTCGGGCCGTTTCCCAAGCTGAACCCCGAGTACGTCGTGCGCGCCGCGCCCGACATCGTCATGGCCGGCGAGCGCGAGCTCGCGCAGATGCCGCGGCGCCCCGGATGGTCCGCGCTGCGCGCGCTGCGCGAGGGGCGACAATGCGGCTTCCCGACCGAGGCCTACGAGGTCCTCGTCCGGCCCGGCCCGCGCCTGGGCGAGGCGGCCGAGCGGATGGCCGACTGCCTCGAACGACTCGTGAAGGAGGCGCCATGACGCACGCCACGTTGCCGCTGCGCGCCGCCGCCCCGTCGCCATGGACCGTGCCGCGGCTCGCGCTCGCCTTGACGCTCGCCGCGGTCGCCGCGGCGGCGGCGGGCCTGGCGGCCGGCAGCGAGGGCTGGTCCTTCGCCTGGCACGACGACTGGGAACTGATCGCCGCGATCCGTGCGCCGCGCACGCTCGGCGCGCTGCTCGCCGGCGCTCTGCTCGGCCTGGCCGGCGCGATCGCCCAAGGCCTGTTCCGCAATCCGCTGGCCGACCCGTATCTGCTCGGGTCGGCGGCCGGTGCGGGGCTGGGCGTCGTGCTCGTGCTGTCCGCCGGCGGCTGGGTCGGCGCCACGATGGGCCTCGCGACCGCGCACGCGCTGCTGCGCCTGGGCCTGGTGGGCGCGGCGTTCGGCGGCGCGCTCGCGGGCGTCAGCCTCACGCTGGCGCTGGCGCGCGGCGCGGCGCGGCCCCTCGTGCTGCTGTTGTGCGGCGTGGTCGTCGGCGTGCTGCTCGCCGCGGCGTCCGACCTCGTGATGCTCGTGTCGCCCGAGGCGATGCGCGGCAAGCAGGTGTTCCTGCTCGGCACCACGGGCTTTCTCGGCTGGGACAGCGCGCTCGCGATGGCCGTGGCGCTCGCGATCGCGCTGCCCGTGGCGCTGCGCCATGCGCGCGCGCTCGATGCGCTCGTGCTCGGCGAAGCGAGCGCGGCCAGCCTCGGCCTGCACCTGCCGCGGATGCGCCTGCTGCTGGTGGTGCTGATGGCCTTGTGCACCGGTTGCGCGGTGGCCCAGGCGGGGCTGGTCGCCTTCGTCGGGCTCGTCGCGCCGCACCTCGTGCGCCGCTGCGTGGTCGTCACGCACGGCGCGCTGCTGGCGCTTTCGGCGCTCGCCGGCGGCGTGCTGCTGCTCGCGGCCGACGTCGCGGCGCGCAGCCTCGTCGCCCCGCAGGAGCTGCCGGTCGGCGTGCTCACCGCGCTGCTCGGCGGCGTCTACCTGCTCGTGCTGCTGCGCCGCAGGCCCGCATGGTGACGGACGAACCGCTGGTCGCTCGGTCGCTGGCGCTCGACCTCGGGGGGCGCCGCGTGATCGACGGCGTGTCGCTCGCGTTGCGTGCCGGCCAGTGGACCGCGATCGTCGGCCCGAACGGCGCGGGCAAGAGCACGCTGCTGTCGCTGCTGGCCGGCTTGCGCGCGCCCGGCGCGGGCACCGTCGAGCTGGCCGGCCGGCCCCTGGGCGCGTGGACCGCGCGCGCGCGGGCGCAACGGCTGTCGTGGCTGTCGCAACAGGGCGAGGCCGACGGCGACATCGCGGCACGCGACGTCGTCCGCCTCGGCCGGCTGCCGCACCACGGCCTGTTCGGCGTCGCGACGGCCGACGACGAGAAGGCCGTCGAGGCCGCGATGGCCGAGACCGAATCGACGCGGTTCGCGCAGCGGCGCCTGAGCGAGCTGTCGGGCGGCGAGCGGCAGCGCGTGCTGCTCGCGCGCGCGCTGGCGGTGCAGGCCCCGGTGCTGCTGCTCGACGAGCCGACCACGCACCTGGACGCGCCGCACCAGCGCGCGCTCGTGCGCGGCCTCGTCGCGCGCGCGCGCGCCGGCGTCGCGGTGGCCGCCGTGCTGCACGACCTGACCCTCGCGCTCGCCGCCGACCGCATCGTCGTGCTCGCGCGCGGGCGCGTGCAGGCCGACGGCCCGCCCGCCGAGGCGCAGGTGCGTCGCACGCTGGTCGAGGTGTTCGACCACGCGCTGTGCATTGAGCCGATCGGCGGCACGCGGTTCGCCGCGTTGCCGTCACTTTGAGGAAGGAGGCGCGATGGACATCGAAACCCCACCCCGCGAACGCACGACGCCCAGGCCGCAAGGCGAGCGCCGTGGCCTGGTCATCGTCCACACGGGCGACGGCAAGGGCAAGAGCACGGCCGCCTTCGGCCTCGCGCTGCGTGCGCACGGCCGCGGCAAGGCCGTGAAGATCTACCAGTTCATGAAGGTGCCGTCGGCGCGCTTCGGCGAGCACCGCGTGTTCGAGCAGCTCGGCGTGCCCATCGAGGGGCTGGGCGACGGCTTCAGCTGGAAGAGCCGCGACGTCGCGCACTCGGCGCAGCTCGCGCGCGACGGCTGGCTTCGCGCCGAGGCGACGATCCGCGCCGGCACGCACTTCCTCGTCGTGCTCGACGAGATCGTTTACCCGCTGCGCTTCGGCTGGCTGTCGCTGGCGTCCGTGCTGCAGGCGCTGCGCGAGCGCCCGGCCGGCACGACGGTCGTGCTGACCGGCCGCGATGCGCCGGCGGAGCTCGTCGAGATGGCGGACACGGTGACCGAGATGCGCGGGGTCAGGCATCACTTCCAGGCGGGCGTGCCCGCGCAGCGCGGCATCGAGGACTGACGATGGACACCTCCGCCAACGCCGCCATCAGCTGGAGCGCCGGCAAGGACTCGTGCCTGGCGCTGCTGCGCTGTCGCGAGCGGGGCCTGCCCGTGTCGACCTTCGTCACGATGTGCGAGCCCGATGGCACCAGCAAGTCGCACGCGCTGCCCGAGGACCTCGTCGCGGCGCAGGTCGCCGCGTTCGGCGCGCAGTGGCTGCCGGTGCGCGTGCCCCCGGGCGGCTACGCGCAGGCCTTCGACGACGCCTTGCAGGCGCTGCGCCGGCGCGGCCACACGCACATGGTGTTCGGCGACATCGACCTGCAGGCGCATCGCGACTGGCTCGAGCCGGCGTGCGCGCGCGCCGGCCTCGAGCCCGTGTTCCCGCTGTGGGGCGAGCCCCGCGGCGCGCTGGCGGACGAGGTGATCCGGCGCGGCATCCGCGCGCGCCTCGTCTGCGTCGACGCATCGCGCCTCGACGCGGCCTTCTGCGGCGCCGCGTACGACGCCGCGCTGCTCGCGCGGCTGCCGCCCGGCGTGTGTCCGTGCGGCGAGGACGGCGAGTTCCACACCTTCGTGTTCGACGCGCCCGGCATGGCGCGACCGCTGCGCCTCCGCGACGCGGGCCAGCGCGTGGTGGCGTCGGCGCCGCCGCTGTCGCCGACCACGCTGGTGTTCCAGGACCTGCGGCTGGAGGGCGCCTCGTGAACGCCGGCGCCGCCGTCGTGCCCGCGGCGATCCTGGTCGCGCTGGCGATCGACCGCGGGCTCGGCGAGCCGCCGGCACGCTGGCATCCGGTCGTCGCGATGGGCCGCTACCTCGCCGCGTTCGAGCGCCGGCTGACCGCGCTCGCTGCCGCGCCGGCATTCGCCGCCGGCGCGCTGGCGTGGGCGGCCGGCGCCACGGTCACGGTCGCGCTGGCGGCGTGGCTCGAGGCACTGGCGTGGCGGCTGTTCGAGCCGCGCGGGTCGGTGGCGATGGCGTGCGCCGCCGCGCTCGCGCTCGGCGTGCTGCTCAAGCCGCTGCTCGCCTGGCGCCTGCTCGAACGCGAGGTGCGGGCGGTCGAGGCGGCGCTCGCGCAGGGCGTCGAGGCCGGCCGGGCCCAGGTCGCCCGGCTCGCGAGCCGCGACGCCGCGGCGTTCGACGCGGTGCAAGTGCGCGAGACGGCCATCGAGAGCCTGGCCGAGAATCTCAACGATTCGGTGGTGGCGCCGCTGTTCTGGTTCGCGCTCGCCGGGCTGCCGGGCGCGGCGCTGTACCGCTTCGCGAACACCGCCGACGCGATGTGGGGCTACCGCGGCCGCTGGGAGTGGGCCGGCAAATGGGCAGCCCGCGCCGACGACCTGCTGTCGTGGCTGCCGGCGCGGCTCACGGCGCTCGCGCTGCTGCCGGCGCCGCTGCGCTGGCGCGCGTTGCGCGACGAGGCGCGGCGCACGCCGTCGCCCAACGGCGGGTGGCCCATGGGCGCGATGGCGCTCGCGCTCGGCGTGCGGCTGCGCAAGCCGCACGCCTATGCGCTGAACGCGCCCGGCCGCGCGCCGCAGGCCGGCGACACGGCGCGCGCCGTCGTCCGCGCACGGCGCGCGCTGGCGTGGTGCCTGCCGCCGCTGCTCGCGCTGGCCGCGGCGTGGAGGACGCCATGGTGAGCCGCTGGTCGTTGCCGGTGCTCGCGCCGCTGGCGCACGGCGGGCCCGACGGCGCGGCGCTCGCGCGGTTCGACTTCTCGACCAACGCCAGCGCGGCCGGCCCGCTGCCGACGGTGGCCGCCGCCGTCGCCGCGGCCGACCGCACGCGCTATCCCGACCCCGCCTACCGCGCGGTGCGCGAGCACCTGGCCGCGTGGCACGACGCCTCGCCGGAGCGCATCGTGATCGCGGGCAGCGCGAGCGAGTTCATCCACCGCTTCACGCAGCTGGCCGCGCGCTCGCGCCGCGTGCGGCGCGCCGTCGTCCCGTGCCCGGGCTACGGCGAGTACGCGGCCGCCGCGCAGGCGGCCGGGATCGAGGTGGTCGAGCACGGCGCCGAGCGCCCGCGCGCGCCTGCGGCCGACGATCTGTGGTGGATCACCGAGCCGTCGAGCCCCTGCGGCGCCACGCCGGGTGACGGTCTGGCGACGTCGATCGAGCAGGCGCAGGCCGCCGAAGCGCTGCTCGCCCTGGACCTCGCGTACCAGCCGCTGCGCCTCGACGCACGCGCGCTGCCCGCGCTGGCCGCGCGCGCCTGGCGCCTGTGGTCGCCGAACAAGAGCTGCGGCCTGCCCGGCGTGCGCGCCGCCTACGCGATCGCGCCGGCGGGCGCCGAGCCGGTGGTGCGGGCGCTGCAGTCCGGCGCGCCGTCGTGGGTCGCCGGCGTCGAAGGCGTCGCGATGCTGCGAGCCTTCGCCAGCGACGCCGCGCAGGCCGAGCTGGCGGCGCAGCGCAAGCTGCTGCACGCGTGGCGCGACCGGCTGGCCGCCGGCCTGCGGGCGGCCGGCTGGCAAGCGCGCGCGGCGGCGAGCGTGACGCCGTTCTTCGTCGCCCGGCCGCCGCCCGGCTTTTGCGCCGCGGCCCTGCGCCGCGACGGCGTGCAGCTGCGCGACACCGCGAGCATGGGCCTGCCCGGCTGGATGCGGCTCGCGGCGCAGCCGCCGCAGGCCATCGATGCGCTGCTCGGCGCGCTGGGATCGCGATGACGGCGCGCGCGGTGATGGTGCTCGGCTGCACCAGCGGTGCCGGCAAGAGCTGGCTCGCGACGGCGCTGTGCCGGTGGTACGCGCGCCAGGGACTGACCGTCGCGCCGTTCAAGGCGCAGAACATGAGCAACCACGCGCGGGTCGTGGCCCTGCCGGGCGGCGGCCTGGGGGAGATCGGCAGCGCGCAGTACTTCCAGGCGCTCGCGGCGCGCGTGGCGCCCGACGTGCGCATGAACCCGGTGCTGCTGAAGCCCGAGGCCGACACGCGCAGCCAGGTCGTGCTGGCGGGCCGCGTGCGCGAGGAGCTGGCCGCGATGCCCTGGCGCGAGCGCAGCGCGCTGCTGTGGCCCGCGGCGCAAGCCGCGCTCGCGCAGCTGCGCGCCGCGTTCGACGTCCTCGTCATCGAGGGCGCCGGCTCGCCGGCCGAGATCAACCTCGCCGCCAGCGACTACGTCAACACGCTGACGGCGCTGGACAGCGGGGCGGCCGCGCTGCTCGTGGCCGACATCGACCGCGGCGGCGCGTTCGCGCACCTGTTCGGCACCCACGCGCTGATGGACGCACGCGTGCGCGCGCAGCTGCGCGGCTTCGTGCTCAACAAGTTCCGCGGCGACGCGACGCTGCTCGCGCCGGCGCCCGAGCGCCTGCAGGCGATGACCGGCGTGCCGACACTCGCCACGCTGCCGATGCGGCGCGACCACGGACTGCCGGAAGAGGACGCGGTCCCCGGCGGCGCCGAGGCCGCGGCGGGCGGCCCGCGCGTGGCCGTGCTCGCGTATCCGCACGCGAGCAACCTCGACGAATTCGAGCCGCTGCGCGCGTGCGGCGTGTCGCTCGCCTTCACCCGCGACGCCGCCGAGCTGGCGCGCGCCGACTGGCTGGTGCTGCCCGGCAGCAAGCACACGCGCGCCGACCTCGCCTGGCTGCGCGCGCAGCGGCTCGACACGCTCGTGTGCGCGCATGCCGCGAGCGGCCGGCCGCTGCTCGCGGTGTGCGGCGGCCTGCAGATGCTCGGCGACCGCATCGACGATGCCGACGGCGTCGAAGGCGGCCGCGCGGGCAGCGACCCTGGCCTGGGCGTGCTGCCGCTGGCCACGCGGTTCGAGCCGGCCAAGCGCCTCGATCGCACGCGGCGCCGCTTCGCGTCGCTCGACGGCGCCTGGGCGCCGTTGTCCGGCCTCGAGGTCGACGGCTACGAGATCCGCTGCGGCCGCACCGTGGCGCACCCGGCGCACCTGACGGTGGCCCTGCCGGGCGCACCGCCGCTCGGCTGGCAGCGCGGCAACGTGCTCGCGCTGTACCTGCACGGCGTGCTGGAGAACCCGGCGGTCGTGCAGGCCCTCTTCGGCCGCGCGGCGCGATCGCTCGATGCGGTGTTCGACGGCCTGGCCGACCTGGTCGACGCCCACTTTCAACCCGGCGCCCTCATGGCGCTCCTGGAGCCACGATGACCCTCTCCCTTGTCGCCGACGAGGCGCTGATCCCGCACATCGAACCGATCGCCGACGCCGCACGGCAGGCACGCCTGCAGCAGCGCATCGACCACAAGACCAAGCCGATCGGCGCGCTCGGCGCACTGGAGCCGCTGGCGCTGCAGCTCGGGCTGATCCTGCGCGACGACGCGCCGGTGCTGGCCGAGCCGCAGATGGTGGTGTTCGCCGCCGACCACGGGCTCGCCGCACAGGGCGTGTCGGCGTATCCGCAGGACGTGACCTGGCAGATGGTCGAGAACATGCTGGCCGGCGGCGCCGCGATCAGCGTGTTCGCGCGCCGGCAGGGCCTGGCGCTGACCCTCGTCGACGCGGGCGTCGCACACGATTTCGCGCCGCGTCCCGGCCTGCGCGTGTGCAAGATCGGCCGCGGCACGCGCGACGCCAGCGTCGAGCCGGCGATGACCGCGCCCGAATGCCGCGCCGCGATCAGCGCCGGTCGCGAGATCGTCCGCGCGCTGCCGGGCAACGTGGTGCTGTTCGGCGAGATGGGCATCGGCAACACGTCCAGCGCGTCGCTGCTTCTGGCGCAGCTGGCCGGCGTGCCGCTGGCGCAGGCCGTCGGCCGGGGCACCGGCCTGGACGACTCGGCGCTCGCGCGCAAGCGCGACCTGCTCGCACGCTGCCTGGCGCGCCACGGTGCGGCGCGCACGCCGCTCGAGACCCTGCAGTCGCTCGGCGGCTTCGAGATCGCGATGCTGTGCGGCGCGATGCTGCAGGCCGCGCACGAACGCCGCGTCATCGTGGTGGACGGCTTCATCGTCGGCGCCGCGCTGCTCGTGGCGCGGGCAGTCGCGCCGGCCGTCGTCGACTGCTGCGTGTTCGCCCATTGCGGCGCGGAGGCGGGGCATCGCGCCATGCTGGAGGTGCTGGGCGCGCGGCCGCTGCTGTCGCTCGGCCTGCGGCTGGGGGAGGGCTCCGGCGCGGCGCTCGCCTGGCCGCTGGTCGACGCCGCGGCGCGCATGCTGGCCGAAATGGCGAGCTTCGACTCGGCCGGCGTCAGCCGTCGCGACGAGTGAGCGTGTCGCCGTGGCGCAGCGCCTTGCACGAGGCGCGCCTGGTCGGCGTGGCGCTGCAGTTCCTCACGCGCGTGCCGGTGCCGCTGCACGGCTTCGATCCGCAATGGCTACAGGCGAGCGTGCGGCACTTCCCGCTGGTCGGCGCGCTTGTGGGCGCGTGCGGCGGCGCGGTGCTCTGGGCCGCCGCGATGGTGTGGCCCGCGCTCGTCGCGGTGCTGCTGTCGATGGCCGCGACCGCCTGGATCACCGGCGCGTTCCACGAGGACGGCCTCGCCGACACCTGCGACGGGCTGGGCGGCACGGCCGCGCGCGAACGGGCGCTCGCCATCATGAAGGACTCGCGCCTGGGCAGCTACGGCGCGCTGGGCCTCGGGCTCACGCTGGCGCTGAAGGCGGCGGCGCTGGCGTCGCTCATGGCCGCATCGCCGATCATGGCGGCCGCCGCATCGGTGCTGGGCCATGGCGTCTCGCGCGCTTGCGCGGTGGCGGTGCTGGCCGCGTTGCCGTACGCGGGCGACGTCGCGCACGCGAAGGCCCGGCCGCTGGCCCGTCCGGCGGGCGCGCGCGCGGCCGCGATCGCGGGCGCATGGGCGCTGGGCCTGACGGCGCTGCTCGGCACGGCGTCCCCCGGCGCGCCGGCGCCGCTGCGCTGGTGGCTCGCCAGCGCCGGCGCGCTGGCGGTGGCCGGGGCATGCGCGCGCTGGTTCAGGCGGCGCCTGGGCGGCTGCACCGGCGACACGCTGGGCGCGGTCCAGCAATGGAGCGAGCTCGCCGTGTACCTGGCGCTCGCTGCGGCGGCCCTCGATGGCTGAGGGGCTCGAGCTGTGGGCGTGGCGCCATCCGCGGCCGATCGGCGCCGAAGGGCGTTGCATCGGCCGCACCGATCTCGCGGTCGACCGTCGCCGGGTGAAGCGCCTGGCGCGCCGCATCGCGGCCACCGCGCGGCGCGAGAACCTGCCGCGCGAGGTGTGGACGTCGCCGTCGAAGCGCTGCGCCGACGTCGGCCGGCTGCTGAAGCGCCGGGGCTTCACGCACCGGATCGATGAACGCCTGTGCGAGCTGGACTTCGGCGCCTGGGACGGGTTGCACTGGGACGCGATCGCGCCGGCCGACGTCGCACGCTGGGAAGCGGATTTCGCGCATCACCGGCCCGGGGGCGGCGAGTCCCTCGCCGCGTTGACGCTGCGCGCGCGCGCCTTCCTCGCCGAACGGACGGGGCGCGTGCTGATCGTCGGGCACGGCGGCTGGATCAACGCCATGCACTTGCCGGCCGGGCCGCCCTCGGCGGCTCATTGGCCGCCACCCATCGCGTACGGCTCGCTGCTGCGCCGCGTTCTGCGGGCGTCGCTCATGCCGCCGGACGATGCCCGCCATGGCCTGGAACACATCCAGGCCGGGCGCACGCAAGCGGGTCCCGGCCGCCGACATCATCCGGCCGGTGGCCGAGGGCGGCTGCCCCTTCGTCAGGTAGGGCCGGCACTGCCCCAAGCCCGGCGGCTCGGGACCGACGGCCGTCCACCCTGTGCAGGGCAATGCCGCAAGCGATCGGTGAAGATGCGTCGTCGGCGGTGTCAGGGAAGGTGACGATGGACGGCCAGCAAGACCCGGATTCGGCTTCGAAGCCCCACTTGATCTACCCGTTCGAGGGGCCGCCCGCACGCGGGCACGCCCTCGAAGTGGCGCCCGGCGTGCATTGGATCCGCATGCCCCTGCCTTATGCGCTGAACCACATCAACCTGTGGGCGCTCGACGACGGCGACGGCTGGGCCGTCGTCGACACCGGCGTGCGCAACGAAGAAACGGTCCTGGCCTGGCGCGAGCTGTTCGCCAACTCGCCCGACCAGCGGCCGATGACGCGCGTGTTCGTCACCCACATGCACCCCGACCACGTCGGCCTGGCCGGCTGGCTGACGCGCAAGTTCGGTGTGCGCTTGTGGATGACGCGGCTGGAGTACCTGACCTGCCGCGTCATGGTGTCCGACACCGGCCGCGAAGCGCCCGACGATGCCATCGAGTTCTGCCGCCGCGCGGGCTGGAGCGCCGCCGCGATCGAGAACTACCGTGCGCGATTCGGCAACTTCGGCAAGCACATCCACGCGCTTCCGGACAGCTATCGGCGCATTGGCGACGGCGAGGAACTGCGCATCGGCGCCCACACGTGGCGCGTGGTCGTCGGCAGCGGCCATTCGCCCGAACACGCCTGCCTGCACTGCCCGGAATTGAAGGTGCTCATCTCGGGCGACCAGATCCTGCCCCGGATCTCGTCGAACGTGTCGGTGCATCCGACGGAGCCCGACGCCGACCCGATGCGCAACTGGCTCGACTCGCTGGCCCGGCTCAGGCGGGAGGTGCCCGACGACGTGCTCGTGCTGCCCGCGCACAACGAATGCTTCCGCGGCCTGCACGCGCGCATCGATGCGCTGGAGCGGGGCCAGGAGAAGTCGCTGCGCCGGCTGCGCCGATCGCTCGGCGAGCCGAAGCGCGTCGTCGACGTCTTCGCCGCGCTGTTCGCACGCCCGATCGGCGACGCCGATGCGCCGCTGCTCGGCATGGCCACCGGGGAAGCCGTG